>Ga0187893_10005161_pt1 | contig 23799 bp, 21 predicted proteins | sample MA1701074metaG_FD_139574 | JGI IMG/M metagenome (GOLD analysis project Ga0187893, IMG submission 139574) | White microbial mat communities from a basaltic lava cave in the Kipuka Kanohina Cave System on the Island of Hawaii, USA - MA170107-4 metaG ...
GATGCGGTTCATCCGCGTGGTGGCGATCATCACTCCGCCCCGGGTGGCCATGGCCCCGCCGATGAGTCCTGTCCCCGAGCCGCGGGGCACCAGGGGCGTCCCGATCCGTCGGCAGGCGCGGGTCACGGCGCGGACCTGCTCGGTGGTGGTGGGCAGGACGACCGCGTCGGGAGCGCCCTTGTAGAACGTGTGCATATCACACTCGTAGACGAGGCGCCCCTCGAAGGAGACCACCAGGCCGTCGCGGCCCACGATGGCCTCCAGTTCGGCGATGAACGCGAGGGTTAGCGCCACGGGTCGGCGCAGAGATTCTCGATAATGGCGACGCCTAGCCGATTGCGGGAACCCGTCGCAGGCCGATCAAACAGGGCCAGATGCTAGGCGGCGAGACTGCGCTCGTTCGAGCGCGGGCTTTGCCCGCGCAATCCTGGGGGAGGTCTCGGAGGGGGTCGCCGAGACCCCCTCCGACGAAACGACGCAGATGGCTCTTTTTCATCGGCCTGCGGCTAGCCGATCTTCCAGGTGTCGCCCGAGGTGAGCAGCTTGGTGATGTCACCGGGCCCGCGCTCGCTGAGGGCGCGCTGCTCTTGCTCCAGGATGAGGTCCTCATAGACGGGCGCGACCACGCTGGTGAGGACGCCGATCGGGACCGGGAAATCCGGCGCGAACAGGTCAGCCAGCAGTTTGGCCGCGTTGAGATTCGACTCGTCGTGGATCCATAGCGCGCTCTCGGGCACGTCCGTGGCATTCACCACCTTCGGGGTCACGCCGTCCATGATGACCGCCTTGCGAGAGGTGGCCGGTCCGAACAGGAGCGGCTTGCCATGCTCCAGCCTGAGCTCGTGCTGGACCTTCGACTCCTTGTCGTAGAGGACGTTCCAGGCGAGATCGTTGTACACGTTGCAGTTCTGGAGGATCTCCAGGAAGGCCGCCCCCTTGTGGGCGGCCGCCCGCCGCAACATCTCCTCCATGTGCGGGATGTTGCGATCGACCGTGCGCGCCACGAACGTGGCCCCACAGCCGAGGGCGAAGGCGAGCGGATTGACGGGCCGGTCGACGGAACCAAGCGGCGTCGACTTGGTGATCTTGCCCAGCTCGCTGGTGGGCGAGTACTGGCCTTTGGTGAGGCCGTAGATCCGGTTGTTGAAGAGCAGGATGGTCACGCCCACGTTACGGCGCAGGACGTGCAGCATGTGGTTGCCGCCGATGGACAGGCCGTCTCCGTCCCCGGTGACCACGAAGATCTTGAGATCCGGGCGCGCCACCCGAAGGCCGGTGGCAAGGGCCGGCGCCCGCCCGTGAATGGTGTGGAACCCGTACGTGTTCATGTAGTACGGAAAGCGGCTCGAGCACCCGATACCCGAGACGAAGACGATGTTCTCGCGCGGAATGCCGAGATCGGGCATCGACTTCTGGACGGCGCTGAGGATGGCGTAGTCCCCGCACCCGGGGCACCAGCGGACGTCCTGGTCGGATTCGAAATCCTTCTTCGTGTACTTCGGTGTGGGTGTAGCGGCGGCTCCTGCTCCGACCACGCTCATGACTGGCTCCCCAACAGTTGGTCGATGGCTTCGTAGATCTCTTCCGTGGCCAAGGGAAGGCCACGGACCCGGTTGAAGCCCACCGCGTCCACCAGGTACTCGGCCCGGAGGATGCGGACGAGCTGCCCGCTGTTGATCTCGGGCACCAGCACCTTGCGGTACTCGCGCAGGATGTGCCCGAGGTCCGGCGGGAGCGGATTGAGGTAGCGCAGGTGAATCGAGGCCACCGACTTCCCGGCGAGCTGAGCGCGCTCCACGGCGGCCGTGATGGCACCATAGGTGCCGCCCCAGCCGACCACCAACAGGTCGCCGGTGGCCGGACCGTTGATCGATGTCGGCGTGATCTCTTGCGCCACCCGGCGGACCTTCTCGGCCCGCGTCCGCACCATGTGGTCGTGGTTCTCAGGATCGTAGGCGATGTTGCCGGTGACGTCTTGCTTCTCGAGTCCTCCGATGCGGTGCTCGAGACCGGGGGTGCCCGGGCGTACCCAGGGGCGGGCCAGGGTGGCCGGATCCCGCAGGTACGGGAAGAACCCCTCCTTCTCCGTTCGAAACGCGATCTCGAGCGGGGGGAGGGTTTCCGGATCGGGAATGAGCCAAGGCTCCGAGCCGTTGGCCAGGAAGCCGTCGCTCAGAACCATCACCGGGACCATGTACTTCGTCGCGATGCGGACGGCCTCGTAGGCGATGTAGAAGCAGTCCCCCGGCGAGGCCGGGGCCAGCACCACCACCGGTGATTCGCTGTTGCGCCCGTAGAGAGCCTGCATCAGGTCCGCCTGCTCGGTCTTGGTGGGCAGGCCGGTCGACGGGCCGCCGCGCTGGATGTCGAATATGACCAGCGGCAACTCCGCCGTCACGGCGAGGCCGATGCCCTCGCCTTTCAGCGCGACGCCGGGACCACTCGACCCGGTGACGCCGATGGCGCCCCCGAACGAGGCGCCGATGGCCGCCGTCACCGCGGCGATTTCGTCCTCGGCTTGAATCGTCCGGATGCCGAAGCGCTTGTGCAGGGCCAGTTCCTCCAGAATGCTGCTGGCCGGCGTGATCGGATAGGCCCCGTAGACGATGGGCACCTTCGACCGCTGGGCGGCGGCGAGGAGCCCCCAAGCCAGCGCACGGTTGCCGGTCATGGCCCGGTAGAGCCCGGGGGCCATCTCGGCCGCCTCGATGGCGTAGTGCTCGGCGAAGATCTCGGCTGTCTCCCCGAAGGCGTGCCCGGCCTTGAGCACGCGCGTGTTGGCCTCGGCGTAGATCTGGTTCTTGGCGAAGCGTTTCTGGATCCACTCGAGGGTGGGCTCGAGGGGGCGCGTGTAGATCCACGACACGAGGCCGAGGGCGAAGAAGTTCTTGGTCCGATCTCGCTCCTTCGTGTTGAGGGACAGGTCTTGAATCGCCTGGTGGGTGAGGCCCGTCATGTCGATCTTGTGCAGGCGATAGCGCTCCGACAGGGTGGCATCGTCCAGCGGGTTGCTCGGGTAACCGGCCTTGGTGAGGTTGCGTTCGTCGAAGGAGGCGGTATTGGCGATGAGCAGGCCTCCCGGCTTGAGGTCACGCAAGTGCACTTTGAGCGCGGCCGGGTTCATGGCCACCAGGCAGTCCAGACGATCTCCCGGGGTGTAGACTCGCTGGCTCCCGAACTGCAACTGAAAGCTCGAGACACCGAACAGAGTGCCGGCCGGCGCGCGGATCTCGGCCGGGAAGTTCGGCAAGGTCGCGATGTCGTTGCCCGCCCACGCGGACTCGGTGGTGAACTGCTCCCCCGTGAGCTGCATACCGTCGCCGGAGTCCCCGGCGAAACGGATCACCGCTCGATCGAGCTCCTTCAGCCGCTTCTGGGCACCCGTGACGGGAGCCGCCGTCTCAGTCATCGAGATCCTCTCCTCTGCCGAGGCGCATACTGGTCGCCCCTCGCCCGTGGACGGTCCAGCCCTAGTCTAACCAAGAGGGTTCAGCCCGGCAAGGGTTTAGGAGCCGATCGGGTTAGCGGGAGGGGGTCACCGCGGTCGCCTCCCGCGAGGCTTCCCTCAACAGCGTCACGAAGCGGGCCGCGGTCGGGGTCAGGGGCCGTTGGCGGCGGTGGATGATCCCCACCGGCCGCACAAGGTCGGGGATGTCGATGCCGGCGGCGGCGAGCATCCGGATCCCCACCTCCTTCTGGACCGTGTGGTGAGGGAGCACGCTGACGCCGGCGGCGATGATGATGGCCTGCTTGATGGTCTCGATGTTGTCGAACTCCATCACCACGTTGACCCGGACGTTGTGCTGCCGAAGCGTCCGATCGATGGCGCGGCGGATGGTGAGTCCGGGGTCGAAGGCCACGAAGTTCTCCCCGTTCAGCTCGGCGGGGGCCACCATCCGACGCCGGGCCAGCCGATGATGGGGGTGACAGACGAAGACCATGGGCTCTGCGCGCAGGGGTACCACGGACAGGGCGCGCTCGGCGGGCGGATACGACATGATCCCGACGTCGACCTCGCCACTGAGCACCGCCTCCACCACCTTGTGCGGATGCAGGCACTCGAGCTGGATGCGCGCCTCCGGATAGAGCGACATGAAGCGCTGCATGTGGCGGCTCACGTCGTGAAGACCAACCGAATAGATGGCGGCCACCCGCACTGTCCCCGCCACCCGCTCCTTCACGGCGGCCACCTCGGACTTGGCCTTGTCCCACGTCTCGAGCAGTCCCTGGCAAGTCCGGTAGAAGGCCTGCCCTTCCGGGGTCACTACGAAGGGGCGCTTGGTGCGGTCGAGGAGGGCCACCCCGAGCGTGGTTTCCAGGTGCTGGACGGCTTGGCTGGCGGCGGACTGTGACACGAAGTTTTGCTCCGCCCCCCGTGAAAAGCTCTGCAGCCGGACGATGTCACAGTACAGGCGCAGGGTCTCCAGGTGCACGGATCCCTCCAGTATTAGACAAACTGATACATACCATACGACTTTTCAGGGGTGACTAATAATCGCGCTTCGCGTACTATCGTGCAACTGTTCACAAAGGGGTGTGCGTCATGATGGAGCAGTTACCACCCGCCCAGGGCCTCTATGATCCGCGACACGAGCACGACGCGTGCGGCGTTGGCTTTGTCGTGAACATCAAGGGCGAGAAGTCGCACGCCATCGTGGGCAAGGCGTTGCAGGTTCTCTGCAATCTTTTGCACCGTGGGGCCTGCGGGTGCGAACCCAACACCGGGGACGGGGCGGGGATCCTCGTGCAGCTCCCCGATCGCTTCCTGCGTAAGGTGACCGGTCTGCTTGGCATTGCCCTCCCCCCGCTCGGCGACTATGGGGCGGGGCTCGTGTTCTTGCCGCACGATCCCCGCGAGCGCGCCCAGCTGGAAACGCTCCTGGGCGACGTCGTCAGCCAGGAGGGACAGCGCCTGCTCGGCTGGCGCGACGTGCCGACCGACGACTGTCTCCTCGGCGCCAGCGCCCGCGCCGTCGAGCCCCGCATCCGACAGGTCTTCATCGGGTGCGGCCCCGGGGTGACCGACCAGACCCACTTCGAGCGCAAGCTCTACGTGATCCGCAAGCGGATGGAGAATGCCGTGCTGGCCCTCGACGGCGCCGCCCGCAAGTTCTTCTACATCCCGAGCCTGTCGTCGCGCACCCTCATCTACAAGGGCATGCTCTCGGCCGATCAGATCGAGGCCATGTATCCCGATCTGCTGGACCCCGATTTCGAGTCGGCGCTGGCCCTCGTGCATCAGCGCTTCAGCACCAACACGTTTCCGTCGTGGCCGCTCGCCCACCCGTATCGCTACATCGCCCACAACGGCGAGATCAACACGCTGCGCGGAAACATCAACTGGATGCGGGCGCGGGAGGCGCTCTGCCAGTCAGACCTGCTCGGCGCGGATCTGGCTAAGGTCCTGCCGGTGACGCGGGAGGCCCTCTCCGACTCGGCCACCTTCGACAACGTGCTCGAGTTCCTCGTCATGAACGGCCGCTCGCTGCCCCACGCCATCCTCATGATGATTCCCGAACCCTGGCAGCATCACGAGAGCATGAGCGCCGAGCGGAAGGCGTTCTACGAATACCACGCCTCCCTCATGGAGCCGTGGGATGGACCGGCCTCCATCGCCTTCACCGACGGCACCGTGATCGGGGCCGTGCTCGATCGCAACGGACTCCGGCCGTCGCGGTACTACGTCACCACGGACGATCTCGTCATCATGGCCTCCGAGGTCGGCGTCCTCGACGTTCCTCCTGAGAACATCCGGGTGAAGGAACGACTGCACCCGGGGCGGATCTTCCTGGTGGACACCGCCCAGGGCCGCATCATCGACGATGAGGAGATCAAGCGCGAGCTGGCCGCCCAGTACCCCTACGCGGAGTGGCTCCGTCAACACCAGGTGAACCTGGTCGATCTGCCCGACCATCCCGAACCCGATCCCGAGCAGCCAGCTGTGCTCACCCGGCAGATTGCCTTCGGCTATACGCACGAAGACGTTCGTATCCTGCTGGCGCCCATGGCCCGTGGTGGTGAGGAGCCCATTGGCTCGATGGGCACCGATACCGCGCTGGCCGTTCTTTCGAATCGGCCGCGGCTGCTCTATGACTATTTCAAGCAGCTCTTCGCCCAGGTCACCAATCCTCCCCTCGACCAGATTCGCGAAGAGCTGGTGACGGCCATGGAGTCGACAGTTGGACCCGAGCGCAATCTGCTGCGGCCGGAGCCGCAATCCTGCCGCCAGATCGTGCTCCCCGATCCCGTGCTGAGCAACGACGAGCTGGCCAAGGTGCGACACGTCGTGCTCCCCGACTTCAAGGCGAAGACCCTGCCGATGCTCTATCACGCCCCCGCGGGCGCGGCCGCCTTGGAGGAAGCGCTGGCCTCTCTGCAGCACGGGGCCAGCGACGCCATCGCCGATGGGTACAACATCCTGATCCTCTCGGATCGTGGGATCGACCGCGAGCACGCCGCCATTCCGAGCCTCCTGGCCACGGCCGCCGTGCACCACCACCTCGTGCGCGAAGGCAGCCGGACCCGCTGCGGTCTCGTCGTGGAGACCGGTGACGCCCGCGAAGTTCACCACATGTGCCTGCTCATCGGCTACGGCGCAGGGGCGGTGAACCCCTGGGTGGCGTTCGAGACGCTCCACGTGATGATCCGCCAGGGTATCTTGACCGGCGTCGACCATGCGAAGGCGGTGCGCAACTACATCAAGGCCCTCAACAAGGGGATCTTGAAGGTGATGGCCAAGATGGGGATCTCGACCTTGCAGAGCTACTGCGGGGCCCAGATTTTCGAGGCCATTGGTCTCAATCGGGAGGTGGTCGACCGCTACTTCACGGGCACGGCGTCCCGGGTGTCGGGCATAGGTCTCGATGTGCTGGCCCATGAGGCGTGTCAGCGGCACGCCGAGGCCTTCCCCGAACGACCCGTGGGAGAGCCGGATCTCGGCTGGGGGGGCGAGTACCAGTGGCGCCGGGACGGCGAGCACCACATGGTCAATCCCGACATGATCGGCAAGCTCCAGCACGCCGCTCGCAGCGGCAGCTATGCCCTCTTCCGCGACTACACGCGGATCTGCGACGACCAGAGCCGGTCCCTGGCCACCCTGCGCGGGCTCATCGATCTGAAGCTGGCCCCGCGGCCGATTCCCCTCGAAGACGTCGAGCCTGTCGAGTCGATCGTGCGCCGCTTCGCCACCGGGGCCATGTCCTACGGCTCGATTAGCCAGGAGGCCCACGAGACGCTGGCCATCGCCATGAACCGCCTCGGCGGCCGATCCAACACCGGCGAGGGAGGCGAGGACGCCGTCCGCTACCGGCCCGATCCCAACGGCGACTGGCGTCGGAGCGCGGTGAAGCAGGTCGCCTCGGGCCGCTTCGGGGTTACCAGTGAGTACCTGGTCAATGCGACTGATCTGCAGATCAAGATGGCGCAGGGGGCCAAGCCGGGTGAGGGCGGGCAGCTGCCGGGCCCCAAGGTCTACCCCTGGATCGCCAAGGTGCGCTTCGCCACCCCGGGCGTGGGGCTCATTTCCCCTCCCCCGCACCATGACATCTACTCGATCGAAGACATCAAGCAACTCATCCACGATCTGAAGAGCGCCAACCCTCAGGCGCGCGTGCACGTGAAGCTCGTGGCGGAGATCGGCGTGGGGACGGTGGCGGCCGGAGTGGCCAAGGCCTTCTCCGATGTCGTCCTCATCTCGGGTCACGACGGTGGCACCGGCGCCTCGCCGCTCACCTCGATCAAGCACGGCGGTGCCCCCTGGGAGTTGGGCCTGGCCGAGACCCAGCAGGTGCTGGTTCTCAACAAGCTCCGCGACCGGATCGTCGTCCAGGTGGACGGCCAGATGAAGACCGGGCGCGACGTGGTCATCGCTGCCCTCCTCGGCGCCGAAGAGTTCGGGTTCTCGACCGCGCCCCTGGTGGTTCTCGGCTGCATCATGATGCGTGTGTGTCACCTGAACACGTGCCCGGTGGGCATCGCCACCCAGAGTCCCGAGCTGCGCAAGCGCTTCGCTGGCCGCCCCGAGCATGTCGTGAACTTCTTCGGCTTCCTTGCGCGCGAGGTCCGCGAGTACATGGCTGCCCTCGGCTTCCGCACCATGGACGAGATGATCGGGCGCGTGGACCGGCTCAATTTCAAACCTGCCCTCGAACACTGGAAGGCCAACGGGCTCGACCTCTCCTCGATTCTGTACCAGCCCAACATGCCGCCCGAGGTGGCCCGGCGGTGTGTGCGGCCGCAAGACCATGGCCTCGAGCAGTCGCTCGACACCACCACCCTGATCCCCGCGTGCCGGAGCGCGCTCGAGGAGCGCCGACAGGTCGCGCTGCGGTTTCCCATCCGCAACACGAACCGGACGGTCGGGACCACCCTCGGTTACGAGCTGACGCGGCGCTGGGGGGGCGAGGGCCTGCCCGACGATACCATTCGGATTGACTTCACGGGCTCGGCCGGCCAGAGCTTCGGAGCCTTCGTCCCGAAGGGCATCACACTCAGCCTCGAAGGCGACGCCAACGACTACTGGGGTAAGGGCCTCTCGGGTGGCAAGCTGATGGTCTTCCCGCCGCCCACGTCGACCTTCAAACCCGAGGAGAACATCATCATCGGTAACGTCGCTCTCTATGGTGCCACCAGTGGCGAGGCGTACGTGCGCGGGGTGGCCGGCGAGCGTTTCTGCGTCCGGAACAGTGGCGCCCTCGCCGTGGTGGAGGGCGTGGGAGACCATGGTTGCGAGTACATGACGGGGGGGCGGGTCGTGGTGCTCGGCCACGCCGGGCGCAACTTCGCGGCCGGCATGTCGGGCGGTGTCGCCTACGTGCTCGACGTCGACGGCGATTTCAAGCACCGCTGCAACCTCGGCATGGTCGACCTGGAGGCTCTCGACCAGGCGGCCGACATCCAGCTCGTGCGCGATCTGATCCAGCGCCACGTCGAACTGACCGGCTCCACCTACGCCGCCGGGATCCTCGCGACCTGGCAGGACGTTCAACCGCGCTTTGTCAAGATCATGCCGCGTGACTACAAGCGGGTGCTCCTTGCGGAGGCGCGAGCCCGAGCCGAGGGCCGGGAGCCGACCTTCGCCGAGCTGGTAGGGACGACCGGTGGGTAAGGTCACTGGCTTTCTCGAGATCCAGCGCAAGAAGCCCCCGGCTCGCCCGGTGAAGGAGCGCCTGCGCGACTGGCGGGAGGTCCATCTCCCCTACCCGGCGGAGGAGCTTCAGAAGCAGGCGGCTCGCTGCATGGACTGCGGCATTCCCTTCTGCCACCAAGGCTGTCCTCTGGGCAATATCATCCCCGACTGGAACGACCTCGTGTATCGCGACCGCTGGCATGACGCCATCGAGCGCCTGCACGCGACCAACAACTTTCCGGAGTGGACGGGACGTCTCTGTCCGGCGCCGTGCGAAGGCGCCTGTGTCCTCGGTATCAACGACGACCCCGTCACCATCAAGGGAGTAGAGCTCCAGATCGTCGAGCATGCCTTCGCGGCCGGCTGGATCGTACCGGATCCCCCGCGCGTGCGCACCGGCAAGCGAGTGGCCGTGGTGGGCTCGGGCCCGGCCGGGCTGGCCTGCGCCCAGCAGCTCAACCGCGCCGGACACTGGGTGTTGGTCCTCGAGCGCGCCGATCGTATCGGGGGACTCATGCGCTACGGCATCCCCGAATTCAAGATGGAGAAGCGCTTTCTGGAGCGACGCCTGCAGATCATGGAGAAGGAGGGCATCGTCTTCCAGCCGAATGCGCACGTCGGCGTGGACCTGCCGGTGGGGGAGCTGCGTTGTGACTTCGATGCGATCGTGCTGGCGGGCGGAGCCTGCCAGCCGCGCGATCTGTCTGTTCCCGGCCGCGAACTCCGGGGCATTCACTTCGCCATGGAGTATCTGACCTTGCAAAATCGGCGCTCTGAGGGCGACGTCGTACTCGACGACGCCTTCATCACGGCTGTGGACAAACGGGTCGTGATCATTGGCGGCGGTGATACCGGCGCTGACTGCCTCGGCACCGTCCACCGCCAGGGCGCCCGTTCCGTTCACCAGTTCGAGCTGTTGCCGCGCCCGCCTGATACGCGGGCGCCCACCAATCCCTGGCCGGAATGGCCCAACATCTTCCGTGTCTCGTCGGCCCACGAGGAGGGCGGCGAGCGCGTCTACGCGGTGTCGACCCAGCGCTTCACGGGCGACGCCCACGGGCACGTGCGACACCTGGAGGCCCTCACCGTGGAGATGGTTCGCGACGGTGGACGTCTCGACTTTCGCCCAGTGGCGGGCACCGAGTTCGTCCTGGACGTCGACCTCGTCCTGCTGGCCATGGGCTTCGTGGGCCCGGAGCGCGCGGGGATGCTCGCCGATCTCGGGGTGAAGCTCACCGAGCGTGGCAATGTGTGGCGTGACGAGCGCTGGATGACCAGCGTCCCGGGTGTGTTCACCTGTGGCGACATGCAGCGAGGCCAGTCCCTCATCGTGTGGGCCATCGCTGAGGGGCGATCGTGCGCGCGTGGCGTCGATACCTACCTCATGGACGCCTCGGACCTGCCGGCGGCCCTGGCCTGAGCCGCCATGCCCCTCACGCCGCCCGAGCGTGACAGCCTGATCGCCCGCTACGCGGCCGGCCCCGCCCGGCTCCGTGCCGCCTTCGCCGGCGTCCCCGATCCCGCGCGCCAGTGGCGGCCGGCGCCGGGTGAGTGGTCCGCCCACGAGGTCGTGTGTCACTGCGCGGACTCGGAGAGCAACGCAGCCCTGCGCATTCGCTATCTGGTGGCTGAGGCCCAACCGCTCATCGTGGGCTACGACGAGAACGCGTGGGCGCGCGTCCTCGACTATCATCATCATCCCGTCGCCATGGCCTTGGCCACCGTCGAGGCGGTCCGCGCCAACACCCTCCCCCTGCTACGGGCGCTCCCCGACGGCGCATGGTCCAAGGAAGGGCGTCACACCGAGTCCGGCCGCTACGCCGCCGAGGACTGGCTTCGCATCTACGCCGAACATCTAGAAAATCACGCCCGCCAGATCGAGCAGAACGTCGCCACCTGGCAAGCACGGCTGATATAGAGGCGCGCCCCGGGTTTCCCGGGGCGGCGCCGAACGCTGGGGGGCTTGGGGGGCCATCTCGGGGCCCTGGGCCTCGGGTAGGATCGAGGCGCGCCCCGGGTTTCCCGGGGCGGCGCCGAACGTTGGGGGGCTTGGGGGGCCATCTCGGGGCCCCCCAATACAATGGCCCTGTCTTATGTCACTCGCCCTGCGCTTTGCCAGAGGACGTGGCCGACGAAGAAAGGCCCGAGACTCTGCAAGTATTGCGAGGTCTGCACGGTCTTGCGCATGGCTTGCACGAGGTGGGAGAGCGGGTGGAGCTCACGGCCGATGAGGCCGATAACGAAGTCGTTGTCGTTGACGTCCAGCCCGTGACAGGCCAGACGGACATCGTGGGCCAGGTCTGCGTCACCATAGGCACGCCCAAGGACACTGTGCTCGCGGATGACGGCTCCCTGCTCCTGGGGCGACAGACGCGCGAAGGCACCGACCCTGCGCAGCGGGTACCACACGCTCCATGGCCAGGCTGGATTCAAGACCGTCCGCCGGGGCCGCTCCAGTAACCAGTCCTCAAGATCGGCCTCGAACCCCGAGGCGTATGTCCGTCCCAGCATCGTCAGTTCTGGTCGCTGGACCAGGGCAGCGAAGGGCTCGGCGTTCAGGAGCTCCCGGACCTCGCGCACGAAGGCCGTCGGATCTTCGGCCATGGCCAGCACGCCGACGCCCCGGGGATCGTTGAGGTCCTGATACAGCACGGCCTCGATCCCGCTCGCCTCCATGGCCCGTACGAGAGGCTTGGTATCAGCGCACGCGCTGAACACCTGAAGCTGCATGAACAACCGTCGGTCGGCGGTTCTTCCCTGGGCGCCCTGCTCGCGGACGTCGATCCTGGGCTCTTCGGCTGAGCTCACCCTAACCTCCCCGCGTGTGCATCTCCAGGTGTGGATCCTCGCGAAGCCTTCCGATCTGCATGAAGGGCGACCGATCGCGGAGGCTCAGCCGCTCCTCGGCGCCGCGGTCCCTTCGCGTGCGCCAGGCCGGCACGATCAGGTCCTTCAGGCCTTCTGCCCCCACCCCTTGCCGCAAGGGTCCCCGGAGGTCCGTACCGCGCTGGGCATAGAGGCAGAGGTACCAGAGCCCGTCCGCGGTGAGACGGCTCCGGTCACAATCGGCGCAGAAGGGCGCCGTCGTCGAGGCAATGATGCCAAAGACCGTACCGTCGGGGAGACGATAGCGGTCCGCGGGGGCGCTGCTCTCCTCGACGACTGGCTCGACGGCGCCGTAACGGCGCTCGAGGATTCCGAGCATTTCCGTGCGACTGACGACCTGATCCATGGACCAGCGGGTCGCCCCGCCCACGTCCATGTATTCGATGAAGCGCACCTCGGCGGGCACCGTCCGCCCGAACTCGATGAGGGCGGCGATCTCGTCGTCGTTGATGCCCCGGATCACGACGGTGTCGATCTTCGTGTCCCGGAAGCCCGCCCTGGCGAGGGCCTGCAACCCCTCGAGGACTTGCGCGTGCGTGCGCCGACGGGTGAGCGTCGCGAAGCGATCGGGATCGAGCGTGTCCAGACTCACTGTCACCCGGTGCAGGCCTGCGGCTCGAAGGGCGGAGGCCTGCTCGGCGAGGAGGACACCGTTGGTGGTGAGGGCCAGGTCTCGCAACCCGCCCCGGGCCGCGAGGAGTCGGATCAGCTGATCCAGGTCACGCCGGAGAAGGGGTTCGCCGCCCGTCAATCGAACCTTGTCGACGCCGAGTTCGATGAACACGTCCACCAGCGTGGCGATTTCTTCGAAGTGCAGGATCTCCTCACGGGGCAGCCAGCGGTACTCCTCCTCGGGCATGCAGTACTGGCAGCGCAAGTTACAGCGGTCGGTCACGGAGATCCGGAGATTCCGGAGCGCCCGCTCGAAGGTATCGCGGAGTGGTGTCATGGGGCCGTCGTCTCCACCGGCTCCGGGGCCAGCGCCAGCGCCCATTCGCGGATGAGAGTCGCCTTCCACACGCGCACGTGGAAATGGTCCCACGGCATTCGCTCCTCGATCGAGCGCAGTCGCGTCGTGTACACCGTGGCGTTCCCCTTCCATTCGCGCAGGGCGCGCCGCCAGTCGCCATCGTACCCGGCGGCCAGCTCGAGGAAGTCGGCCACGCGGCGATCGCCCCGGGCGAGGAGCGCCTGGAGAAGGGCCTCCCGCGGGTTCTCGTGGAGCACGCGCACATTCGAAAGGCGACGGACACCCCGCTTGATGATCTCGAGCTTGCTCTCCAGCGAGGTTGTCCCGTCGAAGGGGGCCCACTGGAACGGCGTCCACGGCTTGGGAACGAACGAGGAGATGGAGAGCGTGAGACGCCCGAACGGCTTGCCAGCGGGATCGAGGACGCGCAGGCGCTCCAGGAGCCGCGCGGCCAGGTCGGGGATCGCCTCCACGTCCTCCCGGGTCTCGGTGGGCTGGCCGATCATGAAATAGCACTTGAGGTGCGGGATCCCGTGACGACGGATCATCTCGCAGGCGGCGTAGAGCTGCTCGTCGCTGATCTCCTTGCGGATGGCGCGCCGCAGGCGCTCCGTTCCTGCCTCGGGGGCTACCGTCACCGTGCGGTGCCCGCCGCGCGCGAGGGAGGCGACCAGCTCTTCCGTGAGACTGTCGGCCCTGAGCGATGAGATGGACAGCTCCATGCCGGATTCCTGAACGACGTTCAGCAGATCCCCGATCCATGGATAGTCGGACACGCACGCGCCCACCAGTCCCAGCCGCGGAGAATCCTTGGCCAGCGCCGTGACTGTTTCCTTCAGCGCGGCCACGCTGCGGTGGCGGACCGGACGGTAGATCTGCCCCTCCAGACAGAACCGACAGCCCCGCCCGCAGCCCTTGCCCACTTCCAGGAGGGCCATGTGGCCGTACTCCGCGTTGGGCGTGCGCACGGGAGCGATCGTCTCGAAATCGTCCACCTTGCGCAGACGGCGCTTGTGGATGACCGCTGGCGCGCCGTCGCGCGGAGTCACGGTGAGCAGACGACCGTCGGCGTCGTAGTCGACGTCGTACTTGGCGGGGACGTAGACACCCTCCAGGCTCTTCACCGCGTCGAGGAAGACGGCGCGCTCTCCGTTCGCCTCGCGGTAGGCGGCGACCAGCTCGCCCACCAGCTCCTCTCCTTCGCCGACGGCCACCAGATCCATGAAGGGAGCCAGCGGCTCCGGGTTCGAAAAAGCGCAGACACCGCCCATGAGCACGACGGGGTCACGGGCGCCGCGCTCGGCGGCCCGCAGGGGAATGCCGGCCAGCCGCAAGAGCCGCAGCACGTTGATGTAGTCGCCCTCGTAGGTGACCGAGAAGCCGATAAGCTGAAAGTCGGCGAGCGGGCGCTGAGACTCCAGTGAGAACGGGTTCTGTGCCGTGCGCTGTAGCTCCTCGATGTCGCCCGCGTCGTGGAGAAAGACGCGCTCGCAGACGACCTCGGGCAGCCGGTTCAGGTGCGAGTAGATCGTCTGGAACCCGAGGTTGGACATACCCACCGCGTACGTGTTCGGGTACACGAGGGCGATGGCCACGCGGCCACCCCAGTCCTTGCGGACGGTGCCCTCCTCCTGGCTGAGAAGGGTCTGAGCTTTTCGCTTGAGCGACCAGGACATACAGCCCAGTCTATCACGCGCTGCGCGAGAGCCTGGTCAGCCTACTACCAAGCGTTCGGCGCGGCGCTTTGACCAGGCGAGTCCCGCCACCGCGATCATCACCCCCAGCACGCTGGCGAGCTGAGCGACCCGGAAGCCGCCCACCCAGAAGCTGTCGAGACGAATGGCTTCGATCAGGAAGCGTCCGACCGAGTAGAGACCGAGGTAGCTGAAGAACACCGTGCCCGGACGCGCGCCGTGGCGTGGTCGCACGAGGGTGACGAGGATGACGAACACCCCGAGGTCCCACAGCGATTCGTAGAGAAAGGCGGGGTGGAAGTACTCGGAATCGAGGAAACCAAACGGGCGATGAGGCTTCGAGATGTAAAGCTTCCAGGGCAACGATGTAGGGAGCCCGAACGCCTCCTCGTTGAAGAAGTTCCCCCATCGCCCGATGGCTTGGCCGAGCGCCAGGCTGGGCGCGGCCACATCCAGAGAGCGCAGCACGGGGAGCTTCCAGCGCATAGCCAACCAGATACCCACGAGGATGCCGGCGATGAGCCCCCCGTGAATGGCCAGACCTCCCTCCCACACCGCGAAGATCTTGGAGGGGTACTGGCCGTAGTAGTCCCAGTTGAAGAGCACCTCGTAGAGACGGGCACCCACGAGGCCAGCCAGGATCGACCATTGCGCGACACTGATGATGTCGTCGGCGGGCAGTCCGTCGCGGCGTGCCTGCCGATGGGTCAGCCACAGACCGACCACGATCGCGGTCGCCATGAGGATGCCGTACCAGCGGATGACGATGGGGCCGACTTGGACGGCGATAGCGCCGGGCGACGCGAACATGCTTGACGTAAGATAGCGTCTCGTCGGCCTTTCGTCCAATAGAGCGACGAGGTGGGCGCGAAGCTCTGGGACCTATTGCGTTCTGGCCCGGCGTTCCTGCTCGACGAGAACCCGCCGCAGAATCTTGCCCGTGGGGCTCCTCGGAATCTCGACCACGGCTTCCAGCGCGCGCAGCTGTTTGTAGGGCGCGACCCGTTCGGCCACGAAGGCCATGATGGCGGCCGCCGTGGTCGGGCGGCCATCCCTGAGCACGACAAAACCCTTTGGTGCTTCACCCTCGTCGGACATCACGATTGGAATGACCGCCGCGTCGAGGACGGCCGGATGCTCCATGAGGACCGCCTCCAGCTCGGCGGGGGCCACCTGGTAGCCCTTGTACTTGATCATCTCCTTGGCGCGGTCCACCAGCCAGAGAAAGCCGTCCGCGTCGAGGCGGGCGATGTCGCCCGTGCGCACCCAGCCGCCCGGTAGGATGGCCTGCGCCGTGGCGTCTGGCTGCTTCCAGTAACCACGCATCACCTGCGGGCCGCGCACCAGCAACTCGCCGGTTGCGCCCACACCCACCTCCGCCCCTGTCTCCAGGTCGACGACGCGCTGCTCCACATCCGGCAGCGGCAGCCCGACCGATCCGTCCCGCCAGGCGTGGGGAGGATTGATGTGAGTGGGACAGGCCTCGGTCATCCCATAGCATTGGAACACAGGACACCGCAGGCGTTGGGCGGCCAGGATCGCTACCTCACGAGGCAGCGGGGCCGCGGCCGAGGCGATGAAGCGGAGCGACGAAAGATCGCGGCCATCCGCGACTGGGCAGTTCGCGAGCGCCAGCAGCGCGGGCGGGGCCACGTACAGTTCCGTGACGCGGTACCGCTCGATCAGCTCGAGCACTTGGGCGGCGTCGAAGCGAGGCATCACCACGCAGGTTGCGCCAACCGCCAAGGGCGCGTGCAGGAGCACCACCGCCCCGTAAATATGGTAGAAGGGCAGAAAGGCCAGCTGCACCGATCCCTCACCGATCACGCCCGTGCTGATCCACTGCCGTGTGTTGGTGGCCAGGTTGAAATGGGTCAGCATGACCCCCTTGGGCATTCCGGTGGTCCCGCTCGAGTAGGGCAGGAACGCGAGGTCCTGATCCGGATCGATGGCGACCACATCCGGCTCCGTCAAGGAGTCTGCCCCGGGCGCCTCGACCTCCTCGATGGCCTCGACCCGCCTGAGCGTCGGAACCAGTCCTCGCGTCGCTCCGAGCGCAGGACGAAGGGCACGTGTCGCGAAGACGACGACGGCTTCCGCGTCGACCAGTTGCGCGGTGAACTCTCGCTCGCGGAACAGAGGATTGAGTCCGGTGACCTTGGCGCCTGCCAGCAGGGCGCCGTACACGACGACGGCATACTCGGCACAGTTCGCTGACATGATGGCCACGGTCTCGCCATGGCGCACCCCCGCTTCCCGTTGGAGGAACCGGGCCAGGCGGCGGGCGGCCATCCACAACCGCCCGTAGCTATGGACCTCACCGCCACTGCCAATCAGGGCGGCCTTGTCCGGGAGACGACGCGCGGTCGCCTCGAGCAACGCCGTCAGCGACTGCCGCGGGTACGGTGCCAGCGAGGGACGGCCACCGCGCGGGATCATGGCGTGGGGGTGAGCCGCTTCTGAAGGAAGTGATGCTGGTGCCCGGTCGGATGGCCTTCCAGCACCGCGAAGGTCTCATATCCTAGCTTTGGATAGAATTCCGGAGCCTGAAAGCTGAATGTGGTGAGCCAGGCCCGGGTGCAACCGCGCTCGACTGCATAGCGCTCGGCGGCCTCCAGCAGCTGGCGGCCATACCCGCGGCCGCGCAGGGGCTCGGCCACCCACAGGATGGCCACGTTCAGCCACCCGCCCCAGATGTTGCCGAGGAGACCGCCCCGAACCTCCTCATGCTCGTCTCTCAGAAAGACAGAGAGCGTGTGGTATTCGGCGAGTCCCGTGACGGCCACGTTGAAGGTGTCCAAGTGATCGCGGACGTGCTGCCGGAGGCTCTCCGGGGCATGCGGCTCGACGCTAATCCGAAGGAGGCTCATGGCCGCGGATTATAATCCCGGACGCCGACAGAGTGAGGTTCCCGATGAGAGTCGTGGCGTGGAACATACGCGCGGGTGGCGGTCAGCGCGCCGACGCCATTGCGCGTCAGATCCACCGTTGGGCGCCTGACGTGGTTGCCCTCTCGGAGTTCCGGGGCACGAGGCCAAGTGGGGCTCTTGAAGGCGTGCTGGCCGCCACCGGTCTGCGCCATCAGGTGAAGACGGCGGATCCGGGAGTCCCGGCCAGGAACGCCCTGCTCGTCGCCTCGCGCTGGCCCTTACGCCGGCTCCGTCTGCGAGGAGCACCGGCGGAGCCGGGCCGCTGGCTCGTGGCTGCGGTCGCCGCGCCCATTGCGCTGGTGGTGGGCGCCATGCATGTGCCCAACCGCGCGGGAGGGCGCAAATACCCATTCCTGGACGCCGCGCTGGCCTGTGCCCGGCGATGGCAACTGGGCCCCGCCCTCTTTGTGGGCGACACCAACTCCGGCCGTCGGGGCATCGATGAGGAGGCCTCCGCCTTCAGCAAGCGCGAGGAGGCATGGATCGATGGCCTGGCCGCCTGCGGCTGGGCCGATGCCTTCCGCCATCTCCACGGCGACACGAGGGTGTACACGTGGTATTCGCCGAACGGCCGCAATGGCTTCCGCATCGACCAGGCCTTTATCAATGCGTTGCTCCTGCCCCACCTGCGCGCCGTCGCCCACGTATGGGCGGGGGCGACGCGTCGGCGGCGAGACGCGCTGAGCGATCACGCCGCGCTGCTCGTCGACCTGGCGGAACGTGCCGGCGCGGGGGAGACGCGACGACAATCCTGCGCGCCGCCTGCCCCTGCATGTCGTGGCAAGATTGGGCGGCGCCGGGCTGCGTGTACGGACACCCTGCTCGAGGAGGATTGCCGGTGATCAATTGGGGACACAGAATGGGACGGTTGATGATGCTGATCGGTGTGTTCAGTCTGGCGGCCTCCGGCTGCGCCAGCAGCGGCTGGCCGAAGTTCATTGGCCAGGATGATCTCAAGAGTGTGGCGGGCACATGGCAAGGTGGCCTCGTAGGCCAAAAGGGCGGACTCTTGCCGATGGGAGTGACGGTGAACGCCGACGGCACCTACGTCACCACGGCTGAGGGCTACAGCAGCCGAGGCACCGCGAGCGTGCGCGATGGCACCCTCATCTTGCAGTCGGCGTCGACCGTGCCTCCGGAGCGGACGGCAATGGCCACGCTGTCGCAGCGGGATGACGGTGTCCTCGTTCTCACCGGTTCGGGTGGAAGCGAGGCCGGACCCTTCTCGTTCGTTGTCACCAAGCTGAAGTAGGTTGGGGGGCAAGACGATCCCTGGCCCGACCTCTTCAGTTCACCACGCGCACGGTGCTCCACGCGCGGCCGTCGCCCGAGACCGCGATCGCCTCGACACCGGCGACCGCCGCGAAACCGTGGGCTCCGACGACGATGGCGAAGAGCTCCTCGTCGGTCGAGGAGGGCGTGGTCGTCCAGTGCCGCTCGTCGCGAGAGCGCAGCAGGAAGCCGCCGTCACCGACCGCGACCAGGTTGACTCCGTCGGAGGCCACCCCGCGCAGGGTCAGCAGCGGCCAGGGACTATAAGTCCGCTTGCGTCTGAGGAATCCGTGGGGGAGGGTAAGATCCACGGGGATGGAGCCATCATCCGCGATCGCCGACGATAGCAGGATCCGGCTGCGGGCCGGGCTGATCTCGCTCGTGGTGTCGGTCGTATTGCTGGGAGCGAAGTATGCCGCCTACCAGCTCACGGGCTCGACGGCCATCCTGTCCGACGCGCTCGAGTCCATCGTCAACGTGGTGGCCGCGGTGTTCGCCTTGGGGGGCCTCGTCTTTGCGGGGCGGCCGGCCGACCGCAACCATCCCTACGGCCATGGCAAGATCGAGTTCCTCTCCGCGGCCTTCGAGGGTGGGCTCATCGCCTTCGCCGCCGTCCTCATCATGTACGGGGTCGCCCGGAGCCTGATCCGCGGGGTCGCGGTGAGGGAAATCGAGACAGGCATCGGGATCGTGTTCGTGGCGGGTGTCGTCAATCTGCTCCTCGGCTTGTTTCTCGTCCGCACCGGGCGCCGGCACAGCTCGCTCACGCTGGTGGCGGATGGTCAGCACGTGCTCTCTGACTTCTGGACGAGCCTCGGTGTCATCACCGGTCTCATCCTGGTGCGCGTGACCGGCCTGCCCTGGCTCGACCCGGTGGTGGCTGCCCTCGTTGCCCTCAACCTCATGTGGACGGGTGTTCGACTGGTCCGCCACGCCGCCGGCGGGCTGCTCGACGAGGAGGACACGGCCCTCCTCGACCGCCTGCTTGGCATCTTGCAGAGGCATGTTGGGCAGGGAGTGATCCGCGTCCATCACCTGCGCGCCATCCGGGCTGGGCGCTTTCATCATGTCGACGCCCACCTGGTCGTACCTGAGTTCTGGTCGGTGGAGCGTGCCCACGAACTGGCCGAGAAGCTCGCCGCGCGCGTGATCGAAGAGTTGGCAGTCGAGGGCGAGCTGGCCTTTCATACCGATCCCTGTCATCAGATCTACTGCAGCATGTGCGATCTCGACGACTGTCCGGTCCGGCGCGAGCCCTTCCGCGTGCGCCCGAGCCTGACGCTGGAGGAGGCGGTGCAACCCGACACGCCTCGGGTCACGACCCCAAGCTGATATCGGCATGGCGGAGCGGGAGAGCTTCCGTGATCCGTCCGGCGCGCATCGCCGATATCCCGCGCATCATGGCCGTGATGAAGTCTGTCCCGGATTCTGGGGTGAGACATGGCGGCCTGACGTCCTCGAACGCGTGCTCGGCTCCCGGAGACGATCGCCCTCGTGCATCATGACGACGAGATCGTTGCCGGCTTCGCTTGTGCCCGCGACGTTGGGTTCCGGCCTACCTGAGTGAGCTTGTGCGTCCCAGGGGCGTGGCATCGGCGCATAGCTGCTGGCCGAACTTGAGCGGCGCGTGGCCGACCGCGGGTGCGCGGTTGCCATCGCTGACGTGTGGCGAGACGCGGAGCGCTTCTCGAGACGCGGAGCGCTTCTCGAGACGCGGAGCGCTTCTATCGTTCGCAGAAGTCCTGGACTCGCTTCAAGCAGGCGGTCCGACGAGAGCGCGAACCCGGACACCGAAATCGTGGCCGCGCTCCGGCCGGCCATGGCCACGATCCCAGGGGCCCTGCTCCTGACGATCAGCTTGCCGTACGCCAGGCGAGGCGCCTTGTGGACGCGTTCCGTGACCACCTCAGCCACGACGGCGACGTGCTGGTCTGGCAGGCCGCGAGCCGCGCGATGAACCCGGGCCTTGATGAAGCGATAGTCCAGCGGGCCCTGGAGGAGGATGAGTCTGCGGCCCGGCCGGAGTGGCTGGCCGAGTTCCGGAGTGACCTTGAGTCGTTCGTCTCGCCCGAGGTGGTGGTGCGTCTGGTCGTCCAGGGTGTCCGGGAGCGAGGGCCGTCGTGGGTGAACCGGTACCACGCCTTTCGTGGATCCCGCCGGCGGCAGCGGCGGCGACAGCTTCACGCTGGCCGTCGCCCACTGTGATGCCGTCTCAGGCAAAGCCATCCTCGACGTCGTACGCGAGATCTGGCCCCCGTTCAATCCGGAGGAAGCCGTGGAGGACCTTTCCGCATTGCTGAGCCGCTACCGCGTGCGCGTCGTGACGGGCGATCGTTACGCGGGGGACTGGGTGGCCAGCGCGTTCCGCAGGCGCGGCATCGCCTACCGGCCCGCGGAGAAAACGAGAAGCCAGATCTACACGGACCTGTTGCCGCTCATGAACTCCGGCGGGGTCGAGCTGCTCGACGATGCCCGCCTGATCCGCCAGCTCGTCGGCTTGGAGCGGCGGGCGGGATCATCCGGGCGGGATATCGTCGACCATCCGCCGGCGGCACACGATGACGTGATCAACGCCGCGGCCGGGGCCTTGCTGCTCGCCGCGGCGGCCGGCGGGAGCCTGCGGGCCTCGACGGTGTTCCAGGCGGACGCGATCCGCGTGGGCCAGTAAGGCGTCGCCGCCGAGCGGACCGCGCGCCCCGTCCCAGCGCTGCCGGTGGCTGGCCCGGGCCCGGATGTACTGTCGCGCGAATTCTGAAACGCGAAGCGCCCCGGTCGATTCCCAGGGGGGCTCGCTTCGGCCTACAGGTACTGCCCGGGCCACGGCCGCTCATCCGGTGGCGCGGCGTGGCTATCCTGCCGCGAGCCCTGGCGCAGCTCGCGCAGCGCGATGTTCAACGCCTTCGTCTCCGCGGTGAGCCGCTTTATGTCCCGCCGGAAAGTCTTGCGACGCCGGCGCCGCTCATCGGCGGGCTCTTCGCCCCCCGGGCTGTCGGGCTCGATCGGACCAACCGGGGTAATCGCCCTCCCTGGCTCGAAGGCAGGCGGAGAGGGGGAAAACGCCAGCCCTCGTGCGAATCGTGTTGCTTCTTCCACCCGCTGTAGCTCCAACTGGCAGTAGTCGAGTGCCTGCTTGGCTACTTGAAAGTTTGTAAGCTGGTCAATTTCTTGATGCATAGCTTCGAGGCGGTGTAGATCTATGCTGCTCGCCTGCCCCATCAGTGTCTTCAGAGCAGCCTCGTGCTGGGAGACGGCCTTCACGATCTCGTCCAGCTTCGGCGTGCTCATACGCACCATCTCGTCGAGCTTCGGGGTACTGACCAGGGCGTCTAGGCTCGGGATACTCCTCGCCGCCAGCTCGTTGATGGCAGCGGTGTCCGCCTCCAGGCGCCGCAAGGCGGCCACCGTAGAAGGTCCAAGGAGTTGCTCTGTCCGCAGTATCTCGTCCATGAGGCGCATCATCATCATCCTCCCCCCCTCACATCCAAGCTCGACCGTGACTTCTGGAGCTGGGCAAACTGCGTGATCCGCACGTCGCCCTCGGGAAACACGGCCCGAATCTCGAGCTGCCCACCCATGGCTTCGACGAAGCGACGGAGCGTGCTGACGTACATATCGGCGCGCCGCTCCAGCTTCGACACGGCGGCCTGGTTCACGTCCAGGGACTCGGCAAGCTGGCTTTGCGTGAGCGCGCGGGCCTCACGCAGCTCGTCGAGGGGCATACTCTGGAGCGTCTCACGCACCAGCGCATCCACCTTGGCGCGGCGCTCGGGGGACATCTTCTCGCGCAGCAGGCGATACGGCTTAGCCATCGATCAGGCCCTCCTTTCTCAGCGTGGCCAGGTGCTCGTCGTACAGATCGTCTGCGACGGGGATCATGCGCTCGTACCAGCGAGGGTCGCCCGTCTTGTTCCCGCCGATCAGCAGGATGGCCGCCCGGCGCGGATCGAAGGCGTACAGCACGCGGTACGGGTCGCCAGCATGCTGGACGCGCAGCTCCTTCATGTTCGGGTGCCGACTCTCCTTCACGGTATCGCTATAGGGGCGCCGCAGCTCCGGACCCCGCTCCTTCAAGAGTCCAACACCGAAGTCCACGCGGTCCTGCTCGTCCGGCGAGAGCGCGTTCCACCACGCCTCGAACTCGTCGGTGAACTCGACCTCCCATTCCACTAAAGGAATACTACCAGAAAGGAATATCCTGTCAAGGGAGAGATCGAGGTCAGCCTGAAGGCGAAGGCGGCCCGGAAACTGCCGACCCTCGCCGTTTTTCGTCTCTCCGGGCTCCAGGCGAAGCCAGCCGGCCTCGCGCCTGACCTTCGGGCCATCCTGGAGCGTCAGAAGGCGCGGACGCTCGACGTCGAGCGCGACACCGGCGCCATCATCCCGGGGTGTTCCATCGGAACGGCGCGCCGATCAAGTCCCTCTACGGGGCCTGGCGGACCGCGTGCAGGGATGCCGGCTACCCCGGGGAATGCTCATGCACGATTTCCGCCGAACCGCCGTCCGGAACCTCGAGCGAGCCGGCGTCCCCCGCTCGGCCGCGACGAAGATGACCGGCCACAAGACGGAGGCCGTGTATCGCCGGTACGCGATCGTCGACGAGGCCATGCTCGCCGAGAGCGGGGCCAAGCTCCAGATGCTCCACACGAGCCACGCGCGCGCGGCCCGAGTGGTGGGGCTTCCCGGCCCGAACGGGCAAAGCACGGGCAAAGCAACCGCCGATGCGCGCCCGACGCTGAAAGGGCGCGCCGTCTAACATGTGGAATTACTTGGTGCCGGGGGCGGGGGTCGAACCCGCACGGCCTTGCGGCCAGCGGATTTTAAGTCCGCTGCGTCTGCCGATTTCGCCACCCCGGCGTGCCCTGGATTCTTACATATTGAGGGCGACGTCGCAGCAGCCGCCTGTTCGATAGCCTCCGCTCA
>Ga0187893_10005163_pt1 | contig 23796 bp, 25 predicted proteins | sample MA1701074metaG_FD_139574 | JGI IMG/M metagenome (GOLD analysis project Ga0187893, IMG submission 139574) | White microbial mat communities from a basaltic lava cave in the Kipuka Kanohina Cave System on the Island of Hawaii, USA - MA170107-4 metaG ...
CTAGGCACCGACACAAGCGCTAGACAGGACCTCGCTATCGGTGATCTCGTGTGGACGTTCATCCAAAATCAGCAGCAGGTATGGGGATTTACAATACTTCTCAACTCTCTGGGGTCATGGGTGGCGATGGCGATTGGGCGAAGGAAGCGCTCGCATTTGGTTTGATGGTAGAGAACGCGTACATGGCGTGTACCGGATCTGGAGCCGCGCCTGGTTAGTGACCAAGTAGCTGTGGCCAGGTTCGCGAGGGGGGCGATATGACTGACGTTCAGTCGCACAATGTTAAGGCAGCCGCGACCTGGGACTCCGGCGGCAAGGACTATGATCGCGTCAGTGAGACGATCGCAGACTCGATCGAGCATTGTCTCTTGCGGCTTGACCTCAAACCGGGCGAGCGTGTGCTCGATCTGGCCACAGGCACAGGGTGGGCCGCCCGCCGGGCCGCGATGCGCGGCGGCGTGGTCACCGGTGTGGACTTTGGTCACGAGCTCATCGAGGCGGCCAAAGCGGCCGCGGCGAGCGCTGGCCTCGGGATTGACTTTCGCGTAGGCGACGCGGAGAGGCTTCAGTTCGACGGCGAGAGTTTCGACGTAATCATCTCGACGTGCGGTGTCATGTTCGCGCGCGATCCGGAGGCAGCCGCGGCGGAACTGGCCCGCGTTTGTCGCAAGGGCGGGCGGATTGGGCTTACGACCTGGCCGCCAGACGGCGCTGTTGCAGGCATGTTTCAGGCACTGCGGCCATACATGCCTCCGCCGCCTTCCCCTGCGCCTCCGTCGCCGTTTGAATGGGGAAGAAAAGATCGCGTCCAAGAACTGCTGGGCTCAGCCTTTGACCTGCGGTTTGAGACCGGCACGACGGTGTTGCGCGCGCCAACCGGGGATGCGATCTGGAAACTCTTCGTGACCGGGTTTGGCCCAGTCAGATCGCTGGCGTCAGGCCTCGATGCTGAAAGACGCGAGCACCTGAGGCGCGATTTCTCCGCCTATCATGACGCATTCCGCACAGAGCTCGGTGTCGCCATGCCGCGCGAGTATCTTCTGACCATCGGCGTCAGGAGGCCCAACATCTGAACAACAGTTACGGGATAGGCGCCGCCGCGGCTGCACCCGTGAACTCCAGGCGGACGTCGCCGCCCGGTTAGGGAGGCGGGCCGCAGGAGGAGTCCAGGGAGACGCCCGCGAAATCGTGTTCTCGTAGTCGAATCCTGTTCGACATAACGAACATGGCAAAGCGCCCCGCCTCCCGGGCATCAGTCCGGCGGTCGCCCCGCCGGGTGCCGGCGGTGGCGCGCGCCATTCGCGTTCTCCAGTTGCTCGCGGGCGATGCGGGCCCATACAGATTGACCGACCTGAGCCGTACGCTTGGACTGAGCAAAAGTACCCTCTCCGACCTGCTCACCACCCTGGAGCATTTTGCCTTCGTGGAGCGCGACGGCGACTCGCGCGCCTATTCGCTGGGGCACGGTCTGCTCGAACTTGGAAGCGCGGTGCTACGGCGCCTTGATCTGCGCCCGGTAGCGCGGCTGTCATTGATCCGCCTGCAGACTCAGATCGGCGAAACCTCCGTCTTACACGTGCCGGCCGATGGCGGGGCCCTCATCGTTGACCGCGTCGAATCCGATCACCAACTCAAGGTAGTGGCGCCGATCGGCCACCGGCTGCCCCCGCTTGCGGGATCGGTCGCCAAGGTTTTCGCCGCACAATTGACGGACCGCGAGCTGACAGATCTGCTGCGGGTCTATCCGCTGCGCGCGTTCACGCCCCGGGCGATCACCGGCCGGGAGCGCTATCGTCGGGAGGTCTTGGAGACCCGCCGGCGAGGGTATGCGTTGGACAATGAAGAGTACCTTCCCGGGGTACGCGCCGTGTCTGCGCCGATCGTGGATGCCTTCGGTCGCGTCGGGGCCACGGTGACGATCGTAGGTTCGAGCGCCAGGCTGACAGATGCCCGGATGCGGGATGCTACGACCGCAGTGCTCGAGGCCGCTCAAGAAATCTCCAGGCGCATGGGAGCGACGGAGTACCCATGGCGGAGCGGGACGCTCGGCGGCCCCGCGACCCGTGTGGCCGACCCGACGGCCCGCCTGTCAGCAAGCGGTCGTGGGTAAGGATGCCGAAGACGCTCGTACTGTTGACTGTCAACGGCGAGCCCCACGAGGTCGCCGTCCCGGTGCACAAGACCCTGCTCGAGGTTCTGCGCGAGGAGTTGAACCTGACCGGCACCAAGCATGGGTGCGAGCTCGGTGAATGCGGCACCTGTACGGTGTTGGTCGACGGAGAGCCCTGGCTTTCATGTCTGACGCTGCCCGTGGAGGTTCAGGGCCGCGTGATCACCACGGTTGAGGGCATGGCCTGTGGCGGTACCGCGCACCCGTTGCAGGTCGCCTTTACCGAGCTGGGCGCGGCGCAGTGCGGTTATTGCACGCCCGGGATCCTCCTGGCGGCGAAGGCGCTGCTCGATGAGAGCCCGACGCCCGCTCGGGAGACCATCGCGCAGGCGCTGTCCGGAAATCTCTGCCGCTGCACCGGGTACGTCAAGATCTTCGAAGCGGTGGAACTGGCCGCCCGACGCATGAGTGGGGCGAAATAGCGATGGCGAGCGATTTTGCCATCATCGGCAAGCCTCTGCCCAAGGTCGACGGCATGGGCAAGTGCACCGGGCAGACGAAGTTTGCCGATGACCTCAATCTGCCGCGCATGCTCTTTGGCAGACTCCTGCGCAGCGTGCACCCCCACGCGCGGATCGTGCGCATTGACACGACCCGCGCGGAGCGACTTCCCGGGGTCCACGCCGTGATCACCGGTAAAGACCTGCCCATCAAGTTCGGCATTCTTCCGGTCAGTCAGGATGAAGAAACCCTGGCCGTTGACAAAGTGCGCTATGTGGGCGATCCGGTCGCGGCGGTGGCTGCGATCGATGAAGAGACCGCCGAGCGCGCCCTGGAGCACATCGACGTCGAGTACGAGCCCTTGCCCACCATCATGTCGATCCAGGAGGCGCTGGCCCAACACGACGTGCGCATCCACGAGTACGGCGATGGACCGAATATCCATAAGATGGTCTCACTCGAATTCGGCGACGTCGACGTGGGATTTACCGCGGCCGACTACATCCGCGAAGACAGGTTCTTCTTCGAAGGCAGCAACCATCTGCCCATGGAGCAGCATGCCGCCGTGGCGTCTTACGAGCACGACGGCAAGCTCACGGTGTGGTCATCCACCCAGACGCCTCACTACGTGCACCGCGCATTGGAGAAGGTGCTCGAGCATCCCGCCAGCCGGATCCGTGTGATCGCGACACCCGTGGGCGGGGGATTCGGCGGCAAGTCGGATCCGTTCTCCCACGAGATTGCCGCGGCCAAGCTCTCGATGATCACCGGTCGCCCGGTGAAGATCACCTGCACACGGGAGGAGGTGTTCTACATCCACCGCGGCCGCCACCCGGTACTCATGTGGGTGCGAACCGGATTTGCGCGTGACGGGCGCATCACGGCGATGCACTTCAAGTCATTCCTGGACGGCGGGGCGTACGGCAGCTACGGTGTCGCCAGCACCTACTACACCGGGGCGCTGCAGCCTACGACGTATACGATCCCCCGCTACAAGTTCGAAGGCTTGCGTGTGTTTACCAACAAGCCGCCGTGTGGCCCCAAACGCGGGCACGGGACGCCGCAGCCGCGGTATGCACTCGAATGCCACCTGGACAAAGCCGCGATAGACCTGGGCATCGATCCCGTCACGATCCGGCGGCGCAACGCCGTCGAGCCGTTCTCGACTACGGTGAACTACCTGCGCATTACGTCTTGTGGACTGGGGGAGTGCATCGACCGCGTAGTCGAGGCGTCTGGCTTTGACAAAAGACGCGGCCGGCTTCCCGCCGGCCGCGGGCTGGGCTTCGCCGTCAGCGCGTATCTGTGCGGGGCGGGCCTTCCCATCTATTGGAACGATATGCCGCAATCCGAAGTCCAGATCAAGGTCGACCGCGGCGGAGGGGTTACCGTCTACTCCATGGCGATCGACATAGGCCAGGGCTCGGATTCGGTACTGGCGTTCACGGTGGCCGAGGTGCTCGGCATCGAGCCGGCGGATATCAAACTCGTCACGGCCGACACCGATCTCACGCCGATCGACCTTGGCTCGTATTCCAGCCGCGTGACCTTCATGGTCGGCAACGCGGCCGTGGAGGCGGCGCAAAAGATTCGGACGACGATTTTTGAGGCTGTTGCGGGCAAGTTACACCTGCCGGCGGAACGCCTTGTCGCCCGCGGCCGGCGGGTCTTCGACCGGAACAATCCGGAAACGGGCTTGACGTGGGTCGAGGCGGTTCGCGTGGCCGAAGCGCGGTCAGGACTGCTGGCAGCGGTGGGCAGCTATCGGGCTCCGAAGCTTTCCGGGCCTTACAAAGGCTCGGGTGTCGGTCCTTCGCCAGCGTATTCCTACTCGGCCTCTGTTGTCGAAGTCAACTGCGACCCGGCAACAGGGGCGGTGGTGGTCGAGAAGGTCTGGATCGCGCACGATGTCGGCCGATCCATCAACCCAGTTCTGGTCGAAGGGCAGGTTGAGGGAAGCGTCTATATGGCGCTCGGTGAGGCACTGATGGAAGAACAGACCTTCCGGCGCGGCGTGCACAAGTTCCCCTCGATCCTCGAGTACAAGAGCCCGACCACGCTTGAGACGCCCGAAATGCACACCTTTATCGTAGAGTCGATTGACCCGGAGGGACCGTTTGGGGCGAAAGAGGCCGGCCAGGGACCGCTGCTGCCGGTGATCCCGGCCGTGGCGAACGCGGTCTACGACGCCCTGGGCGTTCGACTCGACGAGATCCCCATCACGCCCGAGAAGGTTCTTGCCGCCCTCGCCGAGCGGCGCAAGGGGGGCCCGGGTCGCGTCGGACCGCGCGAGATCCCGCAGATCACGTTCAAAGACCCGATCCGCGTTGCCCCACCTCCCGGCTGGCAGAAGGAGGTGTCAACCCGTCCATGATGCGTCTTCCGCCGTTTGCGTACCTGTCGCCCCGTACGCTCGAGGAGGCGGTGCGGATGATCGCCGAAGGCGGGCCCGAGGCGATGCCGGTTGCGGGTGGCACCGATCTCTATCCCAACATGAAACGCCGTCAATTCGAGCCCAAGGTGCTGGTGGCGTTGCGGCGATTGCGCGAACTGCAGAACATCCGGGCCAACGGCACAGGCCTGACCGTTGGGGCCGGCGTCATCCTGAATGCGTTCGCGGCGCATGGCGGGGTGATTGCCGAGTATCCTGCACTGGCGCGCGCGGCCGGCCTGATCTCAAATCCGCAAATCCGCTACATGGGAACCGTGGGCGGAAATCTGCTCGTCGACACCCGGTGCAATTACTACAACATGCCGTATTGGTGGCGCCGCTCGATCAACTTCTGCATGAAAAAGGACGGCGATGTCTGCTGGGTGGCCCCGGGTGGCACCCGGTGTTGGGCTATTTCCTCATCGGATCTTGCGCCGATGGCGATTGCGCTGGAGGCGCATGTGCGTCTGGTGAGCGTCAGGGGCGAGCGGGTGATCCCCGCCCGCGATCTGTATCGAGACGACGGTATTGCTTATCTGGGCAAGGCGCCCGATGAGGTTTTGGTGGACGTGATCTTTCCACCGGCAGACGGCATGCGCGCCACCTATTGGAAGCTGCGGCGCCGTGGCGCGATCGACTTCCCCATCCTCGGTGTTGCCGCGGCGGTCCGCACGGATCCAGATGGCACCTGCACCCACGCCCGAATCGTCCTGGGTGCCGTGGCCCCGATGCCACTGCGGGCCGGCGCCGCTGAGCAGGTGCTGGTCGGCAACCGCCTCACCCCCCAGATCGTTGAGGCCGCCGCCCAGGCGGCATTCAAACCGGCCAAGCCACTCGACAACACCGACCTGACCCTGTATTACCGAAAGCAAATGACGCGGGTCTACGTAGCGCGTGCCCTGAAGGAGCTCGCGGGCTTGCCCGCTGAAGAGCCCCCTGCCCACGTATGAGGACCCCCAGCCGATGAGCACCACGGCGGTGCCCGCGGAGGTTCCCTTCTTCGACCGAACCCTGGAATCGCTCGACCGCCCGGCGCTGCACCGCCTGCAGATGGATCGTCTCCGCGCGATGCTCACGGAGGTTGCCGAACACAACCTGTTTTGCCGCAGAAAATGGCAGGCGGAGCGAATCGACGCAACGGCGTTGCGTTCGCCGGACGAGCTATCCAGGCTTCCCTTCATGACGAAGCAGGAACTCGTCAGCGACCAGGCCGAGTACCCTCCATTCGGCACGATACTGACCTATCCGATCGAGCGCTATACGCGGTTTCACATGACGTCCGGGACGACGGGGCTTCCTTTGCGGTGGCTTGACACCGCGGAATCCTGGGACTGGTGGGTGCGGTGCTGGACCTTTGTCTACCGCGCGGCGGGCGTGGGGCCCGACGACCGCATTCTGTCCGCGTTCTCATTCGGCCCCTTCATCGGGTTTTGGGCGGGGTTTGACGCTGCCTCACGCTTGGGGGCGCTGTGCCTGCCGGGCGGCGGCCAGGATTCGGTGCTGCGACTGAAGACGCTGATCGAAACGCAGGCGACGGTATTGGTGTGCACACCATCGTATGCTCTTCGCCTGGCACACGTGGCGCGTGAGCAAGGGATCGATGCCGCGGCCACGCCAATCCGTGTAGCGATTCACGCTGGCGAACCCGGCGCGAATATTACGGGGACCAAGCGGCGGATCGAGGAGCTTTGGGGAGCACGCTGCTATGACCACTACGGCATGACCGAGGTCGGCGCGGTCGGTTTCGAGTGTACGGCACAACCCGGCGGCCCGCATGTCAACGAGAGCGAGTTCATCGTTGAAGTCATCGATCCCGCTAGCGGGGCCCGTGCGCAAGACGGTGAGGGGGAGCTGGTGGTCACAAACCTTGGCCGCCGCGGATCGCCGGCGATTCGGTATCGGACAGGAGACCTGGTGCGTTTTGTGACGGCCCCGTGCGCGTGCGGACGGACCTTTGCTCGTCTCGACGGCGGCGTCCTCGGACGAGTTGACGACATGATTGTGGTGCGCGGCGTCAACGTGTTCCCCAGCATTCTGGAAGACATTGTCCGGCGGCACCCCGCGGTCGACGAATTTCGGATCGAGGTCCTCCGCCGCAACGAGATGCGCGAGATCAGGATGCTGCTCGAAATCAACGAGGCTGCGCACGGCCACGCGGTCCGCGACCGCACAGTGGCGGCGGTCGCGGACGACATCAGGCAGGCGATCGGTTTGCGCGTCCAGACCGAGGCGGTGGCGGCGGGTGCCCTGCCGCGGTTCGAGCTCAAGGCCAGACGGGTCGTGCACACCGACGGGTAAACAGTGGGTCCAGTAGTTGCTGCACGAAGGACGAGGTGATCCAATGGACGCGTTGCCCGAGGCCCGGCTCTCTCCCCGCGAGCTGGAGGAGATGCGGAAGGCGTATGTTGACCTGGTGGGATACGTGCCCCCGCGAATTGTCGCGCGAACCGATCTCTTGTCTCGAACCGATCCCGAAGGCCTGCGGCTGCAGGAGCAGATGCGCCGGCACTTCATGTATCCAGCGTGCTTTGATGCGAAAACGGTGCAGCTCATGCTGTTCGGGATGCTCCTGATGAACCTGCAGGATGCCGCGAAGATCCACGCGACCGCGGCGCGCCGGGCCGGCGCCACATGGGACGAACTCGGCGCCGTCTCGAGTCTGGCGTTTCTCTTCCGCGGACTGTCGGCGGCCAACGTTGGCGCGCAAATGCTCCAGGAGATTGCCGCCGCTGAAGCCGCAGAGGTGGAGAAGAGATGATCCCCCTCGAGTCTAGCGTGGCGCAGCTGGCCCACGTCGAGCTCCTGACCCCACGCATGGACCAATCGTTGTGGTTCTTCCGTGACGTGCTGGGCCTGGAGGAGAGCGCGCGCGACGGGCGGTCGATCTATCTGCGCGCCTACGAAGACTTCTATCATCACACGCTGCAGCTGACGGAGGCGGGCTCAGCCGGGCTGGGGCATATAGCGTGGCGCGCCGCATCGGAGGTCGCGCTGCAGACGCTGACCGGCCGGCTGGAAACGACGGGGCTCGGGCAGGGCTGGAGCCCAGGAACTCTCGGCCACGGGCCTGCGTATCGCTTTGCCTCGCCCGACGGGCATCCCATGGAAGTGCTGTGGGAGGTCGGGTACTATCAGGCGTCCCCAGAGAAACGAAGCCTGCTGCGCAACCGGCCGCAGAAACGTCCACTGCGTGGCGTCCCGGTAAGGCGGCTCGATCACGTCAACGTGTTGGCGCGCAGCGTTTCTGGCGTGCGGGAGTTCATGCAAGAGATCCTCGGTTTCCGGCTTCGAGAGCAGAAAGTCGGTGAGGGCGGCACCGAGGTGGGTGCGTGGCTGAGCGTGAGTCCGATGGTGCACGAGATCGCGGTAATGCGCGACGCTACTGGCGCGGCTGGCCGATTCCACCACCTCGCCTACTGGTACGGGTATCCCCAGCATCTCATCGATGCGGCCGACGTGTGCGCAGACTATGAGATCACCATCGAGGCGGGCCCAGGTAAGCACGGCACGACGCAGGCCATGTTCCTCTATGTCTTCGAGCCGGGCGGCACGCGCGTGGAGCTCTTTGGGGACACCGGCTATTTGATCTTCGATCCGGATTGGAAGACGGTCGTGTGGGATGTGGCCAACGAGTCGGATCTGGAGAAGAGCAGTATTTGGTGTGGAGGCCGATTGCCCGAGACCTTCTACACGTACGGGACGCCATCGCGGCAAGAAGTGGGTCCCGTCCGCACCTAGCCCCGGCTAAGAGCTTTGATCACGCAGTGACAGCTCGCCGCGGAAGACACGCTGCAGGCTCTCCAGATTGCGATAGCCAAGATTCTGGCATTCCTGGTACATACGGTCGCGCTCTTCCGTCATGTTGTTATAGTGGTAGGCTGCCGCGAGATATGTCGCACTCTCGTCTCTTGCGATACAGCTTGCCCAAGCCACTGTACGACTGATGGGCCTCCTGATCAGCCAAGCAAATACTTGGGCAGGGATCGATTTTGGAATCATTGAAAGGAGAAAGCGGCATGGCACGGTCAGCCGCGCCTCACGGCAGCGAGATCGGCGAGAACGAGCGCTATCACGCGCTTATGGAGATCATGCGCAGCCGTTATACTTGCCGCTCGTTCACTCCCTACGACGTGCCCAAAGAGCACTATGAACTCATCCTCGAAGCTGCGCGCCACGCGCCGTCTGGCGCGAACTCCCAGCCGTGGCACTACGTCGTCGTAACCGATCCTGCGATCAAGACACGATTGGGCGACCGGTTTGTCCAGGAGCAACTTCGGCACGCCCGGGCTGGCATGAAGTTTCCCACGCCCAACTACAAAGGGATGCGAACGGCGCCGGGTCTGATCGTCGTCGTGGCCGATTTTCGGTTCGTCCGGGCGTTCCCGATCCTGAACGACGGGTCCGACCTGGATCATATGTACCGGCTGAACGCCGAGCGCATCCTGCTGCAGAGCGTCGCCGCCTCAACCATGTGTGCCCATCTGGCCGCAACGGCGCTCGGATACGCGGTGTGGTGGGTCAGCGCGATCGGTCAGGAGGAGATTCAGGAAAGGTTCAAGCCGCTGTTAGGTGTCCCAGATCCGCTCTCCCTCATCGACATCATGTGTTTCGGGCCGCCGCTGCAGCCGCCGTACAAGCGTTGGAAGAAGCGCCTCGATGAGATCGTGAGTTGGGACCGCTTCGATGCCCGGCAGGGCCTGACCGACGAACAGGTCGACAAATGGATCAAGACCGAGCGGGCTACCGTCATGTACCGGGACGGGTCGAGGGTCGACTGAGGTAAACGTACGGAGTATCCGCGCGCCGGAATGCCGATGGCGCAATGCTCACTGGGGGGAGCACAGATGAGGGTGACGATCGCGATACTGAGTGTCGCACTGCTGGCGTGGTTGATGGCGGCCGCGGGTCCGAGCGCGGCCCAGGCGCCCGGTACTATCAAGATCGGAGCCGTGGTCCCGCTCACCGGACGATTCGGTGCGGGCGGGGCGCAGGTGAAAGCGGGGTATGAGTTCGCCGTCGAGGACATCAACCGCGCCGGCGGCGTTATGGTGAGGGATGCCAATCGGCGAGTTCCCTTGGAATTGGTACTCCTGGATGACGAGTCTGACGCGACCAAAACGGTGGCGCGTCTCGAAACCTTAGCGTCCAGCCATCAGGTCGTGGCGTATCTCGGCGGTTTTGGCAGCGATCTCCACGCCGCCGCCGCCTCGATCGCCGAAAAGAACAAGATCCCGTATCTTGGCGTGGCGTTCGCCCTCCACAAGATTCACCAGCAGGGATTCAAGTATCTGTTCAGCCCGTTTCCGAAGTCGCCCGATCTGGCCCGAGAGCTCTACCGGTTCCTCAACGCATCGGTCCCGGACGCCCAGCGGCCCAAGCGCGTCGCGATCTTCAAAGAGAAGACCGATTGGGGGGATGAGTTGGGCGGGCTGTGGGCCGTGCGCGCCCCTGAGTTCGGTTACCAGGCCGTCGTCCAGGAAGAGTACGCGGTGGGAACCCGTGACCTCTCGGATGTCATCCTGAGGACCAAGGCCGCCAACGCCGAAGCCGTGCTCGCGATGCCGACCCCGCCTGATGGGTTCACGCTGGTGCGGCAGATGAAGCAACTGGCCTTTAACGCCAAATTCTATCTCTTCATCCGCGCGCCCGATGCGGTCGTGTGGGCCCAGAACCTCGGAAAAGACGGCGACTACTTCGCACTGGCCCCGGGCTGGCACCATGCCGTGCGCTATCCCGGTGTGAAGGAGCTCAACGACAAACATCAGCGGGCGTTTGGTCGTCCGGCTGACGTCATTACTGGCCCCGCCTACGCCAACATCCAGATCCTGGCGGATGCGATCACGCGTGCCGGTGGCCTCGACCGCGCGAAGATTCGCGACGCGATCGCGGCAACGCAGATGATGACCGTGGTCGGGCCGGTGAGATTCCGCGCCGACGGGACCGGGGTCGTGACGACCGCGTTCCTGCAGTGGCAGAGCGGAAAACAGGAGCTAATCTGGCCCAAGGAATTCGCCACCGCGCCGTTACAGTATCCGGCGCCCCCTTGGGATCGCCGCTGAGCAACCCGCTGCTCGAGGTTTCCGGACTCACCAAACGGTTTGGGGGCGTGGCGGCGGTCAAGAACCTCAGCTTTTGGGTTCGCGAGGGGGAAATTCTCGGGCTGATCGGTCCGAACGGTTCTGGTAAGACTACCGCGTTTAACCTGATCACCGGCCTGCTCGCGCCCGATGCCGGCCTGATCCGCCTGGCGGGTGAAGATATCACCGCGCTCCGGCCGCATGCTGTTTGCAAGAAGGGCGTCGCCCGCACGTTCCAGCTCGTAAGACCTTTCATGCACCTCTCGGCCCTCGTGAACGTCATGGTGGGCCGCATTTACGGGTACAGCCCGGCCGCCGGCCGCGCGGATGCCGCATCCGATGCGCGCGAGCTCCTGGCATTCGTCGGCCTCGCTGGACGGGAAGATACTCCGGCCCGGCAGCTTACGCTGGTGGACCGCCGACGCCTGGAGCTGGCCCGTGCCCTGGCCACACGGCCGCGTCTTCTCTTGCTAGATGAGTTCATGGCAGGGCTCAACACGCATGAAGTCGAGGCGGCGATGGGTTTGATCCGGCGCCTGCGCGCAGCCGGATGCACGATCATCATGGTCGAGCACATCGTGAAGGCCGTGATGGGATTGTCGGACCGCGTCGTCGTGCTCAACGCCGGTGAAGCGATTGCCGAAGGGTCTCCCGTGGCGATTGCCTCCGATCCACGCGTGGTCGAAGCGTACCTGGGGAGCGCGCCGGGTGCTTGAGGCCACGGACCTGCACGTCTCCTACGGGGACCTGCAGGCCCTTTGGGGAATGAGCCTGCGCGTGGACGACGGCGAGATCGTGGCGCTCATCGGTCCGAACGGCGCCGGGAAGACGACGTTGCTCCGAACGATCACGGGCCTGCTGCGGCCAACTTCCGGCACCGTGCGGTTCGATGGGCGGGCACTGCACCAGGAGCGGCCCCACCATATCGTGGATCTCGGGATTGCGCTGGTGCCCGAGGGCCGGCGGCTGTTTGCGGGGATGAGCGTGCTCGAGAATCTGATGCTTGGCGCGTTCACCGCCCGAGCGCGGCCTCGCCGTCAGGAGACCCTGCGCGGGGTCTATGAGATCTTCCCTGTGCTGGCGGAGCGCCTGGGACAGCCCGCGGGTACGCTATCGGGCGGTCAGCAGCAGATGCTGGCGATCGGCCGGGCGCTGATGGCGCGTCCTAAAATTCTCCTCCTCGACGAGCCGTCGCTCGGGCTGGCGCCGGTGGTGGCGCTGCGCATCTTCGAGGTGATCCGGCGGATAAACGCCGACCAGCGCGTCACGGTCCTGCTCGTGGAGCAAAATGTCAAGGCGGCGCTGGAGCTTGCGCACCGCGCGTATCTAGCGCAGGGTGGCCGCATCGTGGGAGGCGGCACCGGCGCCGAGCTGCTCGGAGACGAGCGGGTCAAGAGCGCCTACCTGGACTTCCTCTCGGTGTCGTGATGAGCGCGCAGTTCATCGCGCAGAACCTGATCTTTGGGGTGCTGACCGGCTCACTCTACGGTCTGGGCGCGGCGGGCCTCTCGCTCGTCTTCGGCGTGCTGCGCGTGCTCAACGTGGCGCACGGCGAGCTCATCATGCTCGGCGGCTATGCGTCGTTCTGGCTGTTTGCGTCTTACGGTCTGGACCCATTCGCGTCGCTGCTGCTGACCACGCCGCTGATGTTCGTAATCGGCCTGGGACTCCACCAGGGACTCTTCACGCATGTCGAGACTCTCGACGAAGACATGCGGATCAAGAATTCGTTGCTCATCGGCTTTGGCCTGACCCTGGCCCTGCATAACCTCGCGATTCGGTTGTGGACGGCCGACGAGCGCGCGGTGACCACCGCCTATTCAGGTGCGGTGATCGCGGCGGGCGGGCTGGTGTTTCCGGTGGTGCGCGTGGCGGCGCTCGTGATCGCCTTCGGCGCCATCGCGCTGGTGCACCTGATGCTGCGCGCCACGTACGTGGGCCAAGCCATCCGCGCCACGGCCGAGGATTGGGAAGCCGCGATGCTGATGGGCATCGATGTCCGCCGCACGTATCTGATTGCTTTTGCGCTGGGCAGCGCGCTCGCGGGCGTCGCGGGGACGCTGGTGAGCGTTGGGTACTCGATCAACCCGTCCATTGGGCTGGAGTGGACCTTGAAGGCGCTTATCGTCGTCGTGCTGGCCGGCCTCGGGAGTATGCCTGGCACTTTTCTGGGGGGTCTGCTCCTGGGATTGGCGGAATCGGTGAGCGCCCTGCTGCTCGGGGGCACCTACCGCGAGGTCGTCGCGCTGGTGATCTTCGTGCTGGTCCTGATGTTCCGGCCTCAGGGGCTCTTTGGCCGCTGAGGCAATGGGGATGCGTCAACCGTTCGCGCTCGTGGCACTCGTAGCCCTGGTTGTCCTCAGTGTACTGCTGCCGTTTCTGACGGCCCGCACCGACATCTTGAACCTTGGCTTCCTAATCTTCCTCTACATTGCGCTGGCGCAGAGCTGGAACGCGCTGGCCGGTCTTGCAGGCCAGATCAACCTGGGGCACGCGGCCTTCTTCGGTATCGGGGCGTTCGTGATGCGCCATGTCTGGATCGCGGGCGTACATCCCTACCTGGGGCTTCTCGCGGGCGGCGCCGCCGCGCTGCTCTTCGGCCTGCTGATCGGCGCGCCGGCCTTTCGTCTGCGCGGAGCCTATTTCGCCATTGGGACGTTGGGGCTCGCGGAAATTCTCCGCATCACGGTCGGCAATGCGCTCCCGGTGGTGTCAACCCTGCCCGCGGAATCCATTGCCGGCTACAGCCTGACCCATCGCTACTATCTTGCGCTAGGCTTGGCTCTCCTGACGGTCGCGACGCTTGCGGCCTTGGCGCGCTCACGCCTGGGGCTGGGTATGCTCGCGCTCCGCGATGACGAGGATGCGGCCGAGGCGACCGGCGTCGACGCCCTGAAGCACAAGCTTATCGCCCTCGCGGTGAGCACCGGCTTCGCCGGCCTGGCCGGCGGCGTCTTCGCCTTCTACCATGTGAGCTACTACCACCAGCTGCCGTTCTCGCCGACGTGGACCTTTGACGCGCTGCTGATTACGTTCGTCGGTGGCGTCGGGACGATCGCGGGCCCGATCGTCGGCACCGTGTTCTATCTGCTCGTGCGCGAGGTGCTCGTCCAGTCCCTGGTCGAGCTGCACCTGTTGATCTTTGGGCTGCTGTTCATCCTGGTGGTACTCGCGCTGCCCGGCGGCTTGATGGACGCCGTGGCACGCGTTCGGCGGCTCTCCGAGCGTGCCCGCGCGCGTAGGTCCATGACGGGGGCCACGTAAGAGGGCCGGGTGGAGCAGCGCGGGCGCAGGAAGAATGTCAGAGGGACCCCGAGCCATGCCGGTGTATATTGTGTGTACTCCGGGGAACAACCGATTGGTGAGAACGGCGTGACGCCGAGGAGCGCGCGATGTCTGTCGTGACCGAGGAAGGCCTGCTGGACCGCATCAGGCAGGGGAAGCTCGTCGAGGGGCCCGACTACGCCACCGAAAAATATGTCGAGGGGCTCAAACGCACGCTGATCGTCTCGGCCGATACGGAAATCATCAGCGCCCCGGCTTACATGCGCGCGGCGAAGGATGCGCCCACAATCAACTCTTACATCTCGGCCATGGGAATCATCCAGGACGAGCTTGGCCACGCGCACATTGCGTTTCGAATGCTTCGCGACCTTGGAGTGGACACCGACGCGCTCGTGTACGAAAGGGATCCCAAGCAGTTCAAGTACCCATACGCGTTCGACGTACCGCTCGATACCTGGTCTGAGCTCGTCGTGGCCAATGCGTTCTACGATCGCGCCGGCTTTCTGTTGCTGGGCGATATCTACCGCCACAGCACCTACGGGCCGTGGAAGCGCGCGCTCGCTAAGGTCGACCGCGAGGAGAACTTTCATCTGCGCCATGGCGAAAAATGGATGCGGGCGCTGGCCCAGGAGCCGAAGGGCAAGGAGGTGCTGCAGCGCGCGGTGGACTGGCAATTCCTCCTGACCGTCGAGTGGTTCGGGCTTCCCGATACCTTGAAGAAACACACCGAGCAAATCTCCTACGGCCTGAAAGGCTACACCAACGACCAACTTCGGCAGCAGTGGATGTCTACCGCGGTGCCCTTCTGCCAGGCACTCGACATCCAGGTGCCGGCCCGCTATGACGCCGAACGGCGGGACTATGTGATCACGTGTCCGTTTCCCGCTCGCTTCGACGCGGCCCAGAAACGGTGGCTGCTCGAGGAGGGCCAAATCACCTGGGACGAGGTTCTGGTCCGCTGGAAGCAGCGCGGGCCAGCCAACGATGAGTTCGTTCGAGAATTGCAGAGGGGACGCCGGGAGTTCTACCCGACATCATGACCAGCGCGAGCGGCGCGTGCAGACAGGCGGCTGTCGAGGACGTCCGGCGGGCCCTGACGGAGGTGCTCGATCCCGAATATCCTATCAATATCGTCGACATGGGTCTGGTTCGCGGTGTCGCGGTGGACGGAGCCACGGTGCGTGTCCGCATGACCTATACGTCCATGGGATGTCCCTGCATGGAGATGATCCAGGACGATGTGCGCGAGGCCGTGCTCAAGCTCCCCGGCGTCGAGCGCGTGGAGCTGGACGTGACGTGGGAGCCGTGGTCCCGGCGGGACATCACTGCCGAGGGATGGCAGCGCCTCCGCAGCGCCGGGGTCGTTTGAGTGCAGATCGGGGAGATCTATGATGTCTTCGCGGCCCGCGCTGAGAAGAGTGAGCCGCTCAAGAACATCGGCGCCGTGCGCGCGACCACCCTTCGGGAAGCCGCTGTATTCGCCCACAAGCTGTACGACGAATGGCGCTGGCGTGAGATGTTCGTGGTTCCCCGCAGGGTGCTCATCCAGGTCATCCGTCCTGACTAAGGTGGCCGGCGCTCGCCCGACGCGTTATCTGGTCCTGGCGCGCCGGGAGTATGGTGAGTCTCTGAGTTATCAAGGCATGCTGGACGCCGCCGGCGATCGGGATCCGGGCAGCCAGGCCACAGATAGATTCGGACGTGAGTGGCTCGAGTTGGTTCTAGCACCCGAAGGCGCGTGCCATTGGGTCCTGCGGCCTGAAGCCGGGGCGGAAAGCACGGCGTGAGCCTTCCCGGTGCCGACCTGGACCACGACCGCGCGTTGGCGGCCCTGGTGAACCTCGTCACCGTTTTGGCTGACACGAAGTACTACATGGGCCGCCGCACCTCGGAGTGGGCAACGGGCGCTCCAACCCTGGAAGCCGCGGTGGCGGCGGCGGCGATCGCGCAGGAGGAATTGGGCCATTCGCGCGCGATCTATCCGCTGCTGGAGGAGCTGCCCTGGCCGGGCCGGCCGCTTCCGCTCGAGCGGGAACACGATCGGGAGCGGCGGTATTGTGTCAGCTTTCTCGACGAGGCGTTTCCGAGCTGGTCCCATGTCGTAGCGTCGTTTGCGCTGATTGATACGGCGACGACGACGATGTTCGAAGCACTTCTGGACGGGACCTTTGAGGCGCTGGCTACCAGGGTCAGGCGGGCCCTCGATGAGGAGCGCTTTCACATGGGATACGCCGAGAGCGTGGTGCGCAACATCGTCCAGTTCGACCAGGGACGCGAGCTGCTCCAGCGCCGGGTGGATGCGCTGATGCCGGAAATGTTGTGTTGGTTCGGCCCGGAGGGCGAGCAGGGCGTCGAGGCCCTCCATTCCGCCCGATTTCTCACCAAGACGAACGAAGGTTTACGCCAGGCCTACCTGAAGCGCGTGGCGCCGCTGCTGTGCGAGGTCGGCTTGCGGTTACCGCTGCGCTGGAATCTCGGCGAGGCTCGATGGGAGTACGACGACCTTCCGTGGAATCGATGGAGTCCCCTGCAGCGCCGGCTCCAAAGCGCCGCGTAGACCCGCCCACCTGTCCCTGGTGCGGCTCGGCGCAGGTGGAGCGCATCGCAGCGTTTGGCGCCCAGTTGATGTCCGAGCAATACATGTGTGTGGCCTGCAAGAGTCCCTTCGAGCGCATCCGCAAATGATCGAGGAGGCATCTCATGGCGCAGCTGGTGATTAACGGCGAACAGACGGCGGCTCGCTCCGGCGAGCGGCTACCGGTCATCAATCCGGCCACCGAAGAGGTCGTCGATCATGTCCCCAAAGCGGGACGGGAAGATGTCGACGCCGCCGTGGCGGCGGCGCGGAAGGCGTTCGATGCCTGGTCGAAGACCGATCCCGAGGAGCGCGCGCGAATCATCCGTGAGGGGCTCGCGCGGGTCAAAGCGGCACAAAATGAGATTGCCGAGGTCCTCACCCGCGAGCAGGGCAAGCCCACGTTTGAGGCCATGGGCGAGATTCACCATTTCATTCACGGAATGGAGTTCTACGCCGACCTGGCGAGTAAGGTCAGGGGCGCCTACGCGCCGCTCCCGGCGGCGCTCGGCAAGAGTTACGGCATGGTCATCCGCCGCCCTGTTGGCGTCGCCGCGGCCATCGTGCCCTGGAACTTCCCCCTGACACTCATGGGGACAAAGATCGGGCCCGCGCTCGTGTCGGGAAACACGGTGGTCGTGAAGCCGGCCAGCACGACGCCGCTGGCGACCATACGGGTCATCGGCGCCCTCAACGAGGCCGGGCTGCCCCCGGGGGTGTTGAACGTCGTCACGGGTCCGGGGAAGGTCGTGGGCGAAGCCCTCGCCGCTCATCCCGATGTGCGCCGTGTGGCCTTCACCGGCGAAAGCGGCACCGGGCGGCGGATCATGGAGATAGCCGGCCCGCACTTCAAGAGGGTGACCCTCGAGCTCGGGGGATCCGACCCGGTGATCATCTGTCCCGATGCCGATCTCGACAAGGCGACGAAGGGCGTGCTGATCGGCCGCTTTTGGAATGCGGGTCAGGCGTGTCTGGCCAGCAAGCGTGTGTACGCGTTCGAGGAAATATATGAAAAGTTTTTAGAACGGCTGCTGGCCGGCGTCGCGCGCTACGAGCCCGGTGAAGGATGGACGAAGGCCGAGCGCCCGAAGATTCGCATCGGTCCGCTGCACACCGCGCAGCAACGCGATGAGATCGTGGACCAGATGAACGATGCCGTGAGGCGCGGCGCGAAGGTCGCCTACGGCGGCCGGGTGCCCGAGGGCCGCGACCGCGGCTTCTTCCTCACCCCGGCGGTGGTCGAGAATGCGCCACACGACAGCCGCATCGTCCAGGAGGAAACGTTTGGGCCCCTGCTGCCGGTGTTCAAAGTGAAGGGGATCGACGAAGCCATCAAGCTTGCCAATGATTCGATTTACGGCTTGGGATCCTCGATCTGGACTTACAACATTCGGTGGATTCACAAGGCGGCCCAGGAGCTCGATGCGGGGATGACGTGGGTGAATCAGATCCACTATGGCTATGACGAGCTGCCGTTTGGTGGCGTGAAGGCCTCTGGGATCGGGCGGGAGCACGGACCGGAGGCGCTGGACTACTATGTCGAGATGAAATCGGTCGTCGTCGGAGATCTCGAGTAGGAGGGCGCTATGGCGGTTGAGTACAGCCGGGAAGACGGCATTGGGTTCATCACGCTACATCGCCCGCCGGCGAACAGCTATGACTACGGCGTCATCGAGGAACTGCAGCGCGCCGTCGATGCGGCGGCGAACGACGCCGGCGCGCGGGTTGTGATCGTGCGCAGCGCCCTCGACCGATTCTTCTGCGGGGGCGCGGACATCAAAGCGTTCAGCGAGAGCTCGCCCGACCGCAACATGGACATGTGCCGGCTGGCGCACCGAACGCTGGGGAAGATCGCGACCATCCCCAAGGTATTCATCGCGCAGATCCAGGGGCACGCGCTCGGCGGCGGCTTGGAAATCGCGCTGGCCTGCGACCTGCGGTTTGGCGCTGAGGGCGAGTATTTCCTCGGCGTTCCTGAGGTCACACTGGGGCTGCTGCCAGGCAACGGCGGAACGCAACGGCTTCCGCGACAGATTGGCTGGAATCGGGCGCTCGACATGATGATCACCGGCCGGCGCCTGTCGCCGGCAGAAGCCTCCCAGCTGGGCATCCTCGATCGCTTGTTCCCACGCGAGAAGCTCGATACTGAGACCCGCGCCTATGTGAAGCAGCTCACCGACGGGTCGGCCAGCGCTATTGGCGCCATCAAGGTAGCCGTGCACCGCGGGCGCGATGGCTCGCTTGACGATGGGCTGAGCCTCGAGCGTGATCTTCTGGATGGGCTGTTTCGCGGCAGGGACGCCGAGGAGGGCGTGCGCGCGTTCGTAGAAAAGCGGAAGCCCGAGTTCAACAAAGCTGTGTAACGTGTAAGAGGGAGGCCGAGCCGGGCCATCTCACCGGTCAAGGCCAGCGACGGCGCGGATCCCAGACAGGCAGAGTCTGTCCAATGCGGACTCCCAGGCGCGTAGCAGATATGCTACGCTTGGGGTATGAGAACGATTCCGCAGCGGGAACTGCGCAACCGCATCAGTCAGGTACTACGTCAGGTCGAAGCTGGTGAGCGCCTGCGTATCACGGTCGATGGCCGGCCTGTGGCAGACCTCATCCCCGTGAGAGACGCGCGCCGGGTAAGTGTGCCCCGCGACGAGGTCGCTGAGCTTCTCACACGTGCGCCCCTCGATCCGGCCTTCCTCCGTGATCTGCATGCGGGGGCGGGGGGTACCATCGAGGAACTGTGATCCAGCAATCACCGGCGGGCGACCGGGGACTGCTGGATACCTCGGTCTTCGTTGCCCGAGAGACCGGGCGCGCGCTCGGAGCGCTGCCGGCTACCGCCACGGTGTCTGTCGTCACGTTCGCCGAGCTTCATTTGGGCGTGCTTCTTGCAGCCGAGCCGACGATCCGCGCCCAGCGTCTTCGTACGTTGTCATCGGTTCAAGCGCTGTTTGAACCGCTGCCCATCGATTCCGCCGTAGCGACAATCTTCGCCGAGATCGTTGCCGAGGCGCGCCGGTTGGGAAAGCGGCCCAAGATTATGGATACCTGGATCGCGGCTACGGCGGTGACGCACGATCTGCCCGTGTACACGCAGGACGATGACTTCCTTGCGATTCCGCGAGTGCGCGTGATTCCTGTCTGATGACAGGCGCGGTGCTTTCAGAGACGGACCGGGTAGATGAGCGTGTACCTCCGCGATGCGACCGTCGAAGATATTCCTGCACTCGTAGCCGTGCTCCACGCCGGGTTTGAGGAGTACCGCGGCCGGCTCGATCCACCCTCTGGGGTCCATAATGAGACCGCCGAGACCATCCGTAAGAAGCTGAACATGGACTCTGCCGTGGTCGCAGAAAATGACGGCGATGTGATCGGCTGCGTGTTTTATGTGCACGAGGCGTCCTGCCTCGACCTCGGCCGCCTCGCAGTTCTTCCGCAGTATCGCAGGCAGGGTGTAGGGCGCGCGTTGGTCGAGTATGTCGAGAATCGGGCACGCGCGTTACAGGTCACCCGTGTGGAGTTAGGTGTGCGCCTCGCGCTGCCGCGTCTGCAAGCCTACTACGAAGCGCTTGGTTACCGCCCGATCCGCCGCGGTGCTCATGAGGGCTATGCGGAGTCGACGTACGTAGTACTCGCGAAAGACGTCTAGCCTGTCATCGGGTCGAATGGCCTCGCGGTAGGATAGAATAGTCCGCGGGTGGTGACGCTTTCATGGTCTTTCGGGTTGAGATCGAGGAGGAAACAGACGGCCGCTGGCTTGCGGAGGTCGTCGAAGTGCCGGGTGTCATGGCCTATGGCCGCACCCGCGACGAAGCGCTGGCAAAGGCTAAAGCGCTTGCCCTTCGAGTCGTGGCTGATCGGCTTGAGCACGGCGAGACGCGCCCGGACCTCCAGACCATTTCCTTCGCCGCAACGTGACCGAGTGGCCGAGCACGCGGGAGAGGCGTGTTCTGGCTGCGCTATTCCGGATCGGCTGGTCAATCAAACGAGAGAGTGGCTCACATCGTGTCTTATCTCGGACCGGATGGCCGGATGTGGTTTTCGCATTCCACGACAGCGAGGAAATCGGCCCTCGGATGCTAGCGCGCATTGCTAAGCAGACTGGCTTGCGTGCAGAGGATTTGTAATCCAACCGCGTGCGTGTTGCTAAGTGCCGCGAATGGGCCGCCATCCCGGCCAGGCGAGCCGCGGCCACTCGCACAGGTCGGCCCGGCCGGCCAGGATCAACGCATTGACGTCGCCGACCGTATAGGCGCCTCCCACCATCAGTGTAGGAACGCCTGCCACATTCTTGATGAGGTCACTGGTGTGCGCATGGGCTTCGCGCGCGCGCTCGGGATCGCTGGCGAGCTGCTCGGGGAACGCGACGCCGACGAGATCGCATCCCCGTGCGTGCACGGCCCCTGCCAGACGGATCCCTTCCTCTCCTGCGCGATCGTCGTCCGGACGCTCCCAGGCGCCGAGGATAGCGCTGAGCGGTCGTTCATCGGGCCAGGCCGCCCGGCCCGCATCAACCAAGAAAAGTGTTGCATCCTTGTCCATCGCATTCTTGTCCGCAGGACTCCCAGGCGTGAAGTCTAACGTGAGCACGTCAATTCCCGCCTCTACCCCAAGCCGTCCCCAACGGACCAGAGTATTGGAGAAACCCGTCGCCGGGTCGGCACAGGAGCTGTCCAGATGCAGCCGCAAACCGATCCGAGCGGCGTTGCTGGCACGAACGTTTTGGATAACCTCTCGCAACGAGTCAATGCGCGTCGCGCCCGGCGGGCTGTCATTGAGGCTGGACGCCGCCACCAGGACAAGTCCTGCGCTCTCCAGGCGATGATCGGGGCGTGCGGCCAGCGGCTGTGGCTGGCGGCCCCGCTTGCCGGGCACGCGTTGTTCGGCCATCGCGACGATGCGGTTTGCCACCTCGAGGCCGCGCACACGAAATGGAGTTAGCGCCGGCGGGGCCGTCCGGCTTGCTCTGCCCACCCCCGTCGTGCAGGGGTCTGTTGCAAACCAGGCTTCAGCGGCGCGGACGAACGCGGCATCCCGCACCGTCAGTGTGCCGTACGTCAGCACCCGTGTGCGCGCCAGGTGGTGGAACGCAAACTGCTCCGGCTCGAAATGCGTCCAGTGGCGGAACCCTTCCCACCAGCGTCGACTGGGCTCGGCGGCCCGCTGTATGTACGCGACCGCGGGCCGGCGCTCGCGTTCATATGCCGCCAGGGCCCCGGCGACGTCGCGCTGCCGCTGCAGGGCCGAGGCCAAGGCGACGGCGTCCTCAAGTGCCATCCGCGTTCCCGAGCCTACTGAGAAATGGGCGGTGTGCGCCGCGTCGCCCAGGAGCACAACGTTGCCGGCGTGCCAGCGACCGTTGCGCACGGTGCGGAAGTTCAGCCAGCGCGAGGAGTTCGCCTGAAGCCGGTGACCGTCGAGATGTCGTGCGAACAGACGCTCGCAATATTCGAGTGTCGCCTGGTCATTGTCGCCGGGCGATCGGACGGTTTCTGACGTTCGGCCGAACCCCGCCCGCCGCCATGTCTCGTCATCGGTTTCAACGATGAAGGTGCTGGCGGCCCGCGCGTAGGGATAGATGTGGACCCCAAACCACCCGTGCTCGCTCTCCTCGAAGATGAATGTGAGCGCGGAGAATGCCTGCGTGGTTCCCAACCAGATGTACTTACTGCGCCCGATGTGGACCGAGGGGCGGAAGTCGTCCTCGCGTTCTCGCCGTGTCAGGCTGTTGACGCCGTCTGCGGCCACGATGAGGTCGTAGCCCAACAGTTCTGTCAGGCTCCCGATCTCGTGTTGGAACCGCAGATCCACATCTTGCCCGCTCGCCTGGCGCTGCAGGATGGCAAGCAGATCTGCCCGCGCGACCCCCGAAAAGACATGGCCGCGGCAGCGCAGAACGCGGCCTCGGTGACGGTACTCTATCGGATCCCACTGAACCACCGCCGCGCTGAATGCCGCGTGGGTGGCTTGGTCGGCCTCCCGCAGGTAGCGCATCGACCGCTCCGGGAACACCACGCCGAAACCGAACGTGGCATCCGGCGCGTTGCGTTCGAAGACCGTGACGTCATGGGACGGGTCGGCACGTTTCATAAGAATCGAGAAGAAGAGGCCGCCGGGGCCGCCGCCAATGACCGCGATCTTCACTTACGTCAGCGTTCCAGGAACGTGCGCGCTTCCCACAGCAGGGGAAAGAACCTCTTGGCGAGCGTCGACCTGAGATATTCCACGCCACCCGAGCCCATCGCTTCGTAGCCTTCGCCGAGGACATGGGCAACCGTCTTCTGTCCCGTTCCCGGCCGGGACCCGATCATGCGCTCGACCATCAGGACGTGGCGCTGCCGCCACAACGACCACAGCAGGTCGTATTCGATCATTGCTTCGACGAGCTGGTTGAGGTCGGCAAGCCCGGGATCTTTCTGCACCCGGATCACGGTCTGAACGACCTCCGTGTCGTTCGCCACCTGGAGGCCCCGCGCGCCTAAGAGTCTCACGAAAGCGTCCCAGACCGTCGGCTCGGCCAGCCGGGTCCGCAGCGCCTCTGCGCTGTCGGGCTCGTCCGCGAAGGTGTGGATGTAGTGCTGATCCTTGGCACCCGAGACAAACTCGATCTCACGGAACTGCCGGCTTTGGAAGCCGCTTGCTGGCTTTAGCCCCGCCCGAAACTCCAGGAAATCGTAGGGGCGCATCGTCTCGATGACGTCAAAGGCCGCCGTGAGGTTGCGGACGATTTCATGCGCGCGGCCCAAGAGGTGGACGGCGCCCGGCAGGTCCGACCTGGTGATGGCCGCGCGAATCGATTCGAGCTCAAATAGCAGCAGGCGAA
>Ga0187893_10005164_pt1 | contig 23796 bp, 21 predicted proteins | sample MA1701074metaG_FD_139574 | JGI IMG/M metagenome (GOLD analysis project Ga0187893, IMG submission 139574) | White microbial mat communities from a basaltic lava cave in the Kipuka Kanohina Cave System on the Island of Hawaii, USA - MA170107-4 metaG ...
ATTTACCATAAATCCTTGATCATGTTCGTTAGCTAAAACTAACGAACCATCCTCTTGTTGAACTAACTTTCCAACTCCCTGAGGCATAGCAGTTTCATAATCAATTGGTGCAGGAGTAGACATCCCTACACCCATATTTTTTAGAGTTGATTTTGCCGCATCTGACATTTTATCCATTGACCATGGGGGTTCCCAAACAATATCGACTTTAACGTTTTTTACACCTGGGACTTTTTTTGCATATCTTGTAACATCTTGAACCAATGTCTCATGTAAGGGGCAGCCTTGTGTTGTCATAGTCATTTTGATATTTACATCATCATTTTCTGCAACATCTATTCCGTAGATTAGACCCATATCAACAATATTGATTGGGACCTCAGGATCCATACATTGTTTTAGTGAATTTCTTATCGCATCAGATGTTACTGTACTCATGTTCTTACAAACTCTACAAAAAACAATAAAAACTTTCTATTAATTAGCTTCAAATAATTTTTTAATCGATTCCTCATATGGTGCTTTTGCTACCCCTTTTTCAGTAATTATGCCTGAGATTAGGTCAGGCGGAGTCATATCAAATGCTGGATTAATAACATGAATTCCATCTGGAGCGGTTTTTTTATCTCCAATTCCTGTAACCTCACTCCCATTTCTCTGCTCGATAACTACATCTTCAGGATTACTCCGCAAGTCAAATGTTGAAAGAGGAGCAGCTACATAAAATGGAATTTTATGTTGTTTAGCAATTAATGCGACTTGATAGGTACCAATTTTATTGAAAACATGACCTGTACGTAATATTCTGTCAGCTCCAACAATTATCTTATTTACTAATCCTTTTGCCATGGTATAACCAACGGCAGTATCAGGAATTAGACTTACATCTATTCCATCATGTTTTAATTCAAATGCAGTAAGACGAGAACCTTGTTGAATAGGTCGTGTTTCTGTTGCAATAACTTTAATTTTTTTACCACTTTCTTTTGTTGCTCTAATAACACCTAAAGCTGTACCATATGCAACTGTAGCTAAAGCTCCAGCATTACAATGAGTCATTATGGTATCATTGTTATCAAATAAATCTGATCCGTATCTTCCCATAGTCATGTTAATTTGTACATCTTCTTCTGCCATTTTTTTCGCAGTTTCAATAATTGAGTTTCTAATATCATTTACATCAGAGTGTTGTAGAGCAACCTGCATAATTTTGTCTAGCCCCCATTTGAGATTTACAGCAGTTGGTCTAGTTTCAAATAATATTTTTCTCGCAACCTCAAGATCGCGTAATAATTCATCCTTAGTAAATGCATTACTTTGCAAAGATGCTAGCGCTAATCCAAAAGCACCAGAAACACCAATAGCTGGTGCGCCCCTGACAATTAAGGTTTTAATGGCATTTGCAACTTGATTATAATCAGAATATTCGACAAATACTAGTTTATTTGGTAATTTAGTTTGGTCAATCATAATGACTTTGTTATCTTTCCATTCTACTGTTCTAAGTGATGAATGAGTTTTACTAGTTTGATCAGGCAACTAGAACATTAAGAAGTCTATCTGTATTTTAAACGAATCTTATTTTCATCAGACATATATTTTCATTAGTATGATAACAAATGATTGTTAGACATTAGTATTCTAAAGAAATTTGATTCTCAAGGAATGTTCAAAGTTTATGACAAATGGCCAGAGATTGCAAAAAAGTCGTATGAATCGCAGGGAATTCAAATTGATTTACATAATTCAATAAATCACGTTATTTTTTCTGGAATGGGAGGCTCAGGTGCACTAGGCGATATATTATCTGCAATACTCTCAAAGACCAAAGTTCATGTGTGTGTGGTAAAAGGATACCATCTTCCGGAAACTGTTAATTCAGATACTTTGGTTGTTGCAACAAGTATATCTGGAAATACTGTCGAAACCCTAAGTGTTTTAGATGCTGCTAAGAACCAAAATTGTAAAACAATTGCATTTTCATCTGGTGGTATGATGGAAGAATTTTGTAAGAAAAACAAATTACAATATCAAAAAATAGAACAAATACATTCGCCAAGAGCATCATTTGCAATTTTTTTGTATTCTATGCTGAAAACACTTGAGCCAATTTTACCAATCAGAAAAACTGAAATTGTTGAATCCTTAGAACAACTAGAAATTCAAAAAAAAAATATTGGATCACATAATCTATCATCTAATAACTCTGCAATTTCTCTTGCAGAATGGATAAATGGAATACCATTGATTTATTATCCGTGGGGATTGCAGGCAGCTGCAATAAGATTCAAAAATTCATTACAAGAAAATGCAAAAATTCATGCAATGACTGAAGATGTAATAGAAGCATGTCATAATAATATTGTTTCTTGGGAAAGCATATCAAATGTCCAACCTATACTAATTGAAGGGTATGATGATTATTACAAGACAAAAGAGAGATGGAATATTCTAAAAGAGTACTTTGATAAAAATGGAATCAGTTTTAGAGAAGTAAACTCGATTAGTGGAAGTATTATTTCAAAGCTGATAACTTTGATTTATTTTCTAGATTATACTTCAATCTATAAAGCTATTTTAGGAAAAATTGATCCAACTCCCGTTTCTTCAATTGATTTTATTAAAAAAAGACTCTAGATATTTTATTTATTAGAAGTATAGGATTGTTTTCCTTTAACATATTTTTTGGAAATAGATTTTGCATCTTTTACTTTTTGTACGTAAAGATTATTGATTCTATCAATTTGCCATAAGGATTCTTCATTAATTAATGACAGATTTGGAATTACACAATGCCCACCTATAAATCCAGGAAACAATTTTGGTCTGTTTCCAAGAAATTTGTGAATTTCGTCAGCAAACGACCACATTTCTTCGTAATCAACGTGATGCTTTTGTGCTATTATGTTACTAATTTGAGCATAATTAATAAGCCATCCATAATATGATGTGTCTGTAACAATCTTTGCAAGTTCAAGAGTTATTGGATTTAACATTTTTTTTGTTTTGATCCCACATTTTTTCATCAAATTGGAGTATTCTTTTGTTGCCCAATTTTTGTTTGGTGCTTGAGGTTCTATGGCAAAAAACTTTGTATAGCGTTTTAAATCATATAACATGCGTTTGTGCACGCCTCTTGTTGCGCTATAAATAATTGGAATATTTGAGCGACTCTGTAATTTTTTTGTAGTATATGGACTTACTGTACTATGGATCACAACTGCTTCTGGATGGAATTTTTTTGAAAGTGAAATAGCATTAATAATAAAATTCTTAGTAAATGGAATACATATATGTAAAAAGCGTGTATTGATGTTTTGATATTTAATAAATTTTTTTTTATTCATGAGATTAGGGTTAGTATCATAACCAACCGCAATGGTATTTTGTGAAATAATCTTTAGAATTGGGCAACCAATCTCTCCTAATCCTGCTACAATATCTTTTTTTACCAAACTTAGAATTCTTCGAAAAAGTCCTAAATTAAATATTGTCTAATTATGATGGTGAATTGAGCACAATAGTTAACAGAGTATGTAATCAAATTACGATATTTCCTTTTCAAGCCAATACATTTTTAATTTATAGTTATTTTTTAAAAAAATTGTTTTACTAGATTCATTTTCTACTTTAACCATTGCAACTAGTTTGGGAACGCCTAATTGATGAGCTTTTTTTTCTAATTGTTTTAATGATTCGGAAGCAACTCCTTTATTTTGATATTCTTTTTTCACCATAATTCCTACATCCTGACCATGAATTCGAACATAGCCTGCCATCTTATTTTGATATTCAATAATCCAATGATGAAATTGCGGATTTGTTTTTTGTTTTTCCATATACTCATAATGTTCCTTTTTTAAAAGGGGTTTAGTTTGTTGATAAAAATTTGAATAAAAGTCATTTCTTAATTCTAAAATAAAATCCCAATCTGCTTGTTTAACGTCTCTTAATGTAATATCCAATTATTATTGGTCATACAAATAGGATTTTTATCTTTATTCTATTTTTAGAGCCTGAATTAATAAAAAAGCTTTTTTGTAAATATAACAAAAAGAAAGCGAATCATATTGAGAATCAAAATTTCAAATAAATGGATAGGAGAGAAGTCTCCTGTTTTTATCATAGCTGAAGCTGGAATTAATCACAACGGCAATTTAGAAATAGCAAAAAAAATGATAACCAAAGCTAAAAAATGTGGTGCTGATGCAATCAAATTTCAAACCTTCAAAGCTGAAGATTTAACGTCATCTAAATCAAAATTTTTTAAAATTTTTAAAAATCTAGAACTGAGTTATATTGATTTTAAAGAATTATTCTGTTATGCCAAAAAACAAAATATTATCGTATTTTCATCACCTTTTAGTTTTGAGGCAATAGATTTACTAACGAAGATAAAAACACCCGCCTTCAAAATTGCCTCAGGAGATTTAACAAATATTCCGTTGATCAAATATGCGGCATCCAAGAAAAAACCAATGATTGTTTCAACTGGAATGTCAACTATAGAAGAAATAAAAAATGCACTAAGAACGATTCGATTGCAGGAAAACAACAAGATCATTATTTTACATAGCGTATCTGCTTATCCTCCTCCCATTAATGAGGTAAATCTTCAAACAATCCAGTTGTTAAAAAGAAAATTTCATTATCCTACAGGCTATTCGGATAATGGAAGTGATCTTCTTGTTCCTCTTATTGCTGTTTCAAACGGGGCCAAAATAATTGAAAAACATTTTACTTTAGATCGAAAATTAAAAGGACCTGACCATAAATTATCAGCAGATCCTCAACAATTTAGAATTCTTGTAAATAATATTAGGTCAGTGGAAAAGATGCTAGGTAATGGAATCAAAAATTGTCAACCTTCAGAAATAGAGAATAGGGTTAATGCTAGAAGAAGCATTACTGCCAATGTTACAATACCAAAAGGTTCAACAATTACACAAGATATGATTGGAATAAAAAGACCTGCAACTGGAATAGAACCAAAATATTTCAATCAAGTCTTAGGAAAAACTACAACACGTACAATAAAATCAGAAGAATCTTTGAAATGGAAGGATATAAGATAGTCTCAAGATAATAGTGATTTACTTACTTGAAACAAGGAAAATTAAGTATTTTATTTAGAACTGCTGGTGGTAAAGCAAAAGGAAAACAATTAGGACTAGGACATGTATATCGCTGTTTGAATTTAGCGAATCAAATAAAATTCCATAAAATTTTTTTTCTGCTAGAAGATTATGGAGGAGCCAAAGAGATATTTTTACAAAATGGATATAAGAATATTAATAAACTAAAACGTAATCTAAGCCTTCATTCGGATATAAAAAATTCTATAAAAATTATTAAAAAACATAAAATTGATATTTTGATAGTTGATAAGTATAACCTTTCAATATCTTATATTAAAAAATTAAGAAAGTATACCAAAATTGTAATAGTTTCTGACTTAAAAAAAATCAATTATCCTGCAGATCTAGTAATAAATGGATTCATTGGTTTTAATAATCAAGTTACAACAAATAAGTATGGAACCCTGTGTTTGCTTGGACCAAAATATCAAATACTTTCACATAAATTTTTAAAAAATCCGATAATGAAAAAAAAGGATTATTGGCTAATAGCAACTTTTGGTGGTTATGATGAAAATAACATTGTTGAAATTCTTTTGAATGAATTATTAAAATTAAATCATACAATAAAGACAAAAGTTATTCTTGGACCAGCAACCACAAAAAGCAAGAGCATTTCCATTTTGGAAAAAAAATTAAGCAAATCCCTTACAATTAAAAAAAATACAAAAAACATGCATGATGAGATAGCTTCTGCAAAATATGGTATTTGTTCAGGAGGTATAACTACATACGAATTTGCCTCTCTTAAGATTCCTTTTGCGATAATTTGCCAGGTAAAACATCAAATTGAAACTGCGCATGAATGGGAAAAAAGAGGTATTGCCTTGAATTTGGGATTAGTGAATAATAAAATCCACACTAAAATTAGAGATTTTCTGCTTTCAATTTCAGAAAATAAATCCACTTCTTTAAATTTAAAACATAAATCAATTGTGGATGGACTAGGTTCTAAAAGGGTAGCTAAACAGATTTTAAAATTGAAATAAAATCTTGAATCAAAAACTATTTGAGTTTTGATACTACATAGTTGATTTGCATTTCTGTCATGGTAGGATAGATAGGCAAGCATAAGATTTGGTCCTTTAATCTATTTGAAATAGGAAAGTCTTTTTTAGAAAATTTACCCTTGTTGTAACTCATTAGATGAAGTGGATAATATTGTACACTTGTGCCTATTCCGTCGTTATGAAGTTTGATGAATAATTCGTCTCTTGTAAGGTGATAGTCCTTTTCAATTTTAATTGAATAAAGATGATAAATGTGATTTCGACCAGATTTGGTAGCTGGAATTGTAATTCCTTTTATCTTTTGAAGCATTTGATTATATTTTTTAGCAATTTTGGTTCGAAGATTATTTATTTGATTAACTCTTCGAAGTTGTGATAACCCTAATGCAGAACGAATCTCGTCCAGTCTATAATTATATCCTAAATCTACCACATCATATTTCCATGTTGCTTTTTTTTCTCTTTCCTCAGGAAAAATATCCATACCTTGAGAACGTAAGATTCGTATTTTTTTGTAAATTTCAGAATTATTAGTTGTTACCATTCCTCCTTCGCCAGTTGTAATTATTTTTGTAGGATAGAAACTAAAACATCCTACGTCTCCAATATTTCCACATTTGTTGTGGTGAAAAGTCGAACCTAAAGCATGAGCACAGTCTTCAATTAATTTAATTCCTGTAGAATGAGCAATTTCTTCAAGTTTATCCATATCACATGATTGGCCTCCATAATGAACAACTATAATTGCTTTGGTTCTTTTTGTAATTTTTTTTCTTAGTTTTGTTGGATCAATTGTAAATGTATCATCTGTAACATCCACAAGAACTGGTTTTGCTCCACAATAACTAGCCGCATTGGCAGTAGCTGCAAAAGTAAATGTTGGAACTATAATTTCATCATTTTTTTGTACATTAATCGCTCGAAGTGCCAAGTGAAGGGCTTGAGTTGCACTACCAACACCGAGTGAAAAATCTACACCTATGTATTTAGTAAACCGATTTTCAAATTTTTGTAAAAAAGGACCATTTGTTAACCATCTTTGTTTCAAGGATGACTGTACGGAACGTCTATCCTCATCATTAATCCACGGTATAAAGTATGGAACTTTCATCTTTTCAAGTGTGACTTTCTGGTAAATATAGTAAGTGCTCTAGAATTCTTATTTGTTATTTAATTACTAAATTTTCTAACAAGATTTATTCTTCCTGCTTTTGATATTTTTGATTATTTTTTTTCAAGTCTTGATTGTCTAAGAAATTTACTAACTTCGCATATGAGATAAATGAGCCATTTTTATAGATGCTGGAAAAAATGGTTTTCATTAATTCCATATCTTCAGGGTAATCTATGGTGAGTCTCCAGTTGGGTCTTTCCAAATTTTTTGGAGCTTCAATTTCTTTAATAGTATAAAGATTAGGATTCTTTCGTATATGAATAGTGACATGTTCTCTGCTCATTGGATCGGTTGCAATTTTGTTTAATTTTTTTAGGATTCTAAATGGGATTACCTCACATGATGAAAATCCATAGGGATATGTAGGATGAAGTACATTTGTGGCATAGTCGCATTGAGATTCTTTACAGATTTTAATTAGTTCGTCAATGATAGTTGGATCTATTAAGGGATTGTCTCCGGTTAATCTGACTATCAGGTCACCATTAAAAGATTTTGCACAATTATAAAATCGATTCAATACATCAACATCACTACCCCTAAAACATTCAACGTTCAAATTTTTACATAATGTTTCTATTTTGTCATCTTCAGGTAATTGTGTAGTTGCTACAATAATTTTATCGACTAGTTTTGAGAACCTTAACGATTCTATTATGTACGTCAGGATGGGTTTGTTATTAATTTTCATTAAAACTTTACTAGGTAACCGTTTGGAATCAGTTCTAGCTTGTACAATAGCTATAACCTTCATATCACAATGCTTGTAAAACCATAATTAAAATATCGTTATTTCTACCAAAATGACAATCATGATTCACACTCTTCAATTAATAGATAAAACTTATAATTCCATAAACCTCGGCATGAATAATAATTGTTTATCATAAAAGGATGAAAAAATGAAAAAAAATCAAGTTCATTCAAATAATAAAATTTCTCGAGAGTTTGCAAAAAAAACTGTATTAATAACTGGTGGTGCTGGAAGCATAGGTTCTCAGCTGGTAAGAAGAATACTCGAATTTCCTGTTAAATCCGTGAGAGTTTTTGACATTAATGAGCATGCATTATTTCAATTGGGACGTTCGATTAAAGATAAGAGATTAAGATTACTTCTAGGAAATGTCCTCGATAAAGATAGACTTGATTTAGCTGGAAATAATGCTGACATTGTTATTCATGTGGCTGCAATAAAAAATATTGAGATATCAGAATACAACCCTATTGAAACAATTGATATCAATATCAATGGCACAGTAAATATGATAAAGATGGCAATGAAAAATAAACCAAAAAAATTTCTAAATGTAAGTACAGATAAAGCTGCTAACCCATCTACTCTATACGGAACAACCAAACAACTCAGCGAACGACTTACAAGTTGGGCTGGAGCACATATCAAGTCAACAAAATTCGCAAGTGTTAGATTCGGTAATGTTTTAGAATCAAGAGGGAATGTTTTTGAAATTTGGAAGGAACAAGAAAAAAATAAAGTTCCTCTAACAATTACAGATCCAGCAATGAAGAGATATTTTTTTCATGTAAGTGAAGCAATTGATTTTGTTATTCAATGTGTTCCATTAATCAAAGAAGGAGAAATTTTTGTACCAAAAATGAAATTACATAGCATAAAAGAAATGGCAAATAAAATTTCTAAAAGACATAAAATTACAGGCATTCGTAGAGGAGAAAAAATTCAGGAGATTCTTATAACTGATGAAGAAAAGAAAATGGCAAAAGAAAACAAAAACATGTGGATAATTGAACCATATAGTAATTGAATTCAAAAAATAGATTTTAATTCTTTTTTGCTACAATCCACATGTGTGAGGATAATTTATTGGTCGAAAGGAAATTCTGGAAATTTTGTCCTATCTTATCCCATTTATCAATTAGAATTAATTGAAGAAAAGGGTTATCTGCAATATTAAGCTCTTTACTGATTATCTTTTTTCGAACTAGTTCGGCATCCAATTTTCCTGGAGTTAAGACCTCCATTACTTTGAATCCAGAGCTTTCTAAAAGTAAAGTAAGAGAATCAGGATGAAAATAATTTAGATGATTAGGTCCTGCAATGTTTGTAGAAATTTTACCTAAAGTAATAAGATCAAACCCCTTTATGTTTGGGGTTGTTAATATCAAAAGTCCTTCTGAAGATAATGCATTATAACAAGATTTTATAAAATCCTTAGGGCAAAACAAATGTTCAATTAATTCGAAGTTAGTTATGACATCTACTTCGTCAAGTGATATTTTTTCAATAGGTTTATCGATTACATTTAATCCTTTTTTCTTGCATGCTTTAGCTAGATCTATAGAAGGTTCTACAGCTATAACTTTATCAAAGAAATTATGTTTTTCAATTTCCTTACAGAACGTTCCAAAACCAGCTCCAACATCTAGAAGAGTGTTGGTCTTTATACCATGTTTTTTGCATAGTTTGATTACTTGTTCAGCTCTGGGAACAAAAATATTTTGTCTTCTTGAATCTTCAGTAGAAGCAAAAAATTTATTCCAATGTTTTAAACATTTGGAGCTTTCATAAAATTTGTTAAGTAAATTAAATGAAGGTCGAGGGTTTACGTAAAGAGTCTGACAGTTGTTACATGTAACAAAATCAAATCCTTCTTTCTGAAATTTTCTTTGATAGTTATCAGATTCACATGCGGGGCATGAGATATTAACAAAATCATGTTTATTTTTAATTAATTCTTTAGCATCTTCTTGTCTTAATTTTTGATTTTCCATCATAAGTTCTGTTGGTCTAATATCCTCTTCTTTCATAGTAAAACACTATCTTATCATAAAATATAGTTTACTTGCACATGAAAGTATTAACTTTTTCAGTAAAAAGAATATATCATGATCTTAAAAGATGATTATCAATGCGTTATTGTTTAAGGTGTTGCTTTCCTGAAAATGCCAAACCTTACATAATTTTTGATGAAGATGGAATATGTAGTGGTTGTAGAACATTTGAGCAAAGACAAAAAACTAACTGGGATGAAAAAAAGGATAAGTTAAAAAATATTCTTGAAACGTATAAAGAAAAAGCAAGAAAAAATAATTCACCATATGACTGTATTATTCCAGTAAGTGGGGGAAAAGATAGTCATTTCCAAACATATCTAGTAACAAAGGTATACAAATTGAAACCCCTTTTAGTTGCATATAATCATGGATATAACTCAAGATTAGGTATTAGAAATTTGAACAATTTAGTATCACAATTTGGTTGTGATTTGTTACGGTATAACACCAATCCAAAAACGGCAAGAAAATTGTCTCTCTATATGCTTTCAAAAGTAGGTGACATTACGTGGCACCACCATGCAGGAATTTTCACTTTTCCCATTCAGACTGCAGTCCGTTACAAAATTCCACTCATAATTTGGGGAGAACATGGAGAAGCGTTTTTGAGGGGTATGCACAACTTGGATGATAACGTCGAATTTACCAAAAAACAAAGACAGGAACATTCTATGAGAGGTTTTGAGCCAGAAGATATTCTAGATGAATCAGATAATAAAGATATTACAAGACAGGATCTTGGACCGTTTTTTTATCCCTCCGATGATGAAATAGAATCCGTTGGAGTTAGGGGAATTTACATTGGAAATTATGATCCTTGGAATCAAAGAGAACATGCTGAAATGATGATAAAAGATTATGGTTTTGAAACTTTTCAAGATAGGGAAGACACTTTTAATATTCACAGTTCAATAGATGATTTTTTCGAAGTAACTCATAATTATTTAAAATACTTGAAGTTTGGTTATGGACGATGTACTGATCATGCCTCAGTAGAAATTAGATGGCAGAGAATGGCAAGAGAGGAAGGCATAGAGATGATTAGAAAATATGAATATAATAAACGTCCAAAAAATTTAGATGTTTTTTTGAAGTTTGCTGGCATCTCAGACAAAGAATTTCATAAGAGTGTTGATCATTTAAGAGACCCAAGTATTTGGGAGCAAGACTCTAGTGGAAATTGGCATCAAAAGGATTGGATAGGAAATCACACTTGGGACAAAGGTGTTGAAGATGCAAGGCTGCATATAAAAGAAAAATGGAATTATATGAAGTCTGAACATAAAAAACCTCCACATGATAATACAACTCCTGATCAAGAATTGGATGAATTACAATTTTTGTAATTAAAATGATTGTCATAATTGATTATGGTATGGGAAATATTCGTTCAATATACAATGCATTTACATTGTTAGAAAAAGAAGTAGTTATTTCTGACAATCCTAAAATAATATCAGATTCAGAAGCAATAATACTACCAGGAGTTGGTGCATTTTCTGATGGGATGAATAACTTAAGAAAAAAAGGACTTGTAAATATTTTAAATGAGGAGGTTATAGATAAGAAAAAACCATATCTTGGAATTTGTTTAGGGTTAGAATTTTTAGCAGAGCGAAGCTATGAAGGAGGAACTCATCAAGGTCTAGGATGGATAAAAGGTGAAATAATAAAAATTGAATCAAAGAATTCTAGTATTAAAGTTCCACATATAGGATGGGATGACACAAAAATTGTAAAAAATGATGTTTTATTTAATGAGATTGAAGAGCCTATTTATTATTACCTTCATAGCTACTACCTAAAACTTGATCCAAGAGAAAATAATATTTTAACATCTATTTGTAATTATGGTGGTGTTGAAATCATTTCATCAATTCATAAAAATAATATTTTTGCAACACAATTTCATCCTGAAAAAAGTCAAGAAACTGGTTTGAAACTACTAAAGAACTTTTTAGAAACAATTTCCTAGTATGTTAAAAAATAGATTAATACCCAGTGTGATTGTAAATAATGGAAATGTAGTACAGAGTAAACAATTTAAACATACTAATGTTGTTTCTAATGCAATTACGGCAGTAGATTTTTTTAATTCGTGGGCGGTTGATGAAATAATTGTTTTAGATGTCAGCCGTCACACAGATTATCGTGATAATTTTCATAGAATTATTGAAGGATTGTCAAAGCGGTGTTTTATACCTCTCACTGTAGGAGGATGGATTAAAAATTTGGATGAAATAAAAAGATTTTTAGCTGATGGAGCTGATAAAATTTGTATCAATACTCAGGCAATAATTAATCCAGAATTTATTAAAGAATCTTCAAATATGTTTGGTTCTCAATGTATAATTGTATCAATAGATGTTAAGAAAAATTTAAACGATAAATATGAAGTTTTTATTGATAGGGGAAGGAAAAATACAGGTCTTGATCCTCTAGAATGGGCTGTTAAAGTTCAAGATTATGGGGCAGGAGAGATTTTACTCACTTCAATAGATAGAGATGGTACCAAACTTGGTTATGATTTAGAATTAATTAGAATGATAAGTGAAAAGATTTCGATACCTGTTATTGCATTTGGGGGAGTAGGAAAGTGGCAAGACTTGGTAGATGGAATAACAATTGGAAAAGCAGATGCAGTGTCTGCTGCTAATATTTTTCATTATACTGAACACTCTACTTTTAATGCCAAGGAGTATATGGTAAAAGCTGGGTTAAATGTAAGAATGCCAAAATTCTACAAATTGCCGACGCCAAGAAAGCCAAAGTATAATGAAATCTTTTAATTTTTTTTATTTTAATTTTTTTTGGAAAATGAATTTATCTTTTTAATGTGTTCTAAACCTAGAATTTCAAATTCTTTTTTATAATCATTTAAGAATTTTTCAATTTCAATAATTGGTAATTCTGCATCCATGACCATTCCTTTAAAACCAAATCTGTAAGAAAAATTAGAAGTTATTTTAACGAGAGGAAAATCAAAAGTTTCCTTATTCATAAGATCAATAAATTTTCCTATTGAGTTTTTATCAACAGTAATTTTTAATGATTTTTCAATAGCAGATGGAAGTTCTTCAAAAGTTTTTACCCGATGAACTGAAGGAAATAAACAATAAAGCTGTTCTGTAAAAGATATTGCGGGCTTACCATGAAACGCAGCTTCTTGCGCAGCGGTACCTGCAATAGTAATTACTAATGAGGAATTCTTGATTATTTCATCAGAAGATAATGAAGGATGAATTAAACGCACATTTGGAAGTTCCATAATTTGTTTATAGAAATTTGTATTTCTCCATCCCCAAATACTCATTATAGGATGTTCTTTCACAAGTAATTTGTAATTTATTGGGATAGATTTTGCAATATTAGTTATAACACTAATTTGATTAGTATAATACTTTGCACCAATAAGAAGAACTCGTTCTGGTTCCATTTGTAATGGAAAATAGATAAAAGGAATTTCATTATCGATATTTTTTATAAAATTTTTCTGAATAAAATAAGCTCGATATTTTTTGCGAATAAAATGTAAGAATTTTTCTTTGAGTACTTTTCTTTTTGTTTTGCCATAATTCCAATATCTTTTTTTGAATGAAATGCTCTGTGGCAGGATGAAGAATTTTAATAGCGAAGCATATCTAGCTACGGCATTATTTTCGAAATTAGAGATTCTATATTCATTCATTTCTTTGGTAGCATGATATTTTTCAAAATATTTTGAATGATCTTCTAAATTCATATTTGATTTTTCAGGCAATCTAGAGAATGAATCCAATATTCCTCCCTCTTCAGAAATCATCATCCCATGACGGAATCTGGTAGTACCAAGCATGAGGATCTTTATTCCCCTAGATTTGCATATTACACGTAATAATTCTTGGTGATGAGAAGTAGTTAACATAATTGAAAGAAAATCGGGTTTTACAAAGTCTAATACTTCTTCAAAAAATTTACATTCTTGTTCTATAAGATTTAGGATTTCGTCAATGGTAAATTTATGGATCGTATTATAATGATAGAATTCTCGTTCACTAAATGCGATGCTCCATAGGTTTATCTTATATTTCTCTTCAAAAGATACCAAATAATCATAATCAGGTTTAGAATTAATTTTGTGAATGTTATCTATAAAAAACCAAATTTTTTTGTATTTAACAATATTTTGTTCTTGGAAAAATTTTTTTGCTTTTTCTTCTACATCAATAATAGCAAACAGTTCATAATTCTGGTTATCTTGAAAAAATTTAGCAATTCCAAAATTTAAAAACCAACCATCTGTGAAGAATAGGATTCTTTTGTTCACAAAGGATAGTTAAAAGTTATTCATAAATAATTATCTCAATCAGTACCATTGGAACAATTGAATTCAATATTAGAATGTATGTTTAATATTTAATAAAAGGTGCAATATTGTGAATTTAATGAAGAGAGGATATATTAAAAAAGCAATCAAAAACCCATCAAATGCACTATATGTTATAAGAGTGAATACAGATTTGTATTTAGGTAAAAAAATTTTTAAAAATGATGCGGGATTTGCCCATAATATTCATGGTACTTTAACTAAACTAAAAACAAAAAAAGATACAATAATTTATAATCATCCCAAAGCGTCTGAATTAAACATTAAAGGATATGCGACATTGGGTATTCCTTTCAGATCATCGACAATTGAAAAAATCGTAACGAAATATAACAATTTGATTGAAGATAAAATTGAATCATCAATTCGTACTGAATTTGAAGGAATTGTTTATAGCAGAATGGTTAATCAAATTTACAAAAAAATTCCAGAAATTGCAGAATTAATCACTGATGAAATATCCACTATTATAAAACAACACTATAGAAGTAATTTTCAGGTTCATCATGTTTTAGCTTGGAGAAATCATCATGTTCCACCTGCGGTTGTTGCAAAAAAAGAATTATTTGCAAGTCATTGGCATTGCGACGGAAGAGATACTAGCAGGATAACATTGTTTGTAAATCTATCAGATGTAACAGAAGAACATGGACCTCTACATGTACAATCAAAAGAAAGAACAAAGGAATTGATAAATATGGGATTTGGTGGACGGCATCAATACAAACTATCTATGGACGTTGTTGAAGATCCTAAATATGTTATTAGAAATATTGGTCCATCAGGAACTGCTGTTCTATGTAATCCACAGTTATGTTTTCACAGAGCCAGTATTCCAGGACCTTCAAAAATTAGAGATATGCTAGAGATACGTTTCAAACCATCAAATGAGCCTCTTTCACAAAATTGGTTACAACTAGTTGATGAAGCAAATATTGCAAAATAATTTTAATTAATGTATAATAATTTTATTTTTGGATAAGCCAATAAGATATTTGTTCACCTCCCCATTTTTTCTTATAACGAAAAATTCCTTTTTCTTTTTCTGAGGTTGGATTTGGATTAAAACCAGCTAGATTGTAAAAATTCATTTTATTCTCAATGCCCCATTCGATAATTTTCCATTTTATAAGATCTTGCGAATAAAGATTGTTTTTCTTATCTTCATCAGAACGTATAATTCCACCTTCAATAATGAATTTTCCCAAGTAAGAAAAGAACATACCACTAAGTACTTTATTGTCATTTTTTGCGAAGAATCCTGAATAGCCAAGAGGAGTAAGAAGTCTCCACCAATTTGTCATGTTTTCAATAGTGATTTTTTCTCTTCCCATAGATTCGCTTGAAATATTAAAAAGATTCACGTAATCCTGCAAGTTATTTTCTGTAATCTCTTCGATAATTACTCCTCTTTTCATTGCACGCTCAATATTTTTCCTTCCGCTATGCTTATCTATTTTTTCATAAATTTCTTTTTTAGGTTTGTTGAGATTAATCAGAAAAGTTCCCCACTGTTTTGTTTTAAGATGTTTAAGATATGAGATATCATAAGTTGAAAGTGGATGTTGAGAACCAGAAACTTTACATTTTTTTGATAGTAAGAATTTTTCCAATGTCATATAAACACTAGAATTTAATTTCTGATCAAAGATTATTGGTCCATATGACCATGTTAGTATAATTTTTCTAGTAGCTAATTTTTTTAGTACATTTCTAACTAAGCCTTTTTTGGTAAATCTATTATTTTCAGAAATAAGTAGTTGAGCGACAATTTTATTATTTTCATAAAATGATAAAAAAAGTGGATTTTGCCCAATGTGTTTGAGATTTTTACCCCATTCTTTAGTTTGATATATAGTAGCCAATCCTGATGCTAAAAGACGTTTATTCCAACCAGAATCTGGTTCTACATCTTCTTTGATAGAAATCATATTTTAGCTAAAAATAATGACGTTAGATAAAGGTATTAACTGTCGAAATATCATTTTTTCCAGATTTCTCCACGTATCATCTTGACTAATTCCCTAGTTGATTTGTCAATGGCGTATGTTATTGCAAAATAGATTATTCCCCCCATAACAACGAGCGGTATTATCTGTGGTAAAAACTCCCAAATTACTTCCGGATATGTTAATGTTGAATTTGCTACAAGATATGTTAGTATCATGGCTACTATTGTTGCAATAGTATACTTACCTACGGATTTTGTAGGGAAAACAACAAAGTGTTTCAGCTTTGCAGTTACAAGTCCATATATCATAAATGGAATAGTCGTAAATAATAATATCAACGACCAATAAAATACTAACTCAATATCAGATTTCTCTGTGAAATATAACAAGAATATGAATAAAGAAATTACATAAATTAAAGAAAAAATTAACCAAAGAGTTGGTATCGAGAATAATTTACTCTTAATGAATAGTTTTATAGGTGCTTTTTTATCTAAATCAACATCTTCAAAAGATTCCATCATATTAAAAAAGAATCCCGTTAACACATTTAGTAGAGTTCTAAAAGCTAAAATTACTACAATCACATCTGCCTCAACATATTTAGGATTCAAAGTATGTAGTGCTGCTTTGGCAAAAAGAATTGTTGCACCAAGTATTGGGATTGCAAAAAACATGGTACGTCTAAGATTTTCCTCAATCATCTCTTTTTTTCTAGTAGTCAATAATTTTGGAAAAAGACCTTGAGATATCCTGTCTGAATTGCCAACAAAATTAGATGCAGCAGATGTTACTCCCCAAATAGCTAGACCAAAAAGAGAATTAGTCATTAATGAAAAAATCAATACATCAAGTTTGTAAATAAATCCATGAATATTCATGTATAGTGTAAGCCAAGACATACGAAACCAAAATTTAATAGAATTACGATCTATTGAACCAATTAGTTTTTCTCTTGACATGATAAGTAAAAGAATTAACTTTGTTAAGCTGGCCAATATTGTTGTAAGAATAGCACCATAGATTCCAAGTGATAATAGTATAACAAAAAAAACTCCGAATGGGATTTTAGATGTTTCAAAAGCGACGATTCCGTAAGAAACAGATTGTGGTTTAAATCCTGCACAAATTGAATTTAGTAGATTATTTACAAAAGATAGTGGTATTAGTAAAGAGGCTAACAAAAGTATCATTAGATCGATATTAAGTGAATTAGAAACCATTAAGGCAATTACAAAATAAATAACAAAACCAATGACAGCAAGTATAGAATTTGTTGATAGTGCTGTTTTACCAATTTTTTCACCTCTAGCAATTTGCCTAGTTGTCCAATAAGTCAAAATTGGTTCTATAATTGTTACATAAGAAACGAGGCTTCCTAATAATGTCCATAAACCAAATTCCTCTGGGCTAAGCCTTCTTGTAACAATAACAACGAAAATTGTTCCTGTAATTATACCAATTAATGCAACTGCAAAAGCGATAAATCCTGAATAAGTGACTCTAATGTTACTCAATAATTAGGAAATCCAGATATTTGATAAATTAAAATCTAATTACATAATTTGACTAATTACAAGAAATTTAATATTATAATTATCATAATAAAACCGTGGAATTCAATAATAGTCATGAAAAAGTAAATGTTTAGAGATGATAAAGAAAATTTTTCATTTTCTATAATTATATAACTACATAAAAAAAGATAACATATGGAATGCCATTCACTTACTTTTTATGGTAAGGAAATTAGATATTCAACTCTTTTAGAATATCTAAGAAATGTAGAAAGACCTTTTCGGGTTATAACAAATAATCTTGAGGTTCATAATTATCTTACTAAAAATGAGATTAATTCTTTAAATTTAGCAGAAATTTTTCCTGAGGAAGGACCATTAGCTGAAGAAATGTATCATAAAGCTAAAAAAATCCTAGAACAATATATCGGCTTTTTCGATGGAATAAAATATAATGGAATTAATTTGTTCAAAGGTTTTGAATTTTTGCTACTACTCCAATTATTTAGTATCGTTAAGACTAAAACTATATTAGAAAAACCACTAAGTACAGTTTTTGTTTTTGAAAGGTATTCGCCAGTTTTTTTTGCTATTCAAAAAATTGCACAGGAATTAGGATATAAAAGTGAATTAAAAGTAGGATTTATCAGAAATAAGAATATAATATTTTTAAAAAATGATGGAATAAATGATAAAAAAAATTTAGAATTTAATGCAAAAATCAGAACAATCAATTTTGTAAAGAATGTTTTTGGAGGTAGTTTTTCTTGGAGAAATCTAAACACTTTATTAAAATTTTTTATAAGATTTCTTTCTTTACGTATAAAAAAATCATCAATTAGAACCAAGAATTTCGATGCTAGTGTTAAAGAGATTTTAAAGAAAATCGATAAAAAAATCGAAAATACAAATGTAAAAAATACAGCAATTTGTGTTTTATTTTTAACAGCATCACGCTTGGATATTTATTTAAGACCAATTCAACCAGTTTTGAAAAAATTTAATTTACAGAAAATACCTTATCATATTATTACTACTGATATAGCAACAAGTATGATGTTATCAAAAAATGATGAAGTTTTTATTAGTTTTTTTGAAGAGATTGATATTTTACATGATGTCATAATGAGAAACATTGAGGGAATGAATGTAAGAAATGAGCTTGAACAAAGAATGCAGAAGCATGGAGAGATTTTAGGATTAAAGGAGTTATTTCCAGATTTACTTTACAAAGTATATCGTTCTATGGCAATTACAATAATACTTGAATATGTATTTAAGAAAATGAAAATAAAAACAATTGTTGATAGTGGTACAACTGAAATGCTTGAGAATTTGGCTATAGAAATATCTGAAAAATTTAATATTATTAGCTATTGTATGTTACCTAGTCCACCCACTCCATCACCAATATTTGCAGATGGATTTCATGCAAAAAAGATTTTTGTTGAAGGTCATCAAGGTTTGGAAGTATTACAAACTTTAGGATATGCCTTAAACAGAATTTTGGTTGTTGGAGGTCCACGGTATGATAAATTCAAAAATTTTAATTCAATAGAGAGTAAGATTGATCTTGAAAAAAAAATTCATGTCGATTCAACTAAAAAATTAGTAGTATTAGCAATGTCTAGATGGCACGAAAATGATGAAAACTGGATTTCTGATTTTATTTATTTTTGTAATAAAAATAATTATGATGTGATTATAAAGATTCATCCAACATATAAAGTTGCGTCACAGAACTTAAGTGAAAATAAAATAAAAGTTATAGAAGAAAAATGTAAAAATTTAAAATTTCATATTACATATGAAATGGACATTCCTATTTTATTTTCTGCAGCAGATATTGTACTTACTGACTGGTCATCAGTAGGTATAGAAGCAATACTTTTAGGTAAACCGTTGATTCAAGTAAATTTTACAAATGAAGATATTGAGCCTTATGTGAGATATTATGACTATGATGCTTCAATTCTGATTAAAAACTATAGTGAGCTAGAAAAAACTATTAATGAAATAATAGTTCAAAGTTTACATCTAGAAAATTTAAAAAACGGTCGCCAAACAATGATAGAAAAATACAATTATTTGAATGATGGAAAAGCGTCTGATAGAATCTTTGAAATTCTATCCAGTAGCAACATGTAATTGGTGTCTAGATGTTAAGTTCAGAAATTATAAAGGAAAAAATTCAAAATATAGAACCAAATTATTGGTGGGGAGATGATTTTGATGTACGTTTTTACTTGTTATTCCGGCTTAAAGAGATTACAAATAAAACGATACTCGATATAGGAGGAGGGATTGGTATTATTAGTTCAGAAGTAGATGTAAGTAATTTTAGGATAAATCTTGATCTTGTACTAACTCACTTGAAGTTAAGCAAAAAAAAATTTCCGGAAATTGAGAATGTTTGTGCATCAATGACGCATTTACCATTTATTGATGAATCTATTGATTGTATTATTTGTGCAAATATTTTAGAAGAAGCAAAAAAAAATGATCTAAAAGTAGGAAAGACATCAAGTTGTGATGAATGTATTTTATATCCTAGTATTGAAAAAACAATTTACGAGATCAGTAAAAGTTTAAAAAAAAATGGAAAGCTTTTCCTTACAACTCCAAATAATAGAAGATATCGTTCATCAAAACTGACGTATTCTGAAGTAAAATATATTGAAAGATATTTTTCAAAATTTTCCTTATTTTTCTTTAATACCTATCCACGATTAAGTACTAGATCACCAAAATTAAATTTAGCAAATGTTATTCCAAAGCTTCTTTCAAAATTTTATAATTTTGAAAAAATTCTAAAAATGTTGTTAAAAAATGATAGAGGTTATGAAAAAGATAGTGTAGCATTTTATGTTGAAGCGGAAAAAAAGGAAATGAAATAATATATGAAACAAAGATTATGTGTATTTCCTAATGATCCAATAATATCATATTATGAAAAAGGTGAAATAAAAGAACGATATTTTAATCCAGATAATTTTTTTGATGAAGTACATGTAATTTCTTTTATTGAAAAAGATGTGGAAGAGGCAAAAGTAAAATCTTTGGCTGGTAATGCCTTATTTAAAATACATCCTGTTGGAAAAATTAGTATCAGAGATAGAAAAAAACATGTTAATTCAATAATTAAATTAGTTAGGGAACTAAAACCGAATATAATCAGAGCATATAATCCATATTTACAAGGATGGTTTGCTGCAAAATGTTCAAAAGAGCTTAGAATCCCTTTTTTTGTTTCATTACACACTCAATATGACGTTCAAAGACAGCTTGCAAAAAAAACAAATTTAAAAAAATATCTTGGACTAAAATATTCAGAAAAATTTTTAGAATCATTTGTACTTAAAAGTGCAGATAAGATAATAATTGTTTATAAAATAATAGAACCATATGTTACAAAACATGTTAGGAAAAAACCTGAATTATTGTACAATAAAGTTGATTGTCAAAAATTTGAAAACTCGAAATTAATTACAGGGTTACCATCACCACTCATTATTTCGGTTGGAAATTTGGTCAAAGAAAAGAACCATCAGTGTTTAGTAAGAGCAATGAAAAATGTAAATGCAAAATGTCTCATAATTGGAAAGGGGGAAGAATATGATAATCTATTAAGGCTAATACAAAATGAAAATTTAAAAAACAAAGTCATCATAAAAACCGCAGTTCCACATAATGAGATTCAAAATTACTATAAATCGGCTAAAGTGTTTGCTCTTGCATATGATCCTAATTTAGAGGGATTACCCATTCCTGTCATAGAAGCTATGGCTACGGGTATCCCTGTTGTAATTCCAAACCCGAATAGGATGTTTTCGGATGGGCTAGAGAATATTGCTGTCTTTGCGGACAGAACACCAGAATCGTTTTCAGAAAAAATTTCAGGATTATTATCAGACGAAAATTTTTATAAAGAAATTTCAACTAGGTGCAAGAATAAAGCGCTGGAATTTGACCAAGAAAAAATTGAAAAAAGAGAGAAAGAAATCTATGAAGAATTAATCGCAAAAAATTCTAAGATTAATTAAAAACAAATAGTTAAAAATTGTTGAAAACTCATCTAATTCATAATAATGACATTATCAAAAACACTAGAACATGTAAAGAAAAAATCCTATTTTATTGAGATTTTTGGTTTAGGTTATGTTGGATTTCCATTAGCAGTAAGGCTAGCTTCATCTGGATTAAATATACGAGGCATAGATGTTAATGAAAATCGAATAAAAAGACTAAATGAAAATCATTTGATGGATTCTGAAATTTATTTGAGAGAACAGTTTCTCAAATCTAGAGAACAAAGAAAATTAGAGATCTTATCAAATGCAACGAAGACAGACTTGCCTAAAGTCGGAATAATTTGTGTGCCTACACCAATTCCAAACAAAAATACAGATTCTGCTGTTTTTGTAATATCTGCTGTTGAAAATTTTTTAGAATCATCTAAGGAAGGAGATATTGTCATCATAGAAAGTAGCATTGAAGTTGGTACAACAGATAGAATTCAAAAAATTATTGAGAATAAAGGATTTGAAATAGGAACCAATTATGGACTTTGTTTTTGTCCAGAGAGAATTGATCCTGCAAACAAAGAATGGGGAATTGAAAATATTCCTAGAGTCATTTATGGTTCTGATAATAACACGTTTGATATAGCGAAACAAATCTATCAACATGTTAATAATGCTAATCTGATTCGAGTGGAATCTCCAAAGGTTGCTGAAATTGTAAAGTCATTTGAAAATGCTTTCAGACTTGTAAACATCTCTTTAGTAAATGAGCTTGCCATTCTGTGCGATAAATTAGGAATTAATGTCAATAGTGTAATAAAAGCAGCTTCAACTAAGCCGTTTGGATTTCTTGCACACTATCCTGGGGCTGGGGCTGGAGGACATTGTATTCCAAAGGATCCTCGTTTTTTGCTTGAATCCGCTAAGAAAAATGATTTAAAGTTTACAATTATTGAGAATGCCATTAACACGAATGTGCAAATGCCTGTATACATAGCAAATTCTATAGAAAAATCTCTTGAATTAATGAAACTTGAAAAAAGTGTTATTGTTTGTGGTCTTGCATATAAAGCCAATGTAGAAGATATGAGAGATTCACCTAGCTTTAAAATAATAAACGAGTTCAAAAAAAGAAATTTTAAGATTTTTGGATATGATCCTTTTTTTAATATGCATTTTTTAGACAAGTATTTAATTGAAAATAATTTATCAGAGGCAAACTTTGAAGTATTAAAAGAATTAGATGACAAGAATCTTAATGATGTAAGTTGTTTGTGTATAGTTCAACATCACGATGAGATGAAAAAGAGATTAAAAGAAATATACGATAGATCACTAGTTCCATTCATTTATGATTGTCAGAGTAAGCTTACCACAAACACAGCATCTAAGACGGTGTTAGATTTTCTTGGAAATTAGATTAAAACAATAGTTCTATTTCGTTATCAAATTTGATTTTTTCATAATTTTCATACAAGTATATTGCTTGAAGTGAGAACATAGAAGCCCATGAATTAACTCTCAGTCTTTTCTTCCATGAAAACAAGCTTCTGTGATATTCTTCATAAAATCCACCTTTGTGAGGATGTGTAGTCTTTTGGAATGATAATAAATATGAATATAATTTATCAATGGTTTTTTTGTAAAAATCATTATTTTCTAATTTGTCTAGAAATATCATGATTCGAATTAGCTGTGCAATAGGATACGAAGCTTTTTCTCTATACTTTGAGTTAAACCAAAGCTCAATGCTTCCGTCGTGTTGTATTTGTTTTAAAACCCATTCTAATGCGAGTTTACAACTAC
>Ga0187893_10005165_pt1 | contig 23793 bp, 23 predicted proteins | sample MA1701074metaG_FD_139574 | JGI IMG/M metagenome (GOLD analysis project Ga0187893, IMG submission 139574) | White microbial mat communities from a basaltic lava cave in the Kipuka Kanohina Cave System on the Island of Hawaii, USA - MA170107-4 metaG ...
ATTGGAAACTAAGTTTTTGAACTTTTTGTGCGATCTGAGATTTCAAATTTGATATCTCAGAGAAATAGATTCAACACCGCTGGATGTTTGAATAAAAAGTCGAGTTTTTTAGTTTCCAATGTATTAATCCTGTTCAATATATGCTTGATTGCCTCCCGGAACTGAGCGATTAGGGAGATGAGCGCATGAGCGAGCCGACATTCGAAAACATTGACGAGTTGCTTCATAATCGCGTCCGGGCATCGCCCGATAAGGAATTTCTGTTCGATCACGCGGGCGGGCGCATCTTCACCTATCGAGAGTTCGAGCGCGAAGTCGAACGCGCCGCCGAGCTACTTCTCTCATTAGGCGCGCGTAAAGGCGAGCGCGTGAGTTTGTTTCTCACCAACTCGGTCGAATACTTCATACTTTATTTCGCCTGTTTCCGTGTAGGCGTGTGGGCGGGGCCGGTCAATGCGCTGTTGAAAGTGCAGGAAGTCGAATTCGTCATAAACGATTCAGGCGCGACCATCGCCGTCACTCAACCCGATCTTCTTTCCCTACTCGAAGAAGCTCGAAAACGTCTGCCCGCGCTTCGACACATCGTCATAGTGGGCAGTGGGCAGTGGGCAGTGGGCGGGGATCAGGGGTCAGCAGTCAGCGAGCCGACACAAGAGCCACGCGCGAGCGATAAGTCGGGTGATGAGGAATCGAACCAACCGACCACCGCCGATCTGCCCACTGCCCACTGCCCACTGCCCACTGCCCACTGCCCACTGCCCACTGCCCACTGCCCACTGCCCACTGCCCACTGCCCACTGCCCACTGCCCACTGCCCACTGCCCACTGATGAAGCCGTGATCATCTACACGTCAGGCACTACGGGAAAGCCAAAGGGAGTGTTGCTCACGCATGGCAATTTTCTGTCGAATGCCCGCGAGATTGCCGAGTGGCTGAAGCTAACCGAACGTGACCGCGCGTTGATGATTATGCCGCTCTTTCACGTCAACGCGCTGATGACGACGGGGCTGGCCGCGCTGTGGGCGGGCGGAAGCGTAGTGCTTGCGCCGCGCTTCACGGCATCGCATCACTGGGAGATGGTCGAGCGATACAAAGTCACTTATTTCGGCTCGGTCGCGACTATGCTTTCGATGCTGATAAATTCTTATCCCGAAGGCGTGCCTCAAACGGACATCAGCAGTTTGAGATTCGCGCTTTGCGGATCGGCTCCCGTGCCTGTCGAGGTGATGAAGCGGTTCGAGACGCTCTTCCATTTTCCGGTTATCGAAGGCTACGGACTTTCGGAATCGACTTGTAGATCGACCTTCAATCCGATTGACGGTCGCCGCATCGGATCGGTCGGATTGCCGATTGGAAACGAGATGAAAGTTTTCGACGATAAAGACAGCGAGCTACCCACAGGTCAGATAGGCGAGATAGTGCTTCGCGGATCGAACATAATGAAAGGCTACTATCAAAACGAACCGGCCACGCGCGAGGCTTTCCGCTCAGGCTGGTTTCACACGGGCGATCTCGGATACCGCGACGCGGACGGATTTTTTTACGTCGTAGACCGCAAGGGCGATATGATCATTCGCGCGGGCGAGAACATCTACCCGCGCGAAATCGATGAAGCTCTTTATCAACACCCGGCGATCAAAGACGCCGCAACCATAGGCATCCCCGATCCGCTTTATGGCGAAGAGGTGAAATCATTCGTCGTGCTGAAAGAAGGCGCGAGCGCGAGTGAAGAAGAGATCATCGCGTTTTGCCGCGAGCGACTGGCGGATTTCAAATGCCCGCGTCGGATTGAATTTCTCGAAGAGATTCCCAAAGGGCCTACGGGCAAGCTGCTCAAGCGAGAGCTTGCCTTGATTCACAACGAGTGATATCAGTGCTTCATTTCAAGCCATAGCAGGCGGGCTATCCAGAAAGCCAGCGCGAGGCAGCCCAAAACGATCACGCCGCAGGCGATGATTTCACTCACGCGCATTCCCTTCGATCCGACCAGTTGAGGATGACGCGCCTCTATCCACATGATCGAGCGAGCCAGCACGTAAGAGAGCATGAACCAGACTATGAATCCGATGACGAATCCGGCAATTGCCGTGACGAAATACAATTGATTACCTCTCTGTGGGGGGATGGGTGTTGGGGGATGGGAGATGGGGTGAAGAGGTGAAGAGGTAATCAATATACTGACCACCGACCACTGACCATCCCCCATCTCCCATCTCCTATCCCCCATCTCCCTTTCCTATCAGGCGCAACTGTTTCGATGTGAGCATCCACGAAAGAGTGCCGCGAATTGCGGGCGCGGTTTCAGTAATGGTGATCGCGCAGACGCTTCCTTTCCTGACCTGAATCGCAGCATCGGGATAGCCACAGACAATTCTTGAGATGGTCTGGCCGAGGTCGGGCTGATGACCGACGAGCGCGATTGATTCGACAGTGTGTTTTCTGATCGCGTTCGTCAAACTTGCCGAAGTCGCTCCCGGAATGAGCGCGGGCGTCTGAGTTATGATGCCTCTGTCGATCTCTATCGCATAGGCGATGATCTCGGCGGTTTCGATTGCGCGATAGAGCGGGCTTGTCATTATCACATCGAATCTGACTCCGAGCGCGCGAAGCCCTCTTGCAGCCTGTTGCATTCGCTCGCGGCCTTCGGGGGTGAGCCTGCGCTTCTCATCGAGAAACTCGTTCGCCTCTCCCACAATTTCGGCTGCGGCGTGGCGTATAAGATAAAGCTCCATCGCGGATTCCCCTCACAAGACAGACAGCGATTATACGGAAGGCCGCAGGGACAGTCTACGCTCATCGCTCTATCACTGCGCGATAAAGCGATTCGTACTGAGGGATGATCTTTTCAGCCGCGAATTGCGAAACGGCTATCTCTCGACCTCGACGGCCCAACCTTTCGCGTTTCGCTTCATCGCTCAACACTCGCGCCGCCGCTTCTGCCATCCCATCCACGTCGCCGACCTCGAACAGATAACCGCAGCCGTCTTCTTCCACCACTTCAGGCAATCCGCCGACGCGAGTCGCCACGACCGGAACCTCGCACGACATAGCTTCGAGCGCAGTCAATCCGAATGATTCCGACAGGCTCGGCAACAACAACAAATCAGCAACCGATAGATAATCTCTTATCTCGGACTGCGGCTGCTTGCCTACGAAATCGACATGCTCGGCGACTCCCAAACGCTCTGCGAGAGCCTGCGCCCCGACAAGCTCAGGCCCGTCTCCGCACATCACGAGTCGCGCCTGTATCGCATGTTTCGTTCGCACGCGGGCGATCACTTCTATGCAATCCGTTATTCGCTTCACGGGCCTGAACGTCGAAACGTGCAGCAGAATCTTTTCGCCCGCAGGCGCGATGCGACGATGAAGCGACTGATCAGGCGCGCGACGATAATACTCGTAATCAATAAAATTGTAGATCACTTCTATTCCGCACCCCGTGCAGAATGTCTCCATAGTCGCTTCCCTCAGGTAACGCGAAATCGCCGTCACCTTGTCCGACTGCTCTATGCCGAATCTTGTGATGGGCAAAAAACTCGGATCGCGTCCCACAAGCGTTATGTCCGTGCCGTGAAGAGTCGTCACTACGGGAAGATATCGCTCCGCTCGCATCATCTCGCGCGCAAGGTGACCGCTCACCGAGTGCGGAATCGCATAATGCATGTGAACCAGGTCAAGCTGATGCTCGCGGGCGACTTCGTAGAGCTTCGACGCGAGGGCCAGCGTGTAGGGCGGATACTCGAACAGCGGATAAGCGAGCATATCGACGGCGTGAAAATGAATCCGCTCTCTCTCTCCGGGGCCGTCGGTGAGTCTCATCGGCGGCGCATAGCTTACGAAATGAACAGAATGCCCGCGCCGCGCAAGCTCAAGCCCAAGTTCAGCGCCGACTATGCCGCTTCCGCCGTAGGATGGATAGCAGGTGATTCCTATGTTCATAGGGGACAGGGGACAGGGGACAGGTTACAGGGATCAAGGATAGCAATCCTGTTCCCTGTAACCTGTTCCCTGTGACCTAAGAATAATGATTCATCCGTCGCGTGAGCAGTTCCACAGGGTCGTGAATGTTGATGGCTTCGCGCACGACGAAGGCTTCAGCGTGTTCGACTCCGATCAGTCCGCCGAAGTAGCGTTGCCGCGCTTCCAATCTTCTGAGGAAGTATTCGTTGCTCAAAGCGGTTTCAAGCTCATCGCTCGACGGGTTGAAAAGCTGAGAGCGATAACACGTAACGGTTTCCCATTTCTGCTCGGCGACATCGGTTATATCGACGACGAAGGTCGGCACGACCGTTCGAGGAAACATGAAATGAGCGATTGCCTGCGGGCGGAATCTTTCCTGTCCCGCGTCAGCGTCGTATTTGATGAGTCCTGCGATGTGCGACGCTTCGCGCACTATCTGACAGGTGTGAACGTGATCGGGGTGCGGGTCTTCCCAGTATTGAGTGAATATGACGCGGGGCCGGTACTGGCGAATCTTGCGCACCATACGCACGCGGCTCTCTTCATCGAGCCACACGCGGCTGTCGGGCAATTCGAGATTGTCGCGCACTGCAAGCCCCATGGCACGTGCGGCGGCTTCGGCTTCGCGGGCGCGAATTTCTGCCGTGCCGCGTGTGCCGCTCTCGCCGCGAGTCATATCGATCACGCCGACTCGATAGCCCATCTTTACGAGTTTGATCAAGGTTCCGCTGCACGAGAATTCAACATCATCGGGATGCGCAGCAATGGCCAGCGCATCGAGTGAAAAATTTTCGCTCATCTGTTCAATACCTCTCGTTTCAGGTTACGAGCGCGACGGCTTTTCAGTCAAGCCTTGCCCTGGGAGCGCAGGCATCCTTGCCTGCCAGTCTCTCGCCTTCGGGCATTGGACGACAGGTGAAACCTTGCGCGCTGGAAGCGCGCGCCCCCAGATCAAGCGATGCAATCGCTCGATGAGGTGAGATATAATTTCGGCGCGTTCGTGAGATGCCAGATCGTCTGGAGGTTTCAATATGAAAGCGATTCTGATGATAACCATCCTGCTCTCGCTTTTCGCGCAGGCGCAGCAACAGCGAACAGGTAATAATATGTTCCCGCAGTGGTCACACGACGGGAAGAAAATCGCGTTCACTTCCAGCCGCGACGGCGATCCTGAGATTTATCTGATGAACGCCGACGGGTCGAATCCCGTTCGATTGACTCACGCGCGGGGCAGAGATGCGCACCCATACTTTTCGCGCGATGGACGAAGGATAGTTTTTCAATCGCCGCGCGCCAACGGCGAAGACACGAACATCTATGTGATGAACTCTGATGGCTCGCAGGTCACTCAGTTGACAACGCTGAAAGGCTTTGCGGGCGTGCCGGTGTATTCGCCGGATGAAAAGCTCATCGTGTTTCAATGGCGCGAGTCGAACGATTTTCGCGATGATAGAAAATGGCGAATCTGTGTGATGAATTCTGATGGCAGCAGCCTTCGCCCAATCACCGGGGGCGAGGCCAACGATCAGGTGCCTAACTGGTCACGCGACGGCAGGCGGTTGCTCTTTTTTTCTGATCGCACGGGCAAGGATCAGATTTATACTATGAAGCCGGACGGAAGCGATGTGCGACTGGTCGCCGCAACCGGGTTCAACGACAATGCGGCCTTCTGGTCGCCGGATAACCGTAAGATCGCATTCACGTCTGACCGCGATGGCAACAGCGAAATCTATGTGATGGATGCAAATGGCAAAAATGCGCGTCGCCTGACCAACACACGAGATACTGAGCGAGGCGGGATATGGTCGCCGGACGGCAGGAGAATAGTTTTCTCTTCAGATGGAAATGGTTCGAGCGGGATATACATAATGGATGCCGACGGGTCGAACCTTGCAAGCCTGACCGGGAGGAATATCTCAGCGCAATAGAAATGGAGCAAAAGCGGTCTGGCAATCACATTCACCTGATGCTGGGCGTTAGATGTCAGCGGTTGAGCCAATAACAGGCCGCCGCAGAATGCGCGCACATTCTGACACCTGATTTCTGACTCCTGACTTCTGACTCCTGACTTCTGTTTCACGAGGCGAAGAAATGCCGAACAAGAGCTTTCGAATTTTCGAATGGTCGGTCAATGTCAATACGAACACTCTCGCAAGCGATGAGAAGACCATCCGCATCGAGCCTAAAGTGATGGCCGTTCTGGTCTGCCTCGCCGAGCGCGCCGGAGAGGTGATTCCGAAAGAGCAGATCATTCAGGCCGTTTGGGAAGAAAAATTCATCTCCGACGAAGTGCTGACTGTCTCCATTCATGAACTGCGCAAGGCTCTGGGCGACGAGGCGAAAAATCCACGCTTCATCAAAACTATTCCGCGATCCGGGTATCAGTTCATCGCGCCTGTCTCATCAGACGCGGAGCGAGAAAAAACGTTTGCCCGGTCTGTGCGGCCTTCTCAGCGATGGGCGTTTGCAGCGGCGGGCGCTGTTGCAGTCGCGGCTTTGATTCTTGTCTTTGTCTTTTCAATCAACAAACCTGCGCCGCGAATCAAGTCGATAGCCGTACTGCCGCTCGAAAATCTTTCAAACGACGCGGATCAGGGATTCTTCGCAGACGGGATGACCGACGCGCTGATAACGAATCTCGCCCGCGTCGAATCGCTCAGAGTCATCTCGCGCACCTCCGTGATGAAATACAGGGAAACGAAAAAGCCTCTGCCTGAGATAGCGAAAGAACTAAACGTCGATGCGATAGTCGAAGGCACCATCGTGCGTTCGGGCAATCAGGTGAGAATCAACGTTCAGTTGATCGATGCTGCGACCGATCAGCACATCTGGGCCGAAAAGTATGAGCGCAACCTGAGCGATGTCATAGCTCTTCAAAATGAATTGTCGCTCGCCGTCACACGTCAGATAGGAAAGCGGCTCGACGCGCGATTGTCGCTCGCTTCCTCGCAGCCCGTCGATGCGGATGTTTATGAAGCTTATTTGAAGGGCCGCTACTTCTGGAATCAACGCACGAGGGAAGGCGCGCGAAAATCCGTCGAGTATTTCGAACAGGCCATCTCTCGCGATCCGTCTTACGCGCCAGCTTACGCGGGGCTTTCCGACAGCTACACTCTCGGCGATGGGCAGTTTCTCGGAGTGGGGCGCGACGAGGCTTACCGAAAAGCAACGGAAGCGGCGCGGCGCGCAATCGAGCTTGACTCTTCGCTCGCCGAAGCTCATTCGTCGCTTGCTGCCATCAAGTTCCAGTATGAATGGGATTGGACGGGCGCGGATGAGGAATTCAAAAAGGCCCTCCAACTCAATCCCAATTCATCCGTCGCGCACATGTGGTATGGGGAACTGCTTTCGGCCACGGGCAGGCACACGGAAGCGATTGAAACGATGGAGCAGGCCCGCCGCCTCGATCCGCTCGATGCGATGATCAACAGCGATCTGGCATGGATTTATTTCATGGCCCGACAGTTTGATCGCGCGCTTGACGAGAGCCGCAAGACGCTCGAATTAGACCCTTCGCTCTCGTGGGTTCACTGGATGATAGGAACGATTTACCACCGCACGGGGATGGAGCGCGAAGCCGTCGAAGCTTACAAAAAAAACTTTACGATGACGGGCGTAATGCCCGAACAGTTGAGCGCGATCTCCGACGTCAAAGGCATATACAGATGGTGGCTCGATAAGGATTTGAAACGGGGCGAAAACAACGCGCCTCGCTCGATACTTTATATCGCACTGGGCGAGAAGGAAAAAGCTCTGGACTGGCTCGAAAAATCCTATCACGCGCGGCGTGGAATGCTTTGGCTGAAAGTCCATCCGGCGTTCGACCCGATTCGCTCGGAAGATCGATTCAAAAATCTGCTCCACCGCCTGAAACTCGAATCCTAAACCCGCCTCTGGAATCGTGGCGCAAACTGTTAGCACATCGGAAACCGGGGTTTAAGGCTTTTCTGCGATATGAAATTTCCAATTTCATATCGCAGAGGCACGGCTTCAACAGCGCTGGCTTATTGAATAAAGTCGGGTTTTTTAGTTTCCATATTAGTTTGCGTGGCTTCGAATCTCGTACTTGCAGGGCGCACAATCTGTCAGATCGTGCCAACGGACTCCTCTGAAATAATCCGTAAATTATGCGCAGGAGACCTGCTCGCGCCGCGTTCCTTTGATTGCTTCTGAAAAGAAAACTGTTACACAAGTGACCGATGCGGAAGACTGCCTTCGATTCGAAGAAAGGAGCTACCGGCTGATGTAGGCATCAGAACAGGAGAAAGAATATGCGAAAAGCCATAGTCATTGCCTGCGCGATGATGTTTCTCTCCATCGCCGTTTATGGTCAGGAGACTCCCAAAGCCGAGTTGTTCGGGGGATACTCTTATTTCCATTCTGAGGGCGGCAGCGATCTGCATGGATGGAACGGCTCGATAGCCGTGAATCTGAACAAGTGGTTCGGGGTGGTAGCCGATTTCAGCGGCCACTATGATTCGAATTCCTCGTCAATCTCTACGATATTTCTGCCGGATCCGGGATTTCCGACTGCTTCAATCCGCATTGACGCCGACACAAACATACATAGTTTCCTGTTCGGCCCGCGCTTCTCTTATCGAGAGAAGGAAGCGATCACGCCGTTCGCCCACGCGCTGATAGGATTTTCAAGGGTGCATTCTGAAGGAACCTTCACGACCACGACGGGTTCTACGACTGTCACTCAGACTTTTTCAGTCAGCGACACGGCGTTTGCCGCCGCTTTCGGCGGAGGGCTGGACCTGAAACTCAGCGACTCATTCGCGCTGAGAGTCGTGCAGGCCGATTATGTCTTAACCCGGTTCAGCGGTTTCACCAACCATAACGCCCGCATATCTACAGGGCTTGTCTTTCGCTTCGGCAGCAAATGAAACGACGGGGAGGGGCGGGCTTGTCTCTCCCCTTTCTCCCCTTCCTCGGATTTTAATTCAAGTCGTTGATTCGCATGTGCCGTCATCGCCTCCTCATAAAACCTAATAATTCTTAATCGCAGAATTCAGGACAAAGCGCAATCGGCTTTGTAAGATCAGGATGCTGCGAGGGTCGTTCGCGCTCGATCAGATTTTTATAACGGAGGACTCATGAAAAAAATTGCTTCGATATTTATCATCCTGACCTGTCTCGCCGTCTGTATGGCTCAAACCACAGCGCAGTCGAAAGCGATGCAGGAAGCCGAATCGCTCTTTCAGGCTCAGAAGTGGAATGACGCCGCGCGTGCCTTCGAAGCGGTCACACGCGCGGAGCCATCGAACGCGCTGGCATGGGGACGATTGGGGTCGGCTTTGATGGCTGCGGGCAGTTACGACGAGGCGGCGAAGGCTTTGAGCAAAGCCGTCGAGATAGCCGGTAGTCCTATCGATATGTACAACCTCGCATGCGCTTATTCGAGATTGAACGCTCGCGACCGCGCCGTCGAATGGCTCGGCAAGGCTCTCGCTGCGGGATTTCCTCAACTCGGTCTGATAGCCGCTGATCCCGATCTTGCGAATCTGCGCGAGGACGCGCGATACAAAGAAATCGCAGCGCGCATCGATAAACAGATGCGCCCGTGCGCGCACGATCCTCTTCATCGCCAGTTCGATTTCTGGGTCGGCGAATGGGACGTTAAAGCGACGGGCAACGAGTCAGGCCCCTCGATTGGAGCGAGCCGAATAGAGATGATCGAAAACGGTTGTTTGATTTTCGAAAACTGGACGGGCGCAGGAGGCAGCACCGGCAAGAGCTTTAATTTTTATGACCGCTCGTTGAACAAATGGCGACAGGTGTGGGTCGCCAACAGCGGCGGCGCGCTCGATCTCGCGGGCGAGTACAAAGATAACCAGATGCGGTATGAAGGCGAGGCCGCGGGACCTAACGGACAGAAGGTTCTTCAACGCCTCACGTTTTTCAACCTCACTCCTGATCGCGTGCGCCAGTTCTGGGAACAATCCGCTGACGGCGGGAAAACATGGACAGTCGCGTTCGACGGAACATACATCAGGAAAAAATAGCGGCATCTCGCTGTGATCAAAATAAAGGAACTACAGCAATGAAAAAAAATATTCTCGCACTTATATCCATCGCGTTGTTGAGCGCGATGGCAGCATTCGCGCAGTCGCCTGCCATGCAGGAAGCGAACAATTTGTTTCAGGCCCAGAAGTGGGTCGAAGCAGCGAAGGCTTACGAAGCGATAACGAAGGCTGAATCATCGAACGGGCTGGCGTGGTTTCGGCTGGGGCTTTCGCTTCACTCATCGGGCGAATACCAGAAGGCAATCGATGCGTTCGCTCAGGCGCAACGTCTCAACCTCAATGCGCCGGGGGCGATGTTTCGCACGGCTCGCGCTTACGCGAAACTCGGCGAAAAAGACAAAGCATTCGAATGGCTGAACAGGGCTGTGGGAGCCGGTTTCGTCGCCGCGCCGCAGGTTCAATTGTTGAATACTGACCCTGACATAGCGGCGCTGCGCGAGGACTCAAGATTCAAGGAAGTGATGGCAACCCTCGACAGGCTCTCGAAGCCGTGCATGTATTCCGACAAAGCGCGACAGTTCGATTTCTGGATAGGCGAATGGACGGTGCAGACTCCGCAGGGGCAGCAGGCCGGAACCAACACGATTACACGAATCGAAGACGGCTGCATCATTCTGGAAAACTGGACGGGCGGGGGAGGCGGCACGGGCAAGAGCCTGAATTTTTATGACTCAAGCATCGGCAAGTGGCGTCAGGTCTGGGTCGATAGCACGGGCAACGTGAGCGAGTTTGCCGGAGAATTTCGCGACGGGGCTATGCGCTATGAAGGCGAGACGCACGCGCAGGGCGGAGGAAAAATTCTGCGACGGCTGACCTTTTTCAACCTCGGCCCGGATCGCGTCCGACAGTTTTCTGAAAGGTCTACTGACGGCGGAAAGACGTGGACAGTCAATTACGATTTCACTTACATCAGAAAAAAATGAGACCGCGGAGGAAAGGCAAAAGTAAAAAGGCAAAAGTGTGAAGGACGATTCCGGTTATAGCTGTATCCAGAAGGATGAAAAAACTCTCTCATCAACACCGCGATTGATCGCGGTGTTGATGAGAAGCCGCGCTCCTGATGTATTCAAACTGTTCACCCAAGCGCATACTGCTATAATACGCCCCCACACTTTTGCCTTTCATCTATTTTCCGCGCGGCTCGGCGATGCCGACCACGTGTCCCTGCGTGCGGAAAAAGAGAACGCCTTCGGAGATGGCAGGCGTGGCCATGCACACTTCGCCCATGCTGTTTTTGGAAAGCAATTCGAATTTCGAACCTGCCTTGACGATATAAACATCGCCGTCTTCACTCGAATAATAGAGCTTGCCATCGCCCGCTACGGGCGACGCGGTGAAGCCGGTTCTGCCATCGCCCAATCGTTCCTGATAGACGCGGGTTCCGGTACGGGCCTCGAAGCAGGAGAGGACGCCGTTGTCCTTGCTGACGTAGAGGTAATCGCCATAAACGAGAGGCGTTATCATGTATGCGCCATCGCGCGGCAGCATCCACGCCACATGCTTGTTCGATGTGGTGTTCTCGGCGAGCGAGATATCGCCTGTGGCATCGAGGCGGACGGCATAGATCGGAGCCATGCGTCCGTGCGCGTTGGTGATGAACACCAGATTGTGAGCGACGATGGGAGTCGGAACCGGAATGTCCCCGCCGCCCTTGAGTCGCCATACTTCTTTGCCCGTCTCGGCATCGTATCCGCCGATGTGTTTGTATCCGTTGACGAAAAGCAGGGTGCGGTCTCTCACCTGACCTACAGTCGGGCTGCCCCAGGTGGGAACGTCTTCGCGCGGCGTGCGCCAGAGTTCGCGACCGTCCTTGACGTTGAAGGCTGCGACGAAGGAGCCTTTCTGCACATCGCATTGCAGAAATATTTTATCCTTGAAAATGACGGGCGAGCTTCCGAATGCCCACTGCGCCGCCGCCACCATGTAATAGCCGGAATCGAGCAGGCCGAGGTCTTTCTTCCACAGCAGCTTTCCATTCATGTCATAACAGTAAAGCCCTTCAGACCCGAACATGGCGACGACGTGTCGGCCATCGGTCACAGGCGTCGAACTGGCGTGAGTCGATTTGGTGTGGCGTTTGATCTTTGGCACTCCGGTGTGAGCGACGCGCTCCCAGAGTATTTTGCCCGTTCGTTTGTCGAGACAATAGACGACCCACTTATGAGGGGTGTCGTCCTCAACTGAACGGATGTCGCCGTAGAGACCGACTCTGAGTTTAGCGTCCGCCTGTCCGCTGATCGATGTTGTGACGAAGAGGCGATTTCCCCAGATGACCGGACTCGAATGGCCCAGCCCCGGTATGGCAGTCTTCCATTTCACGTTCTCGCCCGCAGGCACGTTCCATCGAGTAGGAGTTGGGAATCCTTCGGCGATGCCGCTGGCATTCGAGCCGCGAAATGCGGGCCAGTTGATATTGGGCGCAGTAGTTCCCCTGCTCAACGAAACAGGAAGAAGCATTGCCAGAAGTGAAACTATAGCGGCCAGTCGCAAAGCGATACGGTTCATCGATGACGCTCCTCTAAGGTCGAGATTGAAAGATGCCGGAACAGGAATCATTTTGCCACGCACGGCAAAGCCTCACAAGACGGCAGGAAGAATGGGGCGCGTCAGAGGCACGTTCGGCGAGTGATTGAGGCATAGCCTTTTTTCATTCCTTCATCAGACCGCTCAGCCAGTGAAGCGTGTTGAGAAGGAGTTGATAATTCTGCCGCGCGACCGGCGCATTCATTCCGACGGGCTGAGCGTTCGCGCCTGCAAGCTGCGCCGAAAACATAGCCGCTTCTCCGAATAATGCCACTCGCCCTTTTCCGTGTCTCAACGCCGCTCCCTGACACCAGCCCTTCACCGAAACGCGCGGCGTGTCGGGTTTGAACTCCCACGCCACTACGGGCATAAGCGATATCACATCGTTTCCGAACACGAACAGCGGACGCGCCTCCCTGCCCACCTGAAACGCAGACCCGGTGAACGTCGCGGCCTCATCGATTCTTTCATCAATCGTTCTGCCATCGGTGATCGGGTGAGAGGCAAGCGATCCGTCTGAGCGTTTGAATATCATCGGCCCGCGCGCGTTTTCAATCATCGCGAAACCGTTATTCCATCGCGCGCCGAAAGCTGCCCCCAGCTTTTCAGCCGCGCCTGACATAGGCATGTGATCTGCGATGAGCATCAACGATCCGCCCCCCTTGACCCATTGCTCGACAGCCTTGATCTCTTCATCCGTAAAAGCCGATGGATTCGGAAGAGACCAGTCCTGCTGGTTGCGTTCGGCCAGAGCGTTAGCGATGACGAGAATCTGCAAGCCCTTCAAACTGTCCCGGCTGAATTTATCCCTGAACGGCAGCACTCTGTATCCGTCGCGACGGAGCAGTTCGGCGAAAGGTTTGTAACGGCCTTCGACAGTGTGGAAATTGAAGTGAGCTTCATCGAGCATCACTGTGGGGCCGCCGTTTGCCGTGTACTGCGGATGGTCAATCCTGGGATTGAAGTTGGGGTCTGCGACCTGCTGGGCGCGCAGCGTGGCGAAAGATGCGATAACGAGTGTGACTACGAGAAGAATTCTTTTCTGCATAAGTATCTCCCGGATTGAAGGTTCGATCGTCGCGCGAGCGACGAAATCGCCGTGGTTTCGATACACCGCACACTGAACTATCTCGCCTGCGCTCATTGTAATGGAGATAGTTGAACGGAGCAATTTCGAGATGTAGGACAGGAGGCAACGTGAAGAGGAAAAGACGGGTGGAAATCACCCTGACGACAGAGCGGACGGTTTCGATCAAATCAAGCAGAGAGATAGTAGTCCTTTGCATCCGTTGTGAAAATCACGTCCATTGGGCCACGCCCGAACGGGCGGCTCTCCTTACAGCATTAAGCGCGAGCGAAGTCCGCGATAATCGCTTCACGATTCAGACCAGCGCGCCGGGTGTGAAAGTCTCGCGGCAAGTCACAGGTATCCGTCAGGATGCGCGGACTAACCGTAATCGCATACCTGTCGAAGAGAAAGAATCCGAGCGCGAACGCTCCTCGCACGGGCGAAACAAAACAGCGCAGCGAAGTATCAGCGCAGGCGCGCAGCGGACAGAAATAAAAAGCGACAATCAGAAATCGCTCGAAGCTCATCTCTCACATAACGACGACGCGGCCCAAATCGATTTGCGCCTCATCTTTATTCAATATTGAAAACAGATCAGACGGCGCGCAGACCTTTCTTCTCCTCGACTATCTCAGCGGCTCTTGCGCGCGCCATCGCTTCGGCTCTTTGCTTGATGCCGAGGAGCATCTTTCTTTCCATCACGAAGTGCGCCGGTTCGAGCAGCGCAAAATTGCCCAGCCAGCTAATCACCCCCGTCTTGCGATCCCATCTGATGCGAATTATGAGTCGCGTCGTCTCGGTATCGATTTCTTTGAGGAAGAAGCCCCAAGTTCCGCCGCGAACTGCCTCGGTGCCTAACGCTTCTTCTTTCACCTGTCCGCCAAGCACTATCGCGCGCTGAGGCTCGACGATTATCACGGGCAGAGGCGGGGCCTGAGGGTGCAGCCACACGACATCGCCTTCTCGGATGGTCTGCCACTCGTCTACTATGCGACTGGCGTTTTTGATATCGCAGCCGAACAGATTTTCAAGCCAGTCATAACTGTAAAACCCCGCGCGATTCTGGCCTATCTGTACTATCCACGGCCACACGTCCGCGACGGGCGCATTGATAGTGATCGCATGAGTAGCCGTGTGTTTGGGACGGGGCAGAAAATCATCGCCCGGAAGAGGCTCCGTAGATTCTTCCTGTGTCGCGCCCCAGCGCAGATGCCGCCGACGCACGACAAGCGCATAAGCTGCGACTGCGCCCGCTCCTGCTGCCATAAGGTTGCCGATGATTTTGAATTTCTTGCTCATGATTTTTCCTCCGAAAATGACACTTCGACTCCGATGTCCAACTAATTACACGCAATGTCTGTACCACAGAGTCTCGGAAGTCTAGCTAGACTCTCTCGACTCGCTAGACTTCCGAGACTCCCCGGACTGTATAATTGCTACGAGGCTCGTTATGAACACACAGGCTGAAAATTTTTCTTCCATCGTGCCGACCCGTTACTGGCACCGTCTCGAAGACGGGCGCGTACAGTGCGATGTCTGCCCGCGATTGTGCAAACTCCATGAAGGTCAGCGCGGATTGTGCTTCGTGCGCGCAAGACAAAACGACGAAGTGGTGCTGACTACCTACGGGAGATCGAGCGGTTATTGCATCGATCCTATCGAGAAAAAACCGCACAATCATTTTCTTCCCGGCACTCCCGTGCTTTCATTCGGCACAGCCGGATGCAATTTATCCTGCGCCTTTTGCCAGAATTGGGACATAAGCAAATCAAGAGAAATGGACACTCTCGCCGATGCCGCTTCTCCCTCTGCCATAGCCCGCGCCGCTCACAAACTCGCGTGCCGCAGCGTGGCCTTCACTTATAACGATCCGACCATATTTCTCGAATACGCGATTGATGTGGCGCAAGCCTGTCGCGAAGCCGGTATCAAGACGGTGGCCGTCACAGCCGGTTATATCTGCGAAGAACCGCGCGAGGAATTTTATCGCTCGATGGACGCGGCCAACGTCGATCTCAAAGGATTCACCGAGCGATTTTATCACAGGATTTGCGCCGGTCATCTTCAGCCGGTGCTCGACACGCTCATCTATCTCAAGCGCAACACCCGTGTCTGGTTTGAAATCACTACGCTTTTGATACCGGGCGAAAATGATTCCGAGCGGGAACTCGAAGAGATGACCTGCTGGGTTGTTGAAAACCTCGGCCCTGATGTGCCTATGCACTTCACGGCCTTTCATCCCGACTGGAAGATGCTGGATAAATCCGCCACCCCGCCCTCGACGCTCACCCGCGCGCGCGCGATCGCGATAAAAAACGGCGTGCGCTATGCCTATACCGGCAACGTTCACGATGAGCGAGGCGGCAGCACTTACTGCCACACGTGCAATCATCGGCTCATCGGTCGGGACTGGTACGTGTTGAGTGAGTGGAACCTTTCCGCCGATGGAGAGTGCAAATTCTGCGGCGCGCTGTGCAAAGGCGTATTCGAAGAGCTTCCGGGCAGTTGGGGGCCGCGACGCCTGCCCGTCCGTTTGCAGAACTTCGCTTAGTCGCCCGCATCCTCTTCGATTTCGAGTTTCGTCGCGCGGATGAAATCTTCGGGCCTGACTTCGATCCGATTGCGAACCGATGTGATGCCGCCGAGTCGCCTCATCAGAGATTCGGCCAGCATCCGTTGCACGTTGAATTGGACGCTGCCTTCGAGTGTGACCGATCCGTTTATGACGATGACCATTATCCGTTCTGCCGGGATGCAGAGATTCGTTCGCAAAGCAACGAGCGCCCGTCGATTAATCTCCTCATCGCTTCTTTCAATCTTCGGGCTGATAGCCTGATTGCTGATTGCGGCGATGATTTCCGCCCGGTATGTCGCGCCCTGTATAACTGTTGCCATTATGATCGCTCCTTTTTTCGTATGAAGTAATCTTCTCAATGTTCGTAAGCTTCTTCCTCGTATTCTTCTTCGCAGCGCGGGCAGCGGAAGAGATTATCCGAAGCGTCTCCTTCAAGCGCGCTATAGACGCGGCGAATCGTTTTTTCATCGACATAATAAAGATCGCCGCACTGCTGACAATGGAGCTTGTGCAGGTTCCGCATGGTTTTGTGTGTCGTAGGCCCTTCGCGCACCCCCATCTCCTCAGGGTTTATCATCTCTCTCAGCCTTTCCATATTGCCTCCTTTCAAAAGCGGACACGCATTGTGCGGGCAGATTTTTTAGTGCAATGATTGTGCCATCGTGTAATCAACACTTTGCGGCGCAGGAGCGTACTTTGACTCAACAGTTGCGCAACTTCGCGCAGGCTTCGACGAAAATCACGTCTCGCCGTCGGCCTCTTTGTCGAATGTTTAGTGTATGGAACAAAGACAGGATGCAAGCGGGAACAGAATCACAGGCGTCAATCTTTTAGCTGGAAATATTTTTCTTCCAGTATGCGCTCTTTGAGAAATCGCGCGCGGAGCATTATGGCTTTGACGTTTTCTCACCATCAGCGAGTCGCCGACTTTCAATTCCCATATTCGCGACGTTAGCTTTCCACCCTCGACCAGTTCTATGAAAAATTCCAGAAGCGGCTCTTCGGGAGAAGACGCTATCGAGTAAGCTCTCTGAATTCGTTTGTCGCCCGCTTCAAGAGCAAGAGTTGCGAACTGTCCGGCCTGAAATGTGAAAGGGCCGTCGGGTCGGAATCGAAAGATCGCAAGATCAGGAGTGATCTCGCTTCTTTCGACCAACTCCGCCCGATGAAAATTCGTCGTCGAAGCAGGCAAGGTTTTCTCTCACGCTTTCGGATGCGCCTTGTCGTAGACCTTCATCAGTTGTTCCATCGAAACCTGTGTGTAGATTTGCGTGCTCGACAATCGCGCGTGTCCGAGCAATTCCTGAATGGCCCGAAGGTCGGCCCCCGCCGAAAGCAGGTGCGTGGCGACGGAATGACGAAGCGAGTGCGGGCTTATGTCGTGCGAAAGGGCGCATTCGCTTATGTACTTGTCGAGCATTCGCCCGACGGATCGCGTGGTTATTCGCGTTCCCTGATAGTTGAGGAAGAAGACTTTCGGGTCGCGCTCGTCTTCGCTCGCTTCGATGAGCAGTTCCCCGCGCACGCCGAGATATTCCTGCATCGCTTCTTTGGCTTTCGATCCGAAGGGAACTATTCGTTCCTTCCTGCCTTTTCCGCGCACGCGGATCGAATCATTTCGGAAATCCACATCTTCGAGATTGAGGCCCACAAGTTCCGAAACTCTCATGCCCGTGGCGTAGAGCAGTTCGAGTATCGCGCGGTCGCGTTTGCCCAGAACGGTTTCAGGATCGGGCGTTTCGATGAAGCGACACACGTCGTCTACAGACAGCACCCTCGGTAGTTTCTTTTCGAGCCGCGGGCTTGAAACCAGCCGCGCCGGATTCATCTCGACGATTTGTTCGCGGCACAAAAACTTGAAGAACGTGCGCAGAGTGGCGAGCTTTCTTGCGATAGAAGTCTTCTTGCGCTTCTCGCGGTGGAGCTTGGCCATGTACTCGCGAATGGTTATGTGATCGATCTGCCGCACATCGATATGAGGGCGACTGCCTGCCGCATCGACTGGGCAGAGCGTGTCATAGAATTGTTCAAGGTCGCTCAGGTAATTGCGCAGAGTATGTTCCGACACGTTGCGCTCATACTTGAGATGATCTCTGAAGCGGTCGATATATTCCTGCATGACAATACTCTCGTTATGCCGCACAAAACGGGATAGCATTATTGTAGTCGGTTGAGTCTTTAGAGTCCATCGAGTCTTGAAAGTCCGGTGAGTCTTGAGCGTCACACTCTTCCGACTCTCAAGACTCTCAAGACTCTATAGACTCTATAGACTCTATAGACTCGTTACTTCCGCGCCGCATCTTCATCGCGGTGAGCGTGTTCTTCATCAGCATGGCGATGGTCAGCGGGCCGACTCCGCCGGGGACGGGTGTGAAATAGCCTGCCGCGTCGATAGCCTCGCGCGGATTGACATCGCCTGTCAGCGTGTAGCCGTTCTTTTCGAAAGCCGCGCGCCGCTTCGCATCATCGCCGAAATATTTTTCGAGATCATGAGCATCAGTCGCTTTATGCTGGCCGACATCTACGACCACCGCGTCGGGTTTGATGAAACTCCTGTCAACCATGCACATCCTTCCGATAGCGACTATCAGCAGGTCAGCTTCGCGCGTGACCGCAGCCAGATCTACGGTGCGCGAATGACAGATGGTTACGGTCGCGTGGCGATGCAGGAGCAAAAGCGACATCGGAAGCCCGACTATGCGGCTGCGACCGAGGACGACTGCGCGCGCTCCCTTGATGGGGATTTCATATCGGTCGAGCATTTCCATGATCCCTGCCGGAGTGCAGGGTCTCAGCCCCGGCTCGTTCAGCGTGAGTTTTCCTATGCTCACAGGATGAAAGCCATCGACATCTTTCGCCGGATCGACCGAATTCAAAACCTTCGCGCTATCGATCTGACCGGGGAGCGGCAGTTGAATGAGTATGCCGTCTATGTCATCGCGCGAATTCAGATCGCGGACGAGCGCCAGCATCTCTTCGGTCGTCGTCTCTTCCGAAAGTTCTATTTTTTCAGAGTAGAGTCCGAGTTGCTGACAGGTTTTGACTTTGCTCGAAACATAAATCTGCGAAGCCGTATCATTGCCCACCAGCACTGCGGCGAGTCCCGGACGAAGGCCGCGCTCGGCGAGATGCTCTGCCTCCGCTTTCACTCCTTCTTTGATCGCGCCTGCCACGCTCGCGCCGTCAAGTATTTTTGCTGTCATTCGATCTCCCTCGATGAGTGCAATGTCGAGCGCCAGTATTATATGCTGCGCGCGGGCTTGTCAAATTTCAGTCGAACGAGGCAAAGGTTGAAACCCCGTCTTAGGGTCGTGTAACATCCTTCGTGCGATTTCTCCCTCGGATATTTTCGCCATGTCTTCAGAGGTGGAGTATGAATCGAAGAGTTGTGATATTTCTATCAACGATCATCGCGCTGGCAATAGCGAGCATTCATCCTGTCGGCGCGCAAGTGCCGAATAATTTCGGAGCCACTCGCGCGCCCGCCATCGCCATCGATAAATCCGATCACCTTTACGTCACTATGTCGGTCGCCACCAAGCCCGCTTCGGCAGGCACACCGGGCAGCCAGACTTTCTTCACGATGTCGAAAGACGGCGGGCGGTCGTGGAACAATCTTCCGTTCACGAAGAATCTGTCGAAATCATCAGGCGAAGCCTTCGGCCCCGCGATAGCCCTGACCAGATCGGGAACCACTCGCGCTTATGTCGTCTATCACGATAACTCCAGAGGAGCCACGCAGGCTTATCTGGTTCGCTCGAAGAAGAAAGCTAAATTCCGCGCGGCGAAAAATATCACCCCCGGCGACGGAGGGGCATTCGCTCCGCGCGTCGCTGTGGATTCTACGGAAGCGATCAACGTCGTCTGGGGCGATACGGGGAGCGGCGGAAGAAGAGTCGTTCTTATTCGCTCGACCGATCAGGGAGCCACATTCGGCGACACTATAGACGTTTCCCGCTCCGAAGCGGATGCGTTCGAGCCTGAAATCGCCATCGATTCCCAAGACAACATCAACATCGTCTGGCAGGACGCGCGCGAAGGAGAAAACGCCATCTGGTTTTGCCGCTCGACCGACGGCGGCGAGACCTTCTCCGAACCTCTTCGCGTCTCTACGGGCGCGGGGCGCGCCACTGAATCCAGCATAACGGTCGACTCCGCGAATCGAATTCACGTCGTGTGGGTGGATGAAAGCAACGGGGATTTTCAAATCTTCTACTCTCGCTCGACCGACGACGGGCAGAGTTTTTCCGAGCCCAGGGATGCAAGCAATGACGCGGGCGAAGAGTTTCACAAGCCTTGCGTTGCAGCTTCAGGCGAATCGGTCTACATCGCCTATCAGCAGGATTCAGGCCGAAGCCGTCAGGTGCTTCTGGTCAACTCTTCGGACGGGGGCGTGAGTTTTTCCGATGCGGAGCAGGTGTCGCAGGCCGACCCGAACAGGGGCCGCGCGCACAGCCCGGCCCTGGCGTTCGACAAAAGCGGAAGGTTGCACATCGTCTGGATAGACACGACTGTCGTAGGCAACGATGAAGGATTGCTTTACTACAGCAACACGAGAAACGGAACGAGCTTCGCACCGCAGCGGGTCCTCATAGCCGGACTGCCATAAACGAGCAGGTGGAAGATGAGCAATGAAATATCACCCTGGCGCAATGATGATCGAATGGACGACGGCTCGCGCATAGACCGCGAATATCTGCGCGATTTCATAGAACGTCTGCCTCTGCCCCCGCCTCCGGAAATCTCTGAACATCTCGAACGCCTCGGCTACAAGGGACAGGACGAGCAGCGGCGGGCCGTCTCGCTTATGGCCTATCGCCACGTGCGCCGTCTCAAGCGGCTTTATGTAAACAATGAAGAACCGCGGGTGATTCCACCCAAGCAGAACATTCTTCTGGTCGGGCCTACGGGCTGCGGCAAGACCTTTCTGGTCGAGTTACTCTTTCAACACATCTTTCGACTGCCTACGGTGATCGTAGACATCACGAGTTTCACCGAGAGCGGCTATGTCGGAGACGACGTGCATACGATTCTGACTCGATTGATTCACGTCTCGGACGGGAACGCATCGCTCGCATCGTGCGGAGTGATCTGTCTGGACGAGTTCGACAAGATCGCGTCGTCATCTAGCAACGCGCGCTTTGCGGGGCAGGGAACTACGAAAGACGTTTCGGGGTATGGAGTGCAGCGCGAGTTGCTGGCGATGCTCGACGGATCGGACGCGATGGTTCCGCTCGATTATGGCTTTTCGGCTTATGGGGAGCGAGCGCAGCTATCTACGCGCAACATTCCTTTCATTGCGTGCGGCGCATTTTCAGGGCTTGACGAATTGCTCAAGGTTGGGCGAGCGAGCATCGGATTCAATTCCAAAGAAGACGGCAGTATCGATGCGTTGACGATAGATGAAGCGGCGACGTTTCAGAAGTACGGCTTTCTGCCTGAGTTGATAGGCCGTTTCTCGCGCATAGTCCCGTTTCCCGCCCTTCCGGTTTCGACTCTGCGTCAGATACTAAATGAAAACGTGCTGCCACAATTCGCCGGAGAATTCATCGCAGAAGGATTGAAGCTGACCGTAACGGATGCGGCATTAGAGCATGTGATAGCGCGGAGTTTGAAGCGCGGGACAGGCGCGCGAGGTTTGCACGCGGAGATGGTAGCGGCAGTCGAGCGCGCGGCATTCGAGACATTTCAGCGAGTGGCGAATGCTGAGGTGGTCATAGATGTATCGAACGGAAGACTGGACAGCGAAATCCGCAAGCGGGCTTGATGATGGAATTCGAGTGGGATGATGAGAAGGCATCAGCCAACCTGTCAAAGCATAGTGTTTCATTTGACGAAGCAAAGACAGTTTTCGATGACCCGCTCTATGTTGATTTCTACGACCCGGATCATGCTTACGACGAACATCGCTATATTATTTTCGGAGAGTCAGCGCAAGGACGTTTACTGATAGTGTCGTATACTGAGAGAGGCGATGCTGTTCGTTTGATCAGCGCCAGAGAAGTAACAGCAGCGGAGCGAAGAGAGTATGAAGAAAGTTAAGACGAAATTGGATGATGAGCTTAGGCCGGAATACGATTTGAAAAGTTTGCGCGTGAGAAAACTTGGCCCCGGTCGGAAAAGCTTCGGAACTTCAGTTGTGCGACTGGAGCCGGATGCTACTGAGGAAGACGTTGTAGTCCCTCCGTTCGATGCTTTCATGAATCCTGTTCTTCAAGCTCTCAGGGAGTTAGGTGGCTCAGGCACAATTGAAGAAATAAACAACAAGGTCGTCGAAATAATGGGCCTCGTTGATAGGCAACTGGAAATCCTTCACAGAGGCACTCAGACACTGGTCGAAAATCGACTTGGCTTTGCGCGCAGCTTTCTCAAGAAGTACGGATTGATTGACAACCCCAGTAAAGGAATATGGGTACTAACGGCCAAGGGGAAAGAGCTTGATGAAGTTGATACTAGGAAGGTCAAACGATACGTAAATGCGCAGTGGCGAGAAAAAAAGAAAAATCTGGCAAAGGGAAGTGAACCGGAACCAAATGAGATCGAGCCAGAACCAGATGAGATCGAAGCAGAACTGTCTTGGAAAGAAGATGTTTTGAACAGTCTTTTGAGAATGGATCCTTCAGCTTTTGAGCGGCTTGTTCAACGATTGCTGCGTGAATCCGGGTTTTCTCAGGTTGAAGTGACTGGAAGAAGTGGCGATGGCGGCATTGATGGCAAAGGGATACTTCGGCTAAATGGACTACTGAGTTTTCATGTTATATTCCAGTGCAAGCGATACAAAGGTTCAGTCAGCCCAAATCATGTACGAGATCTTCGTGGTGCGATGGTTAGTCATGCGGACAAAGGACTTTTAATTACGACGGGCAATTTCACGACATCTGCTATTCGAGAGGCAACAAGAGTGCCAGCAATAGACCTGATCGATGGAGATCAGCTTGTAGAAAAATTAAAAGACCTTGCCCTTGGAGTTCATACAGAAAAAGTCGAGCGAATAACTGTCGATCACGATTGGTTCGCTGGTATATAAGCGTTATAGCTGAATAATACTTCCCTAAAAAAGAGGCTCATTTTTCCTTAGACTGCAAAGAAAGTCAGGTATATTTCTGCCGCGTAGCGGCACGCTGAATTTAGCCTGGTCTTTCAAGGCCGGGTCTTCACAGGCGAAAGGCACCACGTCGCGTCAGCGACGGTTGAGGGCATTACGAAATTCAATCGTCGCTCGCGCGACGCTCAGACGTGTTGCTGTCGGGGTTCCGTGCCTTGAAAGACACGGCTAAAGTCATGGGGCCGCTGACGCGGCCAGAACGCTTCACATTCTCCGCAGTCTGAGGAAACATGAGCCGAAATGAAATGCGCCCGGAGTGATTCGAACACTCAAACCGCCAGATCCGAAGTCTGGTGCTCTATCCAGTTGAGCTACGGGCGCATCAAAAAAGTTGCTGAAAGATTAAACTCACAGGCTCGGCACTGTCAAACCTGAAAGCTTTTTGGAAGATGGAAAAATGAACGGGTGGTAGGGCCATTTAATTTTAGGTTTTGATACCGAGGAGAGCCAAAGCAGCCCAGGGCTGAGCGGCAAACTTCCGACATGCCCTGGCTATGTTGCTCTCTCCTGCGCATCGCATTATCCCTATGAC
>Ga0187893_10005166_pt1 | contig 23787 bp, 20 predicted proteins | sample MA1701074metaG_FD_139574 | JGI IMG/M metagenome (GOLD analysis project Ga0187893, IMG submission 139574) | White microbial mat communities from a basaltic lava cave in the Kipuka Kanohina Cave System on the Island of Hawaii, USA - MA170107-4 metaG ...
CCGTCACGATCGCGGTCTCGGTGCTGCTCTCGGCCTTCAACGCGCTCACGCTCTCGCCGGCGCTCTCCGCGCTGCTGCTCCGGCCGAAGCAGCCCGCGCGCGGTCCGCTCGGCGCGTTCTTCGCCTGGTTCAACCGCGTGTTCGGACGCGCCACCGACGGCTACGTGCACTGGTGCGGCATCCTGATCCGGAAGTCGGCGCGCGCGATGCTGCTCCTCGCCGGCGTAACCGTCCTCGCGGGCCTGCTCGGCTCGCGCCTCCCCGGCGGCTTCCTGCCCGAGGAGGACCAGGGCTACCTCTACCTCGCGGTCCAGCTCCCGAACGCGGCGTCGCTCCAGCGCACCGACGTGGTGTGCCGCCGCGTGGAGCAGATCCTGGCCGAGACGCCGGGCGTCGCGAGCTACAACACCGTCGTCGGCTTCAGCCTGCTCTCCACCGTGTACGCGACCTACACCGCCTTCTTCTTCGTGACGTTCGAGGAGTGGGGGGAACGCACCGAGCCCGAGGAGCAGTACGCGGCGATCAAGGCGCACATCAACCGCGAGCTCGCGGCTCTGCCGGAGGCCGTCGCCTTTGCCTTCCCACCTCCGGCGATCCCCGGCGTCGGCACCTCGGGCGGCGTCACCTTCATGCTCCAGGACCGCTCCGGCGGAGACGTCGCGTTCCTCGCCGAGAACACGCAGCGCTTCATGGCGGAGGCGAGGAAGCGCCCCGAGATCGCCTCGGCGACCACGCCCTTCGTGGCGGACGTGCCGCAGCTCTTCGCGGACGTGGACCGCGACAAGGTGCTCAAGCAGGGCGTCGCGATCGACAGCGTCTACCAGACGCTCCAGACCTTCATGGGGGGCTACTTCGTCAACTACTTCAACCGCTTCGGCCGCACCTGGCAGGTGTACGTGCAGGCCGAGGGCGAGTTCCGCACGCGCGCCGACCAGGTCGGCCAGTTCCGCGTGCTGAACGACGCCGGCGAGCCCGTGCCCCTCGGCGCGCTGGTGCGGATGGATCCCACCTCGGGCCCCGAGTTCACGATGCGCTTCAACCAGTATCGCGCGGCGCAGCTCAACGTGAGCGCGAACCCGGGCTACAGCTCAGCGCAGGTGATGGCCGCCCTCGAGCAGGTCTTCGCCGAAACCATGCCGCGCGAGATGGGCTTCGACTACAACGGTATGTCGTTCCAGGAGAAGGTCGCGCAGGAGGGCGTCGGAGCCGGCGTGATCTTCGCGCTCTCGCTCCTCGTCGTGTTCCTGATCCTGGCCGCCCAGTACGAGAGCTGGTCGCTCCCCTTCAGCGTGCTGCTCGGCATCCCGATCGCCGTGTTCGGCGCGTTCTTCGGGATCTGGCTCGGCGGCTTCGAGAACAACATCTTCGCGCAGATCGGGCTCATCACGCTGATCGGCCTGGCCGCGAAGAACGCCATCCTGATCATCGAGTTCGCGAAGCTGGAGCACGAACGCGGCCTCTCCGCGGCGGAGGCGGCGCTCGCCGGCGCGAAGCTGCGCCTCCGCCCCATCCTGATGACGGCCTTCGCGTTCATCCTCGGCGTGGTCCCGCTCGCCATCTCTTCGGGCTCGGGGGCCGAGGCGCGCAACCTGCTCGGTTACGCGGTGATCGGCGGGATGCTCGCGGCTTCGGTGATCGCGATCTTCCTGATCCCGGTCTCGTTCTACGTGGTGGAGAGCCTCGCCGGACGGGGCGGCGAGGCGAAGGCCGAGCCGGTGCCCCCGGGCGCGGCCCCCGCTCCCGTCGCGGGAGGTCGCGAGTGAGCCGAGGGCGCCTGGCCGCCTCCGCCCTCGCCGCCGGCCTCGGCTGCGCGATCGGGCCCGACTACGAGCGGCCCGCGCTGCCGACGCCGCCGGCGTTCCGCGCGGAGCCCGAGACGCTGGATTCGCTCGCCGACCTGCCCTGGTGGGAGGTGTTCCGCGATCCGACCCTGGTCACGCTGATCCACGAATCGCTCGCGAACAACCGCGACCTCCAGGTGGCGGCCGCGAACGTGGAGGCCGCGCGCTACCTCGCGGCCGTCCAGCGCGGCGAGCTCTTCCCCCAGCTCGGCTACGAGGCCGATGCCACGCGCGGCAAGGACACCTTCCTCGGCAACGTCGGCTCCACCGGCCGCGGGACGGAGGACGACTTCCTCGCGGTCGCGAATTTGTTCTGGGAGATCGACGTCTGGGGCCGCATCCGCCGCGCCACGGAGGCGGCGCGTGCGGACCTGTTCGCCACTGAGGCGTTCCGGCGCGGCGTGGTGCTCTCGCTCGTTTCGGGCGTGGCGCAGGCCTGGTTCGAGCTCCTCGAGCTCGACCGCGAGCTCGTGATCGCGCGGGAGTCGGTCGTCTCGTTCACCGAGATGCGGGACCTGTTCGAACGCCAGTTCCTGGGCGGCGTGGTCTCCAAGCTCGATCCGCTGCGTGCCCAGGGGGCGCTCGCGCAGGCGGCCGCGCGCGTCCCCGCCCTCGAGCAGCTGATCGTCGCCAAGGAGAACGAGCTCTCGGTGCTGCTCGGCCGCCCCGCCGGCGAGATCCCGCGCGGCGCGGTGCTCGCCGAGCAGACGCTCCCGCCCGAGGTGCCCGCGGGCGTGCCCTCGCTCCTGCTCGAGCGGCGTCCCGACCTGATCGAGGCGGAGGAGACGCTCGTCGCCGCGAACGCGCGCGTGGGGCAGGCCCTCGCGGACTACTTCCCGCGCATCGGCCTCACCGCGTTCGCAGGGAGCGTCAGCACCGAGCTCTCCGACCTCCTCCACTCGGCCACCGACGTCTGGTCCGTGGGTGGCGCGGCGCTCGGCCCGCTCTTCACGTTCGGCCAGACCACCTACACGTGGAAGGCGGCCGAGGCCGCGAGCGACGCGAGCCGCGCGGCCTACGAGGGCGCGGTGCTGAACTCGCTCCGCGAGGTCTCCGACGCGCTCACGGCACGCGAGAAGCTCGTGGAGGTGCGGAGCCAGCGCGAGCAGGAGGTCGCGTCGCTCCGCGAGTCGGTGGACGTTTCACAGCAGCGCTATCTCGGCGGCCTCGCCACCTACCTCGAGGTGCTCGACGCGCAGCAGCAGCTCTATCCCGCCGAGTTCGAGCTCGCTCGGACCGAACGCGACCAGCTCCTCGCCGTGGTGGCGCTCTACCGCGCGCTCGGCGGCGGCTGGCAGGCGTACGCCGTGGAGCCCGAGCTACCTCTCCCCCTCGTACCCTGATCCCCTCGATCGAAGGAGGACCCCGGTGCCGAAGCTCGTCAAGCGCGCCGCCGATCTCTCGAGGCCCTATCGCGTGACGAAGGGCAAGGGCTTCCGCCTGTCCGACGTCGATCCCGCCGACACCGCGTCCCTGGAGTCGGGCGACGAGGAGCGTGCGAAGGAGGCTCTCCAGAACGGCATCGAGCTCCTCGCCGATCTCCAGGACATGCTCTACGCGCAGGACCGCTGGTCGGTGCTCCTGATCTTCCAGGCGATGGACGCCGCCGGGAAGGACGGCACGATCAAGCACGTGATGTCGGGCGTGAACCCGCAGGGCGTGCAGGTCTTCTCGTTCAAGGCGCCCTCGTCCGAGGACCTGGACCACGACTACCTGTGGCGCTGCCTGCGCTGCCTGCCCGAGCGCGGGCGCATCGGGATCTTCAACCGCTCCTACTACGAGGAGGTGCTCGTCGCGAAGGTGCACCCCGAGATCCTGGAGCGACAGAAGCTGCCGCCGGAGCTCGTGACGAAGCGGCTCTGGGAAGAGCGCTACGAGGACATCCGCAGCTTCGAGCGCTACCTGGCGCGGAACGGCACGCTGATCCGGAAGTTCTTCCTGCACGTCTCGAAGGCCGAGCAGAAGCGCCGCTTCATGTCCCGGCTCGACGAGCCGGAGAAGAACTGGAAGTTCTCTGCGAGCGACGTGGCGGAGCGGCGGCACTGGAAGGCCTACCAGCGGGCGTACGAGGACGCGATCCGCGAGACGGCGACGCCGGAGGCGCCCTGGTACGTGGTGCCGGCGGACCACAAGTGGTTCACGCGGCTCGTCGTCGCCGCCGCGATCGTGGACGGGCTCGCGGGGCTCGACCTCCACTACCCGAAGCTCACCCCGCCGCAGAAGAAGGCGCTCGCGCAGGCGCGCCAGGAGCTCGACGGAGAGTGAGCGAGGCGGCGCCCGCGGACGCCGCGCGGCGCACGAGGACGCTGCGGCCCGACCTGGTGGCGGGCGTCACGGCGGCCGCGTGGTGCTGCCGAAGGCGATGGCCTACGCAACGGTGGCGGGGCTACCGGTCGCGGTGGGTCTCTACACCGCCTTCCTGCCGATGGCGATCTACGCCCTGGTCGGCTCCTCGCGCGTGCTGAGCGTCAGCTCCACCACGACGCTGGCCATCCTGACCGGGACGCAGCTCGCGCTGGCGGTGCCCGACGGCGACCCCGGCCGACTCGTCACGGCCGCAGCCACGCTGACCGCCCTGGTCGGCGTCCTGCTGGTGGCGGCGGCGGCGCTGCGGCTGGGCTTCGTCGCCGACTTCATCTCGACGCCGGTGCTGACGGGCTTCAAGGCCGGGATCGGGCTCGTGATCGTGCTCGATCAGCTGCCCAAGCTGCTGGGACTTCACGTCGCGAAGCAGGGCTTCTTCCGCGATCTGCTCGCGCTCGTCCAGGTGATCCCCGAGACGTCGCTCCTCACGTTCGCCGTCGGGGTCGCGACCATGGCCGTGCTGATCGGGCTGGACCGCGCCTGGCCGCATTCGCCAGCGCCGCTCGTCGCGATCGCCGGCGGCATCGCCGCCTCGTGGTGGCTCGACCTGGCGGGACGCGGCGTCTCGACCATCGGCGCGGTGCCCCAGGGCTTCCCGCCGCCCACGCTGCCCGACCTCGCCCTCGCGCGGCAGCTCGTGCCCGGCGCACTCGGCATCGCGCTGATGAGCTTCACCGAGACGATCGCGGCCGGGCGGGCGTTCGCGGGCCGCGACGATCCCCCGTGCTCGGCGGGACGAGAGCTGATCGCCACCGGCGCCGCGAACCTGGGCGGAGCGCTGTTCGGCGCGATGCCCGCCGGCGGCGGCACCTCGCAGACCGCCGTGGTGCGCGCGGTGGGCGGCCGCACGCAGCGGGCCTCGCTCGTCACCGCGGCGAGCGCAGCGCTCGTGATGCTGTTCCTCGCTCCGCTCCTCGGCCTGATGCCACACGCGACGCTCGCGGCGGTCGTGATCGTCTACTCGGTCGGCCTGATCCAGCCCGTCGAGTTCGCGGCGATCCGCCGGGTGCGGACCATGGAGTTCCGCTGGGCGCTGGTTGCGAGCCTCGGCGTACTGGTGTTCGGCACGCTCCAGGGCATCGTCGTCGCGATCGTGGCCTCGCTGCTCGGCCTCGCGAGCCAGACCACCCGGCCTCCGGTCCATGCGATCGGGCGCAAGCGCGGCGCCGACGTGCTGCGTCCGCTCTCGGACGAACACCCCGACGACGAGACCTTCGAGGGGCTCCTGATCGCGCGGCCCGAGGGGCGCCTCTTCTTCGTGAACGCGGAGAGCGTGGCCGACCAGATCAACGAACTGGTCGCGCGCCATCAGCCGCGCGGGATCGCACTCGACCTGAGCCGGGTGCCGGACATCGAGTACTCGGCTCTCCAGATGATCGTGGAGGGCGTGGAGCGAGCGCCCGCGCGCGGCCACGAGCTGTGGCTGGCCGGGTGCAACCCGGGCGTGCTCGAGATGGTGCGCCGGTCGGGGCTCGCCGATCGCCTCGGCCGCGAGCGGCTGCTGTTCAACGCGCGGATGGCCATCGAGCGCTTCCAGGCGCGCGAGGTCTCGTAGTCGGAGGCCCGGTGGCGTACCTCGCACTCGTCGCTCTCGGCGCGCTCTCTGTGCTCAGGGGCTGCGCGCGCTTCCACGAACCGCCCCGATCTCGAGCTCGCGCGCCCGCCGGCCCGCGCCAGGCGCGCGCAGCGCGCCCGGTGAGGCGCGCTCAAGCGCCCCCGTGCGCCTGGCGCACGAGCAGCAGCAGGCCGTAGACCGCGAGGTAGGCGAGGCGCGTCCGCTTTGCTTCGGGCTCGGTCTGCGCGGCGCCCAGCGCGAGGAGGAGCCAGCCGAAGCTCACGACCGGCGCGACGGCGTAGGTGGTCGCGCAGAAGAGGAGGAGGAGCGCGTCGCGGAGCCATTTGCTGCGGCCGAGCGGCACGAGGAACGCGAGCGCGGCCGCGGCCTCGAGCGCGACCGTCCCCCACGTGGCCACGTGCGCCACGGCGCGGAGGCGCGCGGGCTCGGGCGGCGCCTCCGGCAGTCCGTACGCCGGCCCGTCGACGTGGAGCCCCAGGTACGCGCGCCGCTCGGCCAGCTCATCGTCCGTGAGGCCGCCCACGTGGCGCGCGAAGGGCGCGAGGCGCGGATCCTGGATCAGCGCGACACGGAAGAAGCGGCCGTCGAGGAAGTCCGGCGAGAGCAGCTTCCAGAGGGTGGCGAAGCCGAAGGCGAGACCCACGAGCGCGCGGCCGTTCCAGGCGAGCGCGCGTGGCGGATCGGAGGACCGCTGCGCGAGGGCGCAAGCCAGGCACCAGTACGCGAGCAGGTAGGCGTGGTTGTCGGCGAGCGGCCAGTCGAGGACGACCCGGGAGACGGTGAGCGCGGTGAGCCCCAGCCAGAGCGCCGGGTGGCGCAGCAGACGGGGCAGCACCAGGCCCGCCGCTGCCAGGGCGAGGATCGCCGGGCGGAGGTAGCCCGTCCCGATCGGGTGGAGGAGCAGCGCGAGCAGCGTCAGCCTGAGCGCGAGCTCCATCTCAAGGCTCGAGCGCCACCTCGAGCGAGCGCAGCAGCGCGCCGCTCGGCGCGAGCGTCTCCGGATCGTAGCGGCGCGCGAAGACGTCGATGCGGAGCGACTCGGGCGCCTCGAGGTCGCGCGGCGCGTGGGGCGCGAGCGCTCGCGCGAACTCCGCGAGGCGCGCATCGCTCGGCAGCGCGAGCACGCGGCGCCGCGCGTCCCGGAGCTCGGGCGGCAGCGCGAGCTCCTGCTGCAGGCCCTGGCTCAGCGTCCAGGCGTGGAGGTGGCGCGCGCCCCAGCCGTCGATCGTCGAGAACATCCCGAAGCCGCCTCCGCTCCACGCGTTGAGCCCGGCCTCGCGCGTCAGCCAGAGCTGGTGGAGCGCGACGACGACGAGCAGCAGGGCCGGCAGGCGCACCCAGGGCGACAGCGGACGCTCCTCGCTCGAACGCGTGGCTCAGTACCCGGCTGGTGGCGTCACGATCACGTAGGTGACCTGGCCGCCGCTCATGGCCTGGTTGTACCAGTGGTCGCCGCAGCGGATGTAGGTGACTCCCTCGACGACGACCTGCGACATCGTGCAGGCCGTCGTCTCGTGCATGTCGTCGAAGGCGGCCGCGGTGAGGATCGTGCCGAACGCTGCGCCCGCGAAGAAGCCGCCCCAGTTGAAGCCCTCCTCCCACTCCACCATCTCGCCGGGGCCCCAGAACACCCAGCCCTCGCCGTGCTCGTCCCACATGTCGTCGCCGTGCTCCTGCCAGTCGTTGCGCGCCTTGTCGCGGTACTCCTGGCGGTCCTGGCGCGCGTCGTCGGCCCAGTCCTGGCGGTCGCCCTGCATGTCCTCCCGGTGCTGCTGCCAGTCCTCGCGGTTGGCCCCGCCCTGGCCCGGCCGATCGCCCTGCGAAGGACGCTGGTCCGCGGCCGGACGCTGATCCGCAGCCGGACGCTGGCCCGCCGACGGGCGCTGCGCGGCTGAGGGGCGCTGTGCAGCCGACGGCCGCTGCGCCGAGCGCGAGTAGCCGGAGGGCCGCGCCTGCCGCGAAGTCGAGCGGCCGCCGTACGAGCGGCCCCCGCGCATCGAGCCTCCGCCGGCGGGGCCGCTGCGCGAGATCGAGCGCCCGCCACCGCCGCCCCGGCCGCCACCACCGCCGCGCCCACCGCGTGCGAAGACCTCCGACGCCAGGAGCGCGAGCATCAGAAACATCCCGAGGAAGGCGAAGAGGCGTCGTGCGTTCCGGCTCGTCATCGCGCACTTCCTTCCGGCGTCGCCGCCGCCGGCGGCGCGAGCGCGAAGCGGATCCGGGACGACTCCGGCCCGGGCGTGAACTTGAACGTGGCCTCGCTGAGCTTCGGCGCGAACGACCAGTCGGAGAGGTTCGCCCAGAAGCTCGGCTGGCCCTCGAGCGTCCGATACGTGATCACGATCCGCCGCAGCGTCGGCTGCGCGCCGCGCGAGAACCAGAGCTGCGCATCCACATCCGGGTTGCGGAAGGCGAGATGGTCGCACTCCGCGCCGGCGATCTTCTCCTCGCCGACGAGGTATGCGACCTCGAGGGAATCCTCCATCGCCTTGCGCGGGTCGTTCTTCAACAGCTCCGCGAGGGGCACCGGCATCTCGAGCCGATCGCGCGCCACGGTGACGAAGTCGTCGATGTCGCGCGGCTTGTCGAACGTCACCTGCGCGTACACGTCGCGGTTCGGGTCGGACACCGTGAGCATCTTCCCGTCGAACACGGTCAGGCGGCGGTCCCCGTCGCGCTGCTCGGTCTCAAACCGCACGCTCTCGGGACGCTTCACGGTGTAGGACTTCCAGCTGCCGAACTCGAGCTTGCTGCCGTCCGCCTGGACCACTTCGTAGCCGGTCTCGGCGCGGAACGAGAAGCGCGGCTGCTCGCGCAGGAAATCGAACGCACGCTTCGCGATCTCGAGCGCCTCGGCGTCGAGCTCGGAGTCCGCGGTGGCCTCGGGAGCCGCGGACGGAGCCGGCTCCGCGGCTTCCTGCGCGACAGCCGCCCAGGCGAGCGCTCCGAGCGCGAGGGCCAGACACGCTGCGCCCAGCGGACCGCGTCGCCGTGTCGGTTTCATCGGACCCTCCTCAAAGGTGCGTGGTAGCATGCGCCGGTCAGGTGAAGGAGTCCACGTGAAGCGACGCTACCTCATCATCACCATCGCGCTCGCGGTCGGCACCGGCTGGGCGGGAACCGCTCGTGCGGAGCTCGCGGCCTGGGATCAGGCCAAGGTCACCGCGCTCGCGAAGGAGCTCGAGACGAACGCGAAGGCCCTGTACGACACGTTCTACAAGCAGCCCGTCCCGCAGGCGGGGAGCGGCCAGGGGCAGGACTATCGCCGCCTCAAGCAGGAGGTGCGGCGCGTGCAGTCCGAGGCGCGGGCGCTCTCCGACGCGCTCGCGAAGGGTGAGAGGCAGGAAGACACGCTGCCGATCTACGAGAACCTGATGGAGGTGGTGCGCTCGGCGCGCGACAGCTCGCGGCGGGTCTTCACGACCCAGGACGTGCAGAACCGGGCAAGCGCCGTGCGCCAGGTGCTGAACCAGCTCTCGCCCTACTACGACCCGGACGCGCAGCCGCTCCAGCCCGTCGCCCGCTGAGCCGGTGAAGCTGCTCCTCGCGCCGCTCCTGTTCCTGGGCGTCGCGTGGGCCACGGCGGCGCTCTGGTTCGATGGCCCCGCCTCGCGCCCGCTCGCGGGCGCCCTGGCCGCGGCCTTCGCGCTCGCCTGCGCTGTGCTCTACGTCCGCGTGCGGCCCGCGCTCCGCGCCGCGCTCTTCGTCGCTGCCGGCGTGCTGGGCGTCGCCGCCTGGTGGCTCCGCATCCCGCCGAGCAACACCCGCGACTGGCTCCCCGACGTCGCGCGCCCGGCCGAGGCGCACTTCGACGGCAGCCGGGTCACGATCGAGAACGTCCGCAACTTCAGCTACCGGAGCGAGACGGACTACGACGAGGTCTGGGAGACGCGCACCTACGACCTCGACGCGCTGCGGGGCGTCGACATGTTCTTCTCCTTCTGGGGTCCCACGTTGATCGCGCACACGATCGTGAGCTGGGAGTTCGAGGACGCGCCGCCCCTCGCGATCTCGATCGAGACGCGCAAGGAGAAGGGTGAGGCGTACTCGGCGATCCTGGGCTTCTTCCGGCAGTTCGAGCTGTACTACGTGGTGGCGGACGAGCGCGACGTGATCGGCGTCCGCACCAACTACCGGGGCGAGCACGTGCGCCTCTACCGCGTCCGCATGCCGGTCGAGGCCGCGCGCGCGGTGCTGGTGGACTACCTCGAGGAGGTCGAGCGGCTCGCTCACCGGCCGCGCTGGTACAACGCCCTCACCCACAACTGCACCACCACGATCCGGATGCATCTCCAGCACGTGGGCCTCTCCCGCGCCCTGAACTGGCGGCTCATCGCGAACGGCCATCTCGACGAGCTGATGTACGAGCGCGGCACCATCGACACGAGCATGCCGCTCGCGGAGCTGCGCGAGCTGAGCGACGTGACGGAGCGCGCGAAGGCGGCGGGCTCGGCGCCCGACTTCTGGCGCAGGATCCGCGAGGGCGTGCCCGACTTCCCCCGCTGAGCCGGGCGCCGGCGCTCGCGCTCCGCCGGTCCTTCCGTCATGCTCCTCGGCCGCACAGGAGGACCCACATGCTCGCTGCCTTCGCGCGGTCGCAGATGGCACTCGCGCTCGCCCTGCTCTCGCTCACCACGCTCGCCTGCGCGGGCACGCGCCAGACGCGCGAGACACCGGCCGAGTCCGGCTTCCTCTCCGATTACTCGAAGCTCGCGCCAGGCGGCGACGACCGCGCGCAGCTCCTCTACATCCAGCCGGGCCTGAGCCTGGCAGACTATCAGTCACTCAAGCTCGAGCCCGTGAAACTCTACGCCGGCGCCAAGGACTCGGACCTCGCGAAGCTCTCGCGCGAGGACCAGCAGATGCTGGCCGACCGCCTCCACACGGCGCTCGCCGACGCCCTCTCCAAGGACTGGACGCTCACGGACCAGGCCGGGCCCGGCGTGCTCGTCGTGCGCGGCGCACTCACCGAGGCCAAGGGCTCGAACGTGGCGCTCGACATCGTGGCGACGTGGATCCCGCAGGTGCGGCTCCTGTCGACCGCCGTCGGCCTCGGCGCCGACAGCGCCCTCACCGTGGGGAAGGTGCGGGGTGAGGCGGAGGTGCTGGACGGCGCCACCGGCAAGCAGCTTCTCGCCGCGGTGGACGAGCGCGTCGGAACGCGCGGCATCGAAGGCGTGACGGACAAGTGGAGCGACGTGCAGATGGCCTTCGACGACTGGGCGGAGCGAATCCGGCTCCGGCTCGCGGAGCACCGGGCGCCGAAGTGAGAGCGTTCGCCTGCCACGCAGGGCTCGCCGCGGGACCCGGCGCTCCGGCGCATGGTGAGCGCGGGCCACAGCCAGGGTGGGCTCGTCACCAAGCTGCGTGGTGAACAGCGGCGACGCCTTCTGGCGGAACGTGAGCGATCGCCCCCTCGACGAGGTGAAGCTCGACGCCGACACCCAGACGCTGGTGGTGCGCTCCCTCTTCTACACGCGCCTGCCCTTCGTCGAGCGCGTGATCTTCATGTCCACCCCGACAACATGCGCGCGGGCAATCCGTTCCTGGAGACGCTCTCGAAGCTGCCGATCGATCCCCACGTGCACGCGCACTCGATCGTCCCGGTGAAAGGCACGGGCCTCTTCGAGGGAGGCGCCGACGGCGTGGTGCGCTACTCGAGCGCGCACATCGAGCCCGTCGAGTCGGAGCTCGTGGTGCAGCCCTCCGGCCACTCCGTGCAGGAGACGCCGCAGGGGATCCGCGAGGTGCGGCGCATCCTCCTCGAGCACCTGGCCGCGGAGTAGCTACGCCAGCGTCTTCAGCACGCCCATCAGGAGCTCGCGGACCGGGATCTCGATCGCGAGTACGAAGAGCATCGGGACGCCAGCGGCGAGCACGATCACGAGCAGCGACGAGCGCCCGATCGGCACGGTCCGCATCTTCCGCACGGCCTCGTAGAGCGTGATGGTGTCCGCGACCGGGCCGATCTCCTGCGCGCCGAGCAGGCGGTCGTCGGTGATCGGGTCGCGCAGGATCCAGCGCCGCCGCACCAGCCGCCCGTGCTCGCCCACCAGGTTGCCGTAGTCGAGGAGCGCCTGCCGTTTCGCCGCCGAGAGCGTGCCGAACCAGAGCAGGAGGGGAGCGAGGAACAGGACCAGCGCGAGCACGATCACGGCGATCATCTGCATCCGGAGCGCCTGGACGTGGACGCCGTGGTACATCACGTCGTGCGCCCAGCGCGAGGCGAGCACGCCGGAGAGGCCGAGCACCACGGGGGCGAACATCGTTGGCACGCGCTCCAAGAAGCCGAGGCCCGCGGCACCGTCGGGATGCGTCGGCACGAACGCGAGGTCGAGGCGCGCGATCCGGCGGAACAGCACGCAGAGCAGCACCAGCCGCCAGATCCAGCCGAACACCAGCGCCAGGAAGATCGGCCGCGCAACCCAGGCGAACCACCAGCCGCCGAAGCCGAAGCTCGTCGGCGCGGCGCCCTCACCCGCCCAGAGCAGCTCGTGGGACTCGGTGGGGCTCACCGCCTGTAACGCGAGCACGACGCCGACGATCGTGATCCACGGCAGCGTGCGGTCGCGGAGCCGCGCCACGCCGCGCAGGATCTCGCGGAAGCGCGGCTGGTCCGCCTCCTTCACCAGGCCCGAGCGCACGAAGTGCGGCAGCAGGCGCGTGCTGGTGCCGTGCGCGACGCCCTCCGCGATCACCAGCAGCGGGATCCCGAGCAGGCAGCGCACGTGGACGCCGAAATGCTGCAGCAGCGGCTCCTCGACGGCGCCGCCGGGTAGTACACGGTTCCGCACCAGCGCCCAGATCGCGATCGGCAGCCAGGCGACGAGCGCCAGGAGGAGCGCGCGGCGCCCCACGCCGAGGCTGTTCGCAGGCACCAGACCGAGGCGTCGCTGCGCCTCCAGCAGCGGGTCACCTCGGACCAGCGAGAGCGCGAGCTCCTCGGATGCGCTCACTCGGCGCTGCATCCACCGGCGAGCACGAAGGCGCCCTCGGCCGTGGCGATCGCCCCGGACAACCGCCCAGTCGCCCGCTCGAGCACCAGCGTCCAGCCGCGCCCGTTCTGGTGGCCCTGGAGGACGAGCAGCGCCTCGAGGTCGTCGAGCGCGGCGACCGGGCTGGTGCGCTGGCCATCCAGCGAGACGAGCTGCTTCGCGGCGAAGTCCACGCGCCACTCCGCGGGCAGCTCGATCTGTTCGAGCGTCACCGCCTCGCACGCGGCCTGCTCGTCGCACTCCGCGGCCTGCGCGAACGCGCAACGGAGCGGCTTCGAGGCGTCGAGGCCCTCGGCGGCGGCGGCGCCCGCGAACACCAGGACCAGGGAGGTGCAGAGGAACGAGATGCGCTTCACGGCTGCGGCTCCGCGCGCTCGGCGAGACATCGCTCGAGCGCGTCCTTGTAGGCGGCCTTCTGCTGCTGGAACTCCTGGTACGCCGGGTTCGGTCGCGTGACGGTGACCACCTCCTGGCGCTTCTTGTAGTGCTTCGCGCCACCGAAGAGGCCGCCCACCGCCGCGCCCGCCGCTGCGCCGCGGCCCGCATCGCCCATGATCGCGCCGCCGACCACGCCGGCGACGGCGCCACCGACCGCACCCTTGCCGACGTCCTTCGCGCCCTCTTCGAAGGTGCCGCCACGCTTGTGGCTGCTCGACACCGTGTGCACCGGCTCCTCCGCCATGATCGGGTCGAAGCCGGTCTCGTTCGTCGCGAGCACCATGCACTCGCCGCGGTCCTTGGCCGCCTTCTCCATCGGCGTGAGCTCCTTCTCGCACGCGGCCAGCGCGAGAACGAGCAGGATCAAGATGGCGGATCCCCTCATGGCTCCTCCTCGGGCCCCGATCGACGCGCCCGAACCATGCGCCCGATCGTACGCCATTCAGCGCCGCGCTGGGTGCGCCGCGGGATCGAAGTCGCCCTCGACCAGCTCGAGCCGCGTGCCGTCGGGGTCGGTCACGAAGATCGCCTTCGGACCGGCGCCCGATCCGCCGAGCCGCGTCTCGTCGAGCGCGTGGCCGCCGAGCGCGCGGAGCTTGTCGAGCACGGCGTCGAGGTCGTCGACGAGGAACGAGAGGTGCGTGAGGCCGACTCGGTTCATCGGCCGCGGACCGCGCGCGAGGTGCGTGCCCGGCTGCGGGAAGTGGAGGAGCTCGAGCGTGGTGCCGTCGCGGCGCAGGTAGACGGCCTCGAGCCTGGCGCCCGGGAGCCCGAGCAGGCGCTGCGTGCCCGCGTCCGCGAACGCGAGGCGAGACACCTGCTCGAAGCCGAGGCCGTCGCGGTAGAACGCGAGCGCGCGCTCGAGCTCCGAGACGCAGAGCCCGTGGTGGGAGAGCTTCCTTACCGTCACGGGCTGTCCGCCTCGCGCCGGCACACGGCTACGAGCGAGAGGCCGAAGGGCGGCTTCAGGAACGCCTCGAGTGGCCGCATCAGCGGGATCAAGCGGTTCATGCGGCCGAACTGCGACTCGCCGTGGACCTGGCGCTCGAGGAGCCGGTACTGGAGCCACCAGCCGATCGCTCCGGCGACGTTGAAATAGTGCATGCGCAACACGGAGAACCGGGTGTGCCGGAGCAGCGTGCGGAGGTAGCGCTTGTCGTACCGGCGCCAGTGGCCGTCGAGCGCGTCGTAGGGACCGTAGAGCGCGTTATGCGCGGGCATGAGCAGCGCAAGCGTGCCGCCGGGCGTGAGCACGCGCTCGAACGCGCGGAGCCCGCCGATGTCGTCCTGCATGTGCTCGAGCGCGTTGATGCAGACGATCGTGTCGAAGCGCTCCGCCGCAAGCTCGGCGAGCTGCGCTTCCGAGAACGTGGCGATGTCGCCGAGCGCGAACCTGCACTCCGGCCGGTCCGCGAAGCGCTCGCGGGCGAAGCCCAGCACCTCGGGATCCACGTCGAGGCCCACGATGCGCTCCCGCGGCCCGAGGAGCGCCACGATCCCGCCCACACCGCAGCCCACCTCGAGGATTCGCTGCCCGAGCCAGGGACGGACCTGCTCGAGCTGCCAGTCGAGGTAGGGGTGGTTCACCCGATCGAGCCGCGCGTAGCGGGCGACGCGGCTCGCGCTGGTGTCTTCGGGGGCCACCGCGCCGGGCTGCATCGCGAAGAGCGTGAAGCCGCTCGCCCAGCGCGCGAACGGCGTCGCGCAGAAGACGCGGTCGAGGAAGGCGAAGGCGCGCATCAGCCAGCGGGGGCCGCCCGGGAACAGGTAGTGGCCGGGGATCAGCGAGAGATCGATCCAGCCGGTCTCGACGTCCTCGAAGCCGGCCCTCCGGAGGTCCCCGCTGATCGCCTCCGGATCGAGCTCGCGCTCGTCGGGGCTGTGGTAGCGGTCGTAGCGCGCGCCGAGCACGACGCGCCCGAGCGCGCGCAGGAAGCCGCCCTCGTTGGGCTCGCGCGCGAAGAAGAAGCCGCCCGGGCGGAGGTGGGCGCGCAGGCTCGCGAGCAGGGCCGGGAGCACGTCCTCCCGAACGTGATGGAGGACGCCGATGCAGACGATGCCGTCGAAGGAATCCGCGAGGCTCAGCTCCGAGACGGTCTGGCAGCGGAGCTCGAGGTTCCGGAGCCCGAGGGCAGCGGCGCGCGCCCTGCCCTTCTCGATGCCGTCGGGCGAGAGGTCGAGCCCGAGCACGAAGTCGGCATGCTGCGCGAGAAGGCACTCGAAGACTGCATCGCCGCAGCCGATCGAGAGCACGCGTCCGACGCGCCGGCCGCGGAGAAAGCGCTGGAGCGCTCGGAGCTCCCGGGCGACGCGGAGCTCCACGCCCGCCGGATTCGTGAAGCCCTCATCGTAGTGGCGGCCGAAGAAGTCCCGCTCCCGATCCTCGATACCTGTGCTCAAGAGCCCACTCCCGACCGGCGGCGCCGGATCCCGAGCGTACTCAGGAAGAAGCTCGAGAACACGGTCTGCATGCCGAGCACGAGGAGCACCGCGCCGGGGATCACCTGACGCATGGTCGTGCGCGGATCGAGCGCGCCGAAGCCAGCTGCGCGCCAGCCGAGGACCGCCACGAGCAGCGCCGCGAAGCCGGCGAGGGCGAGCACCAGCCCGACGACGATGCCGGCCTCGAGAGTCACGTGTCGGAACAGCCGGTCGAGATAGGCAGGCGTCGGCTGGAAGCCCTCGCTGATCGCGAACACCTTCGTGAAGAGCGCGAACACGATCAGCTGGTACCCCAGCAGGCAGGCGAGGCCCGCCACGAGCAGCGTGTGGATGTCCAGCTCGGCGGGGCCGATGTGGCGGACGCCGGTCGAGAGCCAGGCGGCCGCGACGAAGCCCACGCCGAAGAGCAGGCAGCCCGGGATCAGGAAGAGCCAGCGCGGGCTGAACAGCAGCATGAAGCGGAGGTGACGCCAGCCGTCGCGCCAGGAGCGCAGGTGCGGCGGCCGCGAGCGGCCGTCGGGGTGCAGCACGATCGGCACCTCGCTGATCGGGAGCCCCGCGAGCGTCGCCTTGATCACGAGCTCGCTCGCGTACTCCATGCCAGAGGTGGTGGGCGCGATCCTGTCGTAGGCGGCGCGATTCAGGGCGCGCAGGCCGCAGTGGAAGTCCCCGACCGACGCGCGGAAGAACAGGCGCCCGAGCGCGGAGAGCACGGGGTTCCCGAGATAACGGTGGAGGGGCGGCATCGCTCCCGGCAGGATGCGGCCCGCGAAGCGATTCCCCATCACGAGCGCGTCGCCGGCGCGCAGGCGCTCGAGGAACGGGCCGAGCTCGGAGAAGTCGTAGCTGTCGTCGGAATCGCCGAGGACGACGTAGCGCCCACGCGCGGCGGTGATGCCGCCGTGGAGCGCGCTGCCGTAGCCGCGCTCCGGCACGTCCACCACCCGCGCGCCGAGACTGCGCGCGATGCCCTGCGAGCCGTCGCTGCTGCGATTGTCCGCGACGATGATCTCGCCCGCGACACCCTGCTCGGTGAGGAAGCGCTGCGCCTTCCGGATGCACACCGCGAGCGTCTCTGCCTCGTTCAGGCAGGGCATCACGATCGAAAGCTCGGGCGTCTCTTCGGTCACGCGTCCCCGGGTCCCTTCATTCCGCGAAGCTCGGGCCGGCGACCGTCCGCCCTTCGCGCACGTCGGCCAGCGAGAGCGTAAGCGAAGCGCGGCGGGAGCCGGAGCGCACGGTGTAGCCCTCGTCGGTCGGGTACGGCAGGCGGATCTCGTAGCCACCCGAGGCGTCGACCGGCGCCCGCGCGGCGTAGCGGAGCGGCGGGCGACCCTGCACCCACACGAGGAGCGCGAACTCCACGAACGCCTCGCCTGGCGCACGGCCGACGACGAGCGCGCCGGGCACGATCTCGTAGACGGCCACCCGGAAGGGGCCCTGGCCCGGCGCGCGCGCGAGGTCCGTGTCGTCGGTCAGGAAGACGAGCCGGTGCCGGGCGAGGGCCCGGTCGGGCTCGTCGCGAAAGCCGAGCCTTCCCCCCGCGAGCGGTCTGGGCACGAGGCGCAGCGCCAGCGAGCCGGCCTCCGGCGGTTGCTGGCCCGATCCCATCGGAGTCGCGACCACGTAGCGAGCCCGAAGGCTCGCGGCGATCTCTGCCGCGCGCTCCTCGTCGTCGCTCTCGAAGTAGCGGCGCGCGGCCTCGAACCCGTCTCCGACCCAGCGATGGAAGTTGTCCTGGACCATCGGCCGCTCGGCGTAGTAACGGAGCACGTGCCCCTGCCCCCAGGCAGAGAGCACGCCGTACTCGGGCCGGAGCGTCGGATCGAGATAGCCCGCGGTCGGCGGCGTCTCTTCCGCGAGAAAGCGCGCCGCCCGCTCGAGCAGGACGCGCCGTCGCACGAGAGGCGAGTACCCCACGGGCTCCCCGCGCAGCGCCGCCGCGGACGCAAGGACCTCGGCCCGGTAGTTGACGACTTGCGGCAGGAGCGCGAGCCCACCCGCGAGCAGCGCGGCCGAAGCCAGCGCGGCCCGCGGCGCCACGGGGCTCCGGCCGGCCCAGCGCACGAACGCCACGAGCGCGGGGCCCATCACCCAGGCGAAGCCGACGGTGGCGACGTCGACGAAGCGCTGCTGGTAGAGCGCGAGCGCGAAGAGCGCCGTCGCCACGAAGAGGAGCAGCAGGACGTCGGCGCGCCTGCGCGACACGGCGTGCCAGCCGAGCCCGGCGAGCGCCAGCGGGAACGCCCAGAACAGGTACGAGAAGCTCCAGCCTGCGGCCATCGGCTCGAAGCGGCCCATCGGGAAGAGGAGCGGCTCGAGCTCGGCGATCACGCCGAGGTACGGATCGGCTTCGAACCAGCGCGCTGCGTCCAGCACCCCTGCGGCGAGGCCCGGCACGAGCACCCACGCGGACGCGAAGCCGAGCGCCGCGATCGCGAGCGCGGCGCCGAGGCGGCGGCCGCGGTCCCGGCCGAGGGCGGGGAGAGACCAGAGCCACGCGAGGAGCGCGAGGGCGAGGGCGCCTGCGCCGAACCAGAGTGGCTGGAAGCCCGAGAGCGTTTGTGGCGAGAGCGCGCCGCCGGCTCGTGCACCGAACGGGAGGAGCGTTCCGGCGGCGACGGCGTGCGTCAGCGCGAGCGCCCTGGCACGCGCGACCGCGTCCCGTTGCTCGCCGCTCACGAAGAGCTGCGCCACGAGAAAGCCCTGGACGAAGAGCACGTGGAGGAGGAAGCCCGGCCAGAGCCCGATGGCCGCGGCGATCGCCGCGCCGGTCGCGACGGCGGTGCGCGGCCGGGCCTCCACCGCGAGGCGCATGGCCGCCGCCACGAGCACGGTCAGCCACAGGCCCACGGCCACGTGGTGGTCCACCACCCCGAGGGCCGAGTGGAAGACGTGGCCCGGGGAAACCGCGAGGAGGGCGCCGGTCACCCAGCCTGCCGCCGGCGAAAAGGTGCGCCGCACGAGCCACGCCGCGGCGAGCACCGAGAGCGCCCCGAGCAGCGGCGGCGCCCAGGCCGTGACAACCTCGACTGCGTGCTGGTCGCCGGAGCCGACGAGCAGCCGCGCCACGGCCCCGAGGCTCCAGTCGAAGAGGGGCGTCCAGACGGGCGTCGCGCCCCAGGGATGGTTCACGTAGGGGTCGAACGAAAGCGTCGCCGGAAAGTTCACGACCGTGAACCAGATCCGGCGCAGGTGGTAGAACTCGTCCGCGCCTTGGGGGAAGCGCACTCCGTCGCCGACGAACACGAGGCCGTAGCGCAGCGAGCGGAAGGCAAGCGCGGCGGCGAAGAGCAGGAGCCAGGAAACGATCGCTCGGAGCCGCGGCAGGCGTGCGATGTGCTCCGACTCCTGCCGGGTCCCCACGTGCGTGACATAGCAAACCGCTCGACTGCCGCCCTGTGGCTATCATGCGCGCGGCCGATCGGAGGTCCTTTGGTCGCTCGCAAGAGGAAGAAGTCCGGAACCCGCCGCTCGGCGAAGCCCACGCTGCGGCCGCATCGGCTCGCGCCGGACGTGCGGCCGACCGAGGTGGACGTACACGTCTCGCTCGATCCCCAGAGCGACGCCGCCTTCGAGGGCGAGGTCGTGCATCGCCTGCGCCTCGACAAGCGCCGCCGCTCGCTGGAGCTGCACGCGGACGATCTCGCCGTCACGGCTCCGGTGGTCGAGGTGGCCGGGCGGCGCTTGCGCGGCCGCCTCGTGAAGCACCCCGAGCGCGAGACGCTCGAGGTGCAGCTCAGCGAGACCCTGCCGCCGGGCGAGGCCACGCTACGCCTCGCCTTCCGCGGCAAGCTCCGCGGCGACCTCCGCGGCCTCTATGCCGCGCAATCCGGCGAGCGTCGCTACGCCTTCACGCAGCTCGAGGCGCCCGACGCGCGGCGCTTCTTCCCCTGCTTCGACGAGCCGGCCATGAAGGCGCGCTTCCGCCTCTCGGTCACGACGGCGACGCACAACACCGTGCTCTCGAACAACCCGGTCGAGAAGATCGAGCCGCTCGGGCGCGGGCGGAAGACGGTGCACTTCCGGCGCACGCCGCCGCTCTCGACCTACCTGCTCGCGCTCGCGGTCGGCGAGCTCGTCGCCTCCGAGCCGGTGCACTGCGGCGAGACCGAGATCCGCGTCTGGCACGTGCCCGGCAAGGAGAAGCTCGTCCGCTTCGGGCTCGAGGCGGCGCGCGAGACGCTCGCGCGGCTCGAGGCGTACTTCGACCTGCCCTATCCGTACGACAAGCTCGACCTGGTGGCCGTGCCCGACTTCGAAGCCGGCGCGATGGAGAACGCGGGCGCCGTCTTCTTCCGCGAGACGCTGCTGCTCGTCGATCCCGAGACGGCGACGCTCCAGGAGAAGAAGCGCGCCGCCGAGGTGATCTGCCACGAGCTCGCGCACATGTGGTACGGCGATCTCGTGACGATGGCCTGGTGGGACGACCTCTGGCTCAACGAGGCGTTCGCGACCTGGATGGCCTTCCACGTCGTCGATGCCTGGAAGCCCGAGTGGAAGATGTGGAACGACTTCCAGCACCACCGGGCCGCGGCGCTCGGCCTCGATGCGCTGTCCGAGACGCATCCGATCTACGTGAAGGTGCGGACACCCAACGAGGCCACCCAGAACTTCGACCTCATCACCTACGAGAAGGGCGCGTCGGTGGTGCGCATGATCGAGCGCTTCCTCGGTGCGGAGACGTTCCGCGAGGGCGTGCGCCGCTACATCCGCGCGCACCAGGAGGGGAACGCAGTCGCCGCGGATCTGTGGGGCGCGCTGGCCGAGGCGTCGGGGCAGGACGTGGAGCCGGTGGTGCGCGCCTGGATCGAGCAGGCCGGCTTCCCGCTGCTGCGCCTGCGCCGCGCGGAGCGCGACGGGCGGAGCTGGCTGCGCTTCGAGCAGTCGCGCTTCCTGTCCAATCCCTCCGCGCGCACGAACGGGTCGCTCTGGCCCATCCCGTGGGTCGGGCGCGTGGCCGCGGGCGAGAGCACGCGCACGGTGCGCCAGCTGCTCACGCGCCGGCGCGGCGAGATCGAGCTGCCCGTGCGCGGGCCGCGCTTCGTCTACGGCAACGCCGAGGAGGGCGGCTTCTACCGGCCGCTCCACGACGAGTCCGAGCTCGCGGCGCTGGCGGGCGCGCTCGAGGCGCTCGCGGCCGTCGAGCGCATGGGCCTCGTCGGGCACCAGTGGGCTGCGGCCCGCGCCGGCTTCGCCGGCGTCGCGAGCTTCCTCGATCTCGCCCTCGCCTTCACGAAGGAGCGCGATCCCGACGTGCTCCTCGCGCTCCGCACGCCGCTCGAGCTCTGCGCGCGCTCGGCCGGCCGCTCGCTCGGGGCCGAGGCCGAGGCGTCGATACGCGGCCGCGTCGCGCGCGCGTTCGGCGACGCCTTCGCCGTGATCGGCTGGGAACCCGGCCCGCGCGAGAGCGACGACGAGCGCCTCCGCCGCGCCGCGCTCCTCGGCCTGGTCGGCGAGCTCGGCGAGGCGCCGGAGCTCCTCGCCGAGGCGCGGCGGCGCTGCGAGGCCTTCCTCGCGGACCGGCGCTCGCTCGAGCCGAACCTCGCGGACCCGGTCGTCACGCTCGGCGCGCGCGTCGGCGACGCGGCGCTCTTCGAGCGTTTCCTCGCGGCCTCGCACGAGGCCGCCACGCCGCAGGACCAGCGCCGCTTCCTGCTTGCGCTCGGCGGCTTCACCGAGCCGGCGCTGATCGACCGCGCGCTCGAGCTCACGCTGAGCGACCGCGTCGGAACGCAGGACGTCGCGCTCCTCCTCGCGAGGCTCGTCTCGAACCGCGCCGCCAGCGTGCGGGCCTGGGCCTTCTGGCAGCGGCGCTGGTCGAAGCTCCGCCGCCGCATGCCGCCGATGCTGGTCACGCGCCCGATCGAGGCGCTGCCCGCGCTCGGCACGCGCACGCACCGCCGCGAGGTCGCGGCCTTCTTCCGCGCGAACCCGGTGCCGACCGGGGGGCGCGCGGTGAAGCAGACGCTCGAGCAGTTCGACCTGAACCTGGCCTTCGACGAGCGCGCGGCGCCCGCCCTCGCGGGCTGGCTCCGGCCCGCCTCGCCCGCCCATCCCTAGAGGCCCTGGCGGGCGGCTGTCTTTCGCTTTACTTTCGCCCCATGCGCCCGCGCGGCTCTCCGGCGAATCCCCCGAACCGCTTCGAGTCGCTGCGCTACGTGCCGAGCGCCGAAGAGCGCGCCGCCGAGTCCGAGCGCAACCCGGAGACGAAGCTCCTCTCCGATCCCTCGCGCACGATCGTCGCCACGAACCAGAGCCCCGACGTCGGCTTCGACGCGAGCGTGAACCCGTACCGCGGTTGCGAGCACGCGTGCTCCTATTGCCTGGGTCCGGAGACGCCGGTGCTCCACGCGGACCTGGTGTGGCGACCGATCGGCGACGCGAGGATCGGAGACGAACTCGTCAGCTTCGACGAGCATCCGCAGCGAGGCGAGACTCGGAAGCTCCGCACCGCGCGGGTGGAGCGCGTCTGGCTGTCGCGCAAGCGAACGCTCCGCATCGTGACAGAGAAGGTAGAAGTGATCGCGACCGCGGAGCACCGCTGGCTCACGGGCGACGGCCGCTGGCGTCGCAGCGACGCGTTGGCTCCGGGCCGCGCGCTGCTCCGTCTCCCAGCTCTCGCCGACGTCGAGCCCGGCGCCGAGGCTGGGACAGACGCCGACTGGATCGAGGCCATCGAGCCCGGCCCCGTGCGCGACGTGGTCGACATCCAGACCTCGACCCGCACCTTCTTCGCCGCCGGCCTGGCGACGCACAACTGCTACGCGCGGCCGACGCACGAGTACCTCGGCTTCTCCGCCGGGCTCGACTTCGAGACGCGCATCCTCGTGAAGGAGCGCGCGCCCGAGCTGCTGCGCCAACGGCTTTCCGCGAAGAGCTGGAAGCCGCAGGTGGTGGCGCTCTCGGGAGTCACCGATCCGTACCAGCCGGCCGAGCGCCGGCTCGAGCTCACGCGCCGTTGCCTCGCGGTGCTGGCCGAGTTCCGGAACCCGGTCTGGATCGTCACGAAGGGCTTCCTCGTGACGCGCGATGCCGACCTGCTGGCCGAGCTCGCGCGCTTCGACGCGGTGAGCGTCGCGATCTCGATCACCAGCCTCGACCCGGAGCTCCAGCGCCGGATGGAGCCCTACGCCTCGCCGCCCGCGAAGCGGCTCGCCGCGATCGAGCGGCTCGCGGCGGCGGGCGTGCCCGTCGGCGTGATGGTGGCGCCGGTCGTGCCGGGCCTCACCGACCACGAGGCGCCGAAGATCCTCGAGGCGGCGGCCGCCGCGGGCGCGCGCTACGCGGGCCGCGTCGTGCTCCGGCTCCCGCACGGCGTCGCGGAGCTCTTCGAATCATGGCTCGCGCTCCACTACCCGGAGCGGCGCGAGAAGGTGATGGCGCGGATCCGCGCGCTCCGCGGCGGCGCCACTTACGACGCGCGCTTCGGCGTGCGCCAGCGCGGCACCGGCTTCTGGGCCGACGAGCTGGCCGCGCTCTTCGACCTCTCCCGGCGGCGCGCCGGCATCCCCGAGCGCGGGCCGACGCTCTCGACCGCGCACTTCCGCGTGCCCGCCGCGCCCGGGGCCCAGCTCTCATTGCTCTGAGCCGCGACGGTCAGATCGCATCGGAGACGCCACGCACGAAGAGCGGGCGCATCTCGAGCCGCGCCACGTCCGCCTCGAGCGCGCGCGCCGCCGGCGGCTCGGCCGGAGCCGCCGCCGCCTCGAGCACCGGCCGCAGGAGCGTCGCGTCGCTCGAGGAGTTCAGGAAGAGCCCGGGGCGCGTGAGCACGAAGTGGACGGCGCGCCGGATCGCAGCCGGTTCGGTGAGGGGCTCGTACCAGCTGTGACGCCGTTGCGTCCCCTCCGGCCAGCGCCGTCGCGCGATCGCCTTGATCGTCTGGACGGCGACGCCGCGTTCGCGGCAGAACGCGACGAGCGCCTCGAACTCCGCCGCGTAGTCCGGCTGCGCGAGCATCGTGAAGTTGCAGGGCAGCAGGACGGAGTCGAAGGGAAACCGCGCGAGGCTCCGGAGGTGCATGGCCGCCGCCCGCGTGCCGTGGCCGGTCACGCCGAGGAAGCGCACCTGCCCGCGCTCGCGCGCCTCGACGAGCGCCTCGAGCGCGCCGCCCGGTCCGAGCGCGGTC
>Ga0187893_10005167_pt1 | contig 23787 bp, 18 predicted proteins | sample MA1701074metaG_FD_139574 | JGI IMG/M metagenome (GOLD analysis project Ga0187893, IMG submission 139574) | White microbial mat communities from a basaltic lava cave in the Kipuka Kanohina Cave System on the Island of Hawaii, USA - MA170107-4 metaG ...
AAAAGATTTCAGAAATGCGCGTCGAGAGCTTCTTCGACCTCAGGATCGCCACGGTGGTTCCGGGGGAGCCTCTCCCCGCCGACGCGGACTGGATCCGGATCGAGGCGCCTCGGCCCGGCCTCGTCGCGAGCCTCGAGGCGGACGGCTGGTTCCACAAGCCCGGCCATGTCACCTACGTGCTCCGCGTTCCCGAATCGGTCGAGGCCTACGTGGCGGGGGCGTTCCGGGCGGGGACGAGGAACAAGCCCCGAAGGATCCTCCGCGAGGTTCCCCTCCGCTACCGCCTCGAGGTGGACCGGGACGGCCGGCGCCTCCCCGCCTTCGTGGACCTCTACCGCCGGACGATCGTCTCCCGCGTGAGAGGAAGGGACCGGGTCTCCGAGCACGAGGAGGGATTCGGGGCGGGCTGGACGGGACTGCACCTCTTCGAGGGGGACCGGCTGGCCGCCGGGGTCCTCGTCCACGCGTTCCGCGACCGCCACTCGATCGGGTACGGGGCCTTCGACCCGGCGGACCGCGGGCTCGATCTCGAGCACTTCCTGATCATGAAGGCGATCGAGCGCTGCGCCGCGGCGCGGGTCCCGTGGCTCACGCTCGGGATGGACACGAACCGCTACGGCCACCACCTTCCCCTGGGCCTGCCGGCCTACAAGCTCCGGATCGGCTTCACCCCGCTCCCGTGCGAGCCGGCCGGGTGCGAGCTCGTGAAAGTGCAGGGCTTCGACCGCTTCGAGGAAGGCCTCTTCTTCTACAGCTTCGCGGGCGGCGGCCTCGTCGGGAACCTCTTCACGCGGGGCGAGCCGGATCTTCGGCCCTTCCGGCACCACACGGCTCCCGAGATCCGCACGTTCCGCATCGCCGGCCCGACTTAGGCGGCCGGCACCCGGTCGCGGCGGGTCCCCTCGAAGACCATCCCGAAGAAGGAGTGCCGGTCCCGGTCGTGGTCGTGGAAGTGGCAGACGCCCGCCTCCCGCCGGCGCCGGAGGTAGGGGACGATGCCCGCGAAGGCCCCGGGGTCGAAGACCCGCCGCATGAAGGCGAGGAGGCGGACCCGGTAGAGCTCGTGGAGCCGGCGGATCGCCTGCGGGTGGGGGAGGGTGTGCATGAAGAAGTAGAGCTTCCCGCCCGGTCGCAGCCAGCGGACCGACTCCTCGAGGAAGGGGAGGAGGAGGCGCGTCCCCTCGGGCCCGCCGTCCTGGCTGAGCGGCACGCCCGAGCGGTCGGAGGGCTTCTGCGGGAGGTCGGCGACCAGAACGTCCACCGGCTCACTCCAGGGCGTCCCGTGGAAGAGGCCGGCCACCGCGGTCTCGACGGCGACGCCGTTCCGCCGGGCGGTGCCACGGGCGAGCGCGAGGGCGTCGGGGTCCACGTCGGTCGCGAGGACCCGGCGGGCCCCTAGACGCGCGAAGAGGGCGCTCAGGAGCCCGGTCCCGCAGCCCACCTCCCAGACCTCCCGCTCCCGGATCGAGGCCTCCTCCCTCCGGAGGGTCCGCGCCATGAAGAGGGTGACGTGGTCGGAGGAAAGCCCCCGGCCGGGGTCGGCCTCCTCCGCCATCCCGAGCTCCTCCGCGACCGGGCGGAAGGGGCGTCCGGGATCGTAGGCGGGGGAGGCGGCCAGGCCGTCGAGCGGCAGCTCCACGCTCCAGGCGCGGCGGAGCCAGTCGGAGTACTGCCCGAAGTCGCGGCGATCCTCGTCCATGGGATTACTAGGGATCATACGCCGATCGGGGCAGGAAGATGCTCGTCGCCCGCTCCTACGGCGACCCCGCCCGCTTCGAGTCCACCGTCCGCCGCCTCCTGGCCGGGCTCTAGCCCGCCCCGGGATGCGAGAGGCAAGCTCCCAGATGCTCCCTACTTCAGGTGGCGATCGAACCAGTCCGTCATCTCCCGCCACATCTCGGGCGTGTAGACGTGGCCCACGCCCGGGTAGAGCACCCCGCGGAAGCGCTCCGGCTTCCCGTAGAGGGCGTAGACGGAGGCCGTGAAGTCGTTGATCTTCCGGACCCCCTCGGCGGGAGAGCCCCGGTCGTCCGCCCCCGAGAGCGTGAGGAAGGGCCGCGGGGCGATCAGGCTCGTCACCGCCTCCGTGTCGAAGTGTCGGAGCATCCCGGGGACGAAGTAGTAGATCCCGTGCTGGTGGAGGCCGCCCGCCCCGACGAGCTCCGTGTAGCGCGTGAGGCAGCAGACGCCCACCGCGGCCGCGATCCGGTCGTCGAGGGCCGCGGCCCACCAGGTCCGCGTGCTCCCCATGCTGATGCCCGTCGCGCCGATGCGCTTCGGGTCCGCCTCGGGGCGCGCGGAGAGCACGTCGAGCGCGATCAGGTCGTCGCGCACCATCATCCCCCACATCGAGCGGCCCATCCAGAGGAAGGTCTTGAACCAGGTCGCCTCCTCCTGGCCGCCCTTCTGCTTGGGGCCGTCCGGCCCCCGGCCCGAGCGCTCGCCGAAGGCGTAGGCGTCCGGGGCGAGCACCACGTAGCCCTTCCGGACGAGGGCCTCCCCTCGCTTCAGGTTCGTGCCGGGCGCCTCCACCTTGAAGAGCTCCTCCTTCCCGAGCGAGTACTGCCCGGCGTGCCAGTGGAGGTAGAGGATCGCGGGAAACGGGCCCGTCCCGGCGGGGACGAGGAGGTGGGCGGGGATCGCGGCGCCCGCCCCGTTCTGGATCTCGAGCTTCTCGTACCGATACCCCTCGCGCTCCTCCTTCGCGACGACCCTGACCTCCGCCTTCGCGGGCCGCGGGGGAAGGTCGCCGAGCAGCGTCCAGAGCGTGGCCCGCGTCTCCCCCCGGCGCTTCGTCCACTCGTCGAGGCTCGAGGGCGCGGGGTACTCCGGCGCCCGGACCTCGGGGATCGCGGGCCGGTCGTCCTGGTTCATGGCGAGGCATCCCGCAAGAAGAAGGCTGGGAATCACGGCCACCTCCGGATTCGCGGTCCGTTTTACACAACGCCGGCCGGGAGCGTCCAATATACGTGGAGACGATCCTCGCGCTGGCGCTCACGCTCTGCCCCGCCTTCGCCGAGGCTCCGGCGGGCAGGCAGGATCCGCGCGACCGCCTGATCGACGCCGTCAAGGAGGCCCGGCTCGCCGACGCCGAGGCGGCGCTCACCGATCTTGCGGCGGGGGACGGGGCCAAGGCCGCCCGCGGCCTGGTGGCGGCGCTCCCGAAGGCCCGGGACGCGGCGACCCTCCTCCACCTCCACGCCGCGAAGGCCCGCGAGAACCTGAACTCGCTCGACGACTCCTTCAACTTCGCCATCGACTCCGAGCGCCAGAAGCGACTCCAGCTCGAGGAGGCCCGCGGGCGAGTGCGGGAGACCTCCGCCCGCGCGCTCGACGGCGAGCGGGTTTACGAGGCGATCCGGGGGACCTTCTACGCCCTGAAGCCCGGGGCCGAGCGGGCCCTCGCGGCCGAGGGCGAGCGCTCGGGGTCCTGGGTCCAGAAGTGCGAAATCTACGAGGGCCTGGGCGCGATCGGCGCGGAGGCGGAGCTTCTCGCCGCCCTCGAGCGCGAGAAGGAGCCGGTCGTCCAGGCCGCCATCCTTTCCGGCGTCTTCACGGGGAAGGCCGCGCCTTTCCTCGACCATCCGCAGTGGCAGCTCCGGCTCGCCGCCCTCCAGTCGCTCGGCGCCTCGCCGGGGGCGGTCGGCCCCATCGTCGCCCGCCTGGCCGAGCCCGACCAGCGCTTCCGGAACGCCGCCTTCGGGACGCTCTCCCGGCTCACCGGAACGACGCTTCCGGCCGACCCCGGGGCATGGCGGGACTGGTGGAAGGCCAACGGCGAGGACTTCGCCGCCGGCCGCTACGCACCGTCGCGCCGGAAGGAACTCCCCGGCCCCGGCCGCACCACCTTCTACGACATCCCCCTCGTCTCGAGCCGGATCTGCTTCGTGATCGACCGCTCGGGCAGCATGCGCGACAACGGCAAGTTCGACGCCGCCAAGCAGGAGCTCCGCGCCCTCCTCGACCGCCTCCCCGACGGCGCCCAGGTGAACATCGTCTTCTTCGGGGGCACGTCCTCGGTCTTCTCGCGGCTCGGCTCCCGGACGCTCGACGACCGGTCGCGCCGCGACGCGATCGACTTCGTCGAGCGGATGGGCTTCGAGAGCGGGACGGACCTCTACAAGGCCCTCGAACGCGCGCTGGCCTGCGTGGGCTCGTACGAGACGGGCCGCCTCCGCGAGGACGGGGTGGACACGCTCGTCGTCCTCTCGGACGGACAGGCCACCGTGGGGAAGCTCCTCGACGACGAGGCCATCGCCCGCGTCATCGCCCGGAAGGCCCGCTACTTCCGGCCGGTGATCCATTGCGTCAGCCTCTCGAGCGACGCCCAGTCGCTCAAGCTCCTCGCCCGCCTCAGCGGCGGCGAGTACCGGACGCGGTAGTGGAGTCCGTTCAGCGCCCCTTCCGGCGGATCCGGAGGGTCATCGCCTGTCCTTGGCGGGCCAGAAGATCAGCGGGTAGCGGTAGTAGGTCTCGAGCGTCAACGCGTTGAGGGCGGTCGCGTAGACCCGTCCCCCCTCGCCGCTCCAGCGATCGATCGTCTCCCCCCCGGGCGAAGAGGCGGTCCGCCAGGACGCGGAGCCGCCGCGGGTCGCGGACGAGCTCGAGGGACGAGGCCGATTCGATCGCCTCGGCTTCCTCCCAACTTCCGGGAGCGGCCTCGCGGAGGAGCTCGTCCAGGATCCGGGCGCCCCGCTCCTCGCGGCCCGCGCGGGCGGCCAGGCGGGCCGTCTCGAGCCGGAGGGCCCGGCCGAGCTCCGATCCCCTGAGCTCCGGGAACGCGGACAGGAACGCCTCGGCCCGCTCGAAGCCGCGGAGGAACCAGGACGGCGCGCGCGGGCCCGGGTGGCCCGATCGGACCTGGAGCTCGGCGAGCAGCGAGCGCGCGATCGCGTCGCGGACCGAGGGATGGGCCCGAGCGGCGGAGCTGCCGAACAGATTTCCGCCCGCGGACGCGGCCGCGAGCGCCCGCTCCCGGCTCCCGGCCCAGCTCCGCGACCTCCGACGGCGCCACCTCGTCCCAGGGCAGCTCGATCGCGCGGCCCCGGTGGCGGACGAAGAGCGTGTCCCGGGTCGCGTCGAGCAGGCGGACGCCCTCGAGCACGCGGTCCCGGAGCGCGAGGCGGGCGAGGTCGTGGGGAGAGTTCCGGATCGACCCGACGACGGCGTCGAGGAAGGCCTCCTGAAGTTTCCTCTCTTCCGCGTCCCCGCCGATCAGCGGGGGCCTCGGCTTCCGGGCCGGGGCCGGGACAGGCGCCGCCTCGGGCGCGGTCCGCGCGGCGGGGGGAGGCGGCTCGGGCGCCGGGGCGGGCTCCGGACGGGATTCCTCTCCGCGGAACAGGAGGGCGACGACGGCAATCGCTGCCAGGAGCCCGCCGCCGGCGAGGGTGGCCGCGATCCAAAGCCGGCCGCGCGGCTTCGGCGGAGCGGGCGCGCACCGGGTCTGCTTCTTCTCGGCAGGACGGAGCGGCAGCGGCCCCTTTCCCGTTTCCAGGACCTGTGTCATCTTCTCCGCGTCGAGGTACCCGCGGGAGACGATGATCTCGCTCAATTCCCGCGGCTTGCCTTGGCGGATCGAGGTCCGGTGCTCGCGGAGGCAGTGGTCGAGCTGCTCGGGAGAGAGGATCCCCTTCTCGATCAGGAGGCGGCCCAGACGCTCGACGGAATCCGGAAAGGACATCTCCCTGTTTCTCGCGCCCGGCGGGAGGCCCGGCCGTCCTTTCGGGTCGTACGGGAATCGTACCCTCGGATCGGCCGTCCGCGCTCGGCTAGCCGCACTGGAGGACGGTCCAGGTCTTCTCGAAGTCGCCCTTCCGGAGATCCTGGAGGCGGATCCAAAAGTAGACCATCCCGAGGTCGCCCCAGATCATGGCGGCGTCGTCGTCCGAGTCGAGCTGGAAGAGGAGCCGCCAGTCGTCGGCCCCGGCCTCGAGCCCCTTCCGGCGCGGGTCCTCGTAGCCGCGCGGGTCGCCGCAGGAGATCCCGTTCGAGACGAGCTGGCACTCGAGCTGCATCTCGTTCTGCACCGGGCGCGGGTGGCCCAGAAGCTGGTGGTAGGGGGCGGCGAGGCCGAGTTCGCGCTCCGCCTCCTCGATCAGCTCGAAGTAGGCGGACCGGTCGGGAGGAGATTCGCGCGGAGCGCGGGGATCGTCTCCGGGATGCCAGGAGAGTCCCAGGCGGTCCGTGTACCGGGAGTCCGGCGGGGGGAAGGTCGAAATGGGATGCCCCTCGACGCGGCGGGGCCGGAAGAGCCCCTCCCCGGGCAGGTCCCGGGGCGGGGACGCGGGCCTGTGCTCGAGGTGCGGCCCGAAGAGGAAGACCCGGCCCGAGCCGCGGTGCGCGGGGTCGAAGCCCCAGCCCTGCTGGGTGGGGTCGTAGAAGAAGGCGAGCGTGCCCCGCTTGGGGAGGATCCCCTCCTCGTCCCAGGCCGCAAGGTCGTCCAGCCTGAGCTGGGCGACGAAGGCGAGGGGTCCTTCGTTCCACCGGGGCCAGGAGAACCCCGCCGGGAGGTCCGGCACGCCCCCGATCCGGGACTCGCCCGCCGCGAGGTCCTCCTGCCCGACCGGCTCGGTCTCGAGCCGGATCCCGGGCAGGATCATCCGCTCGAGGTCGGGGAGGAGGCGGCCCAGGCCGTGCTTTGCGACCAGGGCCCGGAGCCGGTCGCGCACGCTCAGCGCATCTCGCCCAGGTAGGCGCGGATCCCGCCCTGCCGGAGCTTCTCGTCGCGGGCGAGCGACTCCCGCGCGAGGGACTCGCGGTGGGCCCGGACCTTGGCGCGGACCTCGGGGTCGTGGACCCCCACGATCTCCGCGGCGAAGATCGCGGCGTTCTTCACGCGGCCCACGCCCATGCCCGCCACGGGCGCCGATCCGAGGAGGGCGTCGTAGGGGTTTTCCGCGAGACGCCCGGAAAGGACCGGGACGCCGATCACCGGCAGATGCGTCCGCATCGCCAGGCCCGCCGGGGAGGAGAGCGTCGCCGCGTCCGCGAGCGCCACGATCGCCCGCGCCCCGTCCCGCTCGGGCGCCTGCGTCCCCGCGTAGTCGCGCGGCTCGACCCCGAGCTCCTGGAGGAGCTTGACGAGGTCCGCGACCTTCCCCTCGGGGAGGCCGGCGGGTTTCAGGATGCCGACCACCCGGGACTTGGGCGGGGGCGCGAGCTCGGGGAGCTTCCGGCGCTTCCGGAGCTCGGCCACGATCCGCGCGTCGTCCAGCCCCGCGATCCCGGCCGCGAGGAGGGCCGCCGCCTCCGCCTGCCCCGTCCCGATCGCCCCCACGGGGATCCCGTCCGGCATCTGCGAGATGGCGTAGAGCGCGTCGAGCCCGCCGAAGGGCTCGCTCGGGACCGCCAGGCCGATCACCGGGACCAGCGTCTCCGCGGCCGTGGTCCCGGGCAGGTGCGCCGCCCCGCCGGCCGCGGCGATCGTGGCCTTGAACCCGTTCGCCTCCAGGTTCCGCGCCTCCTCGCCGGAAACCTTCGGCGTCCGGTGGGCCGAGAGGATCCGCACGGAGAAGGGGATGCCGAGCGCCTCCAGGAGGTCGAACGCGGGCTTGATCTTCGGGAGGTCGGAGTCGCTGCCGGTCCTGATCTCGATCATCTACAATTCCTGAATGGCCGGTTCATCGAAATCGTGGCGCCGCCTCTTGGGATTGCGGCGCCACGATTTCGAAGCGCCGCTTCGCGGCGGATTCTACCAAATGGACCGGAGTTTCAATCCACTCGAGGACGACGGGCGGGGCCCGCGTGCGGGGCGACGATCGCCGCGGCTCGACGGACCGCCTCGACATCCACCCCCGTCCCGGGAAGCGCCCGGGCGAGCGCCTCGGTCGCCACGTTCCCCGAGGCCCCGGGCGCGTAGGGGCAGCCGCCCAGCCCCCCGGCCGAGGCGTCGAAGGCCTCGATCCCGAATTCCTTCCACCCGCAGAGGGCGTTCTCCACCGCGTGGCCGTAGGTGTCGTGGAAGTGGAGGGCGAGCGGTACCGGCGAGGGAAGGAGGAGCCCGAGGAGCGCCCGCACCTCGTCGGGCACGGCCTTCCCGATCGTGTCGCCGATCGAGATCTCGCCCGCGCCCAGGTCGGCCAGGCGGCGGACGACGTCCGCCACCGCCGCGGGCGCGACCTTCCCCTCGTAGGGGCACCAGAAGGCCGTCGAGACGTAGGCCCGCACCGGGACCCCGGCGTCGCGGATCACGGGGCGGAAGCGCTCGATCGACTCGGCGATCGAGGCGTTGATGTTTTTCCGGTTGAAGGTCTCGCTCGCGGCGGTGAAGACGGCGATCTTGTCGACCCCCGCCGCCCTCGCCCGCTCGAGGCCCTTCTCGTTGGGGACGAGCGCGGAGTAGACCACGCCGGGCTCCCGGCGGATCCGCTTGAAGACCTCCTCCGCGTCGGCGAGCTGGGGGACCCACTTCGGGGAGACGAACGAGGAGACCTCGATCTCGGAGACGCCTGTCTTGCCGAGCAGGTCGACGAAGGCGACCTTCGCGTCCGTGGGGATCACGGCCGCCTCGTTCTGGAGCCCGTCGCGCGGGCCGACCTCGACGATCCTCACGCCCCGGCCTCCGGCTCGAGGCGGAGGAGGACCGCGCCGAGCTCGACCTTGTCGCCCGGGGCGCACGCGACCGCCTCCACCCGGCCCGGGCCGGGCGCCTCGAGGCGGAACTCCATCTTCATCGCCGAGACGACGGCCAGCACCTGCCCGGGCATCACCGCGTCGCCCGGCTTCACCCCCACGGAGACCACGGTCCCGGTCATGGGGGAGCGGATCTCCCCGGCCGAGGCGCGCCGCGCGCCCGAGCCGGTCACGTAGCGGAGATGGGCGGTCACGCCGTCCGCCGAGACCCAGACCCCCTGCCGGTCCCGGGCGACCGCCACCCGGTCGAGGTCCGCAACCTCCCAGGTCCCGGGCGGGCCGTCTTCCGGAACCACGGTGAGCCGCGTTCCCTCGAGGCGGACGTCGTAGGCCTTTCCGCGCCAGAGGAACTTCATCCGCCGACCCTCCAGCGTCCGAGCGTCTCCCAGGCGGTCCGGGGCGCCCGGCGCCGCGGAGCGGCGGGGCGCGCCACGGCCGCGGCCCAGAGGGCGGGCGGGAGCGTCTCGGGGGGCAGCTCGGGGAGGCGGTCGACCCGGAGCTCGCCCCGGACGAACTCGGCCGACTCGAGGAGCCGGATGAGGTAGGACTGGTTCGTCGCGACGCCGAGAAGCAGCGTCCCGCGGAGCGCGTCGAGGAGCCGGCGGCGGGCCCCCTCCCGGTCCTTGCCCCGCGCGATCAGCTTGGCGAGCAGGGGATCGTAGTCGGGGCCCTGCTCCATCCCCTCCCGGAGCGCGTGCTCGATGCGGATCCCGGGGGGCCAGGCGAGGCGGAGGATGCGCCCGCTCATGGGGAGGAAGCCGCCGTCCGGATCCTCGGCGTAGAGCCGCGCCTCGATCGCGTGGCCGCCCGGGGCGGCGGAAGGGAGGGAGAGGGGGGCCCCCTGCGCGATCTCGAGCTGGAGCCGGACGAGGTCCACGCCCCGGACGAGCTCCGTCACCGGATGCTCCACTTGGAGGCGCGTGTTCATCTCCATGAAGAAGAAGGATCCGTCGGGGCGGAGGAGGAACTCGACGGTGCCCGCGTTCGCGTAGCCCGCCGCTCGGGCGAGCCGGACGGCGGCCTCTTCGAGCTTCGCCCGCAGCGCGTCGTCCACCGCGGGCGAGGGGGCTTCCTCCACGATCTTCTGGAAGCGCCGCTGGAGCGTGCAGTCGCGCTCGCCGAGGGCGAAGACCCCGCCCTTCCCGTCGGCCACGACCTGCACCTCCACGTGCCGGGCCGGGGCGACCAGCTTCTCGGCGAAGAGCCGTCCGTCGCCGAAGGCGCCCTCCGCCTCGCGGCGGGCGGCCTGGACCTCGAGCGCGAGCCCATCCTCCTTCTCGATCCGGCGGAGGCCCTTTCCTCCGCCGCCCGCCGCGGCCTTGAGCATCACGGGGAGGCCGATCTTCCGGACGGCGGCGAGCACCGCGGCGTCGCCGTCGAGGACGCCGGTCCCGGGCGTGACCGGCACGCCCGCCGCCTCGGCCGTGCGCCGGGCCTCCTGCTTGTCGCCCATGCGCCTCATCGCCTCGGCCGAGGGGCCCACGAAGACGATGCCCGCGTCCGCGCAGGCCTCGGCGAAGGCGGGGTTCTGGGAGAGGAAGCCGTAGCCCGGGTGCACCGCGCCCGCGCCCGACCTCCTCGCCGCCGCGACCGTCGCCGCGATGTCGAGGTACGAGGGGATCTCGATCGCCTCGTCGGCGCCCTCCGCGTGGGGCGTCCCGCGGTCGGGCGGCGTGAAGACGGCCGCCGTCGTGAGCCCCAGCTCCCGGCACGTCCGCGCGATCCGGAGCGCCACCTCTCCCCGGTTCGCGATCAGGACCTTGGAGAAGGAGCTCACGCGGCGATCGACGGGACGTAGGGAGATTCCCCGATGGGGCAGGATCGGGCGACGATGGACGGACCTTCTCCTCCGATCGCCCGATCCTGCCCCATCACCGGATCTCCTTGGGGAACCAGGAGGGGGGCCGCTTGTCGAGGAAGGCGCGGAGGCCCTCCTGGCCCTCGGGCGAGGTGCGGACGCGGGCGATCGTCTCGACGGAGCGGCGGAGGGCGTCCTCCCGGTCCATCGAGGCGACCGCGCGGATCAGCGCCTTCGCCTCCGCCACCGCGAGAGGGCCGTTGTTGCGGACGGCTCCGGCGAGCTCCTGGACCGCCGCGTCGAGGCGGTCGGCGGGAACGACCTCGTGGACCAGGCCGATCTCCCGGGCCCGCGCGGCGCTGAAGACTTCGGCCGTCAGGAAGTAGCGGCGCGCCTGGCCGGCCCCGATCTTGGGGAGGACGAAGCCCGAGATCACGGCCGGGAGGATGCCGAGCCGCACTTCCGAAAAGGCGAACTTCGCGTCCTCGGCCGCGACCACCATGTCGCAGACGGCGACCAGGCCCGCGCCGCCCCCCATGGCCGCGCCCTGGACCCGGCCGATCACGGGTTTCGGGCACTCGTCGATCGCGCGGAGCATGTCCGCCAGGTTCTGGGCGTCCTTCCGGTTCTCCTCGGCGGAGAGGCCGAGCGAGGCGCGCATCCAGTTCACGTCGGCCCCGGCGCAGAAGACCTTCCCCTCGCCGGAGAGGACGATCGAGCGGACCGAGGCGTCGCCGCCGAGCTCGCGGAAGGCGCGCCCGAGACCGGCGATGAGGGCGGCGTCGAGGGCATTGCGGAGCTCGGGGCGGTCGAGGGAGACCCGCGCGTCGGGCCCCTCCTTCCGGACGATGAGGCGCTCCATCGCGTCACATCCGGAAGACGGGGAAACGCGGGTCGGGCACCGGGGCGAAGCGGGAGGCGGCGAGGCAGAGGCCGATCGCCGCCCGGGTCCGGGCGGGCTCGAGGATGCCGTCGTCCCAGAGCCGGGCCGTCGCGTAGAGCGGGTCGCCCTCCTCCTCGTACTTCTTCCGGACGGGGTCGGCGATGGCGGCGGCCTCCTCCTTCGAGAGCGCCTTCCCCTCGCGCTTGAGCTGCTCCTCCTTCACGGTGACGAGGACGCTCGAGGCCTGGTCGGCGCCCATCACGGAGATCCGGGAGTTCGGCCACGTGAAGAGGAAGCGGGGCTGGTAGCCGCGGCCGCACATGGCGTAGTTGCCGGCGCCGTGGGAGGCGCCCACGATGACGGTGAAGCGGGGGACGGGGGCGGTGGCGACCGCCTGGACCATCTTCGCCCCGTCCTTCGTGATTCCGCCCTCCTCGGCCTTCCGGCCGACCATGAAGCCGGTGATGTTCTGGAGGAAGACGATCGGGAGGCGGCGCTGGACGCAGAGCTCGATGAAATGGGCGCCCTTCTGGGCGCTCTCGGAGAAGAGGACGCCGTTGTTGGCGAGGATCCCGACCCGGATCCCGGTCCAGCGGGCGAAGCCGCAGACGAGGGTCGTCCCGTACTCGGCCTTGAACTCGTGGAACTTCGAGCCGTCGACGAGGCGCGCGATGGCTTCGCGAGATTCCCAGGGCCGCCGGGGGTCGAGCGGCACGAGGCCGTGGAGGTCCTCGGCGGGGTAGAGCGGGTCCTCGCCCTCCTCGAGGTCGAGCTCGAAGGCGGGGCGCTGGGGAACGTTCTCGAGGATCGAGCGCGCGATCTCGAGCGCGTGGGCGTCGTCCTCGGCCAGGTGGTCGGTGACGCCGCTCTTCCGGGAATGCATGGCCCCGCCGCCCAGGTCCTCGGCCGAGACCTCCTCGCCGGTCGCGGCCTTGACGAGGGGCGGCCCGGCGAGGTAGATCGTGCCGCTCCCCTTCACGATCACGTTCTCGTCGCACATCGCGGGCACGTAGGCCCCGCCCGCGGTGCACATCCCCATCACGACCGCCACCTGGGGGATCCCGAGCGAGGACATCACGGCTTGGCTGTAGAAGATGCGGCCGAAGTGGTCGCGGTCGGGGAAGACCTCGGCCTGGAGGGGGAGGTAGACCCCGCCCGAGTCGACGAGGTAGACGGCGGGGAGGCGGTTCTCGAGGGCGATCTCCTGGGCGCGGAGGTGCTTGCGGATCGTGACGGGGTAGTAGGTGCCGCCCTTCACGGTCGCGTCGTTGGCGACCACGACCGCGAGCTTTCCCGAGATCTTCCCGAGGCCCGTGACGAGGCCCGCCGAGGGGACCTCGCCCTCGTAGAGCCCGTGGGCGGCGAGGGGGGAGAGCTCGAGGAAGGGCGTGCCGGGGTCGATGAGCTTCTCGATGCGCTCCCGGACCGCGAGCTTGCCGCGCTCGGCGTGGAGCTTCCGGGCCTTCTCGGGGCCGCCTTTCCGCGTCTCCTCGAGGCGGGCGCGGAGGCCGGCGAGGAGTCCTTCGTAGGCCTTCCGGTTCCGGCCGAAGTCGGGCGACTTCGGATCGACCTTCGTGGGGAGCGGGTTCATCGGCGGCGCTCCGCATTATAGCAGGGCGGCGCCGGGCTATTCCCGGCCGTTGGAGCCCTCCCGCCCGATCTCCGCCTTGAGCGAGGACCGGAACTGGAGGTCGATGGACCTGGCGTAGTCGGCCTTCGCGGCGGCGAGCTCGCCCTTGCGCTCGAGGGCCATGGCCCGCTGGGCGTAGGCCTCGGGGTAGTCGGGGTCGAGCTCGATGGCCTGCGCGCAGTCCTCGATCGCCCCGTCCAGGTCGCGATGCGCGATCCGCACCACCGCGCGGACGACCCAGGAGGAGGCCTGGACGGAGTCGGCCTCGAGGGCCGCCTCGGCGTCGCGAATGGCCTCGTCGCCGTCGTTGCGGGCCTGGTAGGCGAGGGCCCGGCAGCAGAGGGCGGCCACGTCGCCCGGGTTCCGCTCGAGGGCCTTCGTGCACTCGGCCACGACGCGGTCGGGATCGGCCTTGGCGCGCTTGAGGAGGCTCCCGACGTTGGCGAGGGGATAATCCTTCGGGGCCTCGTGCTTCCGGGTGCCGCGCTTCTTCGTGTCCCGCTTCGGCTTGGGGGCGGGCTTCTTCCGGGTCGCGGTATCGCCCTTCTTGCCCCGTCCCAGCAGCCGTTTCCAGAATGACATGGACCTTGAATGATACATCGGCCGGGTGGGCCGGGGGCCTTCTTCTGAAATCGGTCCGGTCATACGCGGACTGAGAGGATCGCGCCGCAGCGGCGGAAGTGGGCCTCCTGGTCCGGAGTGTAGTGGGCGCCCCGGAGGTCGACCAGGTAGAAGTCCGTCTCGAAAACCTTCGCCCCGCGGAGATCGGCGCCCCGCAGGTTCGCCTTCCGGATCTCCTTGGGGACGCGGTAGCTCTGGTCGTAGTACTCGTCGGTGTAGAACCCCGTCCGGCTCCCCTCCATCGGGGAGGCGAACACGAGGCCGCTTCGCGACGAGCCCATGTGGAACGTCGCGCTCCGGAGGTCGGCATCGATCAGGTCCGCGTAGGGCCATTCCACCTCGGCCAGCCTGGCGCCCCGGAGCCTCGCCCGCGTGAATTCGGCGGCGGGCATGAACGAGCCCGTCAGGAGGGCCCGCGAGAGGTCCGCCCGCTTGAACCTCGCCCCGGGCAGGCGCATCCCCTCGAGGTTGCACTCGTGGAGATCGGCCATGGCGAAGCGCGCGCCCTCCCACGAGGCCCGGCGAAGGTCGAGGCCGGAGAGGCTCGCGGACGTGAGGTTCGCGCCGGAGAAGTCGGCCCCATCGATCCTCGCCCCGAAGAACTTCGCCCCCGCGAGGTCGGCGCGGCGCAGGCAGGCGCGGGAGAGGTCGGCGTGGACGAAGCGGGCCCAGCGCGCCATCGCGTGGGAGAGATCCGCCCCCGACAGGTCCGCCTCCCGCGCGTCCAGGCCGCGGAAACGGGAGCCGTAAAGGCGGGCGCCGCGGAGGATCGCTCCCGCGATCGAGAGCCGCTCCAAGGACGCCTCCGTGAGGACCGTGTCCGAGAGGTCCGCGCCGTCGAGGTTCACGCCGGCCAGCCGGAGCGCGGTCCACCGGGCGCCCGGGAACGAGCCCCCCTTGAGGAACCTGGTGCCGGTCCGCTCCGGCGTCCAGTCCGAGCCCGAGGCGTGGAGGAGGCTCGCGACCATGGGGTGGCAGGCCTCGAAATCCTCGAGTCGTCGTTCGAGCCGGGCGAGCGCCTTCGGATCCCCGGACAGGCGGCGCCCGGCCTCGGCCAGGAGCGTCCGCGGGAGCGGGGCCTCCAGGCAGCGGAGGCGGCGGCGGTTCCGGAGCTCTCGGCTCAGCTCGTCGGCCGCCAGGAGGAGCCGGACGCTTCCGTGGCGGAGGAAGCGCTTCTGGTCGGCGTCGAGGGGGCTGGCGAACCAGGCGAGGAGGGCGCGGAGGCCGGAGAGCCCCTCCATGACGTCCGCCATCCCCGTCCGACCGAGGGCCGCCGCCAGGCTGACTCGGCGCGCATGGCCCCGCTGCCCCCACCGGAAGAAGGCCTTGAAGTGGCCCTCGAGCGCCGCGGTCAGGCTCGAAATCGACTCGTCCGCCGCCATCCGGTCCAGGCAGATCCGCCAGAGCGCGGCGTTCTCGAGGCCGCCCTCGAGCTCCAGCGTCGCGGCCACCCGCTTCATGACCGAGGCGCAGCGGGCCGGGTGGACCGCCATCAGGAACTCGAGGCGCTCGCCCGCGCCCCAGAGGGCCAAGGGCGCCGTTTCTCGGTGGGGGAGCGCGTGGGGCTTGACGGCGGTGTAGACGACCGTCAGGTGGTCGCGGAGCTCCTCCACCGTCTCCGCGTCCGGCTCGTCGAGGAAGACCGCGACGGCCGGCCGCGGGGCCCGGGCCGCGAGATGGGCGAGCGCGGTGCTCTTCCCCGAGCCGGGCTGCCCGTAGAAACAGATCGCGCCCGGCTCGCCGTCCCGGAGGAAGGGCTCGACCCAGTCCTCGAGGAGCAGGGTCTCCCCCGTCCGCGGGGAAACCACGCGCGGCCGCACCGGCGCGGCCTGCGGATGCGGGGTCTTGCTCACGACAGCCGTATTCTAGTCCGGGATTCCGGATTCCGGATTCCGGATTCCCGGTATAATCCCTCGCCCATGCCCCCGCGCTTCAGCCTCCGCACGCGCGCGAGCGGCGTCCTCCTCCACCCGACCTCGCTCCCGGGCTCCCACGGGGTGGGCGATCTCGGCGACGGGGCGCTCCGTTTCGCCGAGCAGCTCGCCTCGCTCGGCCAGTCCTGGTGGCAGATGCTCCCCGTGGGGCCGACCGGCTGGGGGAACTCGCCCTACAGCGCGCGGTCGAGCTTCTCCGGCAACCCCCTCCTCCTCTCGCTCCACCGCCTCCTCGACAAGGGGGTACTCGATCCGGGCGACGTGGTGCCCGTGCCCGGCCTCGTCCCCGGCCGGGTCGACTATCCGGAGGCGGGGCGCTTCAAGGAGGCCCGGCTCCGGCGCGCGTTCGAGGAGTTCGAGCGCCGGGGCGTTCCCGCCGACTTCGAGACGTTCCGCGCGGAGACGCCCTGGCTTGCCGACGACGCCCTCTACTCGGCCCTGGCCGGCACGCGCGGCGGGGCCTGGTGGGACTGGGACCCGGGGATCCGCGGCCGCGACCCCGACGCCCTCGAGCGCGCGCGGAAGGACCTCGCCCGCGAGATCCAGTTCCACGAGTTCGTCCAGTTCGTCTTCGACCGCCAGTGGAGGCGCTTCCGCGACCACTGCGCCTCGATCGGGATCGGACTGATCGGCGACGTCCCCTTCTTCGCCCCGTCCGACAGCGTCGACGTCTGGGCCTGGCAGGACCACTTCGACCTGGACGAGACCGGCCGCGCCCGGACCGTGGCGGGGGCGCCCCCCGATCCCTTCAACTGGGACGGCCAGCGCTGGGGTCATCCGCAGTACCGCTGGGACGTGCACCGGGAACGCGGCTACGCCTGGTGGATCGAGCGACTCCGGATCACGTTCCGCCGCTTCGACGCCGTCCGCATCGACCACTTCATCGGCTTCCACCGGAGCTGGGCCATCCCCGCCTCCTCGCCCACCGCGAAGGAGGGGGCTTGGGCGGCAGGCCCGGGCGCGGAGTTCTTCGAGAAGCTCCACGCCGCCCTCGGGCCCCTCGAGCTGATCGCCGAGGACCTGGGCATCGTCCCGGCCCAGGTCCACGAGCTCCGCGACCGTCTCGACCTCCCCGGCATCCGCGTGATCCAGTTCGGGCTCCTGGGAGACGAGGGCGCCTCCATCCACCTCCCCCCCAAGTACCCCCGCCGCTGCGTGGCCGCGCCCGGGACCCACGACAACGACACCGCCGCCGGCTGGTACGCGTCCGTCCAGGACCCCGCCGCGCGCGACCGGGTCCGGCGCACGCTTTCGGCGGACGACCGCGACGTCCCCTGGGCCATGGTCCGGGCGGTCATGGCCTCTCCCGCGGACGTCGTGATCGTCCCCATGCAGGACGTGCTCGGCCTGGGCTCGGAGGCCCGCATGAACGTGCCGGGGGTGCCGGAGGGGAACTGGGACTGGCGGATCCCGGAGGGCGCCCTGACCCCCGGGCTCCTCGCGCGCTTCCGCGACGTCACCCGCGAGACCGGCCGGACGCCCGGGGGCCGTCCGGGCTGATCGCCCGCCGTCGCGGAGGGGCTACCCGGGGTCGGGGGGAAGGGTAATAGAAACGGGACTGCCGGAACCCGTTATATAGTAGAAATGCGTCTTCTCAAGGGGACTCAGGTGCGCCGGATGCTCGGGCTCTCGATCCTCGTGGCCGCCCTCGGCCCGGGCGCCGCCCGAGCCGAGCAGGCCGGCCCGGAGAAGGTCGACTTCACCCGCGACATCCGGCCCATCCTCGCCAACAACTGCCTCCTCTGCCACGGGCCCGACGCGAGCGGCCGGAAGGCCGACCTCCGGCTCGACCTCCGCGAGGGGGCCCTGGCCGATCTCGGCGGCCACGCCGCGGTCGTCCCCGGCAAGCCGGAGAAGAGCGAGCTCCTCCGGCGCGTGACGGCGGAGGATCCGGACGACATCATGCCCCCCCGGAAGACCGGGAAGAAGCTCTCCCCCTCGGAGATCGTCCTCCTCCGGCGCTGGATCGAGCAGGGCGCGCCCTACGCGCGGCACTGGGCGTTCGTCAAGCCCGAGCGCCCCGCCGTCCCCGCGGTCCGGGACGCGAGGTGGCCCCGGAACGACGTCGACCGCTTCATCCTGGCCCGCCTCGAGAAGGAGGGCCTCCGCCCCTCGCCCGAGGCCGACCCCTACGCCCTCGTCCGCCGCCTCTCCCTCGACCTCGTCGGCCTCCCTCCCACGATCGAGGAGGTGGACGCCTTCGCGGCCGACCGCGGACCCGCCGCCTACGAGACGCTGGTCGACCGCCTCCTCGCCTCGCCGCATTTCGGGGAGCGCTGGGGGAAGGCGTGGCTCGACCTCGCCCGCTACGCCGACTCGCAGGGCTACGCCGAGGACCGCCCGCGCGTCATCTGGCCCTTCCGCGACTGGGTGATCCGGGCGCTGAACGACAACATGCCCTTCGACCGCTTCACGATCGAGCAGCTCGCGGGCGACCTGCTGCCCGATCCGGCGGAGAGCCAGCTCCACGCCACCGCCTTCCACCGGAACACGCTCACGAACACCGAGGGCGGCACGGACGACGAGGAATTCCGGAACTTCGCGGTCGTGGACCGCGTGAACACCACCCTCCAGGTCTGGATGGGCCTCACCATGGCCTGCGCCCAGTGCCACGACCACAAGTTCGACCCGCTCTCGCAGGAGGAGTACTTCCGCGTCTTCGCCTTCTTCAACAACACCGAGGACAACGACGCGGCCGACGACCGCCCCTTCCTCCCCCTCTTCACCCGCGAGCAGAAGGAGCGCCGGAAGGAGCTCGAGGACGGGATCGCGAAGCTCGAGGCCTTCCTCCAGCAGACGAGCCCCGAGCTCGAGGCCGGCCAGAAGAACTGGGAGGCGGGCTACCGGAAGCCCGCCGCCTGGAAACCCGTCCGGCCCTCCGAGCTCAAGGCCGCGGACGGTGCGTCCCTTTCCGCCTCGGACGACGGGGCGGTCCTCGCCGCGGGCCCGCCCGAGCCGGCCGGGACCTACACCGTCCGCGCGAGCTCCGATCTCGGCCAGGTGACGGCCGTGCGGCTCGAGGCGCTCACCCACCCGTCGCTCCCGCTCGAGGGCCCCGGCCGCGCCAAGCACGGCCGCTTCCTCGTCTCCCGCTTCTCGATGTCGGTCTCCCCCTCGGACGCGAAGCCCCCCGCCGCCCGCTTCGTCCGGGTCGAGCTCCCCGGCAACGGCCGCTATCTCCACATGGCCGAGGTCCAGGTCCAGAGCGGCGGCGCGAACGTCGCTCCCCGGGGCAAGGCCTCGCAGTCGAGCACCGACTTCGGCGGCGAGGCCGGGCGCGCGATCGACGGGAACACGAACGGCGACTACTTCGGCGGGAACTCGGTGACCCACACCGCCGCCGAGAACGATCCCTGGTGGGAGCTGGACCTCGGTAAGGCGGTCCCCGTCGAGCAGGTCGCCGTCTGGCACCGGACGGACGGGGGACAGGGGATTCTCGACCGGATCAAGGGCTTCAAGGTCCGCCTCCTCGACGAGGACCGGAAGCCCGTCGAGGAGCGCGCGTTCGCGCAGGTCGCCGCGCCCAAGACGGAGTGGTCCCTGAGCGGCGTCCGGACGGTCGCCTTCCGCTCCGCGTTCAGCGAGAAGGCGCCCGCGGAGACGCCCGCCTCGAACCTCGTCAGGAACGCCGACCCGAAGAAGAACGGCTGGTCGGTCCCCGCGGGGAAGCCGGCGGACGTGGTCCTCGTCCCGGAGAAGCCGCTCTCCTTCCCGCCGGGCTCGGCCCTCCTCTTCACGCTCGACCACGTCGCGGGAAAGGGCGCGCTCGGGGCCTTCCGGATCTCGCTCGCGGGGGAGCCGGAGGCGGCGCTCTACGCCGAGGTTCCCTCGGACATGCGCTCGATCCTGGCCAAGGCCGAGCGCTCGAAGGACGAGGCCGCGAAGCTGGCCGCCTACTACCGGACGATCGCTCCCGAGCGGGCGGCCGAGCGCGGGAAGCTCGCGGGCCTCAAGAAGGAGCTCGAGGGAATCAAGCCCGCCGGGACGGTCCCGGTCCTCAAAGAGCTTGCGGCCGGCCGCGGCCGGAAGACCCAGGTCCAGGTCCGCGGGAACTTCCTCGTAAAGGGCAAGGAGGTCTCCGAGGGCGTCCCCGCGGCCTTCCATCCGTTCCCGGAGAAGGCGCCGAAGAACCGCTTCGGGCTCGCCCAGTGGATCGTCCACCCCGACAACCCGCTCACCGCGCGGGTCGCGGTCAACCGCCACTGGGAGCAGGTCTTCGGCCAGGGGCTCATGCCCACGAGCGAGGAGTGGGGCGTGCGCGGCGAGCTCCCTTCGCACCCCGAGCTCCTCGACTGGCTGGCGACCGAGTTCGTCCGGACCGGCTGGGACATGAAGAAGCTGATCCGGCTCCTCGTCACCTCCGCCGCCTACCGGCAGACCTCCCAGGTGACGCCCGAGCACCTGGCGCGCGACCCCTCGAACCGCTTCCTCGCCCGCGGCCCGCGCGTGCGCCTCGCCGCCGAGTTCGTCCGCGATCAGGCGCTCGCGGCGAGCGGGCTTCTCAGCCCCAAGATGTTCGGCCCCTCGGTCTACCCGCCCCAGCCCAAGATGGGGCTGAACGCCGCCTTCTCCTCCTCGCTCGACTGGCAGACGAGCCAGGGGGAGGACAAGTTCCGCCGCGGCCTCTACACCTTCTGGCGCCGCTCGATCACGTATCCCTCCATGGCGACGTTCGACGCGCCCGACCGGAACGTCTGCACGGTGAAGCGCGTTCCCACGAACACGCCCCTCCAGGCCCTCGTCATGATGAACGACCCGGTCTACGTCGAGGCCGCCCAGTCGCTCGCCCGGCGGATCGCGGCCGAGGGCGGGAAGGACGCCCGCGCCCGGGCGACCTACGGCTTCCGCCGCTGCGTCTCGCGGCCCCCGAAGCCGGCCGAGGCGGACCGCCTGGTCGCGCTCTACGAGGAGATGCGCGCCCGGTACGCGAAGGACGCGGCCCGCGCCAAGGCGATGGCGACCGAGCCGATCGGCCCCGCGCCCGAGGGGGCGGACCTGGCGGAGCTGGCGGCCTGGACGGTGGTGGGGAACGTGCTCCTCAACCTCGACGAGATGCTGCTCAAAAGGTAGGGGGATTGAATCATTGACGATCGCACCATTGCACCATTGCCCATCCCCCCCATCCCCCCCCGGGGGGGGCAGGGGGGAACCATCAATGGTGCAATCGTCAATGAGTCAATGGTCCAATCCCCCCGGGAGTGGGGGGAACCATCAATGGTGCAATCGTCAATGAATCAATGGAGCGATCCCATGAATGAACGGCTGCTGGGCCTGACCCGCCGCCACTTCCTGCGCGACTCCTTCGCGGGCGTGGGCGGGATGGCGCTCGCGTCGCTCCTGGCGCGCGACCTCGGGGCCCGGGACGACGGCTCGCTCGCCCCCCGGCGGCCGCACTTCAAGGCGAGGGCGAAGAACGTCATCTACCTCCACATGGCGGGCTCGCCGCCCCACCTCGACCTCTTCGACTACAAGCCCGAGCTCGTGAAGCGCTCGGACCAGGACTGTCCCGACGAGTTCCTGAAGGGCCGCCGCTTCGCCTTCACGAGCGGGGTGCCGAAGCTCCTGGGCTCGCCCCGGAAATGGGCCCAGCACGGGCCGAACGGGACCTGGATCTCGGACGCCATCCCGAACATCGCGGGCGTCGCGGGCGAGATCGCGGTCGTCCGGTCCATGAACACCGACCAGTTCAACCACGCGCCGGCCGAGCTCCTCCTCTACACCGGCTCGCCGAACCAGGGTCGGCCGTCATTCGGGTCCTGGGTGACATACGGCCTGGGCTCGGAAAGCGAGAGCCTCCCCGGCTTCGTCGTCCTCATCTCGAGCGGCTCCAACCCGAGCGCCGGGAAGAGCAACTGGGGAAGCGGCTTCCTCCCCTCCGTCTTCCAGGGCGTCCAGTGCCGCTCCCAGGGCGATCCCGTGCTCTACATCTCCGATCCCGCGGGGATGGACCGCGAGATCCGCCGGAAGAGCCTCGACGCGCTCCGCGACCTCAACGAGCTCCAGGCGAAGGAACTGGGCAACCCAGAGACCGTGACCCGGATCGCCCAGTACGAGCTCGCCTACCGCATGCAGATGGCGGCCCCCGAGGTGATGGACATCTCCAAGGAGCCCGAGTCGGTCCTCAAGGAGTACGGGGCCAAGCCGGGCGCCGGCAGCCTCGCCAACAACATCCTCCTCGCCCGCCGCCTGGTCGAGAAGGGCGTCCGCTACGTCCAGATCTTCGACTGGGGCTGGGACTTCCACGGGACCGGCCCCGCCGAGGACATCCGGGACGGCCTGACCAACAAGTGCCGGACGATGGACGTCCCGGTCGCCGCGCTCATCCGCGACCTCAAGCAGCGCGGCCTCCTCGACGAGACGCTCGTCGTCTGGGGCGGCGAGTTCGGACGCACGCCCTTCCGCGAGGGCCGGACCTCGAAGGGCGCGGTGCTCGGCCGCGACCACTACCCCGACTGCTTCTCGCTCTTCCTGGCCGGCGGCGGCGTCAAGCCCGGGATCGCCTGGGGCGAGACCGACGAGCTCGGCTTCTCGATCACGCGCGACAAGGTCCACGTCCACGACCTCCAGGCGACCATCCTCCACCTTCTCGGGATGGACCACGAGAAGCTCACGTTCCGCTACCAGGGACGCGACTTCCGTCTGACCGACGTCCACGGGCACGTGGTGAAGGGACTCCTGGCGTAGGGCGAGCATTTGGAATCTCGCAGCTCGCATCTCGGACGGGGAGAGGAAGTCTTCGGGGATCCGGAGGGGAGCGGGGCGCGCTTCCCCTCACCGGGCGCGGGATCCTCGCCGTATCCTTGGGTGTAGGAGGCCCGCCCATGAAGATTTCCATCCTGACGATCCTGCCCTTCGTTTCGGGCCTTCCGGCCCTCGCTCAGGACAAGAAGCCGCCGAAGGATCCGACGGATCCCAAGCAGATCGTGCTCGACCGATCGAGCTTCCTCCGGACGGCAGTGAAGGCGTACGCCGTCTACCTGGGATCGGACCCGGCCAAGGGGGAGCTGGTCATGCGGAAGGAAGGGGAGGCGGAAGGGAAGGCCTTCGCGATCGATCCGGACGCCGAGGTCCGGGTCCGCGGGTACTGGGGCGGGCTCGGGGACCTCGTCCCGGGCGACCGGGTCTGGACCTGGACGCGGGTGGGGCCGGACGGGAAGCCCCGGGCGCTCATCATGGTCGCCGACGAGATCTCGGAGCAGGACATCCACCAGATCCCCTGGGAGCTCGTCTCGGCGGACCCGGAGAAGCGCGAGGTCGCGATCCGGCGGACGCTGGACCGGAAGAACGAGCAGACGCGGACGCTCAAGGCCGCCGCGGCGCTGGGGCTCGCCCGCGAGGGCGAGGACGCCGTCTTCCGGGGCGGGGAAAACCCCATCCCGGTGAAGCCGGGCGGCTTGGTCTTCGTGCGGACGACGGGCCCCGAGCTCCTCGAGGTCGCGCGGCCGGAAGACCTTGCGGCGATCCGGGAGGCGCAGAAGGCGCGGCTCGAGGAGCGCTGGAGGAAGGAGGGGCTGCCCGGGACGATCGGCGCCTTCCATCCGCTCACGGGCGAGCTCGAGGTGGTGCTCGACCACGAGGCGATCCGCTGGGGCCGCTCGCTCAAGCCCAACGACCGGGTCCGGATCCTGCAGGAGAAGCCGATCCATGCCGCCGTCCTCGAGATGCGACCCTGGAACGAGCGGACGCGGGTGACGATGGCGGTCTCGGGCCGGGAGCTCGCGGACCTGGCGCCGGGCCGGCGGGTCCGGCTCGGGATCGAGGAGCCCTCCGCGGAGGCGCGCGCTTCCAAGATCCCCCCGGACGCGGGGCGGCTCAAGGACGCCTCGGCCCGGGCCGAGTGGTTCCTGGCCAGCACCTACTGCACGTGCTCGATCGCGGGGGACGTCTGAACGGGCATGTTCTACACGCTGGCGGCGTGCAACACCATGAAGTGCGCGATGCCGAACCGCGTCCGCGGTTTCGTGAACCCGCTCCTCGCCAAGGGCCTCTCGGACGCGGACGTCCTCGAGGAGATGGAGAAGGAGTTCGGCGCGGCAATCTGGAGGCCGCACCTCCTCCGGTAGGAGATTGGGCCATTGACCCAATGACGATTGAGCCATTGAAGGGGATACGTCGGACTCCTTGAGGTTGGGCGCTGAGCTCAAGGAGATCCATCCAAACCGCGAGATCAGCGCCCCCCCAGGAGGGGCTTGAGCGCCGCCCAGGCCTCCATGGCCTCCCGGAGCGCCTCGAGGTGCGAGAGCCGTGCCGCCCCGCGCTCCCGGCGGGCGGCCAGGACGTCGGAGAGGGG
>Ga0187893_10005168_pt1 | contig 23786 bp, 16 predicted proteins | sample MA1701074metaG_FD_139574 | JGI IMG/M metagenome (GOLD analysis project Ga0187893, IMG submission 139574) | White microbial mat communities from a basaltic lava cave in the Kipuka Kanohina Cave System on the Island of Hawaii, USA - MA170107-4 metaG ...
CGCCGACGCGGTGCACGCGCGCGGGCGCGACAACCTCGCCGCGTTCGAGGCGCGCGGCGTGCTGCGCTCCGACGCCGAGCCGCGGCTGTATCTGTACGCGCAGCAGATGGGCACGCACCGCCAGGTCGGCGTCGTCGGCTGCGTCGCGGTGCGCGAGTATCTCGACGGCACGATCAAGAAGCACGAGAACACGCGGCCCGACAAGGAGGACGACCGCACGCGCCACATCGACACCTTGGGCGCGCACGACGAACCGGTGTTCCTGACCTATCGCGCGGTGCCGGCGATCGACGCCGCGGTGCGCGATGCGGCGAGAGCCGCGCCGGTCTACGACTTCAGGCTGCCCGACGGCGTCGCGCACACGCTGTGGGTGCTGCCGCGCGAAACCGGCGCACGGATCGCGGCGCTGTTCCAGGCGGTGCCCGCGCTCTACGTCGCCGACGGGCACCACCGTTGTGCGGCGGCGGCGCGCGTGCACGCGCTGCGCGCCAAGACCGCGGGCGAGCACGACGCGTTTCCGGCCGTGATCTTCCCGCACGACCAAGTGCAGATCCTTGCCTACAACCGCGTCGTGCGCGACGCGCAGCGCCGTTCACCTCGGGAGCTGCTCGCCGCGGTCGGCAACGCGATGGAGGTCGCACCGGCCGAGCGCGCCGAGCCCGACGCGGCGCTCTCGTTCGGGCTCTACGTCGGCGATCGCTGGTATCGCGGTACCGTTCGGCCTGGCGCCGCCGACGCGGGCGACCCGGTCGCGAGGCTCGACTGCCAGGTCGTGCAGGATCGCCTGCTCGCCCCCGTGTTCGGCATCGCCGACCAGCGGCGAGACCCGAACATCGATTTCGTCGGCGGCGTGCGCGGCGCGCGCGAACTCGAGCGCCGCGTTGCGCTCGACGGATGGTCGCTCGCGATCGCGATGCACCCGACGCGCGTCGAGCAGCTCATCGCGGTGAGCGACGCCGGCCTCTTGATGCCGCCCAAGAGCACCTGGTTCGAGCCGAAGCTGCGCAGCGGATTGTTCGTGCATCGGTTCTAGTCCACTGAGTCAGCGACATGGCCTACGTCGCATTGTTCGAGATCGTCGATCGCACGATGGTGACCGTCGCTGCCGTTCGGCACCGGCGGGAAGACGACTATCGCTGACCGCGCTGCGCCACCTCAGAACCGCCGGTGTCCCCCGCTGGGCTGATCGAGCTGGACCGCCGCCGCCTCGAGTTCGGTCCCGAGGTCGCCGCCGTCCGGCTCGCCGCTCTTGCGAAGCTGGCCCGCACCCGCCTCGCGAGCGCGCGCGACGTGCTGCGGCTGCACGAGGTGCTGTGCGTCGCGCGTGCGTACCCCGACAACGCCCAAGTGCTGTCGCAGGTCGAGGCGATGCTCGCGCGCTTCGCTGCCCGCGCCGACCTGAGGGCGCACCGCGCTGCACTCGCCGATAGCGGCGTCGCCGGCACCGACGTCCGCTACCGCTTCTTCTACGGCCAGGCGCGCTGGCTCGCCGAGCGCTGGCCCGCACAGCTTCGGCTCGACCGCGGCGACGAGGAAGCCGCCAACCGCATCGCGCGAGCGCTCCGCGTGCTGCTCACCGCGACCGAAGCGCACGCGCTCGCCGAGCTCGAGCTGCCGGGGTACGCCGCGCTCGACCGCGTGCGCGACGCGCGCGTCACCGACGCGGCGTTCCTGCTCGGCCGCATCGGCGCGCTGCCGGGCAACGGCTTCACGCGCGAGCAGTTCTCCGACGAGATCGACGCCACGTTCGTCCTGCGGCCGGGCGGCGGCACGCCGTCGCGCAGCACGGCGCGCTTCGGCGCAACGCGCGTCGCGTTCCAGCGCTCGCCGCTCGCGCGTGCAAGACCCGACGTGCGCGCCGAGCTGGCGCGGCCGCCGCGCGCGCTGCGCCGCTCGCCTCCGGATCGGGCGGCCGAGCTGATCGATCTCGCGCGCGGCGCGATGGTGCTCAGGCAGCGCTCGATGGAGTCGTTCTCGTACGGCGACGCGCACGACGTCTGGCTCGCCGGCGACCGCGGCGGGCTCGCGTTCGCGCTGATCGGCGTCGTCGCCGAACGGCGCCACGCGGTCGCCGCGAGCTACGGCACGCTCACGTTGCGCAACGGGGTGCCACTCGGCTACGGCCAGGCCGACGTGGTCGGCCGCAGCGCGGCGCTGTCGTTCAACACCTTCGACACGTTCCGCGGCGCCGACGCGGCGTTCACCTTCGCGCGTCTGCTCGCCGCGTTGCGCCATGCGTTCGGCGTCACGTCGTTCACGCTCGACGGCTACCAGCTCGGCAAGGGCAACGACGAGGGCATCGAGTCGGGCGCGTGGTGGTTCTACCGCAAGCTCGGGTTCGTGCCGCGCGACGCAGCCGCACTGCGGTTGGCGGCGACCGAAGAGGCGCGCGTGCGGAGCAATCCGAAGCACCGCTCGAGCCGCGCCGCGTTGCGCAAGCTCGCCGAGCACCGCGTGTTCTTCGATCTCGACCCCCAGCGGCCGCACCCGCTGCCGCCGCTCGTGCCGCTCGGCATGCGCGTCGCGCGGCTCTTGTCCGAGCGCGGCGGCGCCGACCGCCAAGCAGCGGTCGAGGAGTGCAGCCGCGACGCGCTGCGCCGCTGCGGCGTCGAGTCGCTGCGCGGCTTCACCAGCGCCGAACGCGACGCGTGGCGGCGCTGGGCGCCGATCGTCGCACTGCTCGACGTCGAGGGCTGGAGCCGGGCCGAACGGTCAGCGCTGGCCGACGTCATCCGCGCCAAGGCCGCGCGCAGCGAGCGCGACTACGTCGAGCGCTACAACGCGCACCCGCGGCTCGACGCGGCGCTGCTGGCCGCGGCGGCGCCCTAGAACCGCGCGCCGCGCACGCCCAAGCTCCTTGTGGAGCGCCGTGCAAGTCGCGCTCGCCCAGCCTCTCGCGCCAGCAGCAGAGGGCGTCAATGCTGGAGGATCTTCGAGAGGAACTCGCGCGCGCGCGGCGAGCGCGCGGCAGGGTTGCCGAAGAAGTCGTCCTTGGTCGCGTCCTCGACGATCTTGCCCTGGTCCATGAAGATCACGCGGTGGCTCACCTTGCGCGCGAAGCCCATCTCGTGCGTGACGACCATCATCGTCATGCCTTCCTTCGCGAGCAGCACCATCACGTCGAGCACTTCGCCGACCATCTCGGGGTCGAGCGCCGAGGTCGGCTCGTCGAACAGCATCACGATCGGGTCCATCGACAGCGCGCGCGCGATCGCGACGCGCTGCTGCTGGCCGCCCGAAAGCTGGCCGGGGAACTTGTCCTTGTGCGCCATCAGGCCGACGCGGTCGAGCATCTTCAGGCCGCGCGTCATGGCCTCGTCCTTGCCGCGGCCCCGCACCTTGATCTGCGCCAGGGTCAGGTTCTCTGTCACCGACAGGTGCGGGAACAGCTCGAAGTGCTGGAACACCATGCCGACGCGCGAGCGCAGCTTCGGCAGGTTGGTCTTCGAGTCGGCGATCGAGACGCCGTCGACGATGATGTCGCCCTTCTGGAACGGCTCGAGCGCGTTCACGGTCTTGATCAGGGTCGATTTGCCCGAGCCCGACGGGCCGCACACGACGACGACCTCGCCCTTCTTGATGCTGGTGGTGCAGTCGGTCAGCACCTGAAAGCTGCCGTACCACTTGCTGACGTCCTTGATGTCGATCATGTGCGTGCCTCAACGGATGATCTGAATCTTCTGCTGCAACCTGCGCACCAGCATCGACAGCGAAAAGCAGATCACGAAATAGACGACGGCGGCGACGAGATACGTCTCGACTGGGCGGTTGAAGTTCTTGCCCGCGACCTCGAAGCCCTTCAGCAGGTCGTAGGCGCCGATCGCGTACACGAGCGAGGTGTCCTGGAACAGGATGATCGTCTGCGTCAGCAGCACCGGCAGCATGTTGCGGAACGCCTGCGGCAGCACGATCAACTGCATCGTCTGCGCGTAGCTCATGCCGACCGCGTAGCCCGCGAACACCTGGCCGCGCGGCACCGACTGGATGCCGGCGCGCATGATCTCGGAGTAGTACGCCGCCTCGAAGATCGTGAACGTGACGACCGCCGACAGCTCGGCGCCCATCGGCCGCCCGATGATGAGCGGGATGAGCAGGAAGAACCACAGGATCACCATCACCAGCGGGATCGAGCGCAGGGTGTTGACGTAGAACGCCGCCGGCCACACCAGCCACTTGATGCCCGACAGCCGCATCAGCGCGAGCACGGTGCCGAGCGCGATGCCGCCGATCATCGCGATCAAGGTGAGCTGGATCGAGAACAGGAAGCCCTTGACGACGAAGCTCTGGATGACGGCCCAGTCGAGGAACGAGAAGTCGAGTTGCATCACGCCTCCCGCTGGGCCGCTCCCGAGGGAGGCACGCCCCCTCGGGGGGCAGGCAACGAACGTGGCCTTGGGGGCTTCATCTGCCTCCCCCGATCATCCCCGGCACTCGCACCCGGCCCTCGACGAACAGCATCGCGCGGTTGATCGCGAACGCCGAGATGAAGTAGAGACCCGTCACCGCCAGGTAGATCTCGATGCCGCGCGAGGTTTCCTCCTGCGCCTGCAGCGCGAACATCGTCAGCTCGGCGATCGAGACCGCGAACGCGACCGACGAGTTCTTGATGATGTTCATCGACTCGCTGGTGAGCGGCGGGATCACGATGCGGAACGCCATCGGCAACAGCACGTAGCGGTAGGTCTGCGGCAACGTCAGCCCCATCGCCAGCCCGGCGTAGCGCTGGCCGCGCGGCAGCGACTGGATGCCCGCCTTGACCTGCTCGGAGATGCGCGCCGAGGTGAAGAAGCCGAGCGCGAACACGACCAGGATGAAGCTCGGCACCGCTTGCAGGCCGCGGAAGATGCCGGGAATGACGTGGTACCAGAGAAAGATCTGCACCAGCAGCGGGATGTTGCGGAACAGCTCGGTCCACGCGTTGCCGAAGCCGACGAGCCACTTGTTCGGCGTCGTGCGCAGGATGCCCATCAGCGAGCCGGCCGCGATCGCGACGACGAGCGCGAGCAGCGCAACCGAAAGCGTCCAGCCCCAGGCCGAGATCATCCAGTCGAGATACGTCTCCCCGCCGCCGGTGTCCTGCAGGAACACCTGCCAGTCCCACGTCATCCCCGCTGCCTCCTGTTGTTATCGCTCCCTCTCCCCTCCGGGAGAGGGATGGATCCTCACTTCTTCGCGTACTCCTCCATCGGCTTGTCGTTCGGGTTCGACCACGCGGCCTTGGTCGCTTCGGAAAGCGGCAGGCCGACCTTGGTGTTGGCGGGCGGGATCGGCTGCATGAACCACTTCTCGTAGAGCTTGGTCAACTCGCCGCTCTTGGCCATGCCGGTGACGCTCGCGTCGACCGCCTTCTTGAACGCCGCGTCGTCCTTGCGGATCATGATCGCGATCGGCTCCACCGACAGGACCTCGCCGACGATCTTGAAATCGGCCGGGTTCTTCGACTTCGAGATCAGCCCGGCGAGGATCTGGCCGTCCATCACGAACGCGTCGGCGCGGCCCGATTCGAGCAGCAGGAAGCTGTCGGCGTGGTCCTTGCCGAACACCTCCTCGAAGCTGACGTTGGCGCCGCGCTCGTGCTTGCGCAGGTGCTGCACCGAGGTCGTGCCGGTGGTCGTCGCGACCTTCTTGCCGGCCAGCTGCGCGATCGAGTTGATGCCCGAGTTGGCCTTCACCGCGATGCGCACTTCCTCGACGTAGGTGGTCGGCGCGAACGCGACGTCCTTCTGACGCGCCGCGTTGTTGGTGGTCGAGCCGCACTCGATATCGACGGTGCCGTTCTGCACCAGCGGGATGCGGTTCTGCGACGTCACCGGCTGGTACCTGATGTCGAGCTTCGGCAAGCCCAACTGCTTCTGCACGTCGGCGAGGATGCGCTGGCACACCTCGACGTGGAAGCCGACGTACTTGCCGTCGCCCAGGGTGTACGACAGCGCGCCCGACGACTCGCGCACGCCCATCGTGACGGCTGCCGAGTCCTTCATTTTCTTCAACGTGTCCTGCGCCTGCGCCGCGCCGACGCTCAGCGCCGCGGCCAGAACCAGCATCAGCTTCTTCATTGCTCGCTCCTGAATAGGGAAATGTCGGAAGCCGCATTCTGAGCGAGCGCGAACTCCGGGAAACCACGGGTTTTCATCCCCTCTTCAGCGCCTCTTTCCTCGGGGAGAGGGCCCCGGGGCGAGGGCCAGGTGCTCGCGGTTCATCCGCTCAGCGCGAGCGCAGGAACTCCCACAGCGCGAGCGCACCCGGCTTGGCTTGCCGCGCGACCTCGGCGCGCTCGCGGTAGATGCGCACCTCCATCGCGACTTCGAAGTGCCCGTTCGCGGCGGCGCGCACGAGGCGGCGCGACTTGAGCTCCTTCTTGACCGAGCTGGCGGGCAGGAACGCGAGGCCGTGCCCTTCGACCGCCATCGCCTTCAGGCCCTCGGCCATGTCGGTCTCGTAGATCGCGTCGAGCTGGAGCGGCGTCTCGGCCCGCTTCACGATCAGGTCGACCAGCCGGCCCAGGTAGGCGCCCGACGCGTAGGCGAGGAACGGCACCTTGCTGCCGTTCGCAGCGGGCAGGCCGAACAGCGGCTTGCCATCGGCGTCGGCCTTTGCGTACGGGGCGAGCGTCTCGTGGCCGAGGCTCAGCATCTCGTAGCGGTCGGGACTCAGCTGCAACGGCTCGGACGGATGGTGGTACGCGAGCAGCAGGTCGCAGTTGCCCTCGGTCAGCTGCAGCACCGCGTCGTGCACGTTCAACGTGACGAGGCGGCTCTTCACGGCGCCGAAGTGTTCGCGCAGGTCCATCACCCAGTGCGGGAAGAACGTGAACGCGAGCGAATGCGGCACCGCGAACTCGATCATGTCCTCGCCCGCACCGCGCGGGCCGCGCAGCATGTTGCGCGCGGCCTGCAGGCTGCCGAGGATCTCGAGCGCCTGCGCGTGGAACGTCTCGCCGGCCGGCGTGAGCCGCGTCGGATACGACGAGCGGTCGACGAGGTCGATCCCCGCCCACGCCTCGAGCGCCTGGATGCGGCGCGAGAACGCGGGCTGCGTGACGTGGCGCAGGAGCGCCGAGCGCGAGAAGCTGCGCGTCTCGGCGAGGCTCACGAAGTCCTCGAGCCACTTGGTCTCCACGGCGCGAAGTGTACGCAGCGGACGCCGGTACGCCGGGCGTAAGCTCACGTCCCCGAGGAGCGAGCTTATGAACGACACGACCGACCTGCTGCGCATCGAACGCTTCGAAGCCGTCCTCCAACTTGCCGCGCAGCACGTCGATCCGAAATGGCGCGCGATGTTCGACGGCTACGCGCGCGAGACCCTGCGCCGGCTCGACGCCGACGACCTCGCCGAGCTGGCGCCCGAAGATCTGTCGGGCGCGCTGTTGTCGCACTGGCAGTTCGGCGCGACGCGCGCCGCGGGCAAGCCGAAGGTGCGCGTGCAGAACCCGAGCGTCGCCGACAACGGCTGGGCCTCGCACCACTCGGTGGTCGAGATCGTCAACGACGACATGCCGTTCCTCGTCGATTCGACGTCGACCGAGATCAACCGCCAGGGCCTTTCGCTGCACCTGATCGTGCACCCGGTGTTCGCGGTCGAGCGCGACACCGAAGGCCGCCTGGTCTCGATCCGGCCCCGCGCCGACGCCCCCGACGCGCGCTGCGAGTCGTGGATGCACGTCGAGGTCGATCGCCTCGTCGACGCCGAGCAGCGCGCCGAGCTGGTGGCCGGCATCGAACGCGTGCTCGGCGACGTGCGCGCCGCGGTCGAGGACTGGCAGCCGATGCGCGAGCGGCTGGCCGCGGCGGCGCGCGAACTCGACGCCGCGCCCGCGGCGCTGGCGCGCGCGCAGGTCGCCGAGAGCCGCGCGTTCCTCGAGTGGCTGGCCGAGGATCACCTGACCCTGCTCGGCTACCGCCAGCACGACCTCGTCGTCGAGCACGGCGAGGATGCGCTCCGGCTCGTCCCCGGCAGCGGGCTCGGCGTGCTGCGCGAGAGCGAGACGGAGCGCGCCGCGGGCAGCGTCTCGGCGCTGCCGCGCGAATCGCGCGCGATCGCGCGCGCGACCTTGCCCGTCGTCATCGTCACCAAGGCGAACCGGCGCGCGACCGTGCACCGCCCGGGCTACACCGACTACATCGGCGTCAAGCGCTACGACGCTGCGGGCGCGGTGATCGGCGAGCACCGCTTCCTCGGCCTGTTCACGTCGAGCGCGTACAGCTCGCGCGTCTCCGAGACGCCGCTCCTGCGCGGCAAGGTCGAGGCGATCGCCCGACGCGCCGGGCTCGCTCCGGGCGGACACCTCGCAAAGGCGCTCGACCACGTGCTCGAGACGTTCCCGCGCGACGAGCTGTTCCAGATCACCGACGACGAGCTGTTCGAGATCGCGCTCGGCATCGTCGCGCTCGGCGACCGGCAGCGCCTGCGCCTGTTCGTGCGGCGCGACCTGTTCGACCGCTTCGTCTCGTGCCTCGTCTACGTGCCGCGCGAAGCGTACTCGACCGACCTGCGCGTCAGGTTCCAGAAGATCCTGATGCAGGCGTTCGCCGGAACCAGCGCCGAGTTCAACGTGCAGCTCGGCGACACGGTGCTCGCGCGCATCCACATCACGGTGCGCACGACACCCGGGCAGGTGCCGGCCTTCGACCGCAAGGAGCTCGAGGCCAAGCTCGCGCACGCCGCCAGGCGCTGGCCCGACCAGCTGCGCGACGCGCTGATCGAGGCCGAGGGCGACGCGCGCGGCATCGAGCTCTACAAGCGCTGGAGCGCCGCGTTCGCTCCCGCGTACCGCGATCGCACGACGGCGCGCGCCGCGGTCGCCGACGTGCGCCGCATCGACGCGCTGTCGGCCGAGTCGCCGCTCGCGCTCGCGCTCTACCGGCCGCTCGGCGTCGGGCCCGACACGCTCGGCTTCAAGGTCTACTTCCGGGGGGCACCGATCGTGCTGTCGGACTCGCTGCCGATGCTCGAGCACATGGGCGCGCGCGTGCTCGGCGAACGCTACGACGAGATCGACGCCGGCGCGACGCCGATCGCGCTGCACGACTTCGAGCTTTCGGTGCAGGCCGCCGACGAGCTCGAGCCGGAAACGTTGGCGCGCCTGTTCGAGGACACGTTCTCGCGCGTGTTCCGCGGCGAGGTCGAGAACGACGACTTCAACCGCCTGGTGCTGCGCGCCGCACTCGGCGCCGACGAGATCGTCGTGCTGCGCGCCTATGCGAAGTACCTGAAGCAGATCGGCTTCGTGCTCTCGCAAGGCACGATCGAATCGACCCTGGCGCAGCATCCGCGCATCGCGCGCATGCTGGTCGCCTTGTTCAAGCTGCGCCTGGACCCGGCCGCGCGCGACGAGGCCGCCGCCGAGGCGCAGGTCAACGCGATCGAGAAGGCGCTCGACAAGGTGAGCACGTTGTCGGAGGACCGCGTGCTGCGCCAGCTGCTCGCGCTCGTGCTCGCGACGTTGCGCACCAACCTCTGGCGCACCGGGGTCGGCCACTCCGGCGCGCCGGGACCGCGGCGCACGTTCCTCGGCTTCAAGCTCGAATCGGCGAAGGTGCCGGGGCTGCCCGAGCCGAAGCCGCTGTACGAGATCTTCGTCTATTCGACGCGCTTCGAAGGCATCCACCTGCGCGGCGGCAAGGTCGCGCGCGGCGGGCTGCGCTGGTCGGATCGGCCCGAGGACTTCCGCACCGAGGTGCTCGGACTGGTCAAGGCGCAGATGGTCAAGAACACGGTGATCGTGCCGGTCGGCTCGAAGGGCGGCTTCGTGTTGAAGAAGGCGCCGCCGGCAACCGACCGCGACGCGCTGCAGAAGGAAGGCATCGCGTGCTACCAGGACTACCTGCGCGGCCTGCTCGACCTGACCGACAACCTGGCCGGAACCAAGGTCGTGCCGCCGCCGCAGGTCGTGCGCATCGACGGCGACGACCCGTACCTCGTCGTCGCCGCCGACAAGGGCACGGCGACGTTCTCCGACTACGCGAACGCGGTCAGCAAGGAGTACGGGCACTGGCTCGGCGACGCGTTCGCGTCGGGCGGCAGCGCGGGCTACGACCACAAGGCGATGGGCATCACCGCGCGCGGCGCGTGGGAGAGCGTGAAGCGCCACTTCCGCGAGCGCGGCATCGACACGCAGGCCACCGACTTCACCGTCGCGGGCATCGGCGACATGTCGGGCGACGTGTTCGGCAACGGCATGCTGCTGTCGCGCCACATCCGGCTCGTCGCCGCGTTCGACCACCGCCACGTCTTCATCGACCCGACGCCCGACGCCGCGACCTCGTACGCCGAGCGCGAGCGGCTGTTCAGGCTGCCGCGCTCGTCGTGGGCCGACTACGACCCGAAGCTGATCTCGGCCGGCGGCGGCGTGTGGGCGCGCTCCGAGAAATCGATCCCGATCTCGCCGCAAGCGAGGGCCGCGCTCGGCATCGACGCGGAACGGCTCGCGCCGGCCGAGCTGCTGTCGGCGATCCTGAAGGCGCCGGTCGACCTGCTCTACAACGGCGGCATCGGCACCTACGTGAAGGCGAGCGACGAGTCGCACGCCGAGGTCGGCGACCGCACCAACGACGCGCTGCGCATCGACGGCCGGGCACTGCGCTGCAAGGTCGTGGGCGAAGGCGGCAACCTCGGCGTGACGCAGCGCGGGCGCATCGAGGCCGCGCTGGCGGGCGTTTCGATCTACACCGACGCGATCGACAACTCGGCCGGCGTCGACACGTCGGACCACGAGGTCAACATCAAGATCCTGCTCGGCCTTGCGATCGCCGACGGCGAGATGACCGAGAAGCAGCGCAACGCGGTGCTCGCCGAAATGACCGAGGACGTGGCGACCCTGGTGCTGCGCGACAACTACTTCCAGACGCAGGTGCTGTCGGTGACGAACCGGCTCGGCATGCGGCTCATCGACCAGGAGGCGCGCTTCATCCGCTTCCTCGAGAAGTCGGGGCAGCTGAACCGCTCGATCGAGTTCCTGCCGAGCGAGGACGAGTTCGCCGAGCGCAAGGCGCGCGCGATCGCGCTCACCAGCCCCGAGCGCGCGGTGCTGCTCGCCTACTGCAAGATGTGGCTGTTCGACGCGATGATCGACTCCGACCTGCCGGAGGATGAGTGGATCGCCACTGCGCTCGAGCGCTACTTCCCGAAGGTGCTGCGCGAGCGGTTCGGCCCCTACATCCCGCGCCACCCGCTGCGCCGCGAGATCATCGCGACGCACGTCGTCAACAGCATGGTGAACCGCGTCGGCGCGACCTTCGCGCACCGCCTCTCCGACGCGACCGGCGCCAAACCGGCTCGGGTCGTGCGCGCGTACCTCGCGACGCGCGAGGTGATGGGCCACGTCGCGCTGTGGCAGCAGGTCGAGGCGCTCGACAACAAGGTCCCCGACGCGGTGCAGTCGGAGATGCTGATCGAGGAAGGCTGGCTCACCGCGCGAGCCACCACCTGGTTCCTGCGCTCGCGGCGGCTCGCCGAGCCGATGCTGGAGACGGTCGAGCGCTACACGCCGGCGGTGCAGGCGCTGCTGTCGCGCATCGAGCCCGAGGCCGCCAGGTCGGCGCAGGCGACGGCGTGGGTCGCCGCGGGCGTCCCCGCGAAGCTCGCCGCGCGCATCGCGTGCGCCGACGGGCTCTACGCGGCACTCGACATCGCCGAAGTCGCCGCGACGTCGCGGCGCACGCTCGACGAGGTGTGCGACGTCTATCTCGGCGTCGGCAACCGGCTCGGCCTGGCGCGGTTGCGCGCGCTGATCGACGTGCTGCCGGCCGAGAGCTACTGGCAGACGCGCGCGAAGAACGCGCTCGGCGACGACCTGGCTGGCTTGCAGCGCGACATCGCGCAGGACGTCGTCTGCGCCGGTGCCGGCGACGCGGGCGCGATGCTCGGCGCATGGGAAGAGCGCAGCGCCGCGGCGCTCGAGCGCGCGCAGCGGCTGCTCGCCGAACTCGGCGACGTGAAGGGGGCCGACCTGGCGATGCTGTCGGTCGCGCTGAGGGAGCTGCGCGGCCTGGCTTGAGCGAAGCTGCGCTGCCGGGTCGTAGCAGTGGATGCAACCCGACGGCGCTCACGTTGACCCGCCCCGCGAAGCGGTGGCTCTTGCGCAGAAGCGCGCGCTTTCGCGAGCGACCGCCCGCAATCTCAGTCCGAATTCGCCGAGCCGTGCAGCGCCGCCGCGAGCGAGCCGCCCATGTCGCGCATGAACGCCTCGAGCGAGCGCGCCCCGGAGCCGGCATGCGGTGCGTCGAGCGCGTAGACCGTGACCCAGTACGAAGTGGCGTGCCGCCCTCGCAGTCGCGCAATCGCTTCGTGCAGCGCCGCGCGCGAGCGACTGCCGGTCGCCGCGCCGTTGGTCTGGTACCAGTGCCAGGCAACGATGCGCAGCCCGGTCCCGGAGATCGTGGCCGCATTGGCATCCACCGAGTGACTGCCCAGAGTCGTGCCGACCGTACCGCGACCGATCTGCATCCAGCTTCGATCCGTCGTCGTCACGAGCTGGTTGACCGAGGACCACAGTTTCGCGTGCTTCGAACGCGCCGAAAAGGCACCGAGGTACACGCCGACCCGCGAGCCGTCCTTCTCGAAGGTGACCACGTGCTCGGCTGCCGGTTGCTGCAGATGCGGCCGCCAGGAGACGAGCGGGTCACGCGTCGCGGTCCAGCCGTTCGCGGGCCTGATCGTCGCCGCGACGGACGAGTCCTGATGCTCGGCTGGACCGAGGCGCGACGCGATCGGCCAGACGCAGACGACGATTGCTGCGGCGGCGGCGGCCGCAGCGGCCTGCTTTGAACGAGCCGGTGGCGCATCGCGCGCCGCCTCGCGTCGCACGGCGGGTGCCGGTTCCTCGCGCCAAAGCGCCCCGACGAAGAAGATCAGCGCCAGGATCACGGTGAAGAACACCCACCCGAAGATCAGGTGGTCGACGCCGACGGCCAGCTTGTTGTTCGTGAGATGCGCCATCAACACGATGCCGTAGGCGCGCACCCAGTTCGCGACCAGCGCGCACAGCACGGCGGCGCCGATGAAGGCGAGCCGCCGGCGCGGCGAGCGGTACATCGCGGCGGCGTACACCGTAGCGACCGCCGCGCAGGCGATCAGGTAGCGGATGCCGCTGCACGCCTCGACCACCGACCACTTCCCGCTCGGAATCCAGAAGTGCATGTCTTCGCGGTACACCGGCACGCCCGACAGCCTGAGCGCCGCGACGGTGAAATCCGCCGTCCACTCCATCATGTGCGGGATCAGCGCGTCGCCGGCGGGCACCGCGAAGAACAGGAACGCGAACGGCAGCGCGAGCGCGCGCACCCACGCCAAGCCGTACACCGTCGCGACCGCCGTCGGAACGAGCGCGATCACGGCGAGCTGGCTCGGCGTGCCCGCGGCCATCCAGTCCGCCACGAGCCATACCAAGCCCAAGCCGGCCATGCACGGCAGGCCCGGCCAGAACGGTCGCACCGCAAGGCGCGACAGCTCGGCACGCGAACCCCAGACCCAGCCGACGAAGATCGGCAGCACCAGAAAGCCGTGCGCGTAGGTGCCGGAGCGCTGCCATACCTCGACCATCGACCAGGTCGTCGGCGCGAAGATGGCCAGCACCGAGACAAGCAGCCCGACGACGCCGGCGAACGGCAACGCGTTCGCTCGCAGCATCGCCGGCGCCATCGAAGGCAGCGCCACGGCATGCCGCTCGGCGGCAGCGGTCACCGGCTCGGGTGACGCGAGCGCTCCGAGGCGATCCTCGCGGAGCTGGCTCACTGCGCCGCTCTTCGGGTCAGCGTTGCGAGCAGTTGCGGGACCTCTTGCTTGCCACGGAACTCGGCCTTCTCCGACGCGAGCGCCAGCAGTTCCGCCTTTCCCTCATCGACACGACCGGCCTTCAGCAGGCCCTTGGCGTGGTCGAGTCGCAGGTCGTGCCGATGCGGTGCGAGCGCACGCGCCTTGGCCAGATGCACAAGCCCCTGTTGCGCCTGACCGCGGCCGACCTGCAGCACGCCCAAGGTGCCGAGCACGTCGGCATTGTCCGGCGCGAGCCGCGCGGCGTGCTCCGCGATCTGGAGCGAGCGCGGATCGTTCAGCTCGCCGAGCACCCAGGCCAGATTGTTGTTCGCGACGACGTTGGCCGGTTCGTGCTTGACGACCGCCTCGTACTGCTGCGCTGCCTCGCGCAGGCGCTTCGCATCGAGCGCGCGTTCACCGGCGTACAGACGCATCGCGATGTCGCGCGGGTTGGCGGCGAGCCATTCGCCTGCAAGCTCGTCGCAGCGCTCCGAGCGCTTGCTTGCGATCAGCAGTTCGCACAGCTTGATCGCGCTCGCGGTGGCGCGCGGATCGGCCTCCAGCGCAGCACGGTAGGCACGTTCCGCCTCGGCAGTTTTCGCTTGCGCGCGATAGACATCGCCGAGCAAGGTCGCTCCAGGCGCCGAGCCGCGCGATCTCGAAGCAAGCGCCTGCGCCGCAGCGGTCGCCCGATCGAACTTGCCGCCCGCGACGTACGCAGCCACCAGCTCGCCGATGATGGCCACGTCGTCGGGAGCCCGCGCTCGCGCGCTCTTCAACGCCTCGGCAGCGTGCTGGAACTCCTTGCGGCTCATCTGCACGGCCGCCAGGCGCCTGAGCGGCTGCGCCGACCGGCTCTCGATCGAGGCGATGCGCTCGAAGGTCCGCATCGCGCCCTCGCCGTCGCCGGTCGCGAACTGAGTGTCGCCGAGCAGTTCGAGCAGGCGCGGCTCCGCAGCGAGATCCGCGGCTTTGCGCGCAACGGCGATCGCCGCGTCGAAATCGCGCCTGTGGAGATGCTGCTGCACGAGCGCAGCGTTCAAGAGGGCGGACCGGGGAAACTTGGCGAGCGCGGTACGCAGTGTCGCGGAGGCTTCCTCTTCATGCCGCAGGCGGCGCTGCAATTCGGCCAGCGCAAGGAACGTTCGCTCGTCGGGCGCACGCGCCAGGACAGCCTCGTAGCGGCGCTTGGCGTCGGCCGGCTTGCCTTCGGCCAGATCCACCTCGGCGAGCGCGCGCAGCGCGGGCAGGAAATCGGCCTCGAGCTTCAGGGCCGCCTCGAAGTTCTCGCGCGCGGACGTCAGCTTCCTGCCGGCGAGCCTCGCCATGCCTGCCGCGTGGTGCGCCATGTGATCCTGCGGCGCCTTCTTCTTGTACGCCTCGGCCGCCGTCAGAGCCTTGTCGGATTCGAGTCTGCGCAAGTGGAAGGCGACGAGCGTCAGGTCCGCTTGTCGGCTACCCTCCATCGCCGCTGCGGCCTGCAACGCATCGATGCCGGCGTCGAAGTCTCCGCGTGCCAGCGCGATCTGGCCGAGCCGCAGCAGCGCACGCTGGGGGTCTTGAGCAAGGCTGCGCGCTGCCTCGAACGACTCGGACGCACGCGCCAGGTCGCCGTCCGCCAGGTAGGCCTCGCCCGCGAGCATCGCGAGCGCTGCGTCCTTCGCCGGCAGCAGCGGCTTGAGCGCATCGATCGCCTTCGACGCATGGCCCTGCCGCAGGTAGGTCGCCGCGAGCAGCCGGCGCGCCGTCGCATCGTTGTGCCCCGACGCGAGCGCGGCGCGCAGATGGTCTTCGGCCAACGACAGGTTGTCGGCGCGCAGTTCGATCTCACCTGCGAGCGTCAGCGAAAGCGGCGGCACCTGGGTCGCCTTCAGCATCGGCGCAAGGTGTTCGCGGGCCTCGGATACGCGTCCCTGGCGCAACGCCACCAGGCTCTTGAGGACGATGAAGCGCGGGTCCTTTTCGGACCCAGGGTGCTTCAGCAGGTCGGCGGCAGCGGCATACTCGTTGCCGTCGACGAGCAGCGAGACCAGCGCAACCCGGACCGGTGCATGGCTCGGGTTGGTGTCGAGCGCCCGTTCGAGCGCCTGCCGGGCCGAAGTTCGATCGCCGCGCGCAAGCGCGAGTTCGGCCTTCAGGATCTGCGCCTGCGCGAGCTGGGGTGCGGCAACCAGTACCTGATCGACGATCGAAAGCGCCTCGCCAGCCTTGCCGTCGAGAGCAAGGATGCGCGCCTGACCGACGCGCGCAAGCGCGTGATCGGCGCGCGCGGCCAGAGCGGCAGCGTAGCCCTCCGCTGCCTCGGCGACCGCGCGCTGCGCGAGCAGCGCGTCCGCGACGTGGGTGCGCAACGCAGCCTCGGCAAGGTCGTTGCGCAGGCGCGGGTGAGCGCCGAATTCGCGCACCACCGCGTCGGACTTGCCCTGCTCGATCATCGCGCGCGCGAGCGCTGGCAGCACCTCGTCGGCGGGCTCGCCCAGCTCGAGGGCGCGGCGCAGCGCGGTCTCCGCGGAGCTGGCGAAGCCGAGATTCAAGCGCGCGATGCCGAGCAGCCGATGCGCGACGCCGCTGTCGTTGGACAGACGCACGGCGTTGCGCAGCTCGACCTCGGCACTCGCATAGTCGCTCTTCGCCAGGTGCTGTTCGGCCGACCGGACGTACTCCTGCGGCGTTCGTTCCGCGCAGCCCGCGAGTACGCTCGCCGCGATGACGGCCATGACATGGATGGTCTTGTTCAATGCGCTCCCCTGCAGGCAGCAACGAACGCCGCGCAGCGCGGCGAGTGCACGACCATCACATCCCGGCCCCGCGTGGTCAACATCAGCTTGCGTGCCGTGCAACAGCGCGAAGCGCGAAATCACCAGTAGTTCACGCCGCGAACGACAGGGCGGCCGGGGGTTGCCCTCTCACATTAGGCCAATGCGGCTCTGCCACTTTGCGCGAACCGCCACGCGGGCCGGGCCCGGCCCCGCAGGCGGGTCAATACGCGATCTCGTAGCGGTAGCCCTTGTAGCTCAGCACCGCGGCGCGCGGCTTGATCTGCTGGAGCAGCAAGTCGGGCGCGAGCTGCGCGCCTTCCTGCAGCAGCTGGCCGTTGACGATCAGCATGCGGTTGGCCGCATTCTCCGAGTACATCGAGCCGCCGATCGCGAGCTGGGGCAGCTCGCGCCGGATGCCTTCGGGCAGCTCGGCGATCGCGTGCACGCGGTCGCTCGGCTCGGGCACCGGCGGTGCAGCAGGAGCCGGCGCCGCGAGCGTTCGACTCTGCACGGCCGCAGCCGCAGGCGCCGCGAGCGTTCGACTCTGCACGGCCGCAGCCGCAGGCGCCGCGGCAACGGGGCTCTCGGTCCCGGTCGCGGCCGGCGCTGCGGCCTGCTCTCGCCTCGCAGGAGGAGGCGCAACTCGCTCCGGTGCCGGACGTGACGCGGGCGCGCTGCGCTCGGTGCGCGTCTGCCGAGCAGCGTTGACCGGAGCCTGCGCTGCGACGGCCGTCGCGACGGACGGGATCGAGGGCAGCGCAGCACGCGCTGCCGCGACCGGCGCAGGCGCGGTGGCGACGGGCGCAGGCGGTGCGGCAACGAGCTGCGCCGGGTCGGGCGAGACAGGTGCGAACAGCCAATTCCACGCGACCACGCACACCACTGCGCCGAGCACGCCGACCCCGATCCACACCCAGCGCTTGACGTCGCGGCCGTGCAAGCCGGAAGACGAACCGAACGGCAACGGGCGCGCGTGCAGCCCGGGAATCGCGCCGCGCTCGCGCTCGGAATCGGCGCGCCGCAGCGCATCGAGGATGTACGACATCGGTGCTATCTCTCGATTGCGAGCCGCGGCTCGTCGATGCCGGTGGCGCGGTTGAGTTGCATCAGCGTGATCGGTCCGGCGAGGCCGTCCGGCTTGAGTCCCTGCGCGACCTGGAACGCCGATACCTTCGACCGCAGCGCCGCGGCGCCGCTCTGCTTGGCGCCCGGCTCCGAGTCGCCGCCGAGGGTGGCGAGTTGCGCGTGCAGCCATTCCGCCGGCGGGCTCGCATCGCCTCCCGCATGGCTCGGCGGCAGGCGCCACATGGTCGCGAACTCGCCGCGCCACATGCGCGCGAGCGAGAGCAGCGCGATCGTCTCCGAGACCTCGCCGATGCGCAACGTCGCGCCCTTCTCGGAGATGCCGGTCAGGAGCGCGTGCACCGGCTGTTCGCTGTCGTCGCGCAGGGTCAGGATCGCCGGGCGGCCGAGCTGCCGGATCAGCGCGAGCGTGCCGTTCGCGCTCTTGAAGCAGCGTACCTGCTCGCGCTCGGCGGCGCGGCACGGTTCGCGGTCTGCGAGCGAGAGCTTCCACTGCGCGCCAAGTTCGCGCCAGGCGTCGCTTTCGTCGCGGTCTCCGACCTTGAAGCGCCCGCGCAGATCGGCCGCCGCGAGCATCGCGGGCTCCGTGGCCGCAGGCGTCGATGCGGCCGTCGTCGCCGCGGGCGCCGAGGCAGCGGCCGCCTGCGCCGGCGCCGAAGCGCCCGCGGCGGCAGCGGTCAAAGCCGAACCACTCGGCGCTGCAGCCGACGCGGCAGACGCGCCGGCTGCCGCGGCGCGCACCGCCTCGGCCCGCGCCGGCTCGCGCATGCCGTTCACCGCCGCCATCACGACGCCGAACAGCGCCGCGCCGGCGACGAGCCCCAGGCCGACGCCGATCGCGCGTTCGCGCGGGCGCTCCTTCGGCCGCCGCGGCCTTTCGAACACTTCGCGCGCCGCCTTCTCGATGATCGGCGGGTCGACACGCATCCGGTTCGTCGCGTACGCGCCGAGCAGCGCGCGGTCGCACAGCAGGTTGATGCGCCTGGGCACGCCGCGCGAGAGCCTGAAGACGACCTTGCGCGCCTCGCGATCGAACGGCAGCGGCCCTTTCAGCCCGGCCACCGCCATGCGGTGCCGGATGTACTGCACCGTCTCGCTCTCCGACAACGCCTTCAGGTGGTAGCGCGCGATGACGCGCTGCGCGAGCTGCTCGAGCTCCGGACGCGCGAGCATCGCGCGCAACTCGGGCTGGCCGATCAGGATGATCTGCAGCAGCTTGCGTTCGGCCGTCTCGAGGTTGGTGAGCAGCCGCAGCTGCTCGAGCACGTCGACCGAGAGGCTCTGCGCCTCGTCGATGATCAGCACGTTGTTGCGCCCGTCGGCGTGCGCGGCGAGCAGGAACGCGTTCAGCGGGTCGAGGTAGTCCTTGACGGTCGATGCGCTTGCATCCACGGCGACGTGGAACTCGTCGCACACCAGCTTCAACAGCTCGCTCACGGTGAGCTTCGGGTTGAAGACGTAGGCGACGTTGCAGTCCTTCGGGATCTGCTCGAGGAAGCAGCGGCACACCGTCGTCTTGCCCGCGCCGATCTCGCCCGACAGCAGCACGAAGCCGCCGCCGCCCGAGACGCCGTACAGCAGGTGCGCGAGCGCCTCGCGGTGGCGCTCGCTCATGAACAGGTAGCGCGGATCGGGGGCGATCGAGAACGGCTCCTGTTTCAGGCCGAAGTACTGCGCGTACATGGGCGGCAAGGATACTGCTGTCGCCGAAGGAGCCCGATTGTCGCCGCGTTCTGGGCGATGATCGGGCGATGCTTGGACACCGCCTTCGACCTCGACGCCGGTTGCGCCCGCTGCTCGCGGCGCTCGTGCTGATCGGCCCATACGCTGCGATCGGCCAATCGAGCGCGCCGGCAGAACCGCCTCCGCCGCCCGCGTGCACGCACTGCAAGGAGAAGCTCGGCACGCTCGATGCGCTGCACAACGCGCTGCCTGCTCAGTGGCAGCTCGAACGCGAGCGCGATCCGGTGTTCGGCGGCGAGGTGCTCGTGGTGCAGGCGGGTCGCGCGCACGCGCAGAGCCTCGTGCTCGTGCACGGCCTCGGGCAGAACGGCTTCACCGATTTCCTGCCGCTGATCGAAGGGCTCGCCGCGCGCTACCACGTGATCGCGCTCGACCTGCCGGGCTACGGCTACTCGTCGAGCCCCGAAGGCAAGTATTCGCCGACCAACTACGCGCGCGTGCTGCGCTGGCTGCTCGAACGCCACGCGAAAGGACCGGCGCTCGTCGTCGGGCACTCGATGGGCGGCGCGGTCGCGCTGCGCTTCGCGAGCGAGCACCCGGCGCTGGTCAAGAAGCTCGTCGTCGCCGACGCGGCCGGCATCCTGCACCGCACCGCGTTCGTCAAGCACAGGGTCAGCGTGCCGATCGCAGTCGACGGGCTGCCCGATTTCCTGAAGAACCAGGCGGCGCGCGTCAAGGACTGGGGCAACGCGGTGGTCGAGAAGATCTTCAGCCTGCCCGGCGACCCGACGGCGGCGCTGCGCAGGAGCGACATCGGCTGGAGCATGGCGCTGCGCGACCGCTCGAACATCAACGCGGGGCTCGCGCTCGTCGACGAGGACTACACGCAGGCGATCCACGCGCTGCAGGTGCCGGTGCAGATCATCTGGGGCGAGGCCGACACGATCGCGCCCTTGCGCACCGGCTACGTGCTCGCCGAACGGCTGCCGCGCGCGCAGCTGCACACGCTGTCCGGCGTCGGCCACGTCCCGAGCGAGCACGAGGTCGAGCGCTTCGCCGCACTGCTCGACAAGGTGCTCGACGCCGACCCGGTGCCCGCTTCGCGGCGCGCGATGCCGGTCAAGCCGAGCACGCGCGACGCGCACTGCAAGGGACTCGTCGATCGCCAGTACAGCGGCCACTACCGCGAGATCCGCATCGAGGGCTGCAACGCGGTGCGGCTCGTCGACCTCAGCGCCGAGCGCATCGTGATCCGCGATTCGATCGTGCAGATGCTGCGCACGCGCGTCGAAAGCGACGGCGTCGCGGTCGACATCGGCAACTCGGAGCTGATCGCGACCGCAAGCGAGCTTCGAGGCTCGATCGCGATCCGCAGCGACGGCAGCCGGCTCGATCTGGCCGGCGTCTCGCTCGTCGCGGGCAAGCACGCGGTCGAGGTGCAGAACTGGTCGCGCGTGATCGCGTCGGTCAGCAGCGTGCAGAGCCCGGCCTACGACGGCTGGTGGCACGAGAGCCGCGACATCGAGCGCGGCTCGCTCGTGCCGGCGGCGAGCGCGCGTTGAGGGTCGGGGGTTCGCTCAGGTCGGGTGGCGAGCGCCTCAAGTCTTCGGCAACGTGACGCCGCGCTGCCCTTGGTACTTGCCGCCGCGGTCCCTGTACGAGGTCTCGCACACCTCGTCGCTCTCGATGAACACGACCTGCGCGCACCCTTCGCCGGCGTAGATCTTCGCGGGAAGCGGCGTCGTGTTCGAGAACTCGAGCGTGACGTGCCCTTCCCACTCGGGCTCCAGGGGAGTCACGTTCACGATCACCCCGCAACGCGCGTAGGTCGACTTGCCGAGACACACGGTGAGCACGTTGCGGGGAATCCGGAAGTGCTCCACCGTGCGCGCGAGCGCGAAGCTGTTCGGCGGCACGATGCAGACCGGGCCCTTGAAGTCGACGAACGAGTTCGGGTCGAACGCTTTCGGGTCGACGATCGTGCTGTTGATGTTGGTGAAGATCTTGAATTCGTCGGCGCAGCGCACGTCGTAGCCGTAGCTCGACGTGCCGTAGCTGACGATGCGCTCGCCGCCCGCAGCGGCGCGCACCTGCGCCGGCTCGAACGGATCGATCATCGCGTGCTCGCGCGCCATGCGGCGGATCCAGCGGTCGCTCTTGATGCTCATCGCGTCGTGCCCTCGGATGCGGCGCGCATTGTAGGCACGAGGCGTTGGCGCAAGCGTTCGAGTTGCTGTTTGATCGCGTCGCCCGCGGCGAGCTGCGGGTTCGAATAGCCGTCGCTCTTGCCGGCTTCGCGCTCGCGCCGCTCGATCACCGTGCGCGCCTTCGCATGGGCGTCCTCGAACGACAAGGTCTCGCCGGCGAGCGCCTCGGCGTACATCGCGCGACCGAAGTACGTCAGCTCCGAGCCGCGGCCGCAGCCGTACGACGTGTGGTCGGCGTCGGCTGCCGTCACGATCAATGTCGTATCGCCGCGCAGCGGCTCGATCCAGCTCCCGCTGTAGCACGCCGAAACCGAGATCACGCGGTAGCGCACGCCGGCCGCGTCGAGCGCACGCGCGAGGCCGGCCGGAGTCACTGCGTCGACCGAGAGCGGATTCAATTCGGCGGCGAGCAGTCCGTTCGCCGCGCCGTGCGACGTGAGATGGATGAACAGGATGTCCTCGGCCCGGTCCATGCGGTTCGCGATGCCCAGGATCGCGCGCGCGAGGTTGGCCGGCGTCGCCCACGGCAGCTCGGTCGCGGTCGCGGCGTGGTTGACGAGCTGCACGCTGCGGCCCTCGGCGTCGAAGCGCTCGCGCATCACGCGATCGACGAGCGCGCTCTCGCGGCGGAACACGCCTTCGGGCGCGTACGGCGCGAAGGTGATGCTGTAGAGCTCGACGACACCGGCGCGTTGCGGCCGCAGCGCTTCGAGCGCAGCGGGCAGAAGCTCCGCCTGCTTCTCGAGCGCCGGCTGGTCGAGCACGAGTCGCGCGGGCCGGTCGCCGTCGTCGACCGTGCGCGGAGTCCAGAAGTGCGGCGGCGGCAGCGCAACCGCAAGCACGTACGACGACGCCAGCACGCCGAACACGCCGAAGCGCCAGCGCGGCGCGGCGTGCCGCATCAGCAGCAGCGACTGGGCGAGCAGCAGCCACCACCACGGCAGGTACCAGACCCACGCGAGCACCGACGCCGGCAGCGCGGCGAACGCGCCGCCGCGCAGCGCCGCGACGTACGCGGCGCCGCTCGCGAGCTCGATCACGAGCCCTTGCGCGAGCAGTCCCGCGAACAGCAGCGCGGCGCTCGGGTGCGGCGGCAGGCCCCAGGCGCGCCGCGCCACCGCGAAGCAGAGCCAGAGCGCGAGTACCGTGCCCCACCAGCCGAACTGGAGTGCGCGCCGGTCGAACGACGCGGCGCCGTCGATCATCAGGCGCTGCGTCGCGATGCCGGTCGCGAGGCTCGCGGCGACGAGCGCGAGCAGGCCGAGCGGCGTCGCGCGCAGGCCCGTCCAGCGGGGCTTCAGCAGCAGCGCGGTGCGCGCGCCTTCGCGCAACCAGGCGAGCGCGGCTTGCATCGTCGAAGATTCCTTCCCTGGCAGTCGAATGGGGGTAAGAGCCGCCGGAGCCGCACGGCAGCGGGGCGCGCTAGTATGTCGTCAACCGTCCGACACGGAGCATCCGATGCGCAAGGCTGTCGATCTGCTCACCCAGTACGCCGCATACCACCGCGACCGGCGCAACATCCTGACCCATTTCGTCGGCGTGCCGATGATCGTGTTCGGCGTCGGCGTGCTGCTGACGCGGCCGACACTCGCGCTGTTCGGCCTCACGGTCACCTTGGCGTGGCTGCTGTGGGCGGTCGCGTCGTTGTGGTACCTGACGCGCGGCAACCTCGCGCTCGGCGTCGCGGTGAGCGGCGTCAACTTCGTGCTGTTCGCGCTCGCGCACCGCGCGGGTGACGCGAGCATCGCGATCTGGCTCGCGTGGGCGCTCGGGTTCTTCGTCGTCGGCTGGATCATCCAGTTCGTCGGCCACTACTACGAAGGGCGCAAGCCGGCGTTCGTCGACGACCTGACGGGCCTGCTCGTCGGGCCGATGTTCGTCGTCGCCGAATGGCTGTTCATGCTCGGCTGGAACAAGCCGATGCTGCAGGCGATCGAGGCGCGGGTCGGGCCGACGGTGGTGCGCGACCTGGCGCATCCGGCTTAGCGAAAGAGCCGCCCCCTCGCTGCGCGGATCACACGCCGTCGATCACTCGCTTGTCCTGCAACGCCGCGATGTCGGCGGCAGTGACGTCCATCTCGACCAGCACTTCGAGCGTGTGCTCGCCGAGGGCGGGCGCCGGCGTGCGCAGGCTGCCGGGCGTCTCGGAGAGCTTGGGCACGATGCCCGGCACTTCGAGCGCGTGGCCCTCGCGCGTGGTCTGCGTCAGGATCATCTCGCGCGCCCGGTAGTGCGGGTCTTGGTGGATGTCGCGCACGGTGTAGACGCGTCCGGCCGGCACCTGAGCGCGCTCCATCGCGTC
>Ga0187893_10005169_pt1 | contig 23780 bp, 23 predicted proteins | sample MA1701074metaG_FD_139574 | JGI IMG/M metagenome (GOLD analysis project Ga0187893, IMG submission 139574) | White microbial mat communities from a basaltic lava cave in the Kipuka Kanohina Cave System on the Island of Hawaii, USA - MA170107-4 metaG ...
AATCGTCGGCATCAACCTGCCGAAAACTCTCACCACGGAGACCACTCATGACCTGATCGAGACACCCACGTTGCTCACTAATTTCCTAAACGAGGTGTCTCATTCTCATTGACACATTCCGATTGCGCGACCTGATCGGGCACAACCGCGACCTGGCGAGGCGGCTGGATGATCTGGAATCGAAATACGATCGACAGTTCAAGGTAGTTTTCGATGCGATTCGCGAGCTGATGACGCCGCCCGCACTCGCACCGAAACACAAGATCGGATTTGTCTCGAGCGACTGAGCGGCGCTACCACTCCCGCCAGCCGCCGAGGAGCGGGAAATAAAGGCCGCGCCGCGCGCCACCTACCGCTGCCGCATAGCCGTCGAGCTGCGCCCTGTAGCGCTCGCGCTCTGCGTCGAGAAAGGCGTCGACGCCACCGCCCTTGTGCTCGCTCGTCTTGTAGTCCACGACCCACTTCGCGCCCTTGTCGTCCTCAACGTAGCGGTCAATGCGGAAGCTGCGGCCGCGGCTGCGCAGGCGATGCTCATTCATTGCGACCGGGTGAGGCCCGAGCAGCCAGCGACCGCGTTCGTCGGCAAGCATATTCACGAGCGCGGCAACGACGAGTCCGGCGGCGTCGCCGGGCGCTTGCACGCCGCGGCGATAGAGGTCGCGCTCGAAGGTCGTGCGCAGGGACTGGATGCGCTTCGCGTCCCAACCCTTCAATCCATCCTCGGCAATGTACTGCAGCCAGCGGTGCACGACGCTGCCGACGTGCCGCGCGGTCTCCTGCGCCCATGAGAATTCGACCTGCTCTTCCTCGCGATCCTCGGGCGGCCGCGTCCACGCGGCGGCGGGCGGCGGCGGCGGTGCGGTCCAACCCTTGGCAAGCCGCTTGAGGAGGAAGGGCGCCGTTGTTTTCGTTGTATCCAGAGAAATTTCGTGAGGAGGAGAAATGCCGGCAAAAACATCCGCCGCGACCGGCCAGGCGCAGGCAAGCAGGCTCCTGTTGGGCGGCATGGTCTTCCTCGGGCACGCGAGCAGGTGCAGGCGATGCCTGGCGCGCGTCGCGGCGACGTAGAGCAGGCGCGCGGCCTCGGTGTCCTCGGCTTCGCGGTCGAGCTTGTTCAGGTAGTCGTAGGCGGGTTCTGCGGCGCCTCCGGTTTCCTTGATCGGGGCAAGCAGAAGAGTTGAATCCGGCAGTTCCTTCCAGCGCATGAGCGGCGCGTCGCCGCGCCCCGGTGCGCGCTCGAGGCCGGGCAGGATCACGGTGCCGAATTCGAGCCCCTTGGCCTTGTGGATGGTCATGATCTGCAGCTCGTCCTCGAGCGCCGCGGGATCTGGCGGCGCGTAGAGCTCTTCCAGCAGCTCGGCCAGGCGCGCAAAGTCGACATCGCCCGCCTCCTCCAGCTTCTCCAATGCATCGAGGTAGGTCTCGGCGTCTTCCAGGTCCTCGGGTCCGTCGACGCAGGCCGGACCGCCGAGCGCGAGCCAGACGCCCTCGACGCGCTCTCGCAGCGTGCCGCGCAGGCGGTGCTGCAGCGCAGGGGCCAGGACGGCCCGCAAATGCGCCCGATCGCTAACATCCTGCAAGAGCTCCCAGATGGTTTGCGAGCCCTTTGCCTCAAAGTATCGGGAAAATTCATTCAAGGTAAAACCACACCATGGTGCCCTGAGTATCGCCAGCCAGGCGACGCGGTCGCCGAGGTGCGTGAGCGCGCGCGTCAGGGCAAAAAGATCCTGCACCACCTGCTTCTCGCCCAGCTTGTCGATCTCGATGGCGCGAAAGCGGATGCGCGCGGCCTTGAGCGCGGGCACGATCTGCACCAGCGCACTCCTGTTGCGCACCAGCAGCGCGCAGTCGCTTTTCGTTGCCCTGATCAATTCGATTGTTTTTTGCGCTTCACTGACGGCATCGGGACAGGTGTGCCAGCTCGCCGCCTCGCCCGGCAGCGCCGGATGGTGCGCCGATGAGGGCGAATACGGCGCCGCACCCGAGGCTTCGTCTTCGGCGGCAGGCAGGATCTGCGAAAAGGAAGCGTTTACCCATGCCACGATCCCCGCCTGGGAACGGAAATTGGTCATCAGCATGACCGGCTCCAGCTTCACGTTCGGCAGGCCCTCGCGCCGCGCGCGCAGGAAGAGCCCCACTTCCGCCTCGCGGAAGCGGTAGATGCTCTGCATCGGGTCGCCGACGACGAACAGCGTCCTGCCGTCGCCCCGCTGCCAGCCGGCGGTCAGGTGCTCGAGCAATTCCCACTGGCTGATGGACGTGTCCTGGAACTCGTCCACCAGGATGTGGGAAATTCCGTTGTCCAACGCCAGCAGCAGATCGCTCGGGTCTTCGAAACTGCCCAGCGCACGCACCGCGCCCTGCGCGACCTCGGTGAAATCCGCCTCGCCGCGCGCAGCGAAAACGAGCTTGAGTTCGGCGGCCGCGAGCGGCAGCAGCGCCAGCATGGCTTCGAGCGCTCCCCATTGGGTGCCTTCGTACCGTTCGGGGGGAAGCGACAGGAGCGCGAAAAGGGCCTGGCGCAACGGCTCGTTGCCGACAATGTCCGCGGGCGCGGGCTTTGGCCGTTTGCGCCAGTTGCCGTCCTTTGTCAGGACTTCCCTTGCGAATTCAACGGCAGAGCGTCCGTCCAGCCGCCGCGCTTTCTCCAGAAGACGTTCTCTTTCGGAAGCAAAAGAGGCTTCAAGCTCCTTGCGCGTCGGCGCGAGGCCGGTCTTGCGCAGCCACTGGTCGCGCTTGCGCAGCATGCCGGCGAGCAGCGACACCGCGGTGCCGACGTTGTTGTCCAGGTGCGCGAGCAGCCGCGCCACGGCCGGATTGCCGAACGCGGAGGCGGTGCGCCAGGCCGCTTCCCTGTAGAGCGGTTCCGCATCGTCGGTGATGCCCGGCGCGACGCCGAACTGCGAAAGCACCGGCAGCTGGCGCGCGAGCGACAGGCAGAAGGCGTCGATGGTTTCGATGCGCAGGCGGTGCGCGATGTCCACGGCGTTCGGAAGTTTCTCCAGGACGCGCTTGCGCATTTCGGCCGCGGCTTTCTTCGTGAACGTGATGGCAAGCACTTCTTCCGGTTTCTTCGTCAAGGACAAAAGCCGTAAAAAGCGGCCCACCAGCAGCGAGGTCTTTCCGGAGCCTGCGGGGGCCTGGACGATGAAGGAGCGCGCCGGGTCGAGCGCGCGGTCTCGTTCAGCCTGGTCGGCTATCATGGCCGCAGAGGATTCAGCCATGCGAGTCATACCCGGGGACACCATGCCCGGCATCGACGCCCGCCTCGCGGGCGGCGGCCGCTGGGCGCTCGCCCAGGAAAAGGCCGAGAAGCTCTGCCTGCTCGCCTTCTACCGCGGCGTTTTCTGCCCCATCTGCCGCGTGTGGGTGGCGGACCTGGATCGCCTCGCGCCCGAATTCGAGAAGCGCGGCGTGTCGGTGATCGCGCTTTCCTGCGACAAGAAGGACGGCGCCGAGAAGGCGGTCGCGGACTGGGGCCTGCAGAACCTGCGCGTGGGCTACCGGCTCGACGTAGAGGACGCGCGCCGCGCCGGCGTTTATATCTCCGAGGGCCGCGGCCTGAACCCCGGCACCGGCCTGAAGGAGCCGATGCTCTTCGCCGAGCCGGCGCTGCTCCTGGTGAAGCCCGAGGGAGAGCTCTATGCGGCGTGGATCCAGTCCACGCCCTACGCGCGCGTGCACCTGGCCGAAGTCCTCACCGCGGTGGACAACTTCGCGGGGCGGAATTTTCCCGAGCCGCGCGGCTCGGCCTAGGCGTTCGTTTGCTGCTCCGCCTGCTGGAGCTACCCAGCGGCGCTGCGGCGCAAGGCTTTTTCCAGAAAAAAACTCCGCTCTTGAAGCCGCACTCTCCCATGGCGATCCTCCTTCACGTTCGAGAGCAAGAATACGCCTCATTCGCGCTCCCCGGCGTCGTCCCCGGCTTCGAGCGCGTTCAGTTTTTCGTGCACGCGGCACAGCGGCTGCAGGTCGCAGCTGCGGCAGGTGGCGAGGCCCTTCTTCGGATCGACGCTCGCCTCGCCCTGCTCGTAGCCCGCGGCGAGGCGCTCGAGCTCCATCTTCCAGTACTGCAGGAGGCCCGACCAGGACTTGGCGGGCTTCACGCCCGGGATCGCGCCCTCCTGGAGCGACAGCCCGGCGAATTTCATCTCGCCGGCGCGCAGCTTGGCGAACGCCACCGCCGAAATCGTCTCCGTCGCGCTCACCGCGTAGAGCGGCAGCTGCGGTTCGTCGGGCCGCTCGCCCAACCAGTCGTTCGGCGTCGCGCGGCTGCCGGTCTTATAGTCGATGATCACGTGCGTGCCGTCCGCGAGCCGGTCCATGCGGTCGATGCGGCCGTCAAACGAGAGGCCGCCGATGTCGATTGCCTTTTTTTGTTCGATTTGAACGACATGAAAACCGGCACGGGACCGTTCAACCTCGAGCCACTCCAGCGCCAGGCGCATCAGGCGCTGCCTTTCGAGCGCCGCAAAGTGCCCTTCAATGTGCTGCTCCTTGACTGCATTTTCTGCTGCCCTGGAAATCACGGAGGAAATATCCCCGGCCAAATTCCCGTGTGTCTTCAATTCCCCCCAAATGCCCGCCATGAGCGAATGCAGCAGCTGGCCGCGCTGCATCGCGTCCAGCCCGGGCTCGGGGGCGTCGAGCGCCTCGGCGCCGAGGCGGTGGCGCGCAAAGGCGCGGAACGGGCAGGCCGCCTGGTCGGCGAGCACGCGCGTGCCGCCTTTGATCGTCTTCAGGGTCAAGGGTGTTGCGTTTTCATCCGTGAACGTTTCCGTCTTCCCTACACTGAAAATCGAATCCCGCCAGGAAGCGAAAACCGGCAATGCGACATTGCCATCCGGAAGGTAGGCGATAAGCGGGCTCGGGGAGAGTTCGCGGTCTTCCTCGCGCCGCGGCCAGGAGAACACCACTTCTTCGGCGGCGCCGCTCCAGCCCTCGGTGCGCTGGCGGTCGAGCGCGAGCGAGGCCTCGGCGGAAGCCGCGGGAATGCCGGCCTTGCGCTGCAGCGCCACCGGCAGGAACGGTTCGGGATGCACGCGTTGCGGCCAGGCGCCGTCGGTGAGCCCGCTCACCCAGAGCGCATCGAACTCGAGGCCGGCGGATTCGAGGAGGCCAAGCACCTGCACCGGCGCGCCGCTGCCTTCGGGCTGGAACAGCGTCTCGACGCAGAGGCGGCGCAAATGCCCGATCGCCTGCTGCATGGAGAATTTCGGCGCCACGAGACTCAAGCGGGCAAAATCCCCGAGCAGTTCGTTGAACTTGGCGAGCGTCTGGTATTCGGTCGAATCGAGCGAGCGCTCGCCCGGGAAACCCGCCGCCGCCAGCAGCGCCACATAGTGTTGCGCCCAGGCAAATGGTGAAAGGGATTTGCCTTCGTTCTCTTTCGACTTTTCAAAAAGCAGCTCAAGAACCGATCGCAAGGAAAGTTCCCGCTCCACCATGCCGATCAGTCCTGGCAGGGAAATTTCCGCGCCCGCTTCGCGCCGCAGCCGGGCATCGAATCGCGCCCGCGCCGCCATTTCGCTCTCCGCGCCGCCGAGAAACGGCGAACGCAGGATACGGCTCATCTCTTCATAGGATTTTTCCCTTTGTGCAAATTCGAAGAGATCGAGGGCAAAGGCCACCAGCGGAAAGCTCGCGAGCGGTTCGCCGATGGAAAGCTCGAACGGCAGCGGCGAACCCATGACGCGCCGGAACACCCGCGCCGCCTCGCGCCGGCGCAGCTTGAGATCCGGCACCACCACGCCGACATGTTTTGCGCCCTGCTCCAGCCGCGCCCGCGCCCAGCGCGCCGCGCTTTCGAGTTCCTCGCGCGGCGAGGCAAACGAGGTTTTCGCCGCGGCCGGATTTTTCCCTGCCGGACGGCAGGTCCGCCATTCGAAACGGCCGAGATAATCGCGCGCCTGCGGCGGCAGGATGTCGAAGGCGTAGGCGACGAGCAGCTTCGGCTTCTTGATTTCTATTGAAAGGTCCAGGAACAGGGAAGAATCAATGAAATTTCCGTTGCTGCAGCGCTTCGCGTAATCGCGTGCCCAGGCGGCAAAGGCCTGCGTGTCCTCGCTGCCCGGGAATTTCTCCGGAGAGGAAAATGCGGCGCCTGCAATGCGCCACGCATGCGCGAGCTGCCAGGCTTCCATCGCGCGCGCGGCCGTGGCCGGCACGTCGAGCAGCGCGCCGTGCCAGCGCGAGGCGCGGATCGCCTCTTCCCACAGCGCGCGCGCCTGCGGCGGCGACAGCAGCATCGGCAGCGGCTTGCCGCCTGGCGCGGCATTTTCCGCGTATGCCGCGTCGTCGTAGCAGCGCGCCGCGAAGGCCTCGAGGGGCAGGATGTCGGCGTCTTCCCAGAAGGAAAGACCTTTGCCCGACTGGAAGGCATCGAACTGGGACTTCAGCACCAGGGCGAGGCGCCGGTTGGGAGTGACCACGGTGAGGCCCGCGGCACGGCCCCCGGCCAGCCGGGCGAACAGGTCGGCCTTGCTCAAGCTCGAAGGGTCACCCGGCATGCGCCGGATGATAGAACCTAAATCAGTTGCGGGGGATCACGACCCGGAACTCTTCGCGCGTCACGTCCTTGCCTTCGAGCAGCTCGGCGGACTGGACGCGCTCTTCCTCGAAAACGACCGCGGCAGTGCGCCGCAGGTTGGCGCGCGCCTCCTCGAGGGTCTGGCCCTGCGAATTGACCCCGGGCAGCTCTTCCACGAAGCCGACATAGCCGTGGCTGCTTTTCAGGAACACGGCGGTGAATGCGATCTCTGGCTGTTCCATATTCAAAGGTTAGAGCAGCGAGATGACGCGATAGTTACTGCAGTTACATTATTTTTTGCGCCGATGACGGGCAAATGCGACATCACCGTTCCAGGAGGTGATTCTTACCCTTCACCTTGGCCCACTCGTCCGCATCCGGGGGCGCCGGCTTCCTTGCGATCAGGGGCTTCCATCCCGCCGCGAGCTCCTTGTTTAAGGGGATCCAGGCGCGCTGGCCGTCGGGCACGTCGTCCTCGGCGAAGATGGCCTCTACCGGGCACTCGGGCACGCACAGGGTGCAATCGATGCATTCGTCGGGGTCGATGACGAGCATGTTCGGGCCCTCCCGGAAGCAGTCCACCGGGCAGACGTCGACGCAGTCGGTGTACTTGCACTTGATGCAGCTTTCCGTGACTACGTATGTCATTTCTTTTTATATTCAGGGAATTAGCCCAAGGCCGGGCGCAGGCCTCATAATACAGCCTCCTGCACTACCCCCCGATAGAGGTGACATGAGCGGTACCGGCATTACGCATATTACGGACGACAGTTTTGAGCCCGAGGTCCTCAAGTCCGAGATCCCGGTGCTGGTGGACTACTGGGCCGAATGGTGCGGCCCCTGTAAGTCGATCGCCCCGATCCTGGAGGCCGTGGCGAAGGAATACGGCGGCCGACTCAAGGTGGCCAAGATCAACGTGGACGAGAACCAGACCACCCCGGCCAAATTCGGCATCCGCGGCATCCCGACCCTGATGCTGTTCAAGAACGGCAACGTCGAAGCCACCAAGGTGGGCGCCGTTTCCAAGTCCCAGCTCACCGCCTTCCTTGACAGCAATATCTAAAAACCCTACTCTTTGAGCCATAGCTGCGCCGGATTGGACGACGGCGCAGTGACCACGGGGTTTACCTCCCCTCCCAGCGCGGGGTCAAGCGCATCTTCCTCTTGAAGAAATATCGGCAGCAGCACTGGCCGCATTCCATTCAATTCATGCCGTTTCACTGCGAAAGTCATGCAACTCTCAGAACTTAAGAACCTCCACGTCTCCGAGCTCCTCGAGACCGCGACTACCAACGGCATCGACGGCGCCAACCGGATGCGCAAGCAGGACCTCATCTTCGCCATGCTCAAGAACCAGGCGAAGAAAGGGGAATCCATCTTCGGCGACGGCACCCTGGAGGTCCTGCCCGACGGCTTCGGCTTCCTGCGCTCCCCGGACACTTCGTACCTCGCGAGCACCGACGACATCTACGTCAGCCCTTCCCAGATCCGCCGCTTCAACCTCCATACCGGCGACACCATCGAAGGCGAGATCCGCACCCCGAAGGACGGCGAACGCTACTTTGCCCTCGTCAAGGTGGACAAGGTCAACGGCGAGGCGCCGGACGCGGTAAAGCACAAGATCCTGTTCGAGAACCTGACGCCGCTCCACCCGGACAAGGCATTCAAGCTCGAACGCGAAATCAAGGCCGAGGAAAACATCACCGGCCGCATCATCGACATCATCGCGCCCATCGGCAAGGGCCAGCGCGGCCTGATCGTCTCGCCGCCGAAGGCCGGCAAGACCGTGATGCTTCAGCACATCGCGCATGCCATCGTCGCCAACCACCCGGAAGTCGCGCTCATCGTCCTGCTGATCGACGAGCGGCCGGAAGAAGTGACCGAAATGTCGCGCTCGGTGAGGGGCGAGGTTGTCGCCTCCACCTTCGACGAGCCCGCCTCGCGGCACGTGCAGGTGGCCGAAATGGTCATCGAGAAGGCGAAGCGCCTGGTCGAGCACAAGAAGGACGTCGTGATCCTGCTCGATTCCATCACCCGCCTCGCGCGCGCCTACAACGCGGTGCAGCCGGCCTCGGGCAAGGTGCTCACCGGCGGCGTGGACGCCAACGCGCTGCAGAAGCCGAAGCGCTTTTTCGGCGCCGCGAGGAACGTCGAGGAAGGCGGCTCGCTCACCATCATCGCCACGGCCCTCATCGATACCGGCAGCCGCATGGACGACGTGATCTACGAAGAATTCAAGGGCACCGGCAACCTGGAAATCCACCTCGACCGGCGCATGCACGAGAAGCGCATCTTCCCCGCCATCAACGTCAACCGCTCCGGCACGCGGCGCGAAGAACTGCTGATCGCGCGCGAGGTGCTGCAGAAAATCTGGGTGCTGAGGAAGCTCCTCTTCCCCATGGACGAACTCGAAGCGGCCGAATTCCTCATCGACAAGGTCAAGGCCACCAAGCAGAACGCGGAATTCTTCGAATCCATGCGCCGTGGCTGAATTTCACCTATAATCAAAGACTTTCGAGAGAAAAAGCATCATGAAACCAGGCATCCATCCGAGCTATCAAGCGGTGATCTTTCACGACACCGCCGCGAACCATTCCTTCCTCACCCGCGCCTCGATCGACACCAAGGGCCGCGAGACCATGAAGTGGACCGACGGCAAGGAGTACCCGGTGGTGAAGGTGGAGATATCGTCGGAATCTCACCCGCACTACACCGGCAAGCAGAAGATCATGGACACCGCCGGCCGGGTCGAGAAGTTCAAGCGCCGCTACAGCAAGAAAAAGCCCGCGTAGATTCCGGGGCAGTGCCGCACCTGGCGCCATGCTGCCCCGCCTTGCTTTACCGCCCTCGCACGCCGTACTGATCGTCCTCGCGCTGGCGTTCGTCGCCCCGGGCCTGGTCGGGCACGACCCCTGGCGCGCCTTCGACGTCCTCACCATCGAGGTGGTGCAGCAGATGCACCTTTCGGGCGACTGGGTGGTGCCGCGCATCGCAGGCGAACCCTGGCTCGAAGACCCGCCGCTCTACCACTGGCTCGCGCTCGTTTTCGCCAAGGCGCTGGGCTGGCTGTTCGGTTTTCACAATGCGGTGCGCCTCGCCAGCGGCCTTTTCATGATGGCCGCGTTGTGGTTCGTGTACCTGGCCGCCCGGCATTGCGCAGCGCGAGGCGAAGCGCGTCCCACCGGCGCCAGCGCTTCGCTGCTCCTGATGGGCTCGATCGGCCTCATGGTGCACGCGCACGAGGCCGTGCCCGACCTCGCCGCGCTGGCGGCGAGCTGCGCTGGCCTCGCGTTCCTCTTCCAGTCGCAGAAGAAGAATCTGCAGACCGGGCTCGCCTTTGGCGCCTGCCTCGGCGCGGCGTTTCTCGCCACCGGGCCGCTCGCGCCCGCGGTGCTGGGCGCCGCCGCTCTGCTCGCGCACCTCGCCTGTGACGAGTGGCGCGACGCGCGCGCGCTGCGTTTCCTTGGCGCCGCCGCGCTCGCCTTTCTCGTGCTCGCCGCGTCCTGGCCGATCGCGCTTTACCTGCGCGCGCCGGAGCTCGCCGCATCCTGGTGGTTCACCGCGACGCACGCGCGCGGCGAATTCCTGGCCAACCTGCGCTACTACCTCTCCACCGCGAGCTGGTTCGCCTGGCCGGCCTGGCCGCTGGCCGCGTGGTCGGCGTGGATCCTGCGGCGCGAATGGCGCACGCCGCGGGTGTTCGTGCCGCTTGCCGCGGCCCTCCTCGCGCTGCCCGCGATCGCCTGGCTCGGCCCGCAGCAGGACATCAACACCATCTCCCTGCTCGCGCCGCTCGCGCTGCTCGGCGCGCACGGCGTGGCGCGGCTGCGGCGCGGCGCGGCCAACCTGCTCGACTGGTTCGGCGCTATGACCTTCTCGTTCTTCGCCGTTCTGGTATGGCTGGGCTACCTCGCGATGATGACCGGCCTGCCGCCGAAAATCGCCAACAACTTCGCCAAGACCGCGCCGGGCTTCCTGCCGCAGTTCGAACTGCTGCCCTTCTGCGCCGGCCTTGCGCTGACGCTCGCCTGGCTCTACCTCGCCTTTTGCACCGCACCCTCGCCCATGCGCGGCGTGACGCGCTGGGCCGCAGGCGTGGCGCTGCTGTGGGGAACCTTCGCCACCCTGTGGCTGCCCTGGGCCGACCACATCAAGAGCTACCGGAGCGTCGCATTGCAGCTGAAATCCACGCTGCCCGCGAACGCCGGCTGCATCACGCAGCGCGAACTCGCCGCGCCGCAGCGCGCCGCGCTCAGCTTCCATGTCGGCATCCGCACCGAGCCGTTGCCGGCGGCGGCCGCGCAGGGCAGTCCGAAATGTGCCTACGTCATCGTCCAGGGCCATCCGCGGCGGGAAACCACGCCGGGGCCCAATTGGCGCAAGCTCGCGGACGTCGGCCGGCCGGGCGACCGGGGCGAGCGCTATCGCCTGTATCGTTACGGCGGATGAATACCACCGCACCGACCGCCTGCCCGGCGTGGAAGAAGCTCGAGGCGCACGCCGACATCTGGCGCAGCGCGCGCCTGGTGGAAGTGCAGGCGGGAGACCCGGCGCGCAGCAGGCAGATGATCGCCGCGGCACCCGGCGTGCAGCTCGACTATTCGCGCCAGCGTGCAGGCGCGCTCACGCTGCGGCTGCTCGTCCAGCTCGCCGCCGAGCGCGGCTTCGAGGAATGGCGCGCCGCACTTTTTTCCGGCCAGAAAATAAACTCGACGGAAGATCGCGCCGTCACGCATACGGCGTTGCGCAGCGGCGATACAGCCGCACCATTCCTTCATCTTGCCAATTCAATTAGAAAAGAGAAACGCTACAAGCGCATCGTCAACCTGGGCACCGGCGGCTCGGACCTCGGCGCGCGGCTGCTCGCGGACGCTTTCGGCGACGGCGCGCTCGACGTGCGCTTCGTCGCCAACGTCGATCCGCTCGAGCTGGAGCGCGCGCTCGCCGGCGCGGCCGCGGAGACTACCTTGATCGTCGTTGTTTCCAAGACTTTTACCACGCAAGAAACCCTTTCGAACGCGATTGCTGCGCGCACGCTTGGCCATAAGAATTTCGTGGCAGTGACTTCGAATACAAAAGCAGCAGAGCAATTCGGCGTGGGCGAGGTCTTGCCGATGGCCGATTCGGTCGGCGGCCGCTACTCGGTGTGGTCGGCGGCGGGATTCAGCGCGGCGTGCGCGATCGGAGCGGAAGCCTTCACGCAGTTTCTCCAGGGCGGGCATGATATCGACGCCCATTTCCTCGCAACGCCCGTCGAACAGAACGTCCCGGCGCTGATCGCGCTGCTGGGCGCCTGGAACGTGAATTTTCTCGGCATCCAGGCGCACGCCGTGCTGCCCTACGCGCATCGCCTGCGCCAGCTGCCCGCCTACCTGCAGCAGCTGGAGATGGAATCCAACGGCAAGGGCGTGGACCGCGAGGGCCGCGCGCTCGGCTACGCCACCGCGCCGGTGCTTTTCGGCGCCGAGGGCACGCCGGCGCAGCATGCGTTCATGCAGCTGCTGCACCAGGGCACGCCGCTGGTGGCGGCCGATTTCATCGACTGCTCGGTGGGCGAAACGCTCTCGGCCAACGTGCATGCCCAGGCGGACGCCCTTGCGTACGGGACAAATGCGGGGATCAACGATACCGCGCTGCCCGCATACCGCCGGCAGCCGGGCAACCGGCCCTCGAGTATCCTCAAATTCAAGAGTTGCACGCCGCGCGACCTCGGGCGGCTGATCGCGCTCTACGAGCACAAGGTGTTCACGCAGGGCGTGCTCTGGAACATCAACAGCTTCGACCAGTGGGGCGTCGAGCTGGGCAAAGAACTGGCGCAACGGATACTCAACGGGAGGTAGCGTGGATCAGGAAACATTCAATCTCAGCATCCGCAAGTTCCTCAAAATGGTGGGCGTCAACTCGCAGCGCGAGATCGAGCAGGCGGTGCAAAAGGCGCTGGAGGGAAAACCCGGATCGCCGCGCTTGAAAGGCGACGAAACCTTCCCAGCCAGGATCACGCTGGAGATTCCCTCGCTCGGGCTGAAGGTGCCCTTCGAGGCTGAGATAAAGCTAAAATAGTTTTATGAATAAAGCCCGCGAATTCGACCAGTCGGTGGTCCCGGAGCTGAAGGCCCTGCTCGGCGACCGCGTCTCCACTTCCCACGCGGTGCGCGAGCACCACGGCAAGGACGAGTCCTACTTTCCCTACGCGCTGCCCGATGTGGTCGTGTTTGCAAGGACCACGGAAGAGGTGCGGGACATCGTCAACATCTGCCGCACGCACGGCGTGCCGATGATTCCCTACGGCGTGGGCACCTCGCTCGAAGGCCACATCCTCGCGGTGCAGGGCGGCGTGTGCATCGACCTGTCGCAGATGAACAAGGTGCTCGCGGTGCACGAGGAGGACCTCGACGCCGTCGTGCAGGCTGGCGTCACGCGCAAGCAATTGAACGAGCACATCCGCCACACGGGCCTCTTCTTCCCGATCGATCCGGGCGCGGACGCGACGCTGGGCGGCATGACCGCGACGCGCGCCTCGGGCACCAACGCGGTGCGCTACGGCACCATGCGCGAAAACGTGATGTCGCTGAAAGTAGTGCTCGCCGACGGGCGCATCCTCCAGACGTCGCGCCGCGCAAAAAAATCGGCCGCGGGCTACGACCTGACGCGCCTTTTCGTCGGCTCCGAGGGAACGCTTGGCATCATCACCGAAGTGACCGTGAAGCTGCACCCGGTGCAGGCCGCCATGTCGGCCGCGGTGTGCTCCTTCTCCGGCATCGACGGCGCGGCGAAGACCGTGATCCAGTCGCTGCAGGCGGGGATCCCGATCGCGCGTTCGGAACTGCTGTGCGCGCTCACTATGAAGGCGCTAAACGCGCACAACAAGACCAGCCACCGCGAGCAGCCCACGCTGCTGCTGGAATTCCACGGCACCGAGGCGAGCGTGGTCGAGCAGGCGCAGATGGTGCAGGAGATCGCGAAGGACAACGGCGGCATGGACTTCCAGTGGGCGACGCGTCCCGAGGAGCGCAGCAGGCTCTGGGAAGCGCGCCACAACGCCTATTTCGCCTGCCTGCAGCTCAAGGCCGGCTCGCGCGCGGTCTCCACCGATGTCTGCGTGCCGATTTCGCGACTGGCCGAATGCGTCACCGAAACGGCGAAGGACCTCGACAGGTCTTCGCTGCCCGTGCCGCTCTTCGGCCACGTCGGCGACGGCAACTTCCACCTCGTGATCCTCGTCGACCCGGCGAGCAAGGCCGAGATGGAGGAAGCCAAGTCGATCAATTCGCGCCTCGTCACCCGCGCCCTGGCGATGGAAGGCACCTGTACCGGCGAACACGGCATCGGCATGGGCAAGATGGACTCGATGCGCTCGGAGCTGGGCGACGACGTGATCGACGTCATGCGCGACCTCAAGCGCGTCTTTGACCCGGAAAATCTCATGAACCCCGGCAAGGTAGTGCCGCTATGAGTGCAGAGAAAAAACTCAAGGAACTAGGTATCGATCTGGGCACGGTCTCCTCGCCCGTGGCGAACTACGTCAACGCGGTGCGCACCGGCAACCTGCTCTACCTCGCGGGCAAGGGCCCGCGCCCCGACGCCAAGGGCCACCGGCCGACCGGCAAAGTGGGGCGCGATTTCACCGCCGAGCAGGCCTACCAGCACGCGCGCTCGGTGGGCCTCGACCTGCTCGCGGTGATGCGCGCCGAACTGGGGAGCCTCGACCGCGTCAAGCGCGTGGTGAAGGTGCTCGGCATGGTGAACGCGGTGCCCGAGTTCACCGACCACCCGAAAGTCATCAACGGCTGCTCGGACCTCTTCGTCGAAGTCCTGGGCGACGCCGGCAAGCACGCGCGCTCCGCGGTCGGCATGGGCTCGCTGCCGATGGGCATCCCGGTCGAGATCGAAGTGATCGTCGAAGTCAGCTAAAACAGGGACAGACCACGTTTTCCACAGATGGGAAACGTGGTCTGTCCCTGCTTCTAGATGGTCATCACGGCCTTGCGGTAGTACTTCAGTTCCTCGACCGACTCGTAGATGTCGGCCAGGGCCTCGTGCCTGCCTTCCTTCTTCATGCCCTTGACGAGTTCGGGCTTCCAGCGCTTGACCAGTTCCTTCAGCGTCGAGACATCGAGGTTGCGATACAGGAAATGCGCTTCGAGCGCCGGCATCCAGCGCGCGAGAAAGCGCCGGTCCTGGCAGATGGAGTTGCCGCACATCGGCGAGGCGCCGGCCGGCACGTGCTCCTTGAGGAAGGCGACGGTCTGGCGCTCCGCCGCGGCCTCGTCCAGGCTCGAAGCCTTGACCTTTTCCACCAGGCCCGACTTGCCGTGCACCGAGCGGTTCCATGCATCCATCGCCGCGAGCACTTCGTCGGGCTGGTGCAGCACCAGCACCGGGCCTTCGGCGACAAGGTTCAGCTGCGAATCGGTCACCACCACTGCGATTTCGATGATGCGGTCGGATTCCGGGACCAGGCCGGTCATTTCGAGGTCGATCCAGATGAGGTTGTTTGAATCCGCGGCCATGCCGTATTCTCTCATGGCATGAGCACCTCTTTTACGTGGCTGTTCCTCGCCGCGCTCTCCTTAAGCGCCGGCACGCGCCTGTGGCTCGCGGCGCGCCAGTCGCGTCACGTGCACGCGCATCGCGACGCGGTGCCCGCGTCTTTCTCCGGCACGATCGCGCTCGCCGCGCACCAGAAGGCCGCCGACTACACCGTGGCCAAGACCCGGCTGGCGATGGCGGACACCATCCTCTCCTGCGCGCTCGTGCTCGCGCTCACGTTCGGCGGCGTGCTGCAGCGGCTGGCGGACGCATGGACGGCGCTTGCGCCCGCAGGCGGCATCGCGCACGGCGTCGCGCTCATCGCCTCGGTCGTGGCGCTGCTCTCGATCGCCGAGCTGCCGCTCGCTCTGTATCGCACTTTTGTCGTCGAGGCGCGCTTCGGCTTCAACCGCATGACGCCGAAACTCTTCGTCGTCGACCTCGCCAAGCAGGCGCTGCTGTCGGCGGCGCTCGGCCTGCCGCTGCTGGCGCTGGTGCTCTGGCTGATGGCGCAGATGGGCAGCCTGTGGTGGATCTGGGTCTGGCTGGCGTGGACCGGCTTCAACCTGCTCGTGCTCCTCGTCTATCCGACGTTCATCGCGCCGCTATTCAACAAGTTCAGCCCGCTCGAGGACAGCAGGCTTTCCAGCCGCGTCGAGGCGCTGCTCGTGCGCTGTGGTTTCCGTTCCAGCGGCCTGTACGTGATGGACGGATCGAAGCGCTCGAGCCACGGCAACGCCTACTTCACCGGTTTCGGCGCCGCCAAGCGCATCGTGTTCTTCGACACGCTGCTCGCGCGCCTCGCGCCCGGCGAGATCGAGGCGGTGCTGGCGCACGAGCTCGGTCATTTCAAGCGCCACCACGTCTGGAAACGCGTCGCGGTGCTGTTCGCCGCTTCTTTCGCGTTGCTCTGGGTGCTCGGCGAGCTGATCGCCGAACCCTGGTTCTACGCGGGTCTCAATGTCACGACGCAGAGCACGGCGACGGCGCTGCTGCTCTTCGTGCTGGTGGTCCCGGCGTTCACTTTCTTCCTGCAGCCGCTCATGAGCCTGCACTCGCGCAGGCATGAATTCGAGGCCGATGCCTATGCCGCCTCCCACGCCAGCGCCACCGAGCTGGAGCAAGCACTGGTGAAGCTTTACCAGGACAACGCCGCGACGCTGACGCCGGATCCTCTGCATTCGGCATTCTATGATTCGCATCCCCCGGCTGCGACCCGCATCTCCAGATTGAGGACCGCATGAACGAACTCCTGCAGAAGCGCTGCAAGCCCTGCGAAGGCGGGACCGCGCCCTACAACGCGACGCAGACGGAGGAAATGCTCGCGCAGCTGAAGGGCTGGATCGTCGAGGACGGCAAGCTCGTCAAGCTCTACCCGTTCAGGAATTACTACGAAACCATGGCCTTCGTGAACGCGCTCGCCTGGGTCTCGCACCGCGAAGACCACCATCCCGACCTCGTGGTGGGCTACAACAAGTGCCGCGTCGAGTACGCGACGCACTCCATCGGCGGCCTGTCGGAGAACGATTTCATCTGCGCCGCCAAGAGCGACGCGCTCTTCAAGCTTTGAAGAGGGTTTTCAGCTCCTTCAACCGCATCGCGGTACACCACGCGAAGAACCTTCTTTCTACAGAGGGGATTGTCGCAGAAGTCCGCAATGAATTCCTTTCCTCCGCCATGGGCGAACTGCCGCCGGCGGAATGCCAGGTCGAACTGTGGGTGCGCGACGAGCACCTACCGCGGGCCGAGGAAATCCTGCGCCGGCCGGCGCCCTCGGGACCGAACTGGAAGTGCGAGAAATGCAGCGAAGCCTCCGGCCCCCAGTTCTCGCACTGCTGGAAATGCGGATCGGCGCGAGGTCGTTAGTCGCGTCGAAAACTTAGCGAACTAGCTCGTAGGAAACGAGTTCTTCCAACAAGGGAGGAGTGCCCGTGGTTTCCAGCTTCACCCACCGCCGAATTTCCGGGACATACCAGAAGTTAATATCAAAGATACGGCGACTGCCGCTGCCGGGCGTTTGCCAGGTGGCGCGTTGCTTTACCTTCAGGGCGCGAAATTTTCCCGCTGGAACCTCGATGCTTTCCCAGCCAACGACTTCGCAGTTTCCAACCCCGGCAAGCAAGAATTGTGGGTCACGCCGGCTCCTCAATTCGTACCTGACGTCGTGCGCACTACCCACCTCCAGCGGAAACTTGAAAGTCCCCGCATGAGGAACATAAATTCGCCCAGTGTGAGTGATGATCGCATTCCAGTCCCTTGTCCACGTCGAGTCGATTTCTCTGGCGTCCTTGATCGTGTTGATGTCCTTGCCGTCGGTGACGGTGGTCACAGTGATGATCGACTTCTCATCGACGTAAGTCACTTCGGTAACGTAGATGTGCTGACCGGGTCCCACAGCGTTCGTACCGCGGTAGGTCCAGCTATCATCTTTCTTGACTTCCGGGCGCGGAATCGCCTGCGCACCTGCGGCCAAAACATAGAAGCCCATAATCAGCAGAAGCGTAAACCGCCTCATCACGATCTCCGAAATGCTTCCAGTCGCTGCTAGAACACGCGCGCGAGGCTAAGCACCAGCAGCACGAACACCCACAGCACCAGCGCACGCCACAGGAGCCCCACGGTGCTGTCGAGGAACGGCGCATCGGCGGTTTCGCCCAGGCCCAGGTCGCTGCGCGGGTAGAGCCCCTCGACTTCGGCGAGCGGCATGCCGAGCTTCACGCCCAGCGCGCCGGCGCCCGCGGCGAGCACGATGCCCAGCTGCGGATCGGGCCAGGCCGCGGCCTGCGTGCGCCAGCAATAGATCGCGTCCTCGAAATCGCCCACCACGGCGAAGGAGGACGCGGTGAGGCGTACCGCGGGCCAATCCAGCACCTGCAGCGCCCTGCGCGCAAAGCGGCCAAATTCCCCCTTGCCGCCCCAGCGCCAGTAGAGGAACACCGCCATGCGGTAGAGGATCGCGCCACTGGGGCCCGGCAGCACCACGAACCAGAACAGCACCGCAAACACGTTGCGGTGCGAAGCGGCGATCGCCTCCTCCATGGCCAGCCGTATGACCTCCTCGCGGCTGCGGTGCGTGGCCGATTCGCCGCGCCAGGCGCCGATCAGTTCCCGTGCGCGATCCACATCCCCGTCGCGCAGCGCAGTCTGGATGTCGGTGAAGTAGTGGCTGAACTGGCGGAAACCGAGGGTAAGGTAGAGCGCGGCGATATTGAAGAGCAGCGCGGCGAACGGCGAGAGCCAGGCGAGCAGCGCGTAGAACGCGAGCGCCGCAAGCGCCGGGGCGAGCGCCGCGATGAGCCAGGCGATGGTGCCGTGGTGCGCTTCACCGGCATTGAAGGTGCGCTCGAGCCATTCCGCCCAGCCCGCCACCGCGCCCGCCACCGTCTTGCGCTCGGCGAGCGGACGCCACTGTTCTAGCAGGAGCGCGGCGATGATCGCCAGGATGCCCATGGTTTGCGGAGTCTACCGTGTGGGGTCTGAACCTTGCGCCAGAAAGCGCGCAAGATCCACCACCATGCCCGCAGTCGCGCCCCAGATGTAGTGCTGCTGGTAGGGCATGGCGTAGAACCAGCGCAGCTTGCCTTGCCACTCGCGCGACTGCCGCTGGTGGTTGGCCGGATCCATGAGGAAGGCGAGCGGCACCTCGAAAATCTCTTCCACCTCGTTCGCGTCGCGCCGCAGCTGGAACGGCGGCGCGACGAGGCCGATCACGGGCGTGATGAGGAATCCGGTGCGCGTGCGATAGTCGGGCATGCGGCCGAGCAGTTCGACGCGCCGCGGATCGAGGCCGATTTCCTCCTGCGCCTCGCGCAGCGCGGTCGCCTCGGGTGACGGGTCGCCCGGGGCGACCCGGCCGCCCGGAAAACTCACCTGCCCGGAGTGGTCCTTCAGGTGCGCCGCGCGCCGCGTCAGCAGCATCGTCAGTCCGCCCGGGGTCTCCTGGCTGCGGTCGACGATCAGCACCAGCACCGAAGCGGGCTTGAGGTCCCCTGCCTCGGGCCGCGCGCCCTCGTCGCCGTAGACGCTCGCCGCCGGCGCTGGCGCCGTCGCGAAATGGCGACGCAGCCAATCCACCGACAGTGGTCCGGTCATTGCTGGAATGGTAAGCTGACTTCGTTACCTCACCGCGGAGGATTGATGAAACGCACATCCCTGTTCATCGCACTGGCATTCGCGGCCGGGACCGCCCTGGCCCACAACTGCCCTAACGAAATGAAGGCGATCGACGCCGCGCTGCCGAAGTCCGACCTGCCCGCAAACAGGATCGCCGAAGTGAAGAAGCTGCGCGCCGATGGCGAGACGCTGCACAAGTCCGGCAAGCACGCCGAATCGATGACGGCCCTCGGCAAGGCCAAGGGCCTCCTCGGCATCAAATAGGCTTTTCTAGGGAACGAGGACGACGGACCCCGTCGTCTTCCTTCCTTCGAGGTCGCGGTGCGCCTGCGCCGCATCGGCGAGCTTGTACTTCGCCGTGGTCTCGATTTTCACCTTGCCTGACTTCACCACCTCGAAGAGGGCGTTCGAGCGCTCGACGAGGTCGGCGCGGCTCGCGATGTGGGTTGCCAGCGTCGGGCGCGTGACGAAGAGCGAGCCCTTGGTCGAGAGGATGCCGAGGTTCACCGGCGGCACCGCGCCCGAAGCATTGCCGAAGGTGACCATCAGCCCGCGCGGTCGCAGGCAATCGAGCGAGCCGTCCCAGGTGGTCTTGCCGACACCGTCGTAGACCACCGGCACGCCCTTGCCGCCGGTGATCGACTTCACCTTCTCGGCGAAGTTTTCCGTGCTGTAGTTGATCAGGTGGCCGGCGCCGTGGGCCTTGGCGAGCGCGAGCTTGTCCGCCGAGCCGGCGGTCGCGATGGTGGTGACGCCGAGGTGTTTCAGCCACTGACAGGCGATCAGGCCGACGCCGCCGGCGGCGGCGTGCCAGAGCACCGTGTCGCCCTTCTTCACCGCATAGGTGGTGAAAATGAGGTAATGCACCGTCAGGCCCTTCAGCAGCATCGAGGCCGCCTGCTCGTCGGTGATGCCCTGCGGCAGCTTCACCATGCGATCGGCCGGCACCAGGCGCTGCTCGCAGTAGGACCCCGGCAGCCCGGTATAGGTGACGCGGTCACCCGCCTTCAGATCCGTCACGCCGGCGCCGACCGCCTCGACCAGGCCCGCGCCCTCGTTGCCGCCCACCTGGGGCAGCTGCATCGGATACAGCCCCGAGCGCTGGTAGGTGTCGACGAAATTGACGCCGATCGCCGTATGCCGGATGCGCACCTGCCCCTGCGCCGGTTCGCCGACCTGGACATCATCGAGCTGCAACACCTCGGGGCCGCCTTGCTTGTGATATCGGACCGTCTTTGCCATTTGCTTCGTCTCCTGATTAAGGTTTCTTGTCTTGCGGCATTCCCATCTGCATTGCCTGCTGCATGGCGGAGAGACCGGCCTTCTGCATCTCGAGGCCCTGGATCGCCGTGCGCAGCACGTTCAGATTCATCGACAGCCACACTTCCACCGACTTCAGCTCCTGCACGCGCTTGTCGATCTCCTGCGGGTCGAGGGTCGGCATCGCCATGCCGGGCACCGGCACCCCGAGCGGGCCCCAGAGCCGGCGGAACATCTCGAACGGGTCCTGCGGCTGGTTCGCATCGGCCATGGCTATCCCTCGTTGTCCTGGAAAAATTCCCGCACTTCCTTCTCCCGGCCCACGGTGTCCTGGTAGCCGAGGTCGATCAGGGTACGGCAGAACGCCTCCTCGAACAGCAGGTAACTCACCAGGTTCGAACCCGAGCGGTTGAGCGCCCCCGTCGGCCGCAGGATGAAGCGCACCGTCGCCGGCAGCTCGTGCACGAAGCGCGCCGCGATGCGCTCGATCGGTTGCGAGGGCGAGATGAACAGCACCTTCACCGGCCGCAGCGGCAGGTTGGCCTCGACAAGTTTTTCCGCCGGGATCAGAGTAAGCGTGCGGTTGATGCGCTCCAGGCGCTCCAGGTCCACCGACAATCCGTCCAGGAAGATCGAGTTCAGGGCGTGGCCGGCGATCTGCGCCACCGATGGGTAGACGTTGGAGCGCGCGCGCGCCGCGTCGACGCCGCTCTGGCGCCCGGTGCCGACCACCAGCACCCGGTCGGCGCCCAGGTGCAGCGCCGGGCTGACGGGCGCGATCTGGCGCACCGAGCCGTCGCCGAAGTATTCGCGGTGAACCTTGACCGCGGGGAAGATGAACGGCAGTGCGCTCGAGGCAAGCAGGTAATCGAGCTTGAGCGACACCGCGGCGCCGATGCGCTGGTTGCGCTCCCAGCCCTCGAGCCCGGAGCCGCCCTGGAAGAACGACACGCTCTGGCCGGTCGTATAGCCGGAGGCGGTGACGCTGACAGCGTAGAGCGCGCCCGAGTCGATATGATCCTGGATGCGATCGAAGGCGAGCGTGCGCTCTAGCATCTCGCGCAGCGGCGTGCTGTCGAGCAGCGAGACCGGGTTGTGGCGCGACAGCAGCAGCATCGCGGAGAGCCAGCGCGCGCCGCTGCGAATGATCTGCCTGACGTCGGTGCGGTAGACGTGGTGGCAGTGCATGTTCTCCCACACCTCGAGCAGGTTGCCCACGCCGCGGCTGAAATCGCCGGCGTACACCGCGAGCGTGGTGGCGTTGATCGCCCCCGCCGACGTGCCGCAGAGGATCGGGAACGGATTCTTCACCGGGTTGCCGAGGATGTCGCGCACCGCCTTGACGACGCCGACCTGGTAGGCGGCCCGCGCGCCGCCTCCGGTCAGTACCAGTCCGGCTCTTGATTTCATGTCAGAAAAGAGTTTGCTCTTGCCCGCGCGGCGCGTTGGCGTCGGCCACCGCCAGCGCGGTCATGTTGACGATGCGGCGCACCGTGGCCGAGGGCGTGAGGATATGCACCGGACGCGCCGCGCCGAGCAGGATCGGGCCGATGGTGACGTTTTCGGAAGAAGCGACCTTGAGCAGGTTGAAGGAGATGTTGGCCGCGTCCAGCGTCGGCATCACCAGCAGATTGGCCTCGCCCTTGAGCCTGGAATTCGGGAACAGCTTGTGGCGGATCTCGTCCGACAGGGCCGCATCGCCGTGCATCTCGCCCTCGACTTCCAGTTCGGGGGCGCGCTCGGCGATCAGCTTTAGCGCCTGCTGCATCTTGCGCGCCGAGGGCAGCTCGTCGATCGAGCCGAAGTTCGAGCCGGAGAGCAGCGCCACTTTGGGCGCGATGCCGAAGCGGCGGATCTCCTCGGCGGCGAGCACCGTCATCTCGGCGATGTGCTCGGCATCCGGGTCCGGCGTGACGTAGGTGTCGCAGATGAACACCGTGCGGCCGTCCAGGATCAGCGCGTTCATGGCGGCATAATGCCGCACGCCGGGTCGCAGCCCGATCACCTGGCCGATGTAAAAAAGGTGCAGCGCGTGCGTGCCGAACGTGCCGCAGAGCATGGCGTCGGCTTCGCCCTTGATCATCATCATCGAGCCGATCAGGGTATTGCGCCGGCGCATTTCCACCCGCGCGTACTCGGGCGACACGCCCTTCCTCTCGGTCAGGCGATGGTAGGTGCTCCAGTAGTCCTTGAAGCGCGGGTCGCTCTCGGAATTGACGAGCGTGAATTCCCGCCCGGGGCGCAGGCGCAGGCCGAGGCGCTCGATGCGCTGCTCGATCACCTGCGGGCGGCCAATCAGCGTCGGCCTGGCCAGTTCCTCGTCGACGACGATCTGCACCGCGCGCAGCACGCGCTCGTCCTCGCCCTCGGCGTACACCATGCGCCGCGGCGCGGCCTTGGCCGCGGAGAAGAGCGGCTTCATGAGCAGGCCCGAGTGGTAGACGAACTGGGTCAGCGAGCTGCGGTAGTGCTCCAGGTTCGAGAGCGGCCGGGTCGCCACGCCCGAATCCATTGCCGCCCTGGCCACCGCGGGCGCAATCTTGGCGATCAGGCGCGGATCGAAAGGGCGCGGGATCAGGTACTCGGGCCCGAACTTGAGATCCTGGCCGCCGTAGGCCAGTGCGACGATGTCGGAGGCTTCGGCCTGCGCGAGCTCGGCGATCGCGTGCACCGCGGCCAGCTCCATCTCGGTGGTGATGGCGGTCGCGCCGACATCGAGCGCGCCGCGGAAGATGAACGGAAAGCACAGGACGTTGTTCACCTGGTTCGGATAGTCCCCGCGCCCGGTGGCGATGATGCAATCCGGGCGCGCCTCCCTGGCGAGCTCGGGGCGGATCTCCGGCTCCGGATTGGCGAGCGCGAGGATGAGCGGGCGCTCTGCCATCTTTTTCAGCATCGCGGGCTTCAGCACGCCGCCCGCCGAGAGGCCGAGGAACACGTCGGCGCCGGCGATGACCTCGTCCAGCGTGCGCGCCCCGGTCTCGACGGCAAAGCGCTCCTTGTCCGGGTCCATCTCCTCCTTGCGGCCCTTCCACACCACGCCCTTGATGTCGGTAACGACGATGTTGGCGCGCGGCAGGCCCATTTTCACCAGCAGGTCCAGGCAGGCAAGCGCCGCCGCACCGGCGCCTGATACCACCAGCCTGATATCGGAGATTTTCTTATCTATGACTTTCAAACCATTCAAGAATGCGGCCCCTACGATGATCGCGGTGCCGTGCTGGTCGTCGTGGAACACCGGGATCTTCATTCGCGCGCGGAGTTTTCGCTCGACAATGAAGCACTCCGGCGCCTTGATGTCCTCGAGGTTGATGCCGCCGAAGGTGGGCTCCAGGCTGGCGATGATCTCGAC
>Ga0187893_10005170_pt1 | contig 23774 bp, 17 predicted proteins | sample MA1701074metaG_FD_139574 | JGI IMG/M metagenome (GOLD analysis project Ga0187893, IMG submission 139574) | White microbial mat communities from a basaltic lava cave in the Kipuka Kanohina Cave System on the Island of Hawaii, USA - MA170107-4 metaG ...
CCTGTTCATGACCGATCAGCCCATCGGCGATCCTTTCCGCCACAGAATAGCTCCGCTGAGTTTCATCGATGGCTTCGGCTACCGCGTGTTCATTGCCGATGGCGACCAGGGCGCCGGGCCGGATCATCTCGACTTCTCGCTGGCGGCGGAGACCGGCGAAATCGCTCTGCTAAACAGCAGCGGAGCAATCATTGATTGTGTCGTTTACGGACAACAGTTCGCCGGTGTCTCCCAGGGCCGCTCGCCCAACGGCGGTTCGCGCATCGTTTACTTCGATCTGCCCACACCGGGCGCCGGTAATCCGGCGGCCCCGGGCCCGGTGAATCCCAGCCTTGTGAACATTATTCCCATCGATCACACTTGGAGGTACGAGGCCTCCAACACGGATCTCGGAACTGCATGGACGAACTCAGCGTATAACGATTCAGCCTGGCCGACCGGTCAGGCGCTGATTGGCTATGAGAACAACCCGCCCGCCATCGAACCCATTCGCACCCTGCTGACCCAGGTAAACGGGCGGGTTACCACCTATTACCGCACGCGCTTCGATCTACCGGCGGGGGTGAATCTCTCCGGCCTGGAAATCACGCACGTGCTTGACGACGGCGCGGTATTCTATGTCAACGGCGCGGAGATTGGGCGCTTTAGCATGCCCGCCGGGCCCGTGAATTTTACCACCCTTGGGAATACCGTCGTCGATGCGGCCTATGTTGGCGGGCTGCAAGTGCCGCTGAACCTGGTCCAGCCCACCGGCAACGTGCTCGCCGTCGAGCTTCACCAGAACAACCTGAACGGCAGCGCGGACGCGCTGTTCGGCCTGCGGCTCGAGGCCGTCATCATCACCAACAATCCCGCGCTGGCCGGCATCAAGATCAACGAAATCCTCGCCAACGCCCGCAACACCACCAACACCGACGGCACGGTCACCGACTGGGTGGAACTCTACAACCCGTCCAACGCCCAAATCGATCTGTCCGGCATGAGCTTCACCGACCAGCTCGCCAACCCGCGCCGCTGGGTGTTCCCACAAGGCTCGGTCATCATCGCCAACGGCTACCGTGTCGTTCGCTTCGATTCCGACGCGCCGGCGACAACCAACTTCGCCGCCGTGCTCAATACCGGGTTCGGGATGAAGGCGTCCGGCGATTCGCTGTATTTCTTCAACCGGCCGCAGAGCGGCGGCGAATTGCTCGACGCGATTTCCTTCGGCATCCAGGCGCCGGACTGGTCGATTGGCCGCGTGCCCAATGGCGGGAGCAATTGGGTGCTGAATGTTCCAAGCCCCGGCTCCCTGAACATCGCCGCGTCCCTCGGCAATCCAGGTCTGCTCAAGATCAACGAGTGGATGGCGGACCCGGGCAGTGGACAGCCGGATTGGTTCGAGATTCACAACCCCAATCCGCAGCCCGTCGAGTTGAGCGGCCTGTATCTCACCGACGATCTGAACAACCGCCTGCAGTATCCGCCCATTCCCGCGCGCTCCTACATTGCCGCCGGACTGTCGGGCTTCCTGAGAATCATCGCGGACAACAATCCCGCGGCAGGCCCCGACCATGTCCCCTTCGCGCTCTCGCGGAACGGGGAATCGCTGGGCATTTCCGATCGCTTCGGCAATCTCATCGATCAAGTGACCTTCGGCACACAGTTCCAGGCCGTTTCCCAGGGACGCCTGCCCGATGGCACGACGAACATCGTGTTCTTTGTCGGCACGCCGACTCCGGACGAAAGCAACTACCTGCCGATCCCCAACGTGGTCATCAACGAAGTGTTGACCCATACCGACCTGCCGCTGGAAGACGCCATTGAGTTGCACAACACCAGCGCCAGCGCCGTGAACATCGGCGGATGGTACTTGAGTGATAAACGGACCGCGCTCAGAAAATACCGCATTCCCAATGGGACGACGATTCCCGCGAACGGCTTCCGCGTGTTCTACGAAAACCAGTTCAATCCGATCCCTGGCGATCCGACCGGCTTCTCCCTCAGTTCCGCACGTGGCGACCAGGTTTATCTCTCCGCCGCCGATGGCGCGGGCGTGCTTACGGGATACCGGACGGTGGTGGACTTCGGCCCGGCGGCCAACGGGGTTTCCTTCGGCCGTTACATCACCAGCCCGGTGAATGGAAACAAGGTCGAGTTCACGGCTTTGGCCGGGCGCACCTTCGGCGTGGACAACCCGCCCACAGTCGATGACTTCCGCACCGGCACCGGCCGCACCAACAGCGGGCCGCGGGTCGGCCCGGTGGTCATCAGCGAAATCATGTATCACCCGCCGGATCTTCCCGGAGGCGTCGATGATGTGGCCGGCGAATTCATCGAACTGCGCAACATCACCGGCAGCGCCGTGCCGCTCTACGATCCGGCGTTCCCGACCAACGTCTGGCGGCTCAAAGACGCTGTCTCCTTCAACTTCCCGCCGAACCGGAGCATTCCGGCCAATGGCATCATCGTCGTGGTGAGTTTCAATCCGACCGATACCGTGCTTTCAAACGCCTTCCGCGCCAGATACAGCGTGCCCGCCGGCACCGTCATCCTCGGCCCTTACAACGGCAAGCTCGACAACAGCGCCGACAGCGTCGAACTCGCCCGTCCCGACTCACCGCAGACCGTGCCGGGGCCGGACTTCGGCTTCGTCCCCTACATTCTCGTGGACAAGGTGAAATACTCCGACTCGGCGCCCTGGCCGACCGCACCGGATGGTGCCGGCCAGTCTCTGACGCGGATCACGCCTGGCAATTACGGCAACGATCCGGTGAACTGGACCGCGGCGGCGCCCACGCCCGGCCCGCAAGGCGGCAATCCCGACACCGACGGCGACGGCATGGACGACGCGTGGGAACAACAATACTTTGGCAATCTGGCCCGCGACGGTTCCGGAGATTTCGACGGTGATGGCGTGACCGATCTGCAGGAGTTTATCGCGGGCACCGACCCCACGACCCTTCGCCTCACCATTCTCAGTGCTGGTCCCACGGTGCTCCGTTTTGGAGCCGCCGCCAACCGGGCTTACACCGTCGAGTATCGGAATAATCTGAACGCCGGCTCGTGGACCTTGATGCAAAACGTGGCGGCGGGCGCGGCTCGAATAGTCCAAATGACCAATTCGCCCGCCGGCACCACGAACCGCTTTTACCGCGTTCGCACGCCGTGATTACCTTTGCGCCGTCGTCCGCGGTGGGGCGAGGATGCAGCGGAAGCCCACGTTCATGGCGCGAGGTTGGTTGGCATCCAGGGGCAGGGTGTAATAGTAATTGAGCAGAAGGGGCCTGATGGAGCTGCGCGCGGAATCGTAGCCCTGGCCCCGCGGCACGCCTTCCAGGCACCATTCCCACAAGTTGCCGCGCACGCCGGCCAATCCCCATTCGTTCGTGGCGAGGGTATGAACGGGCTCCGGCTTGCCGCGGCCTTGGGGAACGCTGATCACGGCGTTCGTCAGATTTGTTTCCGCATAGGAATTAAACTGATTCGTGGTCGGCAACGTGTAAGCCCAGCCCGCCATCGCTCGCTGGGCGAGCGATGGTGCGTCCCGGTCTGTCAACCTGCGGCAAAACTCCAGCGCGTCGGCCACAGAAACATTGTCCACGGGCAGGTTGGTCATCGCCCGGGCGAGGTCATGCATGCTGCGATTGGTGCCCATCACCCCTTCATACTGCCGGTGGGTCACTTCATATTTGCCGACCCAGAAGCCCTTGTCGTCGCCTCCCGGCATCCATTCCAGGACCATGCCGATGCTGTTGACGTAGGCGGGCGGCCTCGGCGGACGAAAGTAAGTGCCGACTGTCTCGTCGCCGGGCCGCAGCGTGACATCGTGCCGGTTGGTTTGCGTGCCGTCCCATTTGATGAACTCCAAAGTCATCGGGCCGGGCCGTTGAAATGGTCGGTTGGTCGGTGTAACGCCGATGAATTCGCGCCGGCCCGATTCGAGCACTTGATACACCTTCAACTCCGGAGGCGAACTGGTAAGCACCAGCTTCGTGTGGGAAAACTTGAACTGGTGGTTGTTGGGCTGGCCTTTGACCACAGGCACATCGTTCGTGATCCAGCCGAGTGCCGGGTAACGGACCTGACGCGCGGCGAACTTGTAGTTGCGCACAGGGAGGCCCCTCGCGTTCACTTCGTCCATCGGCCCGTACGACCCGCCGTCCACGGCGTCGGACAACTCCACTCCGGGCGGGTCGGCGGTGAAGGCCACGCGGATCAACTCGGCGGGCAGGCGGACCCTGACCGGGCGCCTTTGCTTGCTCACAAAGAGGAAGTTGGTGGTGATTGACTGAAACCCTGGCGCTTCAATCGTGTAGTTGTAGTTACCCGGCTCGCGCATGAGTTCCTTCGGCTGGCCGGGTGAGGTGCGTTCTACTTCCGCGCCAGTCGCGGCGTCGCGCACCACGGCAGGCGTCTGCTCGACCGTAAGCAGGATGATGCCGTTGGTGGAAACAAGGCGAGCGATGAGCTCAGCGCGGACGTTGTCCTCCGTGAAGTTGGTGACAAGGGTGAGCACCTCGAAGCCGGGTTTTTCAAAACGAAAACCCGCCGGGCCGAGCGGCCAAGGGAAGATTCCAGTGGGCGTCGTACCGACAAAGCGGTTGCTGACGTACACATTGGCACCCTGCGGCTGGCTATCGAGTGTCACACGCGCCCGCTCGAAGTAGAGTTTCACTTTTGCCTCGTCGTTCGGCTTCAACGTGACGTTCGTCTCCTTGGGGGGCCACCAGGTGTCCCGTTGGCGGTCCACGTAGCGGCCAACGAACCGGTGGGTACCTTGGGGCAGCGCCACAACGGAACGATTGCTGGCGATTACATTTCCATTGAGTTCGTAGACCGCGTTCAGCGGAATGCTGTCGAATTCGACCGTGCCCTGATCCGCTTGCCGCAATTGAAGCGTGGCGAACAGATTGGTCGAGCCGCGTTCCGGGATCGTCGCCGAGAGATTGGCCTGCACGTAGCCCCTTTCTTTCAAGTCCAGTTGGAAGGTGACGGGGCCGGGCTTGAACGCCTCGAAGGTGTGCGGTGTCACCGCCACGGCGCCGCCCGCCAGCAGGTTCGTACCATCGATACGGATGGCCGCGCTGGGCGGCTCGCTGTCGATGACCACTTTGCCGTAGGAAAACACGAACGGCGGCGGCGGTTCGCCTTTCACGCGTACAACTTCCTGCGTCAGGACGCCAAGGCCGGGATATTCCGCGCGGACGGAGTATATGCCTTTGGGAAGCGTCAGACTCAGTTTGCCGTCTGCACCTGTCCGGCCTGAAATCGTTTTCCCACTCGCGTCCGTAACCAGTATCTGCGTGCCTGGTGGATCACTGGTAATTACCAGGTCTCCGCGATTCAGCGCTCGCACGACAAACACCACGCCGATGATGGCCGCGACTACCGCCAAAGCCGCGAGAGCCAGCATCTTGCCTGTCACGGGCGGTTTGGGCGCAAGCTGGGCAAGTTGCGTTTCCAGCCGTTCGAGGGTGTAGTTCTCGATCGAGAGATTCGGATCGAGCAGCCGGTTGCACAAGCTCAACCAGGCGTCCGTCTCCCTGCCAAAGATACTCGTCCACTCTGCCGAGGCCGTGAGGGGCAGGATGGAATGATCGGAAGCGTCCTCGACTTCGCGGCGGCGCACGAGTTGGTAAATGATCTGGCCGACGGCATGGAGATCCGCCACTTCGTAACGCGCGGCTTCGGCGGCGTCGCCCGGCAACGGATCGGACAACACGACTTCGGCATCGCGCACCTTCTGGCTGGCGCTGATGAGAACGTTGGAAGGCTGGATTTCACCGTGCGAGCGTCCGCAAGCCTTTTTGAAATCCAGCGCGCCGCGGGCAATTGAAGAAACAATGTGATGAACCCATTCCTTGCTCAGCGCGACGTGTCCTTCGAGAATCTTCTGGACCGTACGCGGGTAAAGGCGCGTTGCGTACCAAGCGCCGCCCTGCTCGCGCCCCACGTCCAGAATCGGCGCGACACACCGCGAAACCGCCGCCGCCTGTTTCTGCAATTCGACGGACCGGTTGAACGTGCGGTCGAACTCAGCCACCAACGTATCGAGTTCCGTACGATCCTCGGCATCGGCGTTGATAAACGAATCCAGGGCGAAGACTTTGACCGCGTAATTGTCCCGCACCTCACCCGCCTTGCGCGCGCTATAGACAATGAAGCCGTGCCCGCTGGCAATCTCGCGAGTCGTTTCGTAAGGACCGTAGGCGGGCATGGCTATTGGAAGCGGACGCCCGAGATTAACGCAGAGGCGCAACTCGGATTTGCCGTAGGCCAAACCTCCGGCCTGCAATATCCGGCGTGGTCATCCCGCTTCATTACTCCACGTCCTGCGGATGCGGTGGCGGTCACTTCGCCGGCCGCGGCGGCGTGAGCACTCTGATGCCGCTGCGCTGCACTTGCACCATGAGGCCGGCGGTTTTCTTGGGCCAATGACACGGATCCAGCGGTAGAATCTGGCGGCGTTCATCCTGCGTGCCCGGCTTGTCCACCCGCCCGCCCGGCAGGTCGGCCAGCACCACCAGATGCGTCGCGCCCTGCGCCATCCACTTGGTCCACTTCGGATCTGTTTTGCCCAGCGAATTGGTCAGCGTCTGGCCGGAGACAAAGCTGAACGTGACTTTGTCCGCTTCGGTCCGCCTGGGATCGCCTTCCTTCCAATACGTGTTCAGGCTGTAAGCTTCCCAGCGCGGCAGGTCGGTAGGGTTCGCAGCAATCAAGTCCACCACTACCGAGCCTTGCTGAAGGGACTGGTCGAGGTTGACGGTGACATCATAAGGCTTGGGCTTGCCCGGTTTGCCCGGCTTGCACGGTGAGAGCATGGAGCAACCCGCGAGAAACATGGTCAACGCTCCCACGACGATTGTCATTAAAAACGAACCCGTGAACAAGGATGGTTTCATAGAATTCTTGCGACGCGAATTGACCGAACCGTCACTGGAGCCGGACGTTACAAGAGGGTTACCGAGGGTCAACTCCAAACTTCCCGGAAACCCGAAAACCGGCACACAGCCGCATCCAACGAACCGTCTTCAGCGTGTGTCGCTCCGATCGTCGCGGACGAAAGCCGGCAAATCGTCCCCGGGCTTGTAAGTGGACAGCAAACTCTCCTCCTCCAACACCTCCGCGTGCGCGCCCAGGCGGCGATGGCCAATGCGCGTGATTCCCGTCACATACTTGGCCGCGCCGCGTTGCATGACGTTCGCCATGCGCACCAGTTCGCGCAGCCAGTTTGGAAAACGGTTGGTGAACTTGATCTCCAGCACCACCTGCCCGGCAAAGGCGCGCACTGGTTTCTTCATTTCCGTGCTGATACGCGGCTCCAGATGCGGTTCCGAATAGACGTCTCGATCCAGCGTCACGCGCACTTCGTCGTTGTCGCTCACGTAGGCCTCGCGCTGGTAGCGGATGTGCGAGCGCGGCGTGGCCGCCAGTTCGGTCATCAGCCGGCAAAACTTCTCCACCGCCACCAATGCGCCGGGCTGTTTGCTCATCATGTGCTCCGGCGCCGGAAAATGCCCCGCCAGCAACAGCGGCACAGCTTGCTGTTTCACGGCGCCGCGCTCCTTTACGATCATGTCTTTCATACGCCGCTTGATCTCGAAAAAAACCGGCGAGTCCGGCTGAGCGCTGTAATAGCGCAGGCGCAGCTTAAAGCGATTCTTGTCGCCGTTGACGGTTCGCCAGTAAATTTCCAGGTTGTCCGAATCGAGATAAAGGCTATGCACCGGGTAAGCGTCGCCCGGTTTGCCCACCCCGAACTCATCCAGCGAGAGGTAACACCGCACAAAGTCCCGCACCCGCCCGGCCGTGCTCTCGTTGATGAGATACTTCAACTCGAACCGCGATGGCTGCACTCGATCGGCGCGCATGGGGGGAGGGATTTATTCGACAAACCCGAAGCAGGACGCCACGTGAAGGCTGAACAGGTTCATCGCCAGTGTAATGCCATAGACTGCCGGGCTTGTCGATCCAGATTGGAGCGCCGGCCTCCGGCGCGGCACGAATCCCAACCTCGCCGAAACGCGCCGTGCCGGAGCCCGGCGCTCCTCTCCCTAGGCATTGCCATTTCACTAAAACTCCGCTTACCTCAGCGCCAGATGCAATCCGTCCCAAACTTCACTGGACACGTCGAATTCGCGCCTGGCTTCGCGCCGCGGCCGAACATCAGCCACGTCTTGTTCGACTTCGACGGCACACTCTCGCTCATCCGTGAGGGGTGGCCGGAGGTGATGGTCCCTATGTTCGCCGAGATGCTGCCAGTGCTGCCCGGCGAGACCGAAGCTCAGCGACGCCGGCTTTGCTTCGACGATATCATGCGCCTCAATGGCAAGCAGACCATCTACCAGATGATCCAATTGGCCGAGCGCATTCAGGAACGGGGCGGCTCACCCAGGGAGCCGCTCTGGTACAAACACGAATATCTCCGCCGCCTCGACGAACGGATCCGTTCGCGAACCGAAGGCATCCGCAATGGCTCACTGCGACGCGATGATTTTCTCGTTCACGGCGCCCGCGCGCTGCTCGAGTCGCTTCAGCGTCGGGGATTTTCACTCTACCTCGCCAGCGGCACCGACGAAGTGTTCGTGAAGCAGGAGGCCGAATTGCTCGACCTCACCCGCTACTTCGGCGCGCACACCTACGGCGCGCTCGACGACTACAAGAATTTCTCCAAGAAGATGGTCATCGACCGGCTGCTGCGCGAAAACCGGATCAGCGGCGCGCAACTGCTGGCCTTCGGCGATGGCTACGTGGAAATCCAGAACACCAAGGAAGTCGGTGGCCTGGCTGTCGCCGTGGCGAGCGACGAAGCCCACAATGGCTCCGGCCGCATCGACGAATGGAAACGCCAGCGCCTGCTGGGCGTAGGCGCGGATGTAGTTATTCCGGATTACCGGGATGGGCAAATGTTGCTCGACCACATTCTCAGCAATTAGTTCGTGACCATTTTCGGCAGGTGTGCTGCTCCTTGCGTCGCAGAATTAGCGTCTGCGGAATGCGCCGGTCTTGAGCTTGGTTCAGCCAATGGCCAATTCTCATTTTTCAATTCTCAATCCCGGCTTTTCGGCGTCACCAGTAGCATACCGCCGTGTAACCATGCGGCCTTCGCCAGGGTCACTACCTTGATCACCCGTCTGGGGAGCCTTGATCCGGCTCCAGATGTCCATGACGGACAACAGTTAACTGAATCCATCATCCGCGTTATGCAACGAACCGCCACCGCCCTCCTTCAACTCACTGCCTGCCTCCTGCTTGCACTCGGCCTGTCTGCGCAGGCGCAGGACAAGAAAAACGACCCCACCGGCACCTGGACCTGGAGCGTCCCCGGCCGCGACGGAAACACCCGTGAAGTGACCGCCAAGCTCAAGCTCGACGGCGACAAACTCACCGGCTCCATCTCCGGCCGCCAGAACGACACTAACATCGAAGACGGCAAGGTCAGCGGCGATGACATTTCGTTCAAGGTCACCCGCGAGGTCGGCGACAACAAGATCGTCCAGAAATTCAGCGGCAAGATCTCTGGCGACACCATCAAGGGGAAAATCGAGTCCGAGCGCGAAGGCCAGCCTACGTCGCGTGACTGGAACGCCAAGCGCGCCGCTGCCAAGTAAGCCGACAATCGGCGCGTTCAGCAGTTCAGCGTATCTCAAGCCCGTCCCAGGACGGGCTTTTTCTTTTCCGCACGGGAGTCGGACGGAGAACGCCATTTGAATTCAACGCCAAAACGCCGGCCGCGAAGACGCGAGGGAGGTTGGAGCGCGGCTGTGCGCGAAGCGCCAGCCGCAGCACTCCCGATGTCCTGTGCCTCGAGCTTGCCACACGTTCCGTTCCGCGAAGATTTTGACCACGGATGGACACAGATGGACCCGGATAGCCGATGCCGTGAGTCCCCATGTCGTCATTCTGAATCCGTGTTTTTCCGTGTTCATCCGTGGTTAATGATTTTGGTTGCGGCTCTGCCGCGCTGCGTCTTTGCGTTAACGGCTTTTCAGGTCTTGGAGTTGTTTTGCCAATTGCATTTCGCTGTCTTCGACTTTTCAATCCGGCCATGCCGAAGTTCCCAGCGCCGCTGGATTTGAAACGGGTCAAAGTCTATCCGCTCGCCTCGCGCAACAGCATGGCGGCCATCGAGGACATCCTCGTCAAACCGGACTCGCCTCCGCCCGCGCTGCCGAACGATTTCATTCGTGAGCGCGTCGCCCTCTGCGCGCAACAAATCAAGGCCGCCCGACAGCGCGGTGCCAGTGTGATGTTCCTCTACGGCGCGCACCTGGTGAAGAATGGCGCCGCGGCGATTGTGGAGCGGCTGATGGCTGGTGGCTGGCTCACGCACCTCGCCACCAACGGCGCCGGTTCCATCCACGATTGGGAATTCGCCTTCCAGAACTGGTCCACCGAGAGTGTCGAGCAAAACGTCGCCACCGGCACGTTCGGCACCTGGGACGAAACCGGGCGGAACATCCATCTCGCCCTCCTCGCCGGCGGATTGCGCCCGGAAGGCTACGGTGTCGCGCTTGGCCGTTTCATTACTGAAGACGGCGCCACACTCCCGGTCATCGCCGAACTTGAGAAACTCCTGGGCAGCGAACCCCCGCATGCACTCACACCCGCCCGCGCCGATCTGCTCCAGGCAATGCTCGAGCATAAGCTGCCTGCTGGCCGCATCGAAGTGAAACACCCGTGGAAGCACACCTCGATCTTCGGCAGCGCCTTCCGCCTCGCCATCCCGCTCACGGTGCATCCCGGCATCGGCTATGACATCATCTCGAACCATCCGATGTTCAACGGCGCGGTCATTGGACGGGCAGCGGACATCGACTTCCGGCTTTTTGGCTCCGCAGTGGACGGACTTGATGACGGCGTGGTGCTCTCGGTCGGTTCGGCCATCATGGCACCGCAAGTCTTCGAGAAGAGCCTGAGTTGTGTGAACAACCTCCGGCTGCAAGATGGACGCAGGATCGTCCAGGGCCACAACATCTATGTGGTGGATCTCCAGGACGGCGGTAACTGGGACTGGACCCAGGGCGAGCCACCGAAGGAAAGCCCCGCCTACTACCTGCGCTTCTGCAAAAGCTTCTCCCGAATGCAGGGTACGATGCACTACCTGCAATGCGACAACGTCGCGTTTGTCCACAATTTGCTGAAGCAATTGGAAACGAGGTGATGGCCCGCGAACTCATCCGCGCCACATGAACGCTTCGCGCTTCCTGGACATCGCCTCGCGCTACTCCCAACTCCGCATCGCCGTAGTCGGCGACTTCTGCCTGGACCGTTACCTTGAGATCGATCCGGCGATGCAGGAAATCTCCATCGAAACCGGCCTGCCCGTCCACAACGTCGTTAACGTCCGCAGCCAACCGGGCGCGGCGGGCACCATTCTCAATAACCTCGTGGCGCTCGGGATCGGTGAAATTTATCCCGTAGGTTTTTGCGGTGAAGATGGCGAAGGCTACGCGCTGTGCCGGTCGCTGCGCGCGCGACACGGCGTAAAGCTCGATCACTTCATCGAAACCGACCTTCGCCATACCTTCACTTATTGTAAGCCGCTGCTCATGGAACCGGGCAAACCGCCCGCGGAACTCAACCGCTTCGACACCAAGAATCGGACACCCACTCCCGCGCTGCTACAAGGCCGGTTGATTGACTCGGTCGCACGCCTCGCAACCGAAGTGGACGCGATGATCATCATGGATCAAGTCGATCTTCCAGAGACGGGCGTGATCACTGCCAAACTCCTCGAAGCCATTGGGGAGCTGGTGAAAGAGCTGCCTGAGTTGCTCATCGTTGCCGACAGCCGCCGCAGCCTGCGCGGCTACCCACCGGTTTGCCTGAAGATGAACGCCGCCGAACTTTCGGCGCTCACTGGCGCCAGGCACGACCTTTCGCTGGAGGAAATCAAACAGACTGCCGCCGGCTTGGCCCGGCAGCACGGGCGCAATGTCTTTGTCACTCTGGCTGAACGGGGCATGGTCGGTGCATCGCCTTATGGCGACCCGGCGCACGTCCCCGCCCTGCCCTTGCGCGGGGAGATCGACGTCGTGGGCGCGGGCGACTCCGTGACAGCGAATCTCACCGCCGCGCTCGCCGCCGGGGCCACGTCCAGAGAAGCGGTCGAGATCGCGAACGTCGCCGCCAGCGTGGTCATCCACCAACTCGGCACGACCGGCACTGCGAGCGTGGCGCAGATCGCGGAGTTGCTTCCAACACCGGGTTCCTAACGCAGAGACGCGGAGAACGCGGAGTTCCGCAGAGAGACTCAGTGATGTCGCTCTAGCCCTAATGCCTTTCGGGAATTCAGGGAGTGTCCCGGAGGGACGTACGACAATAGCCCAACGTTTCAACGTTGGGTGGTGGCGAAGTGATAGGCTCAGTCCCGAAGGGACGGCTGAGGCGCGGCAAGTGGCGCGACGTTCAACCGTCCCTTTGGAACTGAGGACAACAGAGCACGTTCCCGGCGTTGAAACGCCGGGCTATTCTCAGGGCGTCCCTCCAGGACACGTGCATCGCGGAATTCCGAACGGCATTAGCTCAAGCCCAGCTTCACGCCGCACTCGGAACAAAACTTCGCTGTCGGCGTGCACGCGAGACCGCAGCCGGCACACTCGCGAAGCGCTTTCTTCGCCCGATGGCCGATGATGAGATTGCGGATGTAAGGAATCCATGTGAACAGATACGCGAAGATGAATACCGAATCGCGCCGGTAAAACAGCGCATAAGCCAGAAGGCATCCCGACCCGCCCAGGCTCAACCACCAGAACGCGGTCGGCACCACTACGCGCTGGTGTTTTTCCGTCGCCCACCACTGCACGAAAAAGCGCGATGAAAAAAGAACGTTGCCCATCCAGCCCACTACCTTCCAAGGATGCCAGGTGATGCCGAGGAATTTGCCGTCAGGCGCCAGGAGTTGCGTCAGCCAATCCATAATGGCGCGAGTAAAGCCGCAATCGCCCGGCGAACACAAGAAGCGAGAGCGTCGTACCGAACGCGTCGCTTCAAATCTTGTCGCAGCCGACGTGAGGAGGCTCTAACCTCTCGCTTATCTTGAAATGAGCCTCCTTACCTCGGCTGCTACGAAGTCAAGTTCCCGCCTCGACTCGGTCGATCTCCTGCGCGGCTTTGTCATGGTGCTGATGGCTCTCGATCACACGCGCGACTTCTTTCACAACGGCGTGTATCAGGGTTTCGATCCACTTGATCTCAGCAAGACTACCATCCCGCTCTACTTCACGCGGTGGATCACCCACCTCTGCGCGCCGGTATTCATCTTCCTGGCAGGCACGGGTGCGTTTCTTTCCACCACGCGCGGCAAATCGAAGCGCGACCTTTCGTGGTTCCTGTTCACGCGTGGACTCTGGCTCGTGCTGCTCGAACTCACTTGGATTCGTTGGGCCGGCTGGGCCTTCGCCATCAACCTCCACGAACACTGGGGCATCGTCATCTGGGCCATTGGCTGGTCCATGGTCGTGCTTGCCGCGCTCGTGCATCTGCCCAACTGGGCCATCACCACTTTCGGCCTCGTGATCATCGTCGGTCACAACGCGCTCGATCCGCTCAGGCCGTCTGACTTTGGTTCATTCGCCTGGCTCTGGAGGATTCTCCACGAAGGCGGATCGTTCGAGGTCGCATCCGGTGTCCGCCTGGGTGCCGGCTACCCGCTACTCCCGTGGATCGGCGTAATGGCCGCCGGCTACGGATTCGGAACAATTCTCTTGCGCGAACCCGCGGCACGTCAGCGATGGCTGTTCCGTGTCGGACTCAACATGGTGGTTGTCTTCTTTCTCCTTCGCTTCAGCAATCTCTACGGCGACGCGAAGCTTTGGAAATCACAGCCCACCGGTGTCCTCACGCTCCTGTCGATGCTCGACTGCACCAAGTATCCGCCCTCGCTCTGCTACCTGCTGATGACGCTCGGGCCGGCGGCAATTCTTCTGGCCGTGCTCGACCGCGCTGTGTGCTCTCCCTCTCCTCCCGCCGCGGGAGGAGAGGGCCGGGGAGAGGAGGGCCTTCTTATCCGCGTGTTAAGACCCATCCTCGTCTTCGGCCGCGTGCCGCTCTTTTACTACTTGCTCCACCTCCCGCTCATCCACGGCCTTGCCGTCGCGGTGAATGTCATCCGCTTCGGCCACGCCAACTGGCTCTATGGCACCACGCCCGCCAAGCCGCCGCCCGACGCCGGCTTCGACCTGCCCATCGTCTATCTCGCCTGGATCATTGTCGTGATTGTGCTCTACCCCGCCTGCCAATGGTTCGCCGATCTCAAGCGCCGGCGGCGCGATGTTTGGTTGAGCTACCTCTGAAAACTCAGTCGCCAGACGTTGACCGCCAGCGGATTCCGAAAAGGAGTTTGTTGAACACCGTTGTTCCGGCAGGCTCTCCGCGCTGCCGGCGGTTCAAATCTTTGAGTTTACCTGGAATGAATCCGATGCTTGCCCATCTAATTGTGAGAAGTCATAATCCTCAAAGAACCCAATGAAGCTCAAACGGCGAGCAAATCAACAATGCGGCCTCACTGCCATTGATGTGCTGATAGTGGTGGTGACTCTGTGCCTGCTCGCTTTCTTTCTTTTTGGTTCTCGCCGTGTCAGCGACAGGAATCCAATGGCGGCTTGCCAAGCGAACCTCAAGCAACTGACGCTCGCCGAACTTATCTGGGTGAACGACCACGACTCTGTCACTTTCCCCGCACAGTCCTCAACCAATGCCGGTGGACTTAGTGAATTTCTCCGCAAGGTGGGTTGCCCCACTACTTCTGAGGACTCTCTAACGAGTTGACCAGCCAACAACTTCTAACTTGCCCTTCGGATGGTCGCAAATCCGCGAACAATTTCGGATCCTTGACCACCAACCACCTCAGCTACTTCCTGAACCTTGATGCGAGTGCAGGCAGTGAGGGTTGCACGCTGACAGCCGCGGAAGCCTCCACCGTACTGCACGGTGATCGACAAATTGCATTCAAGCCGACTGCGCGCGGGCCGATCGTGACGATCACAACCAACCTTTCCATTGGCTGAGCGAACAAGATCCATGAAACGCGCAGCTTGGTTGTTGGAAACAAATGGATCGGCAACATGGCTTTCGCCGATGGCAGCGTAATGAAAGTGAATGATCGCGATTTGACCGAATCACTCCTGGCCCCCTCGCGCCTGTCAGTTCAACGACTGCTTTTTCCCTGAGATCACCTCTCCCCGGCTTGGATCTTCTTTCTATTCACTTCCCCGGCGCGTTTGTTAGCCTGCTCGTCGCAACAAACATGAGTACGCCGAACACCGAGAACGCCGCCGCCGCTCCCGCCCCCAGCGATTTCATCCGCGATATCGTCTCCAAACACGTCGGGGAGAAAAAGTATCCTCACATCCACACGCGCTTCCCGCCCGAACCGAACGGCTACCTGCATATTGGCCACGCCAAAAGCATCTGCCTGAACTTCGGCATCGCGCGCGAATTCGGTGGGATATGCAACCTTCGCATGGACGACACGAACCCGACGAAAGAGGACGTCGAGTACGTGGACTCCATCACCGAGGACGTGAAGTGGCTCATCGCCGGCTGGGCGGATGACCGGCTTGGATTGAAGTCCAAAGGCAAAACACCAGATACTGTCACTTCGAGTGGCAAATCAGATTTTCACCTCCCGCCTCTTCTCAAATCGGAAATCGACAATCGGCAATCGGCAATCGTCGAGCCTTTCTACGCCTCCGACTACTTCGACCAGATTTACGAATACGCCCTCGCGCTGATCAAGCAAGGCAAGGCCTACGTCTGCGATTTGTCTCCTGCTGACACCGAGGCGTATCGCGGCGCGCCCGACCGGCCCGGCAAGGACTCACCCTACCGCAACCGCTCCGTCGAAGAAAACTTCGACCTCTTCACTCGCATGAAGAACGGCGAGTTCCCCGACGGCAAATGCTCGCTCCGCGCGAAGATCGACATGGCTTCGCCGAACATCTGGCTGCGCGATCCGGTGCTCTACCGCATCCGCCACGCGGCGCACCACCACACCGGCGACAAGTGGTGCATCTATCCAATGTACGACTTCGCTCATTGCCTGAGCGACTATATCGAGGGCATCACGCACAGCATCTGCACACTGGAGTTCGAGGTGCATCGCCCGCTCTACGATTGGATTCTGGAGAACCTGGACCTGCCGCGTCCCCTCCCCCACCAATATGAATTCGCCAAGCTGATTCCGAGCTACACGATCGTTTCCAAGCGAAAGCTCATTCAGCTCGTGAACGAAAGAGCCGTCGCCGGCTGGGACGACCCGCGCATGCCCACCATCAGCGGCATCCGGCGGCGCGGCGTGCCCGCGAGCGCGCTACGCCATTTCGCCATCGGAGTCGGCGTCACGAAATTCATCAGTCTCACGGACATGGCGGTGTTCGAGCACGCCATCCGCGAAGACTTGAACAAACGCGCCCTGCGGCGGCTCGCCGTGTTGCGCCCCATCAAAGTCGTCCTCACGAATTATCCCGCGGGCAAAACTGAGGAACTTGAGGCCATCAACAACCCCGAGGACGAAACCGCGGGCAAGCGGAAGATTCCGTTCAGCAGGGAACTGTTCATCGAGCGCGACGACTTCATGGAAGCGCCGCCGCCGAAATACTTCCGGCTCCGTCCTGGCGGAGAAGTGCGCCTCAAGTACGCTTACATCATCAAGTGCGATCAGGTGGTGAAAGATGCCAATGGCAACGTCACCGAACTCCATTGCACGGCCGACCTCGACAGCAAGACCGGCGGCGCGACCGCAGGCCGCAAAGTCAAAGGCACCATCCATTGGGTCAGCGCCGCACACGCCATCGACGCTGAATGCCGCCTCTACGATCGCCTCTTCACTGAAGCCGAGCCCGAGAAGGACGGGCGCGACTTCAAGAGCGTGCTCAACCCGCACAGCCTCGAAGTGGTGAGCGCGAAATGCGAGCCGTCGGTCAGAGACGCTGCACCCGAAGCTCGCTACCAATTCGAGCGGCTCGCCTACTTCGCACTCGACAAGGACAGCGCGCCCGGCAAACCGGTCTTTAACCGCACGATTACACTCAAAGACACTTGGGCGAAGGAAGCGCAGAAGGGTTAGCCGTTATTCACGAACACCGCACGTATTTCCAGTGCCTGGATTTGCCTGTGGCCAGCCAATCGAGCGCGGTCGTCAGACGCTTCGCGCGGGTTTCCTCGCGTTTCGCTTCGGTGATCCATTCCACGTATTCCTTACGATGACTGTAGCTGAAGTTCTCGAATGCGGTCAGCGCCTTCTTGTTCTTCTTCAACGCGGCCATGAAATAATCCGGCACGATCAGTTCCTTTACCTTTGACCGCGGCGGGGCAGGTTTCTTGATACCGGCCTCGTTGAGTTCGATAGCCTTTCTGATATAGCCGAGCAGGACCTTGTCCCTGGGCAAATCGGCGAGCGACGTGATGCGTCCGAAATGGCCCATCGCTTCGTTCTCCGCCGAAGTGGACCCAAAAATCAAGTCGCCCTTCCAGAAGCCGAGTGCGCAGTGTTGTTTGAACGCAGCCATACCGCAGATGACCCCCTTGTAGTCAAAATGCGGCATGCTCCACTTCATTGTTTCCACCGCGTCCGGGCACGCGGCGTGGACGAGCCTGCGGATGTGCGTGAGGATTGGCTTCGCGAACTCACCAGCCTTCGCAATGTAGGCATCAACGCGCGGGTCTTTGGCTGGCATCGGTAAATCGTCAGCGCACCGTACACCGCGAGTCAATTTCAAACAGCAACCCCGTGCTTGAATCGCGTTTGCCCTTGCGAGGCAGCGGGCTTTTGCAAAACTCGCCGGGCATGAAATCCGCTCGCGCCGTCCGACGCTCTCCTCGCGCTTCTGCCCAGTCTGCATCGCGTCGTCTCGTGCTGGGAATCGACTTTGGGACACTTTCCGCCCGCGCGTTGCTGGTGGATGCGGAGACAGGCGAGGAAGTCACCTCAGCCGTGCATGAGTATGCCGACGGGGTGATGGACGGGACGTTGCCAGGCGACAAGCAGCGGCTGCCGCCTGAAACTGCCCTCCAGAACCCAAGAGACTATCTGGTTGCCTTGGAGAAGACGGTTCCCAAAGTGCTCCGCGCCGCCAGGGCCAGGCCGGAACAGGTTCTTGGTATCGGGACCGATTTTACCTCCTGCACAGTGCTGCCCACGCTCGCCGACGGCACGCCCCTTTGCTTCGACAAGCAGTGGCGCAGGAATCCGCACGCGTGGGTGAAGCTCTGGAAACATCACGCGGCGCAACCGGAGGCGAACCAAATTAACGCGATTGGCAGGCAGACGAACGAGTATTTCCTGATCGCATACGGTGGACGTTACTCCAGCGAGTGGTTCTTCTCGAAGCTTCTCGAGACAGTGAACCATGCGCCGGAGGTGTACTTGGCCGCAGAGCGCTTTCTGGAGGCCGGCGACTGGATTGTGTGGCAGTTGTGCGGCCAGGAACGACGGTGTGTGTCGGCGGCGGGATTCAAAGCGATGTGGGTTTATCCGCAAGACTCAGGTTATGATTATCCGAGCCCCGAATTCTTTTTCACACTGCATCCCTCTCTGACCAACGTGGTGGAAGAAAAGTTGTGCAGAGAATTACTTCCGCTCGGCGCGAAAGCCGGTGGCCTGATTCGATCATGGGCCAGGCGGCTCGGGTTGCGTGAGGGAACCCCCATCGCCACCGGCAACATCGACGCGCACGTCGCCGTGCCTGCGTGCGGCGTGACCACGGCGGGAAAACTGGTGATGATCCTTGGCACTTCAACGTGCCACTTGCTGCTAGGCGAGACGCGGCAGGAAGTCGAAGGCATGTGCGGCATCGTTGAAAACGGTGTCGTGCCCGGGCTTTGGGGCTACGAGGCGGGGCAAGCCGGCGTCGGCGATCTCTTTGCATGGTTTATGCAACACGGCGTTCCGGTATCGGTTCACGCGGACGTAAAGAAAGCCCGCACGACCGTTTATCACCTGCTGGAAAAACGCGCCGCTCAACTCAAGCCCGGCGAGAGCGGCCTGCTTGCGTTGGATTGGTGGAACGGCTGTCGCTCGGTGCTTATGGACTCGGATCTCAGCGGAATGCTCCTGGGCGCGACGCTCGGCACGCGGCCACACGAGATTTATCGTGCCCTCATTGAGGCTACCGCCTTTGGCACCCGCAAAATCATCGAAGCATTCACTGACAAAGGCGTGGCCATCAAAGAACTCATCGCATGCGGCGGGCTCGCACAGAAGAACCCGTTACTGCTCCAAATCTACGCCGATGTGACCGGTCGCCCCATCCAGGTGGCCGCGTCGGAGCAGACGTGTGCGCTTGGCGCCGCGATGCACGGAGCGGTGGCGGCCGGTGTCTATCCGGACATACAGGCCGCTGCGCAGAAAATGGTTCGTCCCAGCGCGCAGTCGTATCAGCCCAACATCGCGCACAAGGCGGTTTACGAGCGGCTTTACGTCGAGTACATCCGGATGCATGATGCGCTGGGCCGCGCGCCGGACAGCCCGATGAAAGTATTGAGGCGGCTGCGCGCCGCGGCGCTGGCCACGAAATAGCTGGTCGATGACATGAACGAATCCCCTGCCCTTCCGGTGCGGCACGAAACGACGCAGTTGATCCGCCCGGAGTTCCTGAACCACGGCGGCACGCTCTACGGCGGCTACATGATGCAATGGGCCGACGACATGGCCTACAATGCCGCGTCACTGGCCTTTCCAAACGCCATCTTCGTGACCAAACTGTTCGGGCAGTTCGATTTTACTTCGCCGGCGATCGCGGGCGACATCATCAAAATCTTCAGCCAGGTGGAGAGCGTTGGAACCACCTCGTGCAAGGTCCAGGTCTGGGGCGTGATCGCCCGGAGTGGTCGGGAAGTGTTTCGCACTTTCGCCGTGATGGTTAACGTGCGGGACGGCCGAAAGACGCCACTGAAACCTTGAGCCAAAACCATGTTGAACAGAATTCTTGCCCTCGTCATCGCCCTCGCCTGCGGCGCCACAGCGTTCGGCGCCCATGTGCCCGGATGGGAACTGGTGTGGAGCGACGAGTTCGACGGCGATTCGCTCGACCTTTCCAAGTGGGAGTTTGAGGTGAACGCTCGCGGAGGCGGCAATAACGAGTTGCAATACTACGTCACCAACAACGTGCGCGTGCGCGACGGCCGGCTCGTTATCGAAGCCCGCAAGGAGCGTTACACCGGCCCGGAAGGCACGCGCGAATACACTTCATCCCGCATCCGCACGAAGCGAAAGGGTGACTGGCTCTACGGACGCTTCGAGGCGCGCGCGAGGCTGCCAAAGGGCCAGGGCATCTGGCCGGCCATCTGGATGATGCCGACCGATGCGGCATACGGCGGCTGGCCGCACAGCGGGGAGATAGACATTATGGAGTTTCTCGGCCACGAACCCAATAAGGTCCACGGCACGCTCCACTACAGCCGGCCCGGCGGACGTCACACGTACACGGGCACCAACACCGTCCTCGCGGCTGGCAGTTTCGCAGGCGAGTTTCACAACTTCCGCCTGGAGTGGGAAACCAATGCGATGCGCTGGTATGTCGATGAACGCCTTTATCAAACGCAGACCAACTGGCAGAGCCGTTCCAATTCGTTTCCTGCACCGTTTGACCAGCGCTTTCATCTTATTCTGAACCTTGCCGTCGGTGGCAATTGGCCCGGCAATCCCGATGAAACGACGATTTTTCCCCAGGCGATGAGCGTCGATTACGTTCGGGTTTATCGGAAGAAATAACCCATTCGCGGTGCTGCGGCGGCTTGATTCCGCACGCAATCATTGCCAACCCCCGCCCCCTCCGCCAAACTCACGCTGCGAATGAGCAAACGGTTTTACATCACCACCGCCATTGACTACGTCAACGGCCAGCCGCACCTCGGCCACGCCTACGAGAAAATCGTGACCGACGTGATCGCGCGCGCGCGGCGCAGCCTGGGCGAGGAAGTATTTTTTCTGACGGGCCTGGACGAACACGGACAGAAGGTCCAGCAGGCCGCGCAGAAAGAGGGCAAGGCACCGCAGGCTTATTGCGACGATCTAGCCGCGGACTGGAAGGACTTTGCCAAAAGACTTGAGCTTACGATTGACGATTTTGTCCGTACCAGCGAATCGCGTCACAAGGCGGTTGTCCAGGCCATCCTCGCGAAGCTTCACGCCGCCGGCCATTTCTACAAAGAAGAATACCTGGGATTTTACTCGCCGAAGGAGGAAACCTTCCTGACAAACAAAGACCGGCTTCCCGATGGCTCGTTTGATCCGGCGTGGGGCGAAGTCATCGAACTGGCGGAGGAGAATTGGTACTTCAAGCTGACCGCGCACCAGCAGTGGCTTATCGATTACATCGAGGCACATCCGGAATTCATCCAACCCGACTATCGCCGCAACGAAGTGCTTGGCTTCCTCAAGAACAACACGCTCGAAGACCTTTGCATTACCCGGCCAGCTTCTCGCTTGAACTGGGGCATTCCCCTGCCCTTCGATTCCGCTTACGTCACCTACGTCTGGTTCGACGCTCTCGTGAACTACGTCAGCGTCCCCGCCGCCCACGGCGATCCTGCGGTGACGCAGGCGCTGCCGAACTCTCAACTCTCAACTCTCAACTCTCAACTCGACTTGTGGCCCGCCGACGCCCATGTCATCGGCAAGGACATCCTGAAGTTCCACGCCGTCTATTGGCCGATTATGCTGAAGGCGATGGGGCTGCCGCTGCCGAAACAGCTTCTCGTCCACGGCTGGTGGCAGAAGGACGGCGCGAAAATCAGCAAGAGCACCGGCAACATCGTCGAGCCGCTCAAGGTCATCGACGAATGGGGCGTCGATGCCTTCCGCTACTACGTCGTACGCGAACTCGACATTGGTCCGGATGGCAATTGGACGGACGCCGGGTTTGCCGCGCGCTACCAGGCTGAACTCGCCAATGGCCTCGGCAACCTGGTGAACCGATCCCTTTCGATGCTCAAACGCTACCGCCAGGGTATCGTGCCAAAGCGCTCCGACGAACTCGCCGCTGACGCGACGAAAGTTATCAGCATCACCGAGAAGAACCTCCGGGAGTTTCAACTCCAATCCGCGTTGGAAAGCATTTGGAACCTGGTGAATCGCGCCAACCAGTACGTCGATCAGACCGCCCCTTTCAAACTCGCTAAAGAGCCCGCCCACGCCGCTCGACTTGACGAAGTGCTCTATAACCTGGCCGAGACCTGCCGCGTCCTCGCGGTGCTGCTCTGGCCATTTATTCCAACCTCCAGCGAGAAGATCTACGCGCAACTCGGCTTGAAAGGCCCGCCTTGCAAATTCAGCGAAGCCACCTGGGGGAAACTCTCCGCCGGCCACGCCATCGGTGAGCCCGCCCCTCTCTTCCCTCGAAAGGATCTCGCCGCGAAATGAAACATGCAATGCAGCAGGGAAAGTCAGCCCCCGCCGGTGCACGATCAGGCAGCGTGGCGTGTCAGGGATTGTTGCGCTCGTCTGGAGTGACGGCCCAAAGGTTAACCGGGCGGAGAGATTTCCCGAAGGACAGAAAACGTGCGCTGCCATCGGCAAAAGAGTAATTGGCACCTCCGCCTATTCCACCGCCCGGGTGACGGGTTTGCTCGAGAACGGTCTCCGGGTCGAAGTCCGGGTCGTCAAAGCGAAGGTCCATTGAGAAGTCACCCCGCTCTTCTTGTTTTTCACCAAAAAGGATGGTCTCGCTGGGAAACTTAATGGCGCTCTCGGGCATGATCTCGAACGCCACCGGCTGAGGCAGCAGGTTAAAATAGTCACTCCAGGCATTCATCACGTAACTGCGCGGGGCCAAATCGGCGGAGGCAGTAACGACGGCATTGCTGGTAATGGAACGGTCTTCAGGGCAGACAAGAAGCCGCAAGTCTTCGTAATGGGGACGAAGGGCCTGGGGCCATTCGTCCGGACTGTTACTGCTGGGGTAGTAACCGTCGTTGTCCCCTACATAGATGACCGTGGCCAGCGCGAGTTGTTTGAGTTGATTGATGCAGACGATGCGCCGGGCGCTTTGTTTGGCGCGCGAAAGGGCGGGCAAGAGCATTGAAGCCAGAATCGCGATGATCGCAATGACGACCAGCAACTCAACCAGAGTAAAACCGCGCCGGGTTGCGCTGTTCAATTTGCGTGTCCAACTCTTCACAGTGAACTTCGACGGCCTTTCAGAGCAGCCAATTCAAAGACAAAGGCGCCTCCTCTTTGCAGAGCCTGATCGGGGAAGAACCGGTGTCGTTCCGCTTGTCACCGCCCTCCAAAATTCTTTGCCGCCTCCCGCAACAGCGCTCCTGAGTTTCATTCCTGTCGGCAAGTGTAATTCAGGTCATCGAAATAAATGTGCTGACCATTGCCGTCAATCCACGGCGTAACGAGGCCGAACCGGTCAAACTGGGCGCCCTTTGCCTTGTCGCCGGGCGCCAGGTTCATGGTCACGGCCTTCCCATCCAGCGTTACGATGATACTTCCGTTGCCTCCAGCAGCCGCAGGGTCGTATTCGAGCGTCCAGTCATGCGCGACGCCATCGGGATAAATGCGTGGCGGGTTCGCTCCCATGCCGCTGCTCACCCCTCCCTCGTGATTTCGATAGACCGGATAGAGATAGAACCCTTCGCTCGATGGCCCCTCCACAGCCGCTCCGAGAAAATCCTTCGGGACGCCGAATTGTTGCGAAGGATTCACCCCGAGGCTGTGCGCGGAGTGATAGAATCCAATGAGGGTTGTGCTGTCGCTGACGCCGCGCCGGAGACAAATCCTGCCCGAAGCGCGCAGCGGCCGTTCCAGCGTCAACGGGCTGAGCTTGTCACCATAAGCC
>Ga0187893_10005171_pt1 | contig 23771 bp, 11 predicted proteins | sample MA1701074metaG_FD_139574 | JGI IMG/M metagenome (GOLD analysis project Ga0187893, IMG submission 139574) | White microbial mat communities from a basaltic lava cave in the Kipuka Kanohina Cave System on the Island of Hawaii, USA - MA170107-4 metaG ...
ATGCCGTGATATCCACATAGAGCTTCGGGTCGAGCAAGCTCCGGTATCCAGCTTCGTAGCCCACCAGTTTTTCCGAGACAAAGTCTTGATTCGGTGTGACACGCGAGAAAATCGGCGGATTGGCTGCCACGAACCCGCTCCCTCCCAGGCTCCGCTCGACGTCGGAAGGTGTCCGCACCGCGCGGGTGACAGCCGCCCACAAGGTCTGCCGGTCACTGGGAGTCCACAATAGCCGCGCCGATGGCTGGGGCTCGAACGCGGCAAAGGAGGTTCGCAGGAATTTGGAGCCGATCGTCAGCCAGAGGCGGTTCTCAGCAAGCGAGATTTCATCTTGCACGAACGCGGTGTACATCTGGTCCAGCCGGTTATTCGGTGTAAACACCGTCGTGGGTACCACCTGCGGGATTCTGCCGGAGCTGAAGCGCGCCCCCGCGCCCCAGATGATGTCGTGCCGGCGCGCCATCGGCACATGGTGCAAAAAATCGACGTCAAACGTGTCGCGCATCTCCACAAAATTGACCGAGCGCCGGTCCGTCCTGTCATAGTAGGTTTGAACCTGGAAGTCGGAGCCGTCGCGCAGTTGCCGCCGCCAGCGGCCGAGCACGTTCCCTCCTGAAATGTGGCCGTCCTGTTGCACGATGGCGGGCGGCTCCGTGGGCGCCCTCCCGATCTGAAGGCGTTCTCCAATCGAGCCCTTGTAAAGATCGCCTTGCAGCGTGACCGCGTCGCGGCTGTTGAGGTCCCAATCCACTCGGAAGCCGGTCCGCCCCATTTGCCAGTCATCGAATCGGATGTTATCCCGATGGAACTCGGGAGTGCGATTGAAAACCTTGCCATACACGCGATAATCGAGATTCCTCCCATTCCCGGCCCCATATCGGAAATCAGAGAAACGCTGATCGTTCCCGGCGCCGGTGGCGACCAGCCCACCACGAGTGTCTTTCGCGCTCTTCGTGATGATGTTGATCACACCGTTGACGGCGTTCGGTCCCCAGATGGTTGCGCCCGGTCCACGGATGATCTCAATTCTGTCCACATCCTGGAGCAGCGTGTCCTGGACTTCCCAAAACACGCCGGCATGGAGCGGCGAGTAGACACTCCGGCCGTCGATGAGTACTAATACTGCACGGCTAAGGCGGCCTCCGAATCCACGGATACCGAGCGACCATTTCACCGTGTCAATACGAGCAACTTCGACCCCCGGCGCCAGCCTCAAGACCTCCGGGATGCTGGTTGCGCCGGACCGCCGGATGTCCTCTTGCGTCAAAACGTGGATCGCCGCCGGTGTTCGTGCAACCTTTACTGGAGATCTCGATGCTGTGGTGACTTCGATGTCCCCCAACTGGTCCAGGCTCATTTGCTTGAGACGCTCTTCGGGTGTTTGCTGCCCCGCCATCAGCGCTACGACGAACAGAGCGGAGGCAGCGACCGTGATCCTATGCGTTGAACCGTACTTCCGTCCTTTTCGAAGGGAATTGCCGTGGTCCACATGAACACGTATCGGTCGGAACGCCAGGTTTTCTACCCGAACTTGCAGAGGGAGCGATCCAAGTGGCCACCTCCTGAGTTTGAGCCCCTGGACGGCGCAGACACGGCTGGTCGAGAGACTTGAAGCGGAGGCGGGCAATCGGGACGTTAGCAGCGACGGAAGCGGAACCGGCGGGCGGGTGTCCGTTGCTGAATAGGCCGTCGGGCGCCAGGGATAGCACGCTTGGGTCAGGGGGTAGACAGTCTACAGGGAATAGAAGTAGACTAACTACATCCTTGAATGTCGAAAGAAGGCCGATACCAGAACCGGGTTGAGTTTGTTCAGGGGACCCTGGACATGGTGATTTTGCAAACGCTCGGCCGGGGTGCGCAACACGGGTATGGCATCAGCCAAGCCATTCGAGCCGGCTCGGACGATGTGCTTCCAGTCGAAACCGGTTCTCTCTATCCCGCTCTACACCGACTCGAAAAGCAAGGATTGGTGAAATCGGAATGGAAGCAGTCCGAACACAACCAGCGGGCCAAGTACTACCGCATCACAGAGGCCGGGAAACGACATCTGCAGACCCAGGATGACCGTTGGCTGCAACTGACTGGTGCGATCGCTGCCCTCATGGTGCCGAGCGTTACAAAAGGAGAGGCATGAGCATCTGGTCGCGGATTCAGAGCTGGCGTCATCGCCAACGAGACATCGACGAAGAGATTCAGTCGCATCTGGCCATGGCCACTCGCGACCGGATCGAACGCGGCGAGCCGGCGGAGCCGGCGGGCTTCACCGTTCGCCGTGAGTTTGGCAACCTGACACTGATCAAGGAGATGACGAAGGAGGTGTGGAGATGGAATTCGATCGAGCGGGTATTCCAGGATGTTCGATACAGCCTGCGCAGCCTGCTCAAGAGTCCTGCTTTTTCTGTAACTGTCATCTTGATCTTCGGCGTGGGGATCGGTGCTAATGCGACTGTCTTTAGTATCGTGAAGACCGTCTTGCTGCACCCGCTGCCGTTTCCCGAATCGCAAGAGATTGTCCACGTTCGGCGGCGTACTGATTTTGGAAGCAGTTCCAGCTTTCCTATGCACGACTATCTCGCGATTCGTGTACAAGACAATGCCTTCTCCGCCCTCGCCATCGCGGATGGCGGTATCGGCGGATACAACCTCATTGGTGGTGGAGCGCCGGAGCAAGTCTCAGGGATGCGGGTGAGCGCTCAGTATTTCTCGGTATTTGGCGTCCAGCCCGCCGCGGGACGATTGTTCGCGAATGGCGATGACGCACCTGGCCAACCCCATTTTGCCGTAATCAGCGAAGGACTCTGGAACCGCCGGTTCGGAAGGAGTCCATCGGTCGTAGGACGAATGTTGAATATCGGCGGTGAAGCCTACAACGTGCTGGGTGTGGCACCTGGCAGCATGCGTGGATTCATGCCATCGGACATCTATTTGTGCTTACCGATACCGTCCGAGAGCACCGACCGAACGAATGGATTTCAGGTGGTGGGCCGCCTGAAGCCCGGACTCACACTGTCTAGAGCGGAAACTGAGATAGATACGACTGCACGGCACCATGCGAAGAGTTCGTCACTGACGAATATGCCGCAGGGTATTCTGCTTCGGGAAATCCAAGAAGAAATAGCAGGACGAGCACGTCCTGCACTCAGAATCCTCTTTGCCGCTGTAGCGCTGGTCTTACTGGTTGCCTGTTCGAATGTGGCCAATTTGGTCCTGGCGAGAGGTGCGGGACGGCGGCGAGAAATTGCCGTGATGGCGGCACTCGGAGCGCCGCGTTCGCGAGTTTTGGGTCGTCTCCTGACTGAGGGCTTCATGCTCGCTGCCGCCGGAGGATCCTTAGGCTTGTTTCTGGCGCATTTGGGAGTTCGAGCACTCCCGCTTTTGTCAGCCGACCGGTTACCTCAACTCGATCTGATTCAAGTGGACTTCGCGGCCCTGGGCTTTGTCTTCGCTGCCGCGGTCGTCTGCGGGCTCTTGGCTAGCATCGCTCCAGCTCTCGATCTTGCGAAGACCAACCTGACAGAGGCGCTCAAACAGGCAACCTCCCAGGGCGGAGCGACACTTGGAGGAAACCGAGCGCGCAACACCCTGGTGACCTCTCAAGTCGCACTCTCGACCGTGCTGCTGATGGGCGCGATTTTGTTGATACGCAGCTTTTCGAACCTCAGTGCTGTCGATCCAGGATTTCGAGCCGACCATCTTCTGACCATGAGCATCAGTGTCAACTCGACGCGCTATCCCGATAGTGTCCGCGCCGCAGCCTACTACGAGAAGGTCGTCCAGAATGTTGAGAAGGCGCCAGGAGTCGTCGCTGCCAGTTCGACCACTACCTTCCCCTTTGAGCCTGTGTTTGATTTTCCGGTCAGGCCACTGAGAGGGGACCCCACCTCTTCCACACAACGAGGTGCGAATCGAAACCAAGTGGATGCGTGGTACCGTGCCATTAATAGTCGCTTCTTCCTGGCAATGCGTATTCCGGTCCTGCGTGGACGAGTCTTTGATGAGCACGACTCCGCGAACTCGGCGCCGGTCGTGATCATCAACAGCGCTTTGGCCCGGAAGGCCTTTCCCAATCAAGAGGCGCTGGGAAAGTCCCTGGTCATTGGCGAAGGATACCTCACCGAGCCCCGCGAACTGCGGCCGCGCACGATTGTCGGAGTGGTTGGCGACACGCGCGAAGAAGGACTCATGTACGCCCCACCCGGGGTGATTTTTGTACCGGTTGCCCAATCACCCGATAGGATTACGCGGATCACTCTGGAGAAGATACCCACCAGATGGGTGATTCGCACAACCGGCGATCCTCTCAAGTTGGTGGCCGCCGTTCGGCGCGCTGTTCTCGAAGTGGACGCGACGCAGCCGGCCGCGGAATTCCAAACTATGGAGAAAGTGTTGGCCCGATCTTTTGCACCAGCCCGCTTCAACATGCTCATGCTGGCCATGTTTGCGGTGCTTGCCCTGGCGCTAGCGGCACTGGGTGTGTACGGATTGATGTCCTACTCCGTGTCCATGCGCGTCCGAGAGATTGGCCTTCGCATGTCACTCGGAGCGCAGCCGGTGAACGTGGTGCGTTCTCTCGTATGGCAAGGCCTGACTCTTTGCTTCTTGGGCATCGTCCTCGGACTTGCAGGAGCACTGGCACTCGGGCGCTTTTTGCGGAATCTGTTGTTCGGCGTCCCGCCTTCGGATATGTTTACAATCGCTACCGTAGTGGGCACGCTGCTGATCGTGATGCTGGTATCCAACTACGTTCCAGCCTCTCGTGCCGCCAGAATCGATCCAATGCGGGCGCTCCGAGAGGAATAGTTTCCTGCGCTGGTTCACCTTTGGGAGAGCGAGTTCAACCCGTACTTCCGTCCTTTTCGGCGGGTGTTGCTGCGGTCACTGAACCGTATCGGGTCGGAACGCGGAGTTTTCTACCCGAACTTGCCGGGAAGAGTAATTGTGTTTCTCTTCATAGCCGTACTTGCGTCTCAATCACTTCTGGATCAGCGGTCCGATTGCCGGACGCTGCGGCGGCTGCCCACTCTGGGCGACATCTCGAGCATCTCTAGGACCTCTTCCGTTCGAGGAACGACGCGCCTCAAACCGGGTCTCGTCATTTTCCCAGGGGGCGTGCCAGAGCTCTCCCTCGATCCACGTGACCCGGTGACGAAGCGTCCTCGCCTTGCGAGCGTGGAATCGCGAATCGCCACGCATTGCCGCTGCCGCCGACATGCTGCTTGATCGTGTGTGTCCTCACGGCGGTTGGAATGCCGCGAACTCGGTCGTGTTCGGTGTCGAACTCGATCCACATCCTGATTTCACAGCCACGGCGGTTCTTGCCCTGCGTGGCTTAGTTCACAGTAGTAACACGATCGTCCCTCGGTCCTTGGACTACCTCGTCCTCGGTTGACTGAATCTCCTTCCCCGTACTCCCTCGCTTGGGCGCTTATAGCGCTCAATGCCTGTGGGCACCGCGGGGCGATTAGCTGCGCCGGGGATTGGAGGCGTACACGGGTTCCTAGTCTCGAATCGCTGCCCGCGCGCCTGATCGCTCTCTTGGCCCTCGCTTTGGAAGAGCCGGCGTTCACATTTGAAGGGATCACCATATGAAACGCCGATCGCTTTTAAGGGTAACAATATAGTTGACAAAGTAAAGCTGGGCGCGGCACCTTCGTGGTCGGCGTGACAGGCTAGCCGTCAGGCGAGCTTCTTGCCCTTCTTTTTCGCTCGTGTCCGCTTCCACTTCGCCTCTGCCTTGTCGATTACCGCTTTCGGTGTGGAGATCACCGCTCGGAAGAAGTTGTCGAATCGTTCAAACTCCGTATTGCCGGGGACGTTTGGTGCTGGGGCAGGTTTCATCCTGCCACCATCATACGCCAATCCGGCGCGCGATGCGATAGGCTGATACTGCCCACACGGGGCCAGCCATGCCGAGAATTAAATCTATTCGCATCAATCGACCAGGACCATTCCAAGGGTGCGTCATCGACAATCTCCCAGAAACCGCACGGCTCGTTATGATGGTCGGACCGAATGGCAGCGGGAAAAGCTCCGTGCTGTCCGCCTTGAGGCGGGCTGAGGCCTCGGGAGAATTTAATCCACAGTCGAGCATTGATCGGAACAAAGGAGGTGCGTCTAGGCCAAAGCGAGAGGTGGAAGTTGAATATCACGGCATTAGCGCAGATGGGCACGGCAGCAAGCGTATTAGCTTATACCTGAGGACGGCTTATCGTGCCGAACATGACTTTCACCTTGAGCGGCACTTTGCCATTCAGGCAATGCATAGCCCCACGCCCACCAGGAACCCTCCAAGTGCACCCACGGGTCCAGACCAGCGAGTGCAGGAGAACTACAAGCGCCTCCTGGGGGACGCGCTGCGAATATCAACCAGTTCACAGCAGCAAAATTGGGACGATGCCATGGAGGAAATGATTTCGCCTATTCGCAAGAGACTCTCCGATATTTTTCCAGATCTAACATTACTCACAATTCCGTCACCCACTATTTCTGGAGATGCCAAAGACGAAAAAGGGACATTTTATTTCTCGAAGTCTGGCGTTCGGTACAGCTTCCCTGGCCTATCCGCTGGTGAGAGAGAGGTGTTCGATCTACTTTTAGATCTACAGTTATGGTCACTTGATTTTCAGACCAGTATCTTCTGTATATCGCTCGCTCCGGTGCATAATATGGTAACGAGTGTGCTCGGTGGTAACGACACCGCGTCACGCGTAGGTCAAGATTTTGGGGTCGCGGGCTTCGGCTTGCGACCCTTTGCCTTTCCGGTGAAGAGACTTTTTCATACGACCATTCTACCCTCCTACAGCGAGGCGCACACGCTTCCCGCGTCCCTGCCGTTTGCGCACCACAGCATGGTCATGATTGCGTGCCGACCGTGGCGTCCTTGCCGGTTAACTGGTCGAACGTAACTCGCTTGCCCACGATCCCGCTTACCGCTAAACTGAACCGTTCGCCGTCGGTCATCTTGCGATGGTTGAATCGAAAGCACTGCTCGTCGATGTACCGGAACAGGTGGAACGGCTCCACGCTGATGTAGGTTCCATGCAGCCCGCGCTTGAGCAAGCTCCAGAAGTTTTCCATCCCGTTCGTGTGGACGTTCCCGTTCACGTACTCTACGGCGTGATTGATGACGGCGTGCTGGTAGTCGGTCTCCAGCCCGGTGTAAGACTTCAGTTCGTCGCTGAAGATCGCCGATCCAGCTTCAACGTGCTCGCGGATATGGTTCTGAACTTCCTTCTTGCGACGGGTGCCCACCACGCTAGCCCGGACTTTACCGCCACGCTCCAACGTGCCCATCACAATCACTTTGTCTTTGCCGCCAGTGCCAGTGATCTTTTCGGCCCGCTTGTCCTTGTGCATGTTGCGGGCCTTGCCCCCGATGAAAGTCTCATCGGCTTCAACTTCGCCGGAAAGCTTTTCGAGCGGGCTGCCGTGGAAAGCCAGACGGATTCGGTGATCCATAAACCATGCGGACTTCTGAGTGATACCGATGGCTTTGTCAACTATATTACTGCCATCGCAAGCTCCCCGGAGGCGTCCGCCTATGTCACGAGTGGCGATTCTCAGATGCGATCGATATGATCTGACCCCTGGCGTCGTTGATGATGGATTTCGGCTGATAACGCCACTCGTGCGTGGCAAGCGCGTGCTTGTAAAGCCGAACTTGGTTGAATACTCATCGGCGATTCGCGGAAGCGTTTCGTGAGAGGCTGGAGAAGAAGGCGGGGTTCAGGTTCGTGCCAAAACCGATGCCGATGAAGACGAAGACGAACTCCGTGATCTACTGTCTTTACTTCGCTTCCCAGAAGGAGGCGGGCATGGATATAGTGACCGACATTTTCAACAAATACCGGGCGAAACAAGGGCTCTGAGATGGCGACAAATTCACCTATCGAATGGACGGACGCGACGTGGAACCCGGTGACGGGCTGCGACAAGATCAGTCCTGGGTGCAAGCACTGCTACGCGGAGCGGATGGCGAAGCGCCTGAAGGCGGCGCGTAATCCAAACTACGAGAACGGTTTCGAATTGACGCTCCAGCCGCAAATGCTTACCCGTCCACTGGAGTGGAAAAAGCCGAGGAACATCTTTGTCAACTCGATGAGCGACCTGTTCCATGAGGGCGTACCCCTCAATTACATCCACCGGGTTTTTGATGTCATGAACCGAGCGAACTGGCACCAGTATCAGGTCCTGACAAAACGAGCCGAGCGCGTCCACGAACTGAGCCGTCAGCTTAAATGGGCGCCGCACATCTGGATGGGAGTCAGCGTCGAAAACGAGAAATATCTAGAGCGCATTGACCACTTGCGGAAGACCGGCGCACATGTGAAATTTCTGTCGTTGGAACCACTGCTAGGTCCGCTCACGAAGATGAACCTCCGCGGGATCGATTGGGCGATTGTGGGCGGGGAATCCGGTCCCGGCGCGCGGCCTGTTGATCCGACTTGGGTCACCGATATCCGCGATCAGTGCGTCAAGGCCGGAGTTGCCTTCTTCTTCAAACAGTGGGGCGGAGTCCACAAGAAAAAGACGGGCCGCCAGCTTGAAGGTCGGACCTGGGACCAAATGCCGGAGCTTGGGGTCATTTCTTAATGCCTCGATTTGTTGTTCATTGCAAGAGCGAGAAGTACGACCGGGGGAGGAAAGGCCTGGCGGTCCAGCGTGGTGATCCACAGCCATTCATGACCGGTGGAATGCGCTGTCCGCTCTCCCCGGCGATAACGATTGCGCTCCAGCACTTCCTCGGAACGCACTACCGGTACCGGCTCCGGGTGGTCGAGAGTAAAAGGCAGGCCCCCGGTATCCCATAATTGGGCGTGGTAAGTTTTGCCGCCGCGGTGCTCTGTGAGGGTGCAGTCCGATGGCCGGCGTGCCAACAAGCTCACCGCCGATTGATACAATTCGCGGAAGTTTTGTTTGAGGCTAATGACCGCATCCCAGCCGATCTGTTGAATGCACTCCAGCACTGGGGTTTGGGCGTAAAGTGCATCCAGCAGTGGATATCGAAGAAGCGGCTGCCATAAAGAATGGGCAAACGCTGCAGCAATCGTAGGGCGGCGGTGGCCTCTCCCTCGCCCTTCTGCTGCCATTCGATGGCCAGGAAAGGCTTGACCGTGCTATGCACCATCTGGCACCGACCACGCAGTGGTAATACTGAATCACCACCTTGCAGCCGCCGTGATTCAGGGTCACAGGACGTTCCAGGCAGGTGTTCGGCATAGTCCGCGAGTACTTCAACGGCAAGGGACCGGTTGCGGCGAAGAAGTACTTCTCAAAGAATTCGGTGGCGGCGCACCGGTGGAAAAAGCGGGGATGACCGCTCCCTGACGGTCGCGGCTCGCAGCAAATGCTGGAACGTTTTCAAGCATTGCGAGCTGCGTGCGTAAGCAAGCGGTAGGGGAGGCATCATTTAGCGGTTCAAGCCGCACCAAAACGCGATATAGTAAAGCGACCTTACGCAACCAAAACGTAAATAGCAACTCAGGAGGGGCACCATGCCAGGAAGCTTAACGATCCTGCTATTCGCGAGTGCGCCGTTGTGGGCTCAGAGTAGCGCGACCATCTTCGGAACAATCACCGACAGTACCGGCAGCGTGGTGCCGAACGCCCCCGTCACCGCGACCCAGGTAGCGACGGGCTTGATTCGTCAGACCGTTTCAGACCAGCACGGTGATTACGTCATCTCACAACTGCCCATCGGCGGATACACTGTGTCGGCGGAACTGGCCGGCTTCAAGAAGTTCGTCCTCAGTGACATCACGCTTCACGTTAATGAGAACCGGCGGGTGCAGGTGACCCTACAGGTCGGCAACGTTTCCGAGAGCGTGACCGTGCAGGCCGAGGTCGCCCAGGTGGAGACGCGCAGCGGGACCATCAAGGAAGTCGTCGACGCAAAGCGCATCACCGAACTGCCGTTGAACGGACGCAACGTGCTCGACCTGCAAACGCTGGTGCCGGGCGCCGGAGCGGTGGCAGCCCGCGATCAGGCGCAGAACGATCTGGTGGCGATCAACGGCATGCGGATCACCCAGAACAACTACACGCTGGACGGCGGCGACAACTACGACCCGCAGTTCGGTTCGGCGTCGGTTTTCCCGAATCCCGATGCGCTCGAGGAATTTTCGATCCAAACGAACTCCTTTGCGGCGGAGTTCGGACGCAACTCAGGCGCCCAGATCAACGCCATCTCGAGGTCGGGCACCAACCAGATTCACGGATCGCTGTACGAGTACATCCGCAACGAGAAGCTCAACGCACGGAACTTCTTCGCCGGTACCGTGCCGCCATTCAAGCGCAACCAGTTCGGCGGAACCCTCGGCGGGCCTGTATGGATTCCCAAGCTGTACAACGGCAAGGACCGCACCTTCCTCTTTTTCTCCTGGCAAAGCACCCGGAGCGTCGCTTCGCCGAACGTGGTGACAGCGACCGTGCCGTCGGCAGCTATCCGGTCCGGCGTCTTTCCCAGAGTGGTCCGGGATCCCAACAACGGCAACAATCCATTCCCGAATAACACGATTCCTGCAAGCCGGTTCAGCCCGATCACGACCAAACTACTGGACAAGTTCGTCCCGCTGCCGAACCGCTCCGACGGCCTCTTCGCGTTCACCCCGCCGCGACTATTCAACCAGGACCAGGCGCTGGTGAAACTGGATCATCAGATTTCCTCGAATAACCGGATCTCCGGCCGCTATCTGAAGAACTGGGAAGTCGACCAGCAGACGGTGAACAACCTGCCCGGCTGGTACGTTCCCATCACGTACGCGAACAACAACGTCACCGCGACTGACACCCACATCTTCAGCCCGACCACATTGAACGCACTGACCTTCACCTACAACGACATTGGGCGCAACCAGGCGCCGCACAACCCGGGCAACACCTTCCTGAGCGAGTTCGGCGCTAACATGCCCACCCCGTATACCCGGACCGACATCCCGGCTGCAATGAATGTGGTGGTACAGGGCTATTTCACGGCATGGACCCGCTGGCCGCTGGAGCATTACCGTCACACGATGCAGATCGCCGACAAGTTCAGCATCAACCGCGGCTCGCACCTGTTCAAGTTCGGCGTCGATTTCCGCCGGACTGCGTTGGATATCGGCGAGTTCGTCAATGATTGCACCTGCACCTACAACGGGACCATCGCCGGCGATGCCATGGCCGACTTCCTCATCGACCGTCCGGTGGTGATCGGCCAGAGTTCTCCATCTTACGAGCAGACGGTGATGCACGAACTCGGGATTTTCGCACAGGACGAATGGCGGGCTTCCAAGCGGTTGACGATCAACATGGGTCTGCGCTGGGATCCATACTTCGCCTATACGGACGAGCTCAATAGCGTCTCACTGGTGCGCCCAGGCGTCCAGAGCACGATCATTCCAACCGCTCCCCTGGGGATGCTGTTTGTGGGCGACCAAGGCATCACGAACCAACTCGGGCCTTCCCGGCTCGCAAAATTCGCGCCGCGATTCGGATTCGCGTGGGACCCGAAAGGCAACGGCCGTACGAGCATCCGCGGCGGCTACGGAATCTTCGTCTCCCCTCCACGGGCGCAGAACACGTTAACGGGAACTCGCAACCAGCCGTTCTCGATCCAACTCCAGAACAATAACCCGATCGGCGGAATGAAAGACCCCTACGGCAATCTGCCGGGCGGCAATCCTTTCCCGTATACTCCCCCAGCCACGGCCGAGGCGCGTAAGACGGCGAAGTTCACTTTGCCGCTGCCGGTGGCATCTTGGGGCTCGGATTTCACTCCCGCGACCGTCCAGCAGTGGAACTTCAACATCCAGCGCGAACTCTTCGGCTCGTACTTAGTCACGGTTGCCTACGTGGGCAGCAAGGCGAACCACCTCATGATGACGATCGATATGAACTCGGCGACTTACATCCCCGGAGCGTCGAGCACCGCCAACCAGGACGCCCGGCGCCGCTTCGCCCCGAACTTCACGGCCATGAACACCCACATCAGCGCGGGAAACTCGACCTACCATTCCGGCCAGATCAGCATGAATAAACGATACAGCCAGAATTTCACCGTGCTGGCTGCTTATACCTGGGCCAAGACGCTCAGCATCGCCGACCCCTCACCGGCCGGCGGAGAGGGTGGCGGCACGCGGAATCCCTACAATCTGAACATGAACAGGGGCCGTTCGAACCACGACATCGGGCATCGGTTCGTTCTTTCCTACGTCTGGGATCTGCCCAGGTTTACTCACCATTCGCCATTTGTGAAGCACGCTCTCGGCGCCTGGCAAACGAATGGCATCGTCCAACTTCAGGATGGCCTGCCCCTCACGGCTACGCCCGGTTCCGATCGCTCTCTGATCGCGACCAACAGCGACTACGCGGACCTGGTCGGGAATCCGTTCCTCTCGAAGGACCGGCCCCGCGGCGAGCAGATTAACGAGTACTTCAACAAGTCCGCGTTTGCGATTCCGGCACTCGGTACCTTCGGCACCCTGGGGCGAGGCCTGCTGACCGGGCCAGGCAATGCCACCGTGAATTTCGGTGTTTTCAAAACGTTCACGATCGCCGAGCGGCACCAACTCCAGTTCCGAAGCGAGTTCTTCAACCTGTTCAACCGGGTGAATCTCGGCAACCCGAATACGGTGGTCAGTAACGCTGCGTTCGGACGGATCACTTCGGCCGGCGATCCGCGCGTCATCCAGTTGGCGCTGCGGTATCGTTTCTGACGGACCGGGGCTCAGCTTCCCCGCGAAGAAGGGCTGTCCCGCCAGCACACGTTCTCGCTCGTAAACTCCCCCGAGGTTGGCCAGATCACGGTAAAAAAGATACTTTCGGATTTCGATTTTCAGCGCTCGATGCCCCAACCTTCAAGGAAGACGCCATCCCGGGAGGAAATCATCGCTCCTGTTCTGCGCCGGGCAGGCTACAGACCTACTGGCGCCATGCGTGTACAGAGAAGGCATAAATCTCCTCCCGGAATGTCCGGTGCCGAATGATCGCAAGTCTTATCACACATCGAGACCCCCAACTCTCCATCCATATTTTGCGGAAAATACTTTGCATAAGTATAAAATGATGTTATGATTAATTCGGAGTATTGACTATGAGTTCTCCCTATTTCGTACAAGACGGCCGGCATCCGCCGCTCAGATCGCCGCTTCCCGCGCCAACGGAGCCAAGTCGCAGGGCCCCGTAACACCAGAGGGCAAGCAGAATTCCTCTCTCAACGCATTCAAACATGGCGGTCGCGCCAAGACCATTGCCCTCAATGGCGAAGTTCCCGAGCGCCTCCTCGCGCTCGGGCAGCATTACAGCGAAGTCTATCAGCCAGCCAATATTGCCGAAGCATTTCTGGTCGAAGAAATGGCGCTTGCCAAATGGCGCCAACGCCGTCTCCGAATTTACGAAAGCGCCCTTCTGGACCATGCGCTGGATGAAATACGCCCCGAGCTCGAGACGAAGTACTCGTCCATCGACAACGAAACAAGGCTCGCGCTCGCTTTCCGCTCCCTCGCCGACCAATCCCGCAGTCTTGCCGAGATTCGTGCCCACGACGCGCACTTCGCCCGTCAGTACGGGCGCGCCCTCCAGCAGTTGCTCACCGGCCGCTACGCTCAGGTGTTACTCGAGCCCAAGAACGAAATTCCGTCAAACGAACCTGAGAACTCGTTGGAAACACTCGATTCCGCCCCCGAATTACCAACAAACGAACCCGAAGCGGAGGGTGGGATTCGTTAAGTGGGGCCGGCCCCGGCCTGCGGCGGCCTCCCAGGCCGCGCTTTTCTTTGAGCGAGTCCTTGACGCCGCTGATATGTCAAGGTATGGTGAATACCGTCGCTTGAAGGAGGTCTCTGCCCCGATGAACGCACTCACAAAGCTTTCGATCCTTTTCTGGTTTATGCCTTGTTCAGTCCTGTTCGCGCAGGGAACCAGCGGAAACATCACCGGCCAGGTGCTCGACCCCACCGGTCTCGGTGTTGCCGGAGCAAAAGTCACGGCCACCAACACCGGAACCAATGTCACCACCACGACAACCTCCACCGATACCGGGAATTACAACGTTGTTGTCTATCCGGGGACCTACCGCGTGAGCGCCGAGGCACAGGGATTCAAGCGCTATCTCCGCGACAACGTTACGGTCAGTGCTTCGGCTACGCTGCGAGTGGATGCCGTGCTCGAGCTCGGCTCCGTCACCGAGTCGGTGCAAGTATCGGGGACTCTACTGAACGTCCAGAGCGAAAATGCGAAGGTCACGACCTCGGTCGAGAACAAGTTTGTGGATGAGCTTCCATTGGTCGTCGGCGGCACGTTGCGGAATCCGTACGACCTGGTGGAGATCGCGGCTCAAGTGTCACGCAGCGGCGCCGCCGACATGTCGATCGGCGGAGCGCAAGCCAGGACCTGGAACGCCACGCTGGATGGGCTCGCGATCACAACCAATCGGCCGGTGGAGGCGAATGAGCTTGCCTATTCCGCGCCGTCGCTCGAGGCCATCACCGAATTCGCAGTGGATACGAACGGCTTCAAAGCCGAATACGGCCAGGCGGCGGGAGGCGTCATCACGTTTACCTCGAGATCTGGCACCAATGCCTTCCACGGCACATTCTACGAGTTTCTGCGCAATGAGAAACTCGATGCGCGACGCTTCTTCGAAGCACGAAAGTCAACCTATAAACAGAGCGACTTCGGAGCAGCTGTCGGCGGCCCCGTTCGTATCCCGAAACTCTATGACGGACGGAACCGCACTTTCTTCTATCTGACCTACGAAGGCTTCCGGAACAGGGTCGGCGCCAACGCGGTGTTTCAGAGCGTTCCCACTCCGGAGATGTATGAAGGCGATTTCTCCAACTGGGTGGACCGTAATAACAGGTTGCTCCCCATCTACGATCCGTCGACGACGCGCCCTAATCCTTCGGGCGCAGGATTCATTCGGGACCGCTTCGCCAACAATCAGATTCCGAAAAACAGGTTCAGCAGCTTCTCACAGAAGCTCATCCCCTTCGGCCAGGTGGTCAAGCCAAATCGCGGCGGGCAGCCGGGGACTCTCGCCTACGTTAATAACAACTGGGTCAATACTGGCGGAATCGTTCTTCAACCTCAGGACAAGGGCAGCGCGAAAATCGATCACGTGGTGACGCAAAGTCACCGGCTGGGCTTCTTCCTGAACATTACCCGGCACCGCGACTCGTTCGGCGCTGCCGGCCCTCCCGGGTTGCCCGTTCCGCTCTACACAGGCGGAATTGCGGTCACAGATTCCACGGCGTACCGCTTGACGCATGATTGGATCATCTCTCCCACAGTCCTGAACCATTTCCAGATCGGCGGCAACGATTTTTTCAAGAACACGGCCTCGCCCAGCTATCAGGGGAAATGGAAGGATAGGCTGTGCTTCAAAAATGCGGTCGACTGTGATGTCAATTTCCCGGTGGTCGGATTCAGCGAATTCAACGGTTGGGGAGGCTCCGCCCGAAGCGGCCACGAACAGCCCATGTGGTCAGTGAAGGACGATTTCAGCTACACCCGCGGGCAACATTCGTTCAAGTTCGGCTTTCTGTTCCAGACCCAGCTTTCCACCGGCTTCGGCGAGCAGAATATCGCCGGGCAGGCGAGCTTCAGCTTCTTGGGAACTAGCGTGCCTGGAGACACTTCGTTCCAGAGTGGCAGCTCCTTCGCTTCGTTCCTGCTTGGCGACGCCAATAGCGGCGCCACCGAGACCATCCGCGAGAACACGCTGATCTATCCCAACTACGGCTTCTACGCCCAGGATGACTGGCACATCACGCGACGCCTTACCCTGAATTTGGGCGTGCGCTGGGATTTCAGCACGCCGCCGGTCGAGCAAAGGGACTGGTATTCCGACTTCGCGCCGGACCGTCCGAACCCGGCTGTCAATAATTTCCCCGGAGCCCTCAAATTCGCGGGTTTTGGCGAAGGCAGAGAGAATTCGCGCACCCTCGTGAACGGCTGGTATAAGGGATTTGGACCACGCCTGGGCATCGCGTACGCATTCGACAACAAGACCACAATCCGGAGTGCTTTTGGACGATCGTTCAATCGCGTGACGGTCAATCGCGACAGCGGTCACTATCTCGGTTTCATCGGCAGGTACAATTTCAGCTCCCTGAATCAGGGCATCACGCCGGCCTTCAACTGGGATGCCGGGCTGCCTGCGTATCCGCTGCCAATTTCGGTGAACCCAAGTGCCAAGCCCGATCCGGCATTCGCCAACAACGACGAGATTCACTACCACCAGTCGTCTGACGCTACTCGCGCGCCAGAGAGCCTCTACTGGACCTTCAGCCTGCAGCGCGAGGTGGCGAGCAATACTGTATTTGAAGTGGCCTATAGCGCCAACATCGGAACTCACCTGGCCGGCAGTCTCATCAACGTGAACCAGGTGCCCACTTCGGTTTGGGAGTCTTACATCCAAAGGTTCGGCGTCACCGGCGCCGCGAGTCTCTTGCGCGCAGACATCTCATCCGCGCTGGCCCGTTCGGCCAACGTGCCGGTGCCGTATCCAAACTTTCTGGATCCCAATGTCCAGCGAACGCGTTCCGTGAATCAGGCGCTCCGGCCCTATCCGCAATTCCTCGATGTCATCACAGGCGTCAGGGGAAATGGGGACCACAGCGGGCATTCGAGCTATCACTCCTTCATTCTGAAAGCCTCGCGGCGGTATCACAATGGTCTCGCATTTGAGTGGAACTACGTGCTGTCGAAGCTGTTCACGGATACGGATAACCCTGTGGAAGGCAACGGGACTACACAAGACCAGTACAACCGGCGCATCGAAAAATCGATCGGCGAATACGACCAGACCCACGCCCTGAAGTTCAGTACAGTGTACGAACTTCCATTCGCCCGCAGCGGTGGATTCGCAAATCGGATCTTCGGTGGCTGGCGCTTCGGAGGCATCCTGACCTACTACAGCGGCTTTCCGATCGCTCTCACTCGGAACAATCCGCTGCCCATTTTCAATCGAGCTACCCGGCCCACGATCTCGAGCTACGACAATTGGCGAGGCGCCATCCGCGGCGAAAGATTCGATCCCGCGACGGATCGCTTCCTGAATCGCGATGCTTTTTCGACCCAGCCTGTGGCCTTCGGGAATTCGACCAGGCACAATCCCAAGGTTCGGACGTTTCCGATCTTCAACGAGAACGTCAGCCTGGCTAAGAAATTTTCTCTGCGGGAGAACTTCGCACTCGACTTCCGCTGGGAGGCCTTCAATCTTTTCAACCGCACGCGGTTCAGCACCGGGAGTACAAACCTGGACGCCGCCAATTTCGCCCAAGTGACGTCACAGCTCAATGAGCCTCGCCGCATGCAGTTGGCGCTCAAACTCTATTGGTAATAGGATCGATGCTATGACTCGTCGCGAATTTCTCCAAACGGCTGCCAGCACTGCGGCAGCCGGACTCGCCGCCCTGACTTCTCCGGAAGGCTTGCTCGCCCAGGCGCGGGAAAAGGCCAAGCCGTTGCACTTGAAGGTCACCGATCTGAAGACGTTCATCGTCAACCGTGGTGGCACGAATGGAAACAATTATGTCTTCGTGAAGATATATACGGACCAGGGCATTGTCGGGTTGGGCGAGGGCTCCGTAACCAGCAAAGAGTGGACCATGGCCGCGGCCATTTCCGAGCACAAGCGCTATCTGGTCGGGCGCGACCCTACCGACATCGAAATGCACTGGCAGGCGATGTATCGTTGGCCCCGCTGGCGCGGGGGACCAATCCTCAACTCCGCCATCAGCGCCGTAGAAATCGCACTATGGGACATCCTCGGACAGGCGATCGGCCAGCCGATTTGGAGAATGCTCGGTGGCAAGGCGCGCGATCGCGTGCAGATGTACGTACACGCCGGCGGTAACAGTCCGCAACAATATGCGCAAAACTGGCTGCGAGCCAAGGAGGAGGGCTGGACCGGCTGTAAGGCCGGATTCATCACGACGCAAGGGGACGTGATCGAACCGGTTCGCTCGGTGCGCGAAGGGATCGCCAATTTGAAAGCCGTGCGCGCCGCAGTGGGCGAACAGTTTCGCATCTGTATCGACCTGCACGGCAAGACCACCCCGCCAATGGCGGTCGATTTCTGTAGCCGCGCCGAAGAGTACTCTCCGTATTTCGTCGAGGAAGCCACGCAGATCGAAGACATCGACGAGCTGGCTCTGTTGCGCAGCAAGACCAGAATTCCCCTGGCGACGGGCGAACGTTTGTTCACCAAGTATGGTTTCACGCAGATTTGTAGCCGGCACCTGGTGGACTTCGTTCAACCCGATGTCGTGCATTGCGGTGGAATTCTCGAAATGAAGAAGATCGCGACGATCGCCGAAGCGTATCGCATCGAGTTTGCGCCGCACAATCCGCAAAGCGATGTCAGCACACTCGCTTCTCTGCACGTCGATGTCTCGACGCCGAACTTCGGCATCCAGGAGATCACCCATCGCGGAAATGAGCAGTATTGGAAGGACTTGTTCCTCGGCGGCGGCCCCACGTACGAGAAAGGCTACGCTCTTCCGCCGGACAAGCCCGGGCTGGGCGTCGGCCTCGATGAGGCTGTGGCAGCCAAGCGGCCCTACCAGCCGCACACGCGGCAGCAGTTGCGCCTTCCCGACGGCAGCATCGCCGACCATTGAGTTCCGGAGTGGGGTAGGATTTTATCCTGCGGCCGATTTTCAATCGGCCCAGCCGTGGGCTATGAGCCCACGGTCCCAACCGATCTGTGTTACGCTCCGATGCGTGCGACCTTTGATCCTCTCGTTGCTAGCCATTCCGGGCCTCGCGCAGGAACTCACTCCGCTCCTCGACGCCATCCGGACGGAGGCCCGTCCCAGCCAGGCGCTGGGCCAGGTCCGTGAGATCTGGTCGAGAGACCGCTGGTCCACATTCCCCAAATACGCTGAAACCGCCCAGTACCTCCACGGCACAATGCGGTCCATCGGCCTGGAAAGGGTTGAGGTCGTCAATCCACCGGCCGACGGCGTGACGCAGTACGGATTCTGGACGATGCCGTTAGCCTGGGACGCGCGCTCGGCGACCCTCGAGATCCTCGATCCCGTCCCGCCCGCAGAGCGCACGCTGGCCGATTTTCAGAGAATCCCCGCCTCGCTCGGCATGTGGTCGGGCAAGACGCCGCTGGAGGGAATTACAGCCGAATTGATCGAATACTCGCCACAAGCGGATCTTCGCGGCAAGCTCGTACTCACCTCGCGCAATTCTGCGGGCCTCAAATACGATCTGGTCCGAGCCGGCGCGCTCGGAGCCGTCAATGCCTTTACCGAAAACCCAAAGCTCGAGGATGGCCGCCAATGGATCAACTCTTGGGGAGACTACGGCTGGGCCTTTACCAAAGCCTCGACTCCCCTCCTCTCTTTCTCCATTACGCCGCGGCAGGCTGCGTTGCTAAGGAAACTCCTTGAGAAAGGAGCAGTTAAACTTCGCGCGCGCGTCGATGCGCGTCACTACTCGGGTCGTTATCCTTACACCACAGCCGTCATCCCGGGAAAAACCGAGGAAGAAGTTCTTACGCTCGGGCACGTCTCCGAACAGGGCGCCCACGATAACGCGACCGGTGTTGCAGTGATGCTCGAGTCGCTCGCTACTCTCAACCGCCTGATTCGCGCAGGTAAGCTCTCCAGACCCCTACGTACCATCCGCATGCTCGCGATGGGCGAATACTACGGAACTCATCACTACCTCGCCTCCAACCCCGAGCGCATCCGTCGCACCGTAGCCGCCTTTTGCCTCGATACTCCGGCTGCTCCCTATGACCTGCCCGGCACCGAATACACCTTCCACCTCAATCCACACTCCGGCTACGCGTTTACCGATGCCTTCATCCTGAGGCTTGCAGGACAATACTTCGCATCGCTCAACCGCCCCTGGCACTGGAAGGAGTTCACGCCCGGCACGGACTCATTCCTCGGCGAGCCCTCCATCGGCATCCCGACCACTTGGCCTTACTCGGGCACGGGTGTTCATTCGCATCACAACAGCGAAGATACACCGGACCATGTGGACACAAGATCCCTTCGCGATCTCATTGTCGTCAGCTCCGCCTACCTCTACTATCTCGCCAACGCCTCAGCCGGCCAAGCACAGACTCTCGCGCGCCTAACCTCGGAATGGGCGCGCTCGCGGAAGCTTCTCCCCTCCGTTCACAACCAAGCTGTCCTCTCCACTCTTCGCCTGGCGTCCGAGTCCGGACGCGCCGCCTTCCGCCAATCGCTTTCGCCTCTCTTGCTCACACCTGAGCCCGCGCTCACCACCGGCCCCGTCATCAAACGCAAACGCTTCGGCACGATTCCGCTCGACGATCTGCCGCCTGACCGCCGCGAAGGCTGGCCCAATGGCGCCTGGGCGAAGCGCCACGCAATCGCCCTCTATTGGGCCGATGGAAGCCGCTCGCTGGACGAGATTCTGCGCCTCACCAATGCCGAAGCAGGTCCCTCCGACATCGACCTCCCTGCATACTTCCGCTTCCTGGCTCAGCAAGGCTACATCGAAATGAGCGGATTGCCGTCCACGACTTCGGGTGCAAAAACCTTCTCCGCTCTCTGCGCACACTGCCACGGATCGGATGGCCGCGGAGGCGAACGCGGCCCCGCGATCAACGCGCCAAGCTACAGCGACCTCGCGCTTGCAAATCTGATCCGGAACGGCATCCCCAACCGCGGCATGCCGCCGGCGGTGATTCCCGACGCCGAGCTGAGAAATCTGATTACTCACCTCCGTTCCCTCAAACCGGTCGAGAGTTCGGCCGGGATCATCGCCGGCCCTGGTCCAGCCTTCTCAGATATCGTTAATCCGAAGCCTGGGCAATGGCTCTCCTATCACGGCGCATTGTCCGGAAATCGCTATTCCTCCCTGGACCAGATTAGCGTCGCCAACGTCGCACGGCTCGCGGTCCGCTGGATGTTTTCTGTCCCCGGTGCGCCGCGACTCCAGGTCACACCCGTGGTCTTTGACGGCATCATGTATGTCACGGCTCCCAACGAAGCGTATGCGCTAAACGCGGCCACGGGACGCCAGTTGTGGTCCTTCCGCAGGCCGCGCACCAGAGGCCTTGCAGGCGACGCGGCGGCTGGAATCAACCGCGGTGTCGCGATCCTCGGCCAGCGTGTATTCCTCGTTACCGATAACGCACACTTGCTGGCGCTCGACCGCGCAACCGGCAAGCTGCTCTGGGAAACCACTATGGCCGACTCCGCACAGAATTACGGCGCCACTTCGGCTCCTCTGGTGGTCAACGATCTCGTGATACCTGGTATCTCCGGTGGCGATGAGGGCGTACGTGGATTCCTCGCTGCCTATGAAGCCTCCACCGGAAAAGAAGTTTGGCGCTTCTGGACGGTCCCTCGACCGGGAGAGCCCGGCTCGGAAACCTGGCAAGGCAAAGACATCGAGCACGGCTGCGCCGCAACCTGGATGCCCGGTACGTTCGATCCGCAAACGAATACGCTTTTCTGGACCACCGGCAATCCGTGCCCCGACTACAATGGCGCGGAGCGGCAGGGCGATAACCTCTACTCGGACTCAGTTCTCGCCCTCGATCCCGCTACGGGCCGCCTTCGCTGGCACTACCAGTTCACCCCCCACGACCTTCACGATTGGGATGCTCAGCAGACTCCCATGCTGATCGACGCCATCTGGAGCGGCCAGCCCCGTAAGCTCCTGCTTCAAGCCAACCGCAATGGCTTCTTTTATGTCCTCGATCGCACCAACGGAAAGCTCCTGCTCGCCAAACCGTTCGTCAACAACCTTACCTGGGCCACGGGCGTGGACCTCGGTACGGGCAGGCCGATCCTTGCTCCCGATCAGGAGCCCACGACACAAGGCACGCGCACATGCCCCGCGGTCGAAGGCGCCACCAATTGGTTCTCCACTGCCTACAACCCAACCGCGGGCTTGTTCTATGTCCAGGCTCAGGAGAAGTGTAATATCTACTCGAAAAGCAATACCATTTGGGAGGCAGGCAAGAGTTACTATGGCGGGGACGCGCGCCGCATACCTGGCCAGCCGGGCCGGAAAGTACTCCGCGCCCTCGATATCCAAACCGGCCGGATCGTCTGGGAGATCGTCCAGGATGGACCCGCCAACACATGGGGCGGCGTGCTCTCCACGGCCGGAAATCTCATCTTCTTCGGACACGACTCAGGCGACCTCGCGGCAGCCAACGCAACTACCGGCGAGCTCCTTTGGCGATTCCCAGCCAACCAAACCTGGAAGGCTTCGCCCATGACATTCTCCGCCAGTGGACAGCAGTTCGTAGCGGTCGCCGCGGGTCCCAACGTATTGGCGTTCGCGTTGCCGTCCGAAGGACGATGAGCGTTTGACCGCGCGATCCGGCTCCCTTGCGGTCGCGGCGTGGGGGAGGAATCCGCCCACTCGGCTTTCCCTCGGAGGGGAAACGGGAAGGGAAACCAGATTCCTTCGAAAAACCGGTCCATCCTTCTGCGGCAAAACCGCCTCAGACCGACGCGGCAGGCAAGAGTGCCCGCGCCACAAGGCTTCCTTTCTGCATTTCAGCGCGGTTCGGAACTTTTCAGGACGATTCCTTGTGCCTGGTGCCGGTCTGCCTTACACTAATTTCCAGAATTCTATGAGAGCAGGACTGAGTAGACTAGGATTTGTAACCCTTGCTTCCGTCGCCTTCTGCGGTGCCGAGCGCTTTTCTCCCATAGCGCCCGGACTGGCGTTCGAACCGAATGTTGGTCAGGCGCCAAGGGGAGTTGCCTTTCTTGCCCGGAGCGGATCCAAGGAGATCTGGTTGTCGCGCGGCGGGTTGCGCTATCGTTTCGCGACTTCGAGGCGGAAGGCGGAAGGTGTCCCCGATTGGCTGCACCTGACCAAGAGGTTCTTTCTCGAACCCCAGCAACCGGTTGATCGAGTGAACCGCGCGTGGAACGACGTGGATCTTCAGTGGCCGGGCGGCAATCGCGTGGCTCCGGAGATCATGGAGGGGGCCTCATCGAGGTCGAGCTATTTCTTGGGCGGGGACCCTGGGCAGTGGCTGCCGGGTGTGCCGCAGTTCAGCCGGTTGCGTTATCGCGGTGTTTATTCGGGCGTTGATGTCATCACTTACGGGCACGGACCCGATTTGGAATACGATTTCATCCTCGCGCCCTTTGCAGACCCGGCGCAAATTGCGATCGAGTTTTCCGGCGCCAATCACATGAGCCTCGCTGCGAATGGCGACTTGATGGTCGACACCGGCGGCGGCCAGTTGATCCACAAACGTCCGCTTGCCTGGCAGGATCATGCCGGCAAACGAAGAAACGTGGAGGCGCAGTACGTGCTTTCAGGCCGTAGAGTCAGTTTTCAATTGGGCGAGTACGATTCATCGCTGCCGTTAACCATCGATCCGATCGTGGCGCGACATACTGTCGGAGGTTCCGGTATCGATCGCGCATTTGGGCTTGCAGTGGACCAGGCCGGAAACATTTACGTCGCCGGGACCACGGCCTCGCGAGACTTCCCGACGCAGAGCGCCCTCCAGCCGACCGGTCCCGCGGGAGTCGCCGACGCATTCGTGATCAAGATGGATCGAAGCGGTCGCCGTATTTACTCGACCTATCTTGGGGGCGCTGCGCAAGACGACGCGGTCAGGGTGCAAGTGGATGCGGCGGGGAACGCGTATGTGGTAGGCTTCACCCGCTCAAACGATTTCCCCACGACGGCGGGCGCCTACCAGCGGACATTGAAGGGAGCTTCTGACGCGTTTGTAGTCAAGCTCGCCGCGAGTGGCGACCGGCTGGTCTATTCGACACTACTTGGCGGCACAGGAGACGAATCAGCGCCAG
>Ga0187893_10005172_pt1 | contig 23767 bp, 21 predicted proteins | sample MA1701074metaG_FD_139574 | JGI IMG/M metagenome (GOLD analysis project Ga0187893, IMG submission 139574) | White microbial mat communities from a basaltic lava cave in the Kipuka Kanohina Cave System on the Island of Hawaii, USA - MA170107-4 metaG ...
GATTACAAGAGGTCGAAGCGAACCGACCAGCATGGTAATCGGTTCAGGTACAGAGCGAAGACCTATGACGCGAGAGGCGCGCATGTGGGACGGTGGGCGTGGGATGTTTTTCTGGTCAAAGCAGACTGATAGATGCTCAACCTGGTCGACGGGCGTGGGATGTGTTTTTGCTTTCTCGATAATCTCGATAGTCTGAAATCTACTAGCCGCCAGCGAGTCATCATCACTTGCTGGCGGTTTTATTTTGCCAAAGGCTTTCCTTGACACAGTGAGGAGATTCGATAAAGTTAATGACTCGATTTTCGCAGTAGAAAGGTTTATGAGTGAAGGCCATCATACTGAGAGCATCCGTCTTGTTAGCCCTTCTCGCTTTCATCTCCGCGCTCGGAGCTATGCCGACGCTTTCACGCGCAGACAGGAACCAAAAAGAAAGCCTCTACGCTTCGGCTCAAAAAAAATCCGACGCCGCTCGCCGACGCCCCGCGCCGCTTTCTTATCGCAGCCCCGGCGGTTTTCATAAGCTCTCGATTTCCGACCCTGAGCTTGTCGCAAAAATCATCTCATCGGGCAAAGCGCGAAAGGTTCGACATCTTCCTTCCTACACGCTCATAGAAGTGAGCGAAGCGACTCTCGGCAATCTCGAATCGAGCGATCTCGAACGAGCAGAGATGCGCGACGACATGAACCTCGTGCTTCTGCGCCGCGGACAAATCGATACGACTGCGCCCAAGCCGCAAGTGCCGGAATCTCTTCGTCAGAAAGGGTCTCGCTCCGCCGCGCTTCATCTCGTTCAACTGTTCGGCCCGCCGACTCCGCGCGACATCGCCGCGTTGAAATCGACGGGGGCGAAACTTCTGTCATACATTCCCAACAACGCTTATCTCGTTTGGGCCGCGCCCTCTGCGCTCGGCCTTTTGCGTTCGGCGCGAATGCGGGAATTCATTCAATGGGACGAGCCGCTTCATCCCCTCTACAAACTCGATCCGCGCATCACACTCGATTCCGTTCAGCCTCTTCCGGTTTCAATCGCGCTCGTCGATTCTGCCGAGTCTCGATCCCGCGTCGAACAGATAAAATCCGCGTCTTTGAAAATTCTGATGCCGGAGTTTCAGGCAGCAAATGCGATTCATATCAAGGCGGTCATACCTGTGGCGAGACTCCGCGAGATTGCTCGGCTCGATGAAGTGATACTGATCGAGCCGTCGCCGCGGATAAAACTCACAGACGAGCGCGCCAATCAAATAGTCGCAGGCGACCTTCAACAGGAAACCATAAACAACGCTCTCATCTCTCGCCCGACGAGACCGGGATACTCTTCCTTTCTCGATCTTCATGGATTCAGTTCGAACTTCGACTTTGCAATCGATATCGGCGACACGGGATACGATATCGGATCGGATGACCCGACTCGCATGCACCCGGACTTTCTCGACTCCGGGGGACGCTCGCGCATTGCTTACCTTTACGATTACACGCAGGATGAATTGCTTCATACTTCGCCCCAACTGCCTTGGCACGACCCGCTTGGACACGGGACGCTCGACGCTTCGATAGCTGCCGGAATGGGCGGCCAGTTTCGAGATTCGCTGGGCTTTCAATTCGGACAGGGAACGGCCCCGCTTGCGCGGATAGGAATATCGAAGATTTTCAACGACGAGGGAGATTTCACAAACGTCGTCTCGATACCTGATATCATAGCTTCGGCCCACCGAGCAGGGGCGAGGATTTCGACCAACAGTTGGGGAACGTGCGATCTTACATTCGGGTTTTGCAATCTCTACGCCACGAACTCAAGCGTTTATGATTCGCTCGTTCGCGACGCCGATTCTTTTCTGCCGGGCAATCAGGGAATGACGATTCTTTTTTCCGCGGGCAACGACGGATTGGATGATCCCGTATCGATAGGCATACCCGGAACTGCGAAAAACGTCATCACGGTCGGCGCAAGCGAGGGCTTTCGCCCGACAAATGAAAGCGGAAATAATCTCGTCGATGGCTGCAACGTCAGCCGGTCGGGAGCCGACAACGCTGTCGATATTCCGAACTTCTCTTCGGGCGGCCCCGTGCAGGACGGGCGCGCAAAACCTGACCTCGTAGCTCCCGGCACTCACATAACCGGCGCGGCTTCGCAGGACAGTTTTTACGCTGCGGCGTCGAGCGATGATATCGGCATTTGTGATAAATACTTCCCTGTCGGACAGACTCTCTACGCGCTCTCATCAGGCACGAGCCATTCGACTCCGATTGTCGCTGGCGGCGCGGCTCTGGCTTATCAATGGCTCAGAGCGAGGCTCGGAGCCGATCCGAGTCCCGCTATGGTCAAGGCGTTGATTCTCAATTCGACCTCCTACCTGAATGGAGCGTTGGGCGGCGACTCGCTTCCGGGCGCGCGTCAGGGCTGGGGACTGTTGAATCTCTCGCGGATGTTCGAAGAGGCGGATCGCATACTTTACGATCAGCAAACGACCTTCACCGAAAGCGGCGGCTCTCCGTTTGAAATCACGGGAATCATCAGCGACCCGTCGAGAGAGTTTCGAGTGATGCTGGTATGGAGCGACGCGCCCGCCGCGGGGCTTACGAATGCGACGAGCGTCAATCAACTCAATCTCGAAGTCATCATCGGCGGCACGCTCTACAACGGCAATAATTTTTCAGGCGAGTATTCCGTGTCGGGCGGAGGGAAAGACATAATCAACAACGTGCAGGGCGTGAGATTGCCCGCCGGAGTGACAGGGCCGTTCGTCATCCGCGTGCGTCCGACTGTCATCGCGGGCGACGGAGTGCCGGGTAACGGGGTGGATACGGATCAGGATTTCGCGCTCGTCGTAGCGAATGGCCGCGAGGCTTCGGTTCCTGCGCTCGCACTTCTTGAGAGCGAAGGAGTGACCGATGGAATCGAAGTCAGACACGCGGACGGAGCGCGCGACGCTTCGCTCATACCGGGCGAAAACGCTTTCATCACCGTCACGCTCCTGAATCAGTCATCGACGGCTGCGATGCCCGCTTCGACGGCTTCACTGTCGATTGATGGCGGATTGACCTCCTTTTCATCTTTCCCCGAAATCGCGCCTCGCAGTTCGCAGACGAACGCCGAGGCTTTTCAGGTTTTCGTGCCTTCGAATTTGCGCTGCGGCTCGGCAGCGGAATTCCGACTGCGTGTGACAGGCGATGGAGGCGCGTTCACGCTTATGGTTCGAGTGCGAGTCGGGCGAGCGTCGGGAGCAGAGACATTGATCGATGATGATGTCGATTCGATGCGGGTGAAGTGGAAAGCGAAGAAAGGCTTTACTACGGCTGCGGGCGCGGGGACGAGCGGCGCGTTGTCTTATCACGCGGAGGATCCGGGCAAGGAGAGCGGCAACTCGCGGTTGTCCGATCTCAAATTGAAAAAGAAAATCTCGATTCCCGCAAACGCCGGACAGATCAGACTCAGTTTCTTTCACATTTTCAACTTCGAGCCGGGATTCGACGGAGGCGTGCTTGAAATATCCACGGACAGCGGCGTGACGTGGGAAGATTTGGGGTCGCGCATAATCGCGGGCGGGTATGACGGTCAGGTGACTTCGGCTTCGGGGAATCCTCTGGGCAATCGACTTGCGTGGACTTCGCGCGGGCGAGCGGGCGTCTTCTCTCAGGTGGTGATAGACCTTGACGACTTCGCGGGCCAGAGAATTCAGCTTCGGTTCCGCGCAGGGTTCGACGGAGCTACCGGGGTGAGGGAAGGATTTACGGGCTGGTTCATCGATGACATTCGATTGTCGGCGACGAATTTCGCGTGCAGATAATGGCGCGCAGCGGACGAAGAAATTTCTGTGTGTGTAAATCAATCGGCTCTTTATTTTAAGTAAAGACACGCCCGAATTTTTGTGTTAGTATCGGGTCGGAACGGCAAGGCAATCGTTTACAAAGTGGCGGGCCTCCTCGATGCCGTCGGTCTTCATTGCACTGTCAGCCCCTGAAAAAAGGCGTTGAATCCTGAATTGAACGAAGAGCCTCCACACCACAGCAGGCTTGGGCGGAGGGGAGATACTGCCGCGCGACTCTGCGCTCCTGAGAGTCGCACTAAAGCCGAAAGAAGCAGCCTCACTGAGGCATACCGAGGGAGAATCCGATGTCGAGAATTCTACTTGCTGATGACAGCATAACTATTCAAAAGGTAGTAAATCTGACTTTTGCAGACGAGGGCATAGAAGTCGTCGCCGTCAGCAACGGGGACATGGCCGAGAAGCGATTGAGCGAAATCAGCCCCGACCTCGTACTGGCAGACATTTTCATGCCGGGTAAAAATGGATATGAGCTTTGCGAATCCATAAAACAGAATCCACACTTTCAGAATATTCCTGTCGTATTGCTGGTCGGAGCATTCGAGCCTTTCGATCAGAGCGAAGCGAAGCGCGTTCGAGCCGATGCGCATCTGACGAAACCTTTCGAGTCTCGCACGCTGGTTGAAACCGTGCGCAAACTCATTTCGTCGAGCGGCAGAGTCTCGGCTCCGCTTCCTCCTCCCGCAGTCAAACAGGCGAGCGGGCCGCTTGAAACTCAACCTCTGCCTGCGCCTCCTCCGATCAACATAGATTTTTCCGCTATGTCGGAGCAGTCTTCTGCCCAGCCCTATCAGGAAGAGTCGAGCGGCGGGTTCGATTTCACCTCGATGTCTCTCGCCGATGCTCCGCCTCCGATTGAAATCAATGTTCAGCCTCAACCGCAGAATGAAGAGTCAAGCGCGACGCTCGAATTCGGCTCTCCCTTCGCCCCAGAGCCGCCTTTTCCGATGCCGCCCGCGCAGGATTTCAATCTCGTGTTTCAGGACACAGCTTACTCCGCGCCCGCAGAGCCGGAACCCGAAACTGAGCCGCGCGCACAGGAATCAGGCAAAGCTTCGGCCTTCGGATACAGCACTCCCGATATCATGCTCGATTTCGAAAAAGTGGATGAGCTTGTAGCGACAGCGCCGGAAAACGTGGTGTCGTATGATGTGGAAAGCGCACAGGCGGATGAAGTTCTGGAGGACAGGCTCGATACGGGCAAACTCGATAAGTCAAGGCAGGAGCCGGTTTCTTCAGGCTTCGCCGTAATCGATCAGCGAGGATTCGAAGCGGCATCTGAGCCAGCCTTTCAGGTCGAAGGCAACGTCACGACGAGTTTGCTTACGAGCGAATCTCCGCTCGGCGATATTCTGCTCGACGAAAGAGCGTCGAGCGAGCCGGTCTATCAACCCGACCCTGAGCCGATTTTGCAATCGGTAATCGAAACCGACGATTACTTCGAGCCGACTCCTGCCGCGCACGAAAGCGAGTTATCATCGAGCGCGTGGGCCGAAGCAAGCGACGACCCGCAGCCCTCGGAGGCTCAGGCGGTGTACGAAAGCGAAGCGGTCGAAGATTTTCAGGTCGAAGATCTCGCTGACGCTCCAGCCGTGCCGGGTTTTGTCGAAGAGAAACCTTTTGATTTTCAATCGCCGGACTTCAAAGCTCCGGCTTATGAAAACTCCGAGCCGCCGACGGAAATCGCAACCGAATCTCAATGGGAAGAAACGACTCAGGTGTTGAAATCGGAAGATTCGGATTTCGAAGTGGCAGAAACTCATACCATGATATTCGCTTCTGAAATTCCTGCGACTGACAACGCGGGCGAGTACGCTCACTTCACATCTTCCGAGATGTGGACAGCCGAAGAGACTGAGACGGAGGCGCAAATTCCCGCCCTTGATGAAGCAGTCGCGGCAGAGAAGGTCGATGATACTGAAACGGGTTTCGAGTTCGCTTCTGCCGCAGCCCTGTCCGCTCAAGCCCCTGCCCAGACTGTAGAAGTTCAGGCAGCCGACACCCAGCAGCAACCAACATCATCCAGCGAGCAGGTTATGCAAGTTGTCGAGATACCGGAAACGCTCATCGATGAAATCGTCCGCCGCGTCGTGGCGCAACTGAGTGAAACGGTGGTCAGGGAAATCGCGTGGGAAGTCGTTCCCGATTGCGTCGAGCGTATCGTCAGGGAGATGTCGCACGACGCGCTGCAAAAAAAATAACCCCGTGTCCGATTGCGCGCTTTTAGATCAATATCGCGGTAAAGCCGGAGCTATGACAGGAACCAATCCACCTCCTGAAGGCATCGTTTCGGCTGCAGCGCGTGAAACCGACGCCTCGGATCATTTTTGATTTGTCCCGGCCCGACGGTTATCATCAGCGATAGTCAAAGGACAATCGATTCAAGATGGAGCTTGACGCAGGGATCATTTATGCATTCGCTTCTGATCTGTTGAAGGAAGACCTGGGTCGAGGCGACATAACCACGCAGGCGACTGTGCGCGGAGGCGCGCGCGCGCGCGGGCGTTTTCTGGCCAAGCAGGACTTCGTTTTGTGCGGGCTGGAAATAGCCGAAGCCATATTCAACACTCTCGATATGGCCATCGAGATCGAATCGCGTTTTTATGACGGCGAGACTATAGCATCTCAAACCGAATTCGCCCGCGTCGAAGGCCCTGCCACTTGTCTGCTTGCGGGCGAGCGGACTGCGCTCAATCTGCTTCAAAGATTATCGGGAGTGGCGACCCTCACACGAGCTTTCGTCGAGCGGATAGCCGGGACGGGCGCAAAAATAGTAGATACCCGCAAGACCACGCCCGGCCTTCGCGTTCTGGAAAAATATGCCGTAACGGTCGGCGGCGGACACAACCATCGCTTCGGACTCGATGACGGAGTGTTGATAAAAGACAATCACATCGCCCTTGCGGGAGGAGTGCGCCGCGCAATCGAGTTGGCCCGCCAGGAGATTCATCACCTGATGAAGATCGAAGTCGAAGTATCGAATCGATCTCAGTTGACGGAAGCCCTCGAAGCCCGCGCCGATGTGATAATGCTCGACAATATGAACGTGGAAGAGATGCGTGAATCGGTTCGCATCATAAGAGAGCGAGCGAAAGATTGCCTGATCGAAGCATCGGGCGGAGTCAGTCTCGAATCAGTTCGACAGATAGCCGAGTCGGGCGTCGATTTGATTTCAGTCGGCGCTTTGACTCATTCGGCTGTGGCTGTCGATATAAGCCTCAAGATGATGCCTGTGTGAGAAATATTTTGCCCTGGGAATCTAAAGCCAAAGCGAGAAGAAAAATTGATCGACGTATTGCTTTTGCGTGTGCAGGCGGGAGCCTGGGAATCTAAAGCCAAAGCGAGAAGAAAAATTGAGTACACATAAAAAACAGAAGCGGCTCAGATTCGACAGGGTAGAGACGGTCGAACAGGAAGACGGGCTTATGCGCGTTCAGGTGACATTCACTTATCTGGACGAATCGATTCAGGCATCGGCTGCTGCTGCACCTGATGAGACGAGCCAGTTGAAGGCCGCCGCTCTGGCGACTCTCGACGCGATCCGACAGGCTGCTGACGACTGCTTCACGTGCGAACTGGCCGACCTTGACCGTGTGAACGCACTCGGTAAGGATTTGATAGCCGTGCTGGTTAATATCGATTTTCAGGGAAAACAGTTGCAGGTCTTCGGCAGTTGTCAGATAACCACGAGCGAGACCGACGCGGCTGTCAAGGCCGCGCTCAACGCGACCAATCGCATGTTCGAACTGGCGATACGCACAACATGACAGGTCGACGATGAACCAACTCGGCTCAACCATCCTCAGATTCGACACCGTGACATCGACAAACGATATTGCGCGCCAGATGGCTCAACGCGGAGCCGAAGAAGGGCTGGCCATCATAGCCCGCGCGCAAACGGCAGGGCGCGGGAGCAAAGGCCGCAGGTGGGCGTCGCACGAAGGCGAAGGGATTTACCTCTCAGTCCTTCTGCGCCCGCCAATCACACCATCTGAGGCTTCTCTTCTCCCGCTCGCGGCTGCCGTAGGCGTCGCTGAAACTCTCCGTGATTTCCACATCACTGCCGATATCAAATGGCCGAACGATATCCTCGCAGGAGGAAGAAAAATCTGCGGCATACTGGTCGAAACGGCCATCGAAGGAAACGAACTTCAATATGCGATACTGGGAGTGGGCATAAATGTCCGACAGCGCGAGTTTCGAGAAGAACTCCGAGATAGCGCGACGAGCATGCTGATCGAATCAAACGAGGAGAGATCGCCGGATGAAGTGATGCCGTCTTTGCTCGCTCGCCTCGACTTATGGTACAGAGAATCGCTCGTTCGACCCGATGTCATACTTGCCCGCTGGGAAGAACTTTCGAGTTACGCTCGCAATCGCGAGGTGACTGTTATTTCAGTTGAAGGGCAGGTAGAAGGCACGACGCGCGGGCTGACAGGGCGGGGCAGCTTGATGGTTGAAGTTGACGGCGAGACTCGCGAGTTTTTCTCAGGTGAAGTGACTTTGAGAAATCGGCAAAGCGTGAAGGCTCGATCCTGAATCAGCCTTCGTCGGGGGAAACATCATGCTCCTTGTACTCGATGTAGGAAACACCAACACGACTCTCGGACTTTATGACAAAGAGACGCTCAAACACAGTTGGCGGCTCACGACCGAACGCCAGCGCACGGTAGACGAGTATGGAATCATGTGCCGCACTCTTTTGCAGCTTAGCGGACTGGAGTCCACATCGGTGACCGACATCGCCGTATCATCGGTCGTGCCGCCTCTGGATTTCACTCTGCACAAAATGATCGAAGTGTACTTCGGAATCAGACCGCTGTTCGTCGATACGACGAATGCGGGCATGCCGGTGCTTTATGATGATCCTGAGGAAGTCGGCGCGGATCGCGTAGTCAATGCTGTCGCGGCATTCGCGAAATACGGCGGCCCGTCCGTAGCCGTAGACTTCGGAACGGCGACCACCTTCGATGCGATCTCCAGCCAGGGAGAATATCTCGGCGGGATCATCTGTCCCGGCATTCAGATTTCCGCTGACGCTTTGTTTCAGCGCGCGGCTCGATTGCGCCGCATCGACATACGCCGTCCCGATCAGGTCATAGGCACAAATCCGACGGCCAGCGTGCAATCGGGGCTTTATTATGGAAACATCGCTCTAGTCGATGGGATTCTGGAAAAGATGATTGAAGAGCTTGGCCCAAAGACGCGAGTTGTGGCGACGGGAGGACTTGCGCCGCTCATCAGCCGCGGTTCGCGACTGATCGAAGCGGTCGACTCAGACCTGACTCTTGAAGGTTTGAGGATAATCTACGAGCGCAACAAGGGCGCGTCTTAGAATTGCTCGCATCCGTGACAGGCTGCCACGCGAATGTATTTTTCGATCGTTGCGAGGAATGCAAAAAGCTCGAGCGGCTTGTGCCAAACTTCATTCACTCCTGCGGATAAAGCCTCCCGCTCAACGTCGCCGCTGCCGGTTATCATTACCACAGGCGTTAAAGAGCGATGACTGAGCGAGCGGGCCAGTTGCGCAAGCAGAATGCCGCTCGATCCCGGCACTCGATAGCTCACGATGAGGATATCGTAATGCCTGTCGCCAGTTATCGCACGGGAGGCGCATTCGCCGTCAAGACAAACGTCAACCTGCCAGCTACGGTCTGAAAAAACATCAGCTAACATTCTCGAAACGCCGGCGTCGCTTTCCACAACGAGCAGTGATGGTTGTTTCAAGGGTTTTGAATCACCTCACAGATAGATTACTCTCCTGCCGGTCTGCAAAGGGGTAGACTGAGCGGCGGCCTTGCAAAGTTATAACCTCAGGTGCAGCTAGGAAACCCTGAGCATATTTATGGTTGCAATGAAAGCGCCTGAGCCGATCACAACAAGAGGCAGTATCAGCAGAAGTCCTGATACGAACGGGAAGCCTATTGCTTTGGCTCTAACTACGAAAGCGCCCGGTTGATCATCCCCTTTTATCATCTTGCGCCGGGCGACCGGGCAAAACCCTTTTGTGGAAGGGCTATATTAGTCGAACCTCGAAGGGGTGTCAACATTCGAGCGAGTTTCTTTCAACAAAATTGTAGCTTGTTCGCGCGACCGGCATGGGGTTATCGTTATCTCGCTCAGGTCGCTTGCAGAAACAACCGAAGGCGAGGTGGAGGGATGAGAATAACACCCAACGAACGACAGAAAATTACGGACATCATCAAGGATGAAATCGAAGGCGCTGTCACACGCATAGAAGAGAGGCTCTCACAGCGCGAAACCGCTCCGGCATCACTCACGAACGACCGATTCGAAGCCGTCCGCAAATTTTATGAAGAAATTGTCGGAAAAGTATGGACGCAGGCGGATGAAGATTATTTGAAAAATCTCGGCGATATGAGTGAAGGCGATCTCAGGCAGATGATGAGAGATGGATTCCGTCGCTCTCCCGTTTACCCGGTGCCGAATTTCGCATCGCTCATCAATGCCGTCAGGAAAAGCTACGGGGAATCACAACTGAGCAATGATTTTCCAGCCGTCAAATCCGAAGCTATCTCGACAGACCTGCGCGAGCGGCTGTCGAATCTTCTGTCTGAAGAGATGGCGGTGGCTGTCGGCGTGATGGCATCGCGGATGGATTTGAGCGAAACGGCAAGAAAAATCATCGCTGAAGAAATCGAAGTCGCCGAGGGTCAGATCATCAGTCGATTCACTCCTCTGGTCTGATGCCCGAAACCGCATTGACACCCGATGCGCTGAAGTAGTATCCAGATATGCTCTGATAAAACAAGGAGAGACGAAATGGCAGAAGGAAACGATAACAGTTCGATAGGCCCGCTCAACGACGCCGCGCGGAAGGAAGCCCTGCCCTTTGTTGGCATGATTTTGCTCCTGATGGTCATCGCTGCGGTTGCGCTGTTCGTCGTCGGCGAGATTATCAACGCGATGTGAACGGCGGAGATAGTTTCCAGCCCTCATAAAGAATCGTGGACAGCAACAGGGAAAGCGGCGCGTCTTCGGGTGAACGACTGAATTACTTCAACTACTTCACCGAGGTCGAAGAAGAGTTCGTGCGTCGTCGGGGAAAATCTTTGCTCGTCTCTCCGATGGACTGGGCCTTGATCGAAAGCTGGAAGAACGCGGGCATCCCTCTTCACATAGTGCTTCGCGCCATCAATCGCGCATTCGACGCCTACGACGCCCGCCCGCGCAGATACCGTCTGGTCAATTCCGTTTTTTACTGCCAGCAGGAAGTTGAATCGACTTTCGCTGAATACCGTCTCGCGCAGGTGGGCGGCAAGGCGACGGAAAACATCGAAACAGACAAACGCGCCGAGCGGGAAACGGTATCGGCTTTCCCGCGAAGCGTGCTGCTCGAATTTTTCGCCCGCTCCGACGCCGAGCTACTCGTCGCCGAACAGTCAGCCGAGACGGCTGACCGCGGGCAGATTAGAGACTCGATTGAGAGAGCGAGAGCGAGGCTTCGCGAAATCGCGGAAGAAGTGAAAATCTCCGTCTCGCCCGATGCCGAATTCATCGAGCGCGATCTGGATTTGATCGACCGCGTGATACTCGAAAGTCTCCGTCAGGCGGCGGGCCAGGAAGGATTGCGCGCGCTCGGCGAAGAAGCCGAATCGCTTCTGAAGTCTTATCGGAGAAAAATGGATCGCGCCGTTTACGAACAGACCATAACGAATTTCATCGCGCGGCGTTTACGCGAAATGAATCAGGTGCCGCGCCTCAGCCTCTTTTACCTTTGATATGTCAGGCCAACAGCTACCGCCGCCGAACGCGGGCGACATCATCGAAGTGGAAACCGAACGTCTCGCGTTCGGCGGCGAGGCGGTCGCGCGCTTAGGCGGGTTTACCCTTTTCATCCCGTTTGCCGCGCCGGGTGAAAGAGTCCGCGTCCGCATCACCGAAAAGAAAAAGAACTTCGCCCGCGCAGTCATAGAAGAAATCCTTCGCCCCGCGGTCGAAAGGCGCGCTCCCCGCTGCCCTCACTTCGGCGAGTGCGGCGGATGCCATCTTCAGCATATTCCCTACACGTCGCAGATCGAAGCCAAGTCCGAGTTTATACGCGACAGCCTCGCCCGCATCGGTCGTATCGAATGGGCTGACAAAATCGAAATCCGTCGCTCTGTGGAGTACGGCTATCGCTCTCGCGCTCAGATCAAAGTCGATAGATCAGGCGATCAGGTGCGCATCGGGTTCAACCGCCGCGCTTCGCATTCGGTGTGCGATGTGGAAAGCTGCCCGGTGCTTTCGGATGATCTCAACTCCGCGCTCACGACTTTGAGAAGTAAGCTTCAATCAGGCGATGCGCCGCAGAAGGATGAATTCGAAATCGCGGCGTCAAGGGAGGGCGTTTCCATTTCGCCTTCGCTAGAGGGCCTTCCCACAGGCGCGCTTGAGCAAAGAGTGGGCGATTACACATACCGATTTTCGCCTTCAGTTTTTTTTCAGGGCAATTCACTTCTGCTCGAAGAGATGATCGCCGAATCGGTGGGCGAGAAGAGAGGCGCGCTTGCCGTTGATCTTTTCGCCGGAGTCGGGCTTTTCACTTTGCCGATGGCGCGGCTTTATAAGCGCGTTATTGGAATCGAAGCTGAAAGAGAGGCTGTGAGGTTCGCTAAGGAAAATCTGGCGGGAAACATAATTCAAAATGTCGAGTTTCATTGCGCCGCGGTCGAGCATTGGCTCGAAAACTTTGAGACGACCGAGACGATTGATTTTCTTCTGCTCGATCCTCCGCGCAGCGGCGCGGCACTGGCGATTGAAGAGATAGCCCGCCTGCGACCTTCGCGAATCGCCTATGTTTCTTGCGATCCGGCGACGCTTGCGCGCGATCTGAGAAAAATTCTCGACGCCGGTTATGAATTGAAGCAGATTTCGGGATTCGATCTTTTTCCGCAGACCTATCACGTCGAAACCATCGCGCAGCTTGCGCGCGATTGATGTAGAGAAACCTGCGATTGAACTTATGGCCAGAGCAGCCACGCAATGAGCAGCGCCAGCGCAACCGACAATAGCGCGATACCGTAGCCTGCTATCGTGGAGCGCGATACGCCGAGGATAGTCCAAGCGTTCGAGTGCAGGGTAGGGCGCGCTTGAAGGGGCAACCATACGGCATGGCGCTCTTTCGTATCGACTGGAACTATCATACGGAGACCGGCGCTTGAGTAAGAATGCGGCACGCTGCCCGCCATGAAAAATCCTCCGAATAATCGCTGCATCGTGGATTGAGCGACTCGGTATAAAACTTTCGAAGGCTCTGCCCAGACATAAACATCAATGACTCGACCGAGCAAATTGCCGTCATCCGTAACAACGCTCGCGCCGACGATCTCGCGGCAAACATAATTTCCGCCATCCAGCGTGCCGCAAAAAATTTCAGGATCACAAAGCGCGCTTTCTTCCGCTGTCACCGCGTCCATTCCTATCTGGAAATCGCCAAGCGCAAGTACTCGCTCTTCGCCTTTAGGAGTCAGCAGGGCTATGCCGAGCAATTTCCCTTCGGTCGGATGGACTATGGCATCCACAACTTCGCCTAATTTTTTAGACGTATTCAGCGCAAGTACGGGCATACCTTTAAGCTCGCTTGCAACATCAAGAGTCCTCGTTTCTCTCATAATGATTTTCACCGCGCCGGACGTCCGGCGATACCTTATGCCAAAAACAAGGCAAACTTGAAGCCGCGGGGTTTTTGAAAAATCGCGCGACGATGAATCCGGGAGCGCACGCATTTTGCAAGGCGTATCTTTCCGGCGAGAAGGACGAGCCTTGTTAGCGCATTTCGATGGAAGCGCGCATTCGCAGGGCTTTTGCAACAATCCGGCTCGAAGCTGAAGCCGATTGGCGCATCACAGCGCGCAGACGTATCAGGGTCAAGTCACTCCAGATTGGTTTCAAGAGCAACTGAACCGCCCTGCTGTGGTTGTCGCAATATGCAACGGTGACATCTCTAATTGCAACGATCTGATGAAGCCATAGCGATTCAAGCAGGCGCGGTAATCTTTGAGTGGGAGCGGCAGGTATGAGTACGAGCAAGCGATTGATTCTTGTGTTGACTGTGATAGTCGGCGCTGTGATGGCGGCGGCAAACACATTCAGTCTGCGGCAACGCGAAGCGGCATTGCAAACGGCCATGTGCAACGAAGTCCGCGCGCACGCGCTCACGTTGCAGATCGCGCTCGAAGATATTTATGCCGTCGGACGCTCCGATGACGCGCAGCAGCTTATCAATCGCTTGGGCCGGAATAGCAGGATTTACGGAGTCATTTTGTTTGACGAACAGGGGCGTGTTGCGATGCTCTCGGATCATCTCATAGCAGAGGACATGCGCTACCCGCCGGAGTTGGAACAGGTAATCTCGACAGGTGAAGAGAAAGAGTTCGTGCGCAGCATCAATGGCCAGGATGTTTTCTGCATAATCATGCCGATAGATGTTGGCGTGCAATGGCGCGGCGCATTCGAGATCGCGCAGCCGCTCTCGTTCGTCGAAGCCGACGTCGCACGCGCTCGTCGCGACTCGATAATTACGACGACGCTGCTCCTGAGCGTGATCTTTCTGGCGGTGCTGGTCGTGATGCGCAGCAGTCTTTCTCTTCCCATTAAAGAACTGCTGGGCGGCGCAGCCGCCGTCGGACACGGCGACCTCGATTATCGCGTTATCGTGCCGAAAGGCAGGAGCGAATTCACTCAACTCGCGCGCGAGTTCAACCGCATGGCTGAACGCCTTTCCCAACAGCGTCGCGCAGCGGCTCGCAGGTTGGAAGAGAGGCTGGCGCTTGAGCGCGATCTGCGACACGGCGAGCGTCTGGCCTCGGTCGGTCGCCTTGCCGCCGGGGTCGCTCACGAAATGGGCGCGCCCTTGAATGTGATCGATGCGCGGGCCGAACAACTTCTTACGCGCCCGAACAGTTCAGTTGAAATCTACCAGCGCAACCTCAATATTATTCGCACTCAAGTAGAGCGCATAACGCGCATCGTTCGTCAGTTGCTCGATCTGGCCAGACCCTATAATCTGCAATGCGAGCAAATCGATCTGGCCGAGTTCGTCGCCAATATGATGGAACAGATCGAAGCAGATGCGACGCGCGCCGGAGTCGATCTTGAAGTCTTGTCCGAAGATCAGGTGATGGTTGACGCTGATCGAGACTTCCTTCGCCAGGTATTCCTCAATATTTGCCTCAACGGTTTACAGGCAATGCCATCAGGCGGGCGACTGCGCATTGAGTGCGCGGGAGACGTAGCAGATAGAGATGGCAGGAGCTTTGCCGCCCTGCGCATCAAGGACACGGGCAACGGTATCGCGCCTGAGAATCTGGATCATATCTTCGATCCATTCCACACGACCAAGGAACCGGGACAGGGCACGGGGCTGGGGTTGACGGTTTCGCACCGTATAGTCAAAGAACATGGCGGATGGATCGAAGCAGCTAATAATGCCGAAGGCGGCGCAATATTCACTATTTACCTTCCAAAGGCTGAAAGCCAGCCAGTCGAACTGGCCCGGCGGCCTGAAAAAGAAAGCGTGAAACAGAATGAAAGCGCGAATACTGGTCGTTGAAGATGACACTGATATGCGTCATCTTCTTGAAGAGATTCTGGAAGAGGCAGGCTATGGAATAATGGCCGCAGCGGATGGCCGCGCCGCGCTCAAGCATATCCAGCAGGAGCATGAATCGATTGATCTGGTCATCACCGACATGCAGATGCCCGGCGTAAAGGGAGACGAGCTACTGGCTGCGGTGCGCAATCGGCGAGCGGAATCGCCAGTGATCGTTATAACCGCCTTCGGCTCGGTCGAGCAGGCAGTCGAGATGGTTAAAGCCGGAGCGTTCCAGTATCTCACCAAGCCTTTTCAGACGAGCGATCTTCTACTTGAAATCGAACATGCATTGGATCAGAGCGCGCCGCAGCGGGCGCAGGCGCAACTCCGCCGCGAGTTGCCCGCGGCCTCTGCGCGGATCATCGGCGCTTCGCGCGCTATGCGCGAATTGTTCGAGATGATCGCTCGCGCCGCGCGCAGCGCAAGCACCGTTTTGATTACGGGCGAGTCGGGAACGGGCAAGGAACTGGTCGCCCGCGCCATTCATGAAATGTCGGGTCGGCGCGGCGCGTTCGTGCCGGTCAATTGCGCGGCGATCCCTGCCGAACTCATCGAGGCGGAACTGTTCGGTCATACAGGACAGGCATTCACGGGCGCAAAACAGGCGCGCGCTGGTCTCTTCGAAGCCGCAGATGGCGGCACGATTTTTCTGGATGAAATCGGCGAGCTGGCGCTCACGGTTCAACCGAAACTTTTGCGCACGTTGCAGGAAGGCAAAGTACGTCCGGTGGGGGCAGACCGCGAGCGCGAGGTCAAAGTGCGCGTCGTCGCATCGACGAACCGCGATCTGGATAAGGAAATGCGCGACGGGCGTTTTCGAGAAGACCTCTACTGGAGGTTGAACGTCATTCATCTGGTCGTCCCTCCGCTACGCGAGCGCCCTTTCGACATACCGCTACTGGTCGAGCATTTCATCACCAAAGCTGCCTAGGATGCCGGAACTTCGGCGCTCAAGGTATCGCCTGAAGCGCTTGCCATTCTCACTGCTTACTCGTGGCCGGGCAACGTGCGCGAGCTTGAGAACGCTATGGAACGAGCGATAGCTTTCACCGAGGGCGCTCTTTTACGGCCTGATGATCTGCCGGAGCGCATACGCACAAGCGGCGGAGCTTCGGCCATTATTGCGGGTTCGATGTCAAAGCGCCTTACGTTGCACGAACTTGAACGCGAATACATTTTGGAAGCATTGCGCCAGACAGTCGGCAACAAGACCCGCGCCGCCGAGCTTCTGGGCCTTGATCGCACAACCCTTTACCGCAAACTCGATGAATACCGCGCTGCCGATCCTTCGCTTGAAATCTAGTCACGATATTGAACCATTATCATCGCCCTATCCAATTCAACTCCTGAGCGCGTCGCCGCCATATATTCCCTGCCATTTTCAGCAATAGCCTGAAGCAGGCACACGCATTGCGTTAGATAAAAGCGGCAGAAAACAGAAATTGAAATAACCGCCTTCCCGCGCCACCCTGACAGAAAGGATGCACAGATCATGTATTATCGCATCGCGGCATTATCCGCCGGATTGTGCGCAGTATCATTGCTTCTATTCTGCGCGCTTTCGGCAAGAGCGCAGAACCTTCCCGAAAGGTTCCAGCAACTTTTGCAGAAGCACATCCATGTGACCCCAGACGATATTGCAGGGCTGGAACGCGGCGAAGCCATAGTGAAGGTGCTGAAAACCACAGTGAAGAAGGAAATCGCGGCAGCGGGCATCGTGTGCATTGACATATCCGGGGATGCCTTCATTGAAAAATTCCGCGACATCGCTGAATTCAAGAAGTCGGCGGCAGTGGCGCAGATTGGGAAGTTGAGCAATCCGCCGCGATTGGAAGATTTGAAAAATCTTACGCTTGATCCCTGCTGTCTGGAAGCCATCAAAAAATGCGAGACCGGCGACTGCGACATGCAGATGTCGGGCGAGATGATGGATCGCTTTCGCAGGGAACTCAACCCTTCCGCGCCCGACTATGCGGCGCGGGCCAATGAACTCACTCGCCGGATACTGCTCGATTATGTGAAGGCTTACCTGCAAACAGGCAATGCGGCACTCATCGTGTATCATGATCAGAGAAATGCGGTGCGGCTCGGCGACGAATATCGCTCGTTGCTTGCACAGTCTCGCTTCCTGGCTGAGTACGCGCCCGACTTCTATAAGTACATTGAGGAGTTCCCAAAGGCCGGTTCGCCAAACGTGGAAGACTTCATCTACTGGTCTAAAGAAAAATACGGACTGAAACCCGTGTTGAGCATCACGCATGTGGCAATCTACAGGCGAACTATTGAAAACAGGACTGAGGTTCTGATTGCCTCGAAACAAATTTACGCCAGCCACTACTTCGACGGCTCGCTCGGTCTGACTGCGGTCGTGGATGGAAGTCAGGGCCAGTCAACTTCGAGTTCTTACCTGATGTACCTCAATCGCTCTCGCGTCGGCGCGCTGCAAGGATTGTTCATCAGTTTGAAACGCTCTGTCATCGGATCGCGTGTGTGCGATGGGCTGGCGAAAAATCTGAAGATGAGCAGGAGAAGGCTCGAGTTCCCAACATCGGTGACGGCGCAACCGTGAAAGCCGCGCATTGGAGATGAATGATTATGATTAAACAATTTGAAACCGAACGATTCGATCTCGTAAAAACTGACCGTGTGCGCATCAGTGACCACAGATTCGGTCACAACAAACAAGCCGAGATGGATGTGTGGATCGATAAGAGCAAGAGTGGCGAAAGATTCCTGAGCCAGATCCTCGTTGAAGGAAAAACCTACCCGGTGCGCAAAGAGGTTTATACAACCGAGTGTTATATCCTGCGCGAGAAGGCGACAGGCCGTTATTACTTTCTCGACAAAAACGATTGCGGATTCTGGTTGCATACCGAGGCATTCTTCGGGGCGAAAACTTTTTTTGGCGACGAATCCGTAAAAATCCAGAAGTGGATTACTGATGCCGCTCAATATCAATGACAAGGATACACGATTATGATTCAACAGACTCCGGAAGCTGACCTTTTCAAAATACAATTGCGCGATTCGTTGCGGCACGAGACCCGAAATTTTCGCTCGATCAGAATCGCGAAACATGCAAACGTCTACACTTGCGGCGAGCAGGCCGAGACGATCTACTTCATCGAGAGCGGGCAGGTAAAACTGCTTCTGCTCTCGCCCAATGGTAAAGAGTGCCTGCTTGCAATCCACACTGCGGGAGACATCTTCGGAGAGTCATGCCTGTCGGGGATGGGGCCGCGTATGGAAACAGCGACGGCGATGGAAGAGACCCAATTGAAGCTGATCCCTCGTTCCAAGTTCTTCACCCGCCTGAGCAACGATTCACTGCTCGAAGGGTTCGTGCAGTATCTGACTGTGCGCGTTGCCGATCAGCAACAGGTCATCGCCAATCTGGTGACCGTAGACAGCGAACGGCGACTGGGCAAGACTCTGCTGCAACTGGCTCGAACGCTGGGCAAGAAAGACCCTCGCAGCATTCGCATCGAAAACAGGATTTCACACGAAGAACTGTCGGAGATGGTCGGAACCACTCGGCCTCGCGTCAGCATGTTTATGAAGAGATTTCGTAAGCTTGGTTTGATTGAGACGAGTGTAGATCGCTTTCTCATCGTCAAGGAGCAGAAGCTCGCCGATTATCTGGACAGGGATTTGGCTGTTGAGTAGATTGCTGATCGTCTGCCAAATCTTTTCATCGTTGTCCCCTATTGAACAGAAACCAATCTCGATTGGGCGTACTCTTAAAAAGGTGTAATGCAATTAGAGTCGAGGTGAAGCGATGGTGCAATCGACTCTGAGGATGTGGGTAACAACTTAAATCTGGAGGTGAAATATGCTTTGGACAATTCTGACTATTCTTCTCATTCTGTGGTTGCTGGGTATGCTCGGCGGCGTCGGTGGAGGGTTGATTCACCTGCTGCTCGTTGTTGCGGCGATAGTGTTGATCTTCAACCTGATCAGCGGTCGCCGGAGACTGGTCTAACGCGAGCGATTGCGCGCTCGATTGCTGAGAGATCGTCATCCGCACAGCAAACTCTCTCCAATACCGAATTCATCGCCACTTTACCGCCAATACCAACGATGAGGCTGTGAGCAGAGGCGCAGCACAGATGCCCGGACATCTCCCTTCGTAAGCGTGAGCGACCACCATCGAGTCAAAGGCGAAAGGAAGTAATGAATAGATATTTTTACAGAACGATTCTCTCAATCATCGCGCTGACGATGTTTGGCGCGGTGAGCGCACAGGCACAAACCGAACATCAGAATCATCCTGATGATCAGATGGCATCTGCCCAAACCAGCAAGCAGAGCCACGAGCAGATGCATAGCGACAGGCCGAAGATGGATACGTCCGGCCTGATGAATGAACCACATCATGTTCTGGCCGCGGCTTACAGGCAAAACATCGGGACGTTCGCAAAGGCCCTGCGCGATCAGGCGCAAGCGGGCGGCTCGCTCAGCGCCGATTTCGCTCGCGCCGCAGTCGCTGAGATGAATCGAAGCTTCGATCAGGCGGAGGAGCATGATCGGGAGCATATAAAAACGATGAGCGCAGACATGCGCGCAAGGATGGCAGCCCGGATGAAAGAGATCGATATGCATCGCTCCAGACTCAAGGTTGCAATTGCCGCTCTTGAGAAAGATGTCCAGGACTATACGCTGAACTCAAAAAAGATCGCGACGGATAGTGCTGATGTCGTCAGGCATCTCGACGAAATGTCAAAGATGCATAACGGAAACTGAGGGTATCTCTGCAAAGAGTTCCTGCAATGAGATCGCCTTTGTTGCCCAGAAATCAGGAAGGAAAAGGAGAGTTTAGCTATGAGTAATCACCACAAAAGGACAGCCAGTGCATTATTATCACTGGCGATGATCCTGTCGTTAGTGTCTCTGGCGTCAGCCCAACGCCTTGTCACAGTGCCTGTCGGCACCGTCATTGGGCTCAGGATGGACACCCTCGTGAGTTCGGATACTTCGCGCGTGGGTGATCGCTTCACGGCGACAGTCTTTCGTGCGGTGACGGTCGAAGGCCGAGTGGCCGTGCCTGATGGCGCGAAGGTCGAAGGCCACATCACCGCAGTCACTCCTGCCGAGCGCGCAAGCAAGGCCGGAACGCTTGCCGTTGCCTTTGACAGAATAGTTTTTTCAAGAGGCAACTCGATTCCTGTAGACGGCACGCTCACGACGCTCAACGAGGAAGGGCGGCGCAGGATAGAACAGGACATAGACAATGAAGGCACGGTTGGGGGCGGCAGCCGGACTCGACGCGGGGTGATCTTCATCGGGGGCGGCGCAGGAGCGGGCGCAGTAATTGGCGCGGTTGCCGGCGGCGCTAAGGGCGCGGCTGTCGGCACAGGCATCGGCGCAGTGCTTGGCACTATCGGACTGTTACTAAGCAATGGCGAGAAGGCAGAAGTGCCGGCAGGCACCGAATTCGGGATGATGGTGGAACGTTCCTTCACCGTTGACACGACCACGTTCGACGCAGCAGGCGGCCAGGGCTTTAATCTCAACGATGGCGATACGGGAATCACGTCTCAGGATGTTTTGACTTCGGCTGATTCCATACGAGCCGCTCAGATCGCTCTCAGAGACAAGGGCTTCTACACCGGCCCGATCAATGGAGCGATGAATCAGGCAACGCGCGCTGCGATTCGCCAGTTTCAGCATGACCGAAACATTGCAGACACCGGCTACCTTGACTTGGCAACAGCCCGCGCGCTAGGCATCGCAACCGATTCTCACAACCAGCCGACGCAGGCTGTATTCACATCGTCGGAGTCAATTCGATTCGCGCAGACCACGCTCAGGGATCGCGGATATTATACCGGCCCGATCAATGGCGTGATGACCAATGTGACGCGCAACGCGATTCGCCGCCTCCAGCAAAGCAATAATCTGCCGGCAACCGGCGAGCTTGATATGAGGACTGCGCGGATACTCGGCATAGCCAGCGAGGCTGGATACGAAGCGAGGCCGATTGTAATAGTGAACCCGCGCGCAGAGCGAGTTGATCGAGATTCGATTCGTATAAGCCTCGACGTTCACACTCAGGGCAGCGGATGGCAGGTCTTCGTCAATCGCTTCGTGACCGGCAACACCCTGCACGTTTACGTGCGCGGCACGCCTCCGCGATACGGCCAGGGAACGACAACCGACCACCGCCCGTTCACTGAGACCTACGACAATATGGCAAATGTAACGCGCGTGATCATTCACGGGCCGGAACGTGATTTCACTGCTGATCTTCAAGACGGCGGCACAAGCATAGGCAATCCTCGACAGATCGCCACTCTTGCAAATCGCCTGTTGCAGAATTTTCAGCGCGATTTGAATGTTCGCAACAATCGCGGTCAGATGATCTTTGATCGCCGCCGTGATATAGATCAGAACGAAGTGCAGATACTTTCCCAGATAAGCAGCCTTCAGGCGGCGGCTCAACTCTACTTCCAGTTGACTTCTTCTACCACTGATGCTGGTGCAATCAAGGGTGGAGCCGGCGCGCTGGTGAGGCAGGCGCGTTTGCTTGATCGATTGATAAGGCGTTACACACAGTTGACGCTTTCATCAACAGTGCGCAATGACTGGCAGCAGCTACAGTCCGAGATCGCTCGGATCAATGTGACTGACGCCGACGCCGATAGCGACATACTTAGGTAGTGGCTAAGTGATGGGAGGAGTTACTCCTTCCATCACCTTTTTTTCCTGGAATCTGGAATCGTTGTGCTTTGCCCTCAGCGCCTTGATGCCAGTTCTTTTGTAGATTGTCCTGTATTGAACAGAAACCCATTTCTGGTGAGCGTATCATTAAAGAAAGGAAGATATCTGGCAGGATGCGCCGGATGAAGAGGGAGAGATGGTGGAAAACAAAGCTATTATAAGGAGGCGTGTGATGAAACTTAATATCTTGAATCGGATGATGGTGGCGATTGTAATCAGCGTGGTGATGTTGGTGCCAGCGAGTGTCCCGACAAACGCGCAGCAACAATCGCAGCAAGACCCAAAACAGCAACAAGACAAAACGCAGAAAAAGCAGAAAAAGGCGACGAAGCAGCAACAACAAAGGGAGAAGCAGCAACAAGACCGAAACGCGCAGCGTCGACAGCAACAGGAGCGGGCGCAGCAGCAGCGACAGGAACGGGCGCGGCAGGCACAGACACAGAGATCAAGACGGCAACAACGCCTGTCACGGGAGCAGCAACAAGAGCGTATTAATCAGCAGCGACAACGGACGGCGCAGTACCGTGAACACCTGGATCGGCAGCAGCGTCTCTCACAACAGCGTTCAGAACTGCTGAGGCGACAAAATCGCATAGCGAAGTACCGTTTTCAGCAACAGTATTTACAGCGTCTGCGTCAGCAGCAGTTACGTATCCAGAACACACGAAACTACAACTACAGCCGTGATCCGTACTTCTACACGCCTTCAAGCTATCGGTACTCTCGCGGCGGCAGGTACTATGAGACGAATCAATACGGCGCAAATTTGCTCCGGCAGGCCGTCAACTACGGCTATCAGGAAGGCTTCCGCGCTGGACAGGCAGATCGTCAGGATCGCTGGGCTTCTAACTACGAAGACAGTTATGCCTATCAGGATGCGAACTACGGCTATAGCGGCTATTACGTAGACCGGGACGACTATAACCACTACTTCCGCGAGGGCTTCCGTCGCGGCTATGAAGACGGCTACAACCGCCGCTCGCAATATGGCAGCTACTCCCGCGGAAATTATTCCATTCTGGGAACCGTGTTATCGGTAATCCTCAACCTGGAGTCGCTTCAGTAAAGAGAGGTCAGTGGCCGGACATTGTGTTCCGGTCACTGATCAAGAATCGACCGGATGCGAGATGCAGGTAATGGAGATACAGAGATGATGGAAATTATGGCTTTAGCCATGGCGCTGATGATGACGGGAGTGGCAATAGTAATCGAGTCGTCATCTCCAGAGAAATGGTGAGAGCATAGAGGAAACACCAATCGAAACTAACCAGCCGGACACGGCGATGGAGGAATCAGTATGGTCAGCAGAAAAGAGGTTACGCAAATCAACGACGCGCATGAAATGGATATTCTCGTAGCAGAGCAAATCATGGGATGGCAGAAAGAAACAGACGAAGCGGAATTAAAGCGGCTTGATAAATATTTCTCGCAACGTGAAGGACGGATATGGTGGCGCAAACCGGAAGGCGGCTGGCATTACGAACCTTCAGCTTTTTCTTCCGATATATACTGCGCACGGCCACAAATTGAGCTTTTTGAAATCGAGAGAATAGTTGAGCAAGATGTTCAGAGTTCACGCTTTAGCGTGCAGCAGCCTAAAGGCTGGACTCTGAACAAAAGCGCAATC
>Ga0187893_10005174_pt1 | contig 23765 bp, 21 predicted proteins | sample MA1701074metaG_FD_139574 | JGI IMG/M metagenome (GOLD analysis project Ga0187893, IMG submission 139574) | White microbial mat communities from a basaltic lava cave in the Kipuka Kanohina Cave System on the Island of Hawaii, USA - MA170107-4 metaG ...
AGAGCTCACCTCCGCTTCGCCAACCGGGTTGATTGTCAACAACGGTCTAGTCGAAGGCAACAATTTTTTTCGACTGGCCCAGCTGAAACTTAACTTTTTGTCTCACGAATGGGGTGCACCCCATGGTCCATTTTAACTAGTTAATTGACAGGTTAGGAAGGTGGGCTTGCCCCCGCTCAACTCGCGCTACCATAGAGCTTTAAATTTACCATTGAAGTCCAGGCAATTGACAGGTTGGGAAGGTGGGCTTACCCCCGCTCAACTCGCGCCACCATGCAACTTTAAAGGAACTATTCAAGCCTAGTTAATTTGACAGGTTGTCTATGAAGGTGGGCTTGCCCCGCTCAACTCGCGCTACCAATTAACTGTCAATTTGCTAAACTAAATGGTTCCTTTAACAACACTGTCAATTAACTAGACTTGAATGGTTCCTTTAAAGTGCTTGGTGGCGCGAGTTGAGCGGGGCCAAGCCCACCTTCCCAACTTGTCAATTAACTAAACTTCAGTGGTTCCTCTTAAAGTGTTTCGTAGCGCGAGTTGAGCGGGGGCAAGCCCACCTTCCCAACTTGTCAATTAACTAGACTTGGATGGTTCCTTTACCTGTCACTTAACTAGACTGAAAGGTTCAGCGCTGAGTCGAGATCGGCCCAGATATCGTGGGCGTCTTCAATACCAACACTCATGCGAAGCAGCGAGGGCGGAAGGTGCTGCTGTCCCGGATTCGCTGCCCTTCGTTCCATAGTTGATTCCACCCCTCCGAGACTAGTGGTGTGGCGGATCAGACGGACATGTCGGCAAACAGCATCGGCGACCTCAGCTCCGCCACGCACATCAAACGAGATGATGGTGCCAAATCCCTTGAGGACGCGCCTGGCAACAGCATGCGTCGGATGCGAGGACAGGCCTGGGTATCGAACGCGAGTGACCAGCGGATGCCTCTCAAGCCGCTCTGCGAGAAACATGGCGTTTTGCTGAGCGCGTTCCAAGCGCACCGCCAGGGTCCTGGCGCCACGGACAGCGAGGAACGCCTCGAGCGCGCCCGGTGTGGCCCCGCTTAGCTCACGGGATTTCCTCAGAGCCTCCCACACTGCATCGTCCCTGGTCGTGGCAACTCCTAACAGGAGATCAGAGTGACCGCCAATAAGCTTCGTTGCCGATTGCACGGACAGCGTGGCACCAAAGGCAAGCGGTTGCTGATTGAGTGGTGTGGCGAAGGTATTGTCAACGGCTACGATCGTCCCCTGCTTCCTTGGTGCTGCGCAGACGGCCTCAAGATCCGCCACGGTAAGCAGGGGGTTCGAGGGTGATTCGAGCCAGACCAGGTCCACGACGCCGCAGGCGCGAATCCAGCCGGCAGTATCATCAACCGGAATCCGCTGCACTGACCAGCGCCCCTTTTCTGCTCCTGCAGTTGCCAGACCAACAACGCCTTGATAGCAGTCTTCCGGTAGTGCTACGACGGCACCAGTCGCGAGCTGATCGAACACTGCGGCGACTGCAGCCATGCCGGAGGCGAATGCCACCGCCTTGCCGGACTCAAGCCCGCCGACAACTTCTTCCAGCGCTTCCCAGGTCGGCGTACCATCATCGCGTGAGTACGCCCGCGGGCCGCCGCTGATAAAGTTTGAGGCGGGAATCAGTGGTATGTTTAGCGGTGCGCCAGGTTGAGAGTCACGGCCAGCCGAGACGAGCCACGATTCCAGTTTGAGCTCAGGTGTCTTCTCATTCATTGTGCGGATTACCTACAGACTCGAAAGTATTTTACTGCGGAATGCCACCGGATTTTTGATTCTCTTTCCACTTCGCAGAATCTACGCCCTTTAACGAAGTAGCCAACGTAGCAAGTGATTATGCAGATTCATCGCCAATAGCGCGAGGGTCTTCCAGCTGGTCTTGTACTACAGCTCCAAGATGCCGCAGACCCTGGCGTAATAATTGGGCATTCAACTTTGTTGCCGTCTCGCAATTCACTCAAACCCAAACTCAAGTTGGCAAATTTCCAAACTTGAACTGTGATATTGCCGCTTCATTGAGTTGGCAGTTGAGCGGGGGCGCGCGCTAAGCGCTTGCCCCCTTCCTGACCTGCAAATTTGCCAACTTGAACGGTGATATTGCCGCCTCATTGAATTGTGATATTGCAGCTTCACTGAGTTGGCCAACTCTAACTGGTATCTTTAGGTTGAGTGAATTGCGAGTTGAGCGGGGGATTCCGGGACGAGTAGCTGATGAACTCCCAGCGAAGCGGGTGTGCATTTTTAGTTTCCCGGATTTGAGCGATTTCAAACTCGACCAGTCGTTCCGCACCCGGGAACTCCTTTAAGCGTTCAGATTCCCAGATCGTTTTTGCCGTCCCGGTGAGCTGAAGAAGATCGCCCTGGTTGAAGTCTAGAAAGAGCAACCCCACATTCGGATTCAGATAGATGTTGCCGAGCGTTTGAAACAACTTGTTGCCGGCATAGTCTGGCCATACCAGCAGCCGCTCGTCCAAGACACGGACGAAACCTGGATTGCCACCTCGGTGTGAGGCGTCGGCCCGACCCTCCGGGCCACTGCTCGCAATAAAAAAGGTGTCGGCCGACTCGATCCACCCAACCTGCTTAGCGCTTAGCTGATTATTCGTTTGCTGCGAATAAAGCGCCTGCTCGGAAGCGGGGGCCATTTTCCAGTGGCGTTCCTGGATGTACTGTGGGCAATTCGAATAGACCTCTTGCGCCTGAATCAAAAGAGTTCCGTCGGCTTGTACCTTTGCGCTCCCATTCAATCGCATCCGTCGCCGCAAACCAAAATCGACTACTACCAGCCCGAGATGCGAGTTCGTCTTCAGGCCGCTTTCCATTGTATCGTCAGGCAGTTTGCTCTGGATGATCACTGTCGACTCGTCAAGCACCTGGATGAAACCCGGTTTCCCAGTCAGCGCAAAGGCCCACATCCGGCCCTCCGCGTCTCGGACTCCAGCGACTGCCAGCGGTTGGGCTCGCAACATTTCGGCTGCCACCGGAGGGATGGTAAAACCAGGGACTTTGACAGCCGGGTTTGGTACGCCGGCGCGTAACCGTACTGCTAGTTCACCCGGATGGTAGCTGGATGTCATCGATTTTCTCCTTTTACTAATAGGAGGGGACTCTAGAAGAATCCACACGCCGGAGCGCTGGTTGCAGGCGCTGGATAAGCCTGGGCACCGTTTGGGATAAAGATCTCCAGGCGAATCCCGTCCGGATCTTCGAAGAAGATTCCACCAGATGGTGCTCCTTCCAGGTGGGCCACGATCCCTTCGTAAAGCAAAGGCACATTCAGCTTTTGAAGCCTCTGTTCGAAGTCTTTCAGCCCGTCGAGCGCGGCGACGCGAAAGGCTAGGTGATGTAATCCCGAACGATTTCGCTCGAAGCGACCGGTGCTTTGCTCCCAAAGAGTTAGCAGCACCTCCTGATTCTGACCCAGAAACGCGAACCGCCGGGTTTCGTCGCCCGATTCACTAATGATCTCAAACCCGAAAACCGCCTGGTAGAATTCCTTTGAACGGTCTAGATTGCTGACATTTAACCCAATATGCCCTGTCCGCAGTTGGTTGTTTGTGTCCGCCTCGATTGTCATTTGGTTCGCTCCTTTGAACGTTTTAGTAAAATTGGTACCTAACCAGCTAAGCTCATGATGGATAGTTATAATCAATCATGATATAACCTGTCAAGCCAGCGATTGTCGGTTAGAGAACAATGGGCTGCAAAGCGGTCTCTATAGGCAGGTCAGCCAATAACCACCGCTTGTAGTTGGTGGGGGGCGCGTTAATGAAGTTTTGCGTGATTTCGTGGTTCGTTTGCTTGAGCGGCAAGAGAACGATCCGCCAAAGAACACGAAATGGGGGCTCTCCCAAGAAGCCATCGCGGGAGGTTGTTGGAAGCGTTCTATGTGATTTCGTGGATCGTCTGGCGTCGCAAAAGATGCGATCCACGAAATCACACGAAATTCACGAAACTACACGAACATAACCGATTAGCCGTGGTGGTTTCTTGGAAGGGCCGCCCCTACAAGAGGTTTTCACAAGATTTTGTTTTTGAGCAGAAATTGACGGATCACTGTGAAGGCCTTGATAGTCTCTGCCCGGCTGAAGCCGCCGTGCTGTCCTCCCGGAATAGTAAAGAGTTGGTTGGAAACACCAGCCTTATTCAACGCCTCGTGTAACCTTACAGCCTGAGAGTAAGGAACGATTTGATCTGCATCGCCGTGGATGGTCAGGATAGCGGGGCCGCCCGGACGGATGTGATTTACCGGGGAAACTTTTCTGGCAATCTCATCACGGTTGAACTGGCTTCCCAACCAGGCAACGGCGTAGGTTCGTTTGTTAGGACCTTCAATCTGATCCTGAACATCCGTAATTCCCAGCCAATTTATGACCGCAGCAATTTTCATCTCCTCGCCTGGGCACCTCGTGTCAAGGCCCGCAGCAGAGGTGAGCAGCCCGGCATTCAAAGCCAGATTTCCTCCCGCCGAGATTCCCGAGGTAACAATTCTGCTGGTGTCGAATTTATGTTCCTTTGCGTTCTTAAGCACCCAGCGCAAGGCGCAGCGAGAATCCTCAACAGCGGCCGGCGCCAGAGAAACCTGCGTCGGGCGGTATTCGACATTTACCACCGCAAAACCCATCTCGAGATACGGTAATAAGAGCAGTGGATCGAGCTCTTTACTTCCGAACCGCCAACCGCCACCGTGAAAATAGATGAGCACAGGACTCAGGCTGGTTGAGTTAGCCGGCAAATAGAGATCAAGCTTGGCATCGTAGTTATTCGCCGTAAGATACGTGATATTCGGCACCACCTGATACTCACTGCCCAGATTCGCCGCCCACTCAGCTCGCTCGGAGATCTGCGCCGCGGCAGACGAATTGGCCAGTATGGTTGCAACAACTACCAGCATGATCATTTTCCACGGGTGGCTCCTGGTCATGATTTCTCCTTGTGCTGAAAGTGGACGAGGAAAGAAAACTGCCGCCAAAAAGAACAAGTCAGGAAAAACATCTACTAACCGCCTATTGTCGTATTAGAAAGTTACTAATACCACTGGGGGCCGTAACCCGTCAAGGGGTACTTGGCCGGTTAGCTAAAATAGCAATGGAAATGATATGGTTTTAGTTTTTAGGACGGAGGTCAATTATGGCAGCAACAGGCAAAGGATTTATGGCCGGAGCAGGCAAAGGAAAATTCGTCTTTGAGGCCAAGAATCTTTGCCTGGATTTTGTTAACACAAAGATCCTCCGGAATGGGGAGTTAACTAATCTGCTCAGAAGCTTCGATGATCTTCTTTCCTGGCTGATTCAGGCTGGCGTCATCGCTACCGACGAAGCTGAACAGCTAAGCAAGAGGTGGGATGGCAAGCGCCAGAGCAGTGAGGCGCTCGATCGGGCCTGGGAACTGCGAACCTCCCTGCACCGGATGGCTGAGCGACTCAGCACTGGCAAAGCTGCGCAGCCCGAGGCGGTGGCTCTGATCAATGAGCTGTTGCGTCATCAGGCGGGCTACACTGAGCTTAAGAAGAAAAAAGGCGTATTTGAAAAAGAATACAAGGCTCAGTTCTCGGATCCGATTCAGTTGCTAGTTCCAATCGCCCAATCTGCTGCCGATCTTTTGTGTTATGGCGATCCAAATCTCATTAAGAAGTGTGAGAGTGATTCGTGCGTACTCTTTTTTTACGATGCCAGTAAGAACCATAGCCGGCGCTGGTGCAGCATGACAGCCTGCGGAAATCGTGAAAAGGTTGCCGCCCATTACCGGCGCCAGCGAGCTGCCCAAACAGGTGGAGAAAATAAGTAGTGAAGGTGCATTTTGCCCATTCAAGCCTGGTTAATTGACAGGTTGGGAAGGTGGGCTCCACCTGCCACTTGACTGAATGATTCCATTTAAAGTTGCAGCGGCTCATTTCTGAATATCAAATGCACAAGGCAAGCCCACAGCCTTTTCCCCGCTGGCTTCGTCTGCCAATGCGCGCTCATCCTCTCCAAGCTGGCGGTATGCCTGCGCTCGCAAAAGAAATATCTCCCCACAATTGCTTTGGTAAGCTTTGGCAATGTAGCTGTCGATCTCGGCCAACGCGTCCGCGGGTCGTTTGAGCCTTAGGAGAACCCTGGCGCGCCTAATGCTGAACGTCAGAGTCATCTGCCGTTGATGGTGCTGACACCATTCCTGGCCCAACTTGCTGTCACAAAGTAGCTTGTAGCCTTCGCCCAGGTGCTGTTTGTCACTCTCATAGGCAGCAAGGGCGATTGCAAACTTGCGAGCCTTGTAAGCCGCATCGCCCTTAATAAGGACGACACCAATCAGGTTCAAGAGCTGCTCGGGCTTTTGGACTGATCTTTGAGCATACGAGATGGCCAGGTCGAAATCCCGCCATGGTGAATAATCTTTAAACCGCAGATCGAGGTTGGCTAGTAACTTGGGATCACTAAGCAGCATTTCAGCGCGCTTCGAATAGAGATTGGAAATAGAGTAGAAAAGTCCCGGAAGCGGCCACTCGTCGGAATGGTGATTCCCGTCCTGGGGGTAGGCCTTCTCGATTAATAAACTCCCGGTCAGATAATCTGCCAGGATGTCGTCGAAGTTCGCGAGGAAGTTACTGGTTCGGATTTCCGCTCGCGCCAGGTGGGTCCGGTAGTCATCGGGAGCAAGCCCGATAGCTTTTGTGTAATCCATTATGGCGAATTCCGCGAACAGAGCTCTTTCGGTTTCGTCGGAGCTTAGCCAACTGAGGAGTGAGCAAACATTGCCGCGTTCCCGGTAGCCATCCGCTCGATCGGGGTGATTCTGAACGTATTCGTTTTTGGAGTTCAGCTTTTCCTCAAGTTCTCGTCTGATCTCTTCAGGGGGTCGCTGGTCACCAGGCTGAGCCCACAAGCTTTCCGTGCTGATCCCAAAGAGCAAAAGGAAAAGGACAATGACTCTTGTCGCGCTCACAGTTTATAGCCTTGTCAAGAAGGTACCGGCGGCTTGCCAGACCACGGGACAGTCCAGATCCAACGTTGAAAGCGCTGGCTAATTTCCAACTTCAGAATTCCGATTTTGGCAATGCAGGGGAGCAGGATCACTTAGAAGGCATTAGCGCTGAAAGCGTTGGCTATATTCCCACCTTAACGCTGAAAGCGTTGGCAAATTTTAGCCCAGGGTTGCGCTTTGGCAACCCTGGGAAACGCAACATCACCGACTTTTGTCCCAACTCTGAAGGAGTTGCGACCGTTAGAGGCACCTGAAGTGTGGGGAGACGTGCTTGCGAAATAACTAGGGCTGAAATCGTTGGCACTTCAACTGTCGCTAGCGTGTCGCAACTCCTTCAGAGTTGCGACGAACCCCCTAAAGGCGCTTGAATCCCAGGGTTGCCAAAGCACTGGGCTGAAATTTGCCCACGCTTTCAGCGTTAAGCTGCTTTGGAGAATCCCGTTTACCCAGGGTTGCCAAAGCGCAATCCTGGGCCGAAATTAACCAACGCGTTCAGCGTTAATACCCCTTCGAGAACCCTTCTCTTCTCGATTGCCTAAGGCGCAACCCGGGGCTGAAATTAGCTAAGGTTTCAGAGTTAAGGTGAAAAGCGTGGCCCGGTGAGATGAATCGGGCCACGCAGCCGCTCAGCCATCAGAAGGAAAGACGCATACCAAAACGCCACTGGCGCGATTGATTCGGCCCAGTGGTCGCCGTGATGAAACCGAAGTTGGCGTTGTTGATATCAGCCTGAGGATTAGCGAAGTTCGCATGGTTCGTAGCATTCAACGCCTCAGCCCGGAGCTGAAACCGCACTTGCTCAGAAATCGAGAAGGTGCGGTAGATGCTCAAGTTGGTCTCGAAGAACCCCGGACCACGAAGATTGTTTCTCCCCCCGCTTCCAAATCTCTGTGGCTGACCCGAGGGAATGTTTACCTCTCGATATGCAGTTGTATCAAAGTATCGATTGCCCTGACCGATACCACCCAGAATCGCCACCGTTGGACTAATCTGATCTGGGACCTGGCCACTGCCTCCGGCATTGAGATTGCGACCGTTTCCTTGGATTACATAGAAGGGCAGACCACTCATGATGCTCATCACGCCGCTTACCTGGAAGCCACCGAGGAGCTTGCTAGCCCAGCCATCGCTGGCCCATCGCTCGCCCTTGCCGAAGGGAAGGTCGTAGACGAAATAGCTCTGCGAATTGTGCGTGCGATCATAACTTGCCAGTCCCTTGTTGCGCTGCTTCTCAGGCAGGTACTGGATTCTCGGACCACCATCGTTGTCTGCAAAGTTTATTGTCTTGGACCAGGTGTAGGCCGTTCCAAACAAGGAATTGGACCAGCGGCGCGTCACCTGCACCTGGAGGGAGTCATAAGTGGTTGTACCGTAAGGCATGATGCTGTTGATGTCTGCGGTCAGCCCGAACCTCATGAAAAGCGGGCGACCCGCAGTTCCCGTCCCTGGCGGGCCAGCATTGATATTAATGAACCCCATCTGATCGACTGAGCGTGTGCCCACATAGCCGGCCGTAGTCGTGAACTTCCAAGGCAACTGACGCTCGACGAGGAAGTTGAACGAGTGGATCTCCTTGCGCATGGGGTTCTTCGGAAAGGTCGTGGTGCCAGTGTTTGATGGAAGCCGAAGGATGCCCTGGTTGAGATCCGGCGGAGTACTCGGGTTTATCAGACCCTGCCTTAAGGTAGTGACAGGGAGGAAAGAGTTAGTAGCGCCGTTGAAAATGATCGGCGGCATGGTCCAGATGTTGGCAATCGGGTAAGCATTCCTAACGTCCTGGAAAGGTCTTGGATCCGCCGATTGTCCGTAGCCTCCGCGAATCACTGTCTTGTCGTTAAGGCGGACAGCAAGGCCGACCCGTGGCAGGAACTGTCCCGGCCCAGATCTCGCGCCGCTGTCAAATGGCACACCGCTTAGCCCGCCAGTGAAGACGTTCCCCGTGTCCGGGTCGAAGCGGTTGATACCGGTGTTGTCCTTCCTGGGCACGGGAAAACGTTCCCAGCGCAGGCCATAGGTTAGCGTCACGTTGCGACTAATTTGCCAATGGTCGCGCGCGTAAGCCGCGTATTGCTGCCACCAGACCGAATTAGGGTTGCGGAGTTGGTCCACCTTGCCGGCATTGGTCGGCAGGCCAAGCAGGAAATCGGCCCAGCTATGAAAGAGCTGGGTCAAACTTCCCGCGGCCTCGGGTGGTCCGCCCTGAAGGCTTGTCACATTGCCATTGAAGGCGAACGAGCCGCGGACTGTTTGAAAGGCCCCTCCCTGGGGCTGGAAGTGGTTGAGCTGAGGGTACAAGTAGTCAACGCCGAACCGGAACGAATGCGCACCTTTCAGCCATGAGACGTTTGCGGCGGCGACATACTGATTATCGCGAAACAGGAACGGGTTTCCGGTGTTATCGTTGCCAATATTGGTCCAGCCACCGTTGATCTGGAACGCCGGCACGCCGCCCTGAAGCCGATCCGGACCGTTGGTTCCGGGAATTCTCAGTACATCAAGCCCGAAATTCGACACTATATCGAAGCCTTCCGCACCGAGCCGCTGGCGTGTGTAGCCAACATTAACGTCCAGAATAACAGTGGGACTGAATGTGTAAGTCCCGCCGATACCAAAGACGTTAATCAATCCGGGAGCTGTCCCCAGTTGCCCACCATTTAAAGCTGGACCACTGACCTCGCCAAAAATCGGTGGGTCAACGATCAGCGTAGGGGAACGGCTATAGCGCCACCAGACGGTGGCTTTGCTACCAACGTAATTGATCTTGGCATCGAAATTGGTGCGGTTGAACTCCGCCACGCCGCCCGGCGTGAAGTTGTTTGTGAAGCCGGGCAGGGTCGGCAGCGGCAGGCGCCTGATGATCTCGGTGGCGGCAACGTCGATTCGATTTGCGGGAATAGTGTTATTGGGAAAAGGCGTGCGCAGTGCTGGGTTGGCATTCGACGCCGGATCGTAGACTGTAATCCCGGTTCCGGTGAAGTTGACGTTCCCGCTAGCGTCCGGACGCAGACTCGCTGGGGCAACGGCGAAGGTACGGCCAAGCGAAGTATTTCGTCGCGTGGTGCGTTCCAGGTCGGTAAAGAAGAAGAGCTTGTTTCTGCCGCTCCAGATTTTCGGTCCGCCCTCACCGAAACGCGGCAGGAAAATCGGCCCGCTGATGGCGTAGCCGTACTGCACCAGGATGTTCTTCGGAGGCTTGTCCTGGTTCGCTGGTTGGAAATACTCGCGCGACTTGAAACGGCTATTCGTATCATAGATCCAACCCACGCCATGAAAGTCGTTCCCGCCGGTCTTGATGCTTACGTTGATTGCCGCGCCGCCCGCGAGCCCCTGCTCTGCATCAAAGGCGTTGGTGACGATGTTCACCTCCTGGATGGCCTCCGAGGGCGGCACGTAAACGGTGTTGCCCGGGAGCCATGGGTAAATGATGCTTGAGCCATCAATCTTTGTGTTGTTCTGCAGACGCGAGACTCCGTTGACGTTATACGACATGGATCGCTGGGGGTTACCAGCCTCGGAGTTATCCTCGCCGTTGCCAGTGGAGTTGATAAAAAAGCCGCCTGTGCCCCTGGCGGTTCCCGGAATCAACAAAATCAGACTCTGATAGTTTCGACCGGCAGTGCCGAACAGCGGCAGATTGTTGATCTGCCTGGCCGTTTGGGTAACGTTCACGTCAGCCCGATCGGTTTGCAGGGGCGTTTCCTGTCCGGCCGCGACGACCACTGTCTCCTCCACATCCCCGACATCCAATTGAGCATCGAGCCGGTAGGACCTGTTTGCCTCTATGCTGACGCCTTCTTTAAGCAGCGTTTTAAAGGAGGCGCGAGAAACCACGACCTTGTAGACGCCAACTTGAAGATCGTTGAATATGTACGCTCCACGCTCGTCGGTAGTGGTCGTCCGGGTGCCGCCGGTGCTAACGTTCGTCACTTCGACTTTCGCTCCGTGAACCGCAGCACCGTTCGAATCGGTGACGTTTCCTACAAATGATCCATATAGGACCTGGGCTCGCACTCCGGTGACACCCGCGAGCAACGCCAGGATAACGACGAGGGTTTGCGCCACAGTGGTACCAGGCACAGCCAGAAAGGCTCTGGCATGGCAGCTGGGTTTGACGTCATGTGTGTAGTCGATTGTTCTGCGGCCAGACGTAAGGGTAAACATCAGCTTCTTCCTCCAGGCTGTGAGAACAGGCCACTGGCCTGTTTAGGTCTTCTAGCGACGACAGAACGGGCTGGGAGCCTGTTCCGAGTAATTGACACCTCCATGGCATGAGTTCGGATCGACAACAAAATCCCCAAGTTTGATCACCGAAGGTGCCCCAAAATTTTTTGGCAGAAATTAAAGCGATTGTGCCCCGCATAAGGGGTTGTGTAATCGGATAGAAGGTGCGCCAGTCGCCGTTTCGCTAGTGGTACCGGGAAATTTCCTAGATCGCCTTTCGGCCTGGCGCGCGGCCTTCAGGTCCGTGCCCCAATCTCTAGATCTTGCCTCCGCCGGCATCAACGGATCCACCAGCTGTTAGTTCGCGACACGAACTAATACCACCAGCTCCAGATTAAGTCAATAGCAAAACGTAATGGGCCCGCAGACTGGGCGGCCTGTTTTCTGAGCCCCTTCACTGAGATAAGATCCCGACAATGTCCTTTCCAGAATGGCTCGAGCCGATGGCGGCCACACTCACGCAGGAGCGGTTTACGGCACCTGAGTGGATTTTTGAGCGCAAGTTCGATGGCATTCGGCTTCTGGCTTTTAAGAATGGAGCGGAGGTCCGCCTGTTCTCGCGCAATCGCTTGCTGCAAAACATGCCGTCCGTTGCGGCGGCAATTGCCAAACTTTCAGTCCACGACCTAATCCTCGATGGTGAGGTGACCTGGGGTCGCGCTAAAAGCGCCTACCATGTTTTTGACATCATGTGGCTCGAAGGCCGCAGCCTTACCTCGCAACCTCTGGAAGCACGGCAGAAGCTCTTAAGCCAGATCCGACTCCGCGCCCCGTTACACCGAGTGACTGCGCTTAAAGAACCTTTGCCCTGGGAGCTCGCTCAAAAGGAGGGTTGGGAAGGGGTCATCGCCAAACGACGCGACTCAGTGTACGAGCACCGGCGCTCGCGAAACTGGCTCAAGATGAAATGTGAGCTCACGGAAGTTCTGGCGGTCGGCGGATTTACTGAACCGCAGGGTCGACGAGTGGGCCTGGGCGCGTTGTTGGTTGGTTATTTTGAAGGCAAGGATTTCGTTTTCGCCGGAAAGATCGGTACTGGCTTTGATAACAAAATGTTGCTGGAGTTGCGAAAGCAGTTGGATACGCTTGAGATTGATGAAGCTCCCTTCAACAAAGCTATTGGCCTGCCGCGTTTGCGCGTTCATTGGGTGCGACCGAAGATTGTCGTACGGGTTGGCTTCATAGAATGGACCGGCCACGACAAGCTTCGCCATCCACGTTTACTAGCCATTCTCCATGACAAGGCACCTCGCGACGCTGTAAGGCGCCAGAGCTGATTGAAAGTCACAACTCAGGTCGGAGATTTGCAGGTTTGGCCGTATTGCAGGAAGGCGGCAAGCGCTTTAGCGCATCTCCGCTCAACCCACATTTCACCCAAATCTCAATATCTCAACTCAAGTGGGCAAATTCGCAGGTCAGGAAGGGGGCAAGCGCGTTTTAGCGCGCGCCCCCGCTCAACTCACATTTCACCCAAACCTCAAGATCTCAACTCAAGTCCGCAAATTCGCAGGTGGGGAAGAGGGCAAGCGCGTAGCGCGCGCCCCCGCTCAACTCACATTTCACCCAAACCTCAAGATCTCAACTCAAGTCCGCAAATTCGCAGGTCAGGAAGGGGGCAAGCGCGTTTTAGCGCGCGCCCCCGCTCACCTCTCGATTCAAGTCAAGCTGGAATGTAACAGTTCAACTAAGCAAATTTGCCAACCTGAGTTGTGACGTTGCAGCTTGCTGCTTCGGGGAGTCAGCGGGAGCGCGCGCTACGCGCTTGCCACCCTTCCCCCACCTGCAAATTTGCCAACCTGAGTTGTGACGTTGGAGCTTGCGGCCACTGGGAGTCAGCGCGGGCGCGCGCTATGCGCTTGCCCCCTTCCTCACCCGCAAATTTGCCAACCTGAGTTGTGACCTTGCAGCCTGCTGCTACTGGGAGTCAGCGGGAGCGCGCGCTAAAGCGCCTGCCCTCTTCCCCACCTGCAAATTTGCTAACTTGAACTGTGATATATCGAAATCCCAGTGTCACACAAGTGTTTCGAAAGATCGGGATAAACCGCCCTGATAACCACCAGGGCGGCTGTGGTAGAGTTAGCTCAATGCTGAACTTGGAGTTCAAACCCTGTCCGCCGCTGGCGCCTTACGTCAAGTTGATCTGGGCCCTTGAGTCTGAGGATCCCAGCATTTTCGGGAACGGCCATCGAATCTTTCCCGATGGAATAGTTGAGATTGTTTTTCATTACGGAGATCCGTTTCTGACCTGCACAGCGGATTCGCAAGCAGAGCTTCAGCCCCGGTCATTTGCCATCTCGCAGACCTCCAAATTCATTGATATCCGGGCTACAGGTAGCTCAGGACTAATCTCAGTCCGCTTATTTCCCTGGGGAGCTGCCGCCTTCCTTTCGGTTCCCGTCTCTGAATTTGCCGACCAGCAGATCCCGGCGGCTGAGCTTTGGGGAAACTCAGCGCGGGAGCTGGAAGAGCAGATTCAGTGTGCAGGATCTGTCGAGCAGCGGATTCGCCTGGTTGAAGATTTCTTGCTCGCTCAACTCAGCCGGCATTACAGCCAGGACGACCAGGCAGTCATGCAGCTAATCCGTCATTTTTGGGCCCGCCGTGGATGCGTCGTTGTTAGCGAGATTACGCGGGAGTTTGGAATCAGCGAGCGTCAGCTCGAACGCAAGTTCCAGAGGGTAACGGGCGCTGCGCCCAAACAGATCGCTCGACTGGCGCGTTTCCTCCATGCCTGCCATCAGCTGCAAACAAGCAACGAAAATCTTGCTAAAATAGCTCTTGATTGCGGCTATTACGACCAGGCTCACTTCATACGAGAATTCAAAAGCTTCTCGGGACTCACACCAACCCAGCTGGCTTCCAACTCGGAGGTTTCGTTTCTCAGCCTCGACTAGGAAGTTTGTCGGAATTATCCAAGCCAGGAGTCCGCTGCGCTGATTTAATCAGTTTCGTCTCGCACTCTCAGTTTTCAAGGAGAAGATTATGATCGGAATGCTTTTGATGATCTGTCTGGCGGTCGCACCACTGGTAGCAACACAACGACCAAACGCCACCAACTGGAAACCACTTGAATTTTTTGTTGGCTCCTGGGATGGAAAAGAAACAGGAACCGAAGGGATAGGAACGGGTAGAAGAACCTACGAGTTTGAACTTGGGGGCCGTTACCTGGTTGGCAAAAACCGGTCCGTCTTTCCTCCTCAGGATAGAAAACCGAAAGGGGAGGTGCATGAGGACTGGGAGATTTTCAGCTACGACGAAGGGCGAAAACTATATGTTCTCAGGCAATTTCACATCGAAGGTTTTGTGGTCCAGCTGCGTCAGGATATAGCTTCCAGTACGGCGGATCGTCTGGTTTTTGTTTCAGAGTCAGTTGAGAATGGACCACCCGGATTGCAAGTCCGGGCGACCTATGAAATCAAGGGCCCAGACGAGTTCGTTGAGATTTTTGAAGTATCCGAAGGGTTTAACGTCAAACTAACAAACATCTGGAAGCGTTCACGCTAGTAAGAAGAGTTATTGGCCAGGCCCATACAATTTCCGACTGTGGTCCACTGGGAGCATCGTTCAGTTGCTGAGACCCCGGAAAAGTCTCCTATTGACCTATTTCGCCGAATTCGACAAAAGCGTGGACTCCGGAGCGCTTCGGTTCCCAAATGCTGTTCTCTTGTTTTAGTCCGCAGTATTGGACTGAGTTAAGTCACCACATTAGAGGGTAAGAACTTGGCTCCCCGACCCATCTATCGAATGAAAAGGAAATCTGACTCGGGTTAAATGAACTCCGATCGTCAGCAAAACATTGAAACGGGGAGGCACTTAGAAAATTGAAAGCAAGATTGAAAGCAGTTGATCCCAGTACCACAAGCGACGCAGCGAAGGAACTCCTTGACGGAGTGCAAGCCAAACTGGGCATTACGCCTAATCTACATCGCACGATGGCCAATGCTCCGGCGGTCCTTGAAGGATATCTGAACTTTAGCAATGCACTGACCAAAGGCTCGCTGTCGGCCAGGTTGCGCGAGCAGATTGCTTTGGCCGTGTCCCAGGCTAACAGTTGCGATTACTGTCTCGCCGCGCACAGCGCCGTCGGCAAAGCGCTTGGGTTGAACGGTCGAGAGTTGCTCGACAGTCGGCTGGGGCAATCAGCGGATAGCAAAACCGATGCGGCGCTCAAGTTCGCACGGCGGGTGGTTAGCGAACGTGGGTCAGTCAGTGATGACGATTTAGTGCAATTGCGTAAGGTGGGCTTTGGCGATGGGGAAATCGCAGAGATCCTGGCCAATGTCGCCCTAAACATCTTTACGAACTACTTCAATCACGTTGCCGGAACTGAGCTGGATTTCCCCAAAGTTTCTGCGGTAATTGCAGCTTGAGCGGAGGATTGGAAAGCTAGCTGACGAAACCTTCCCCCAGAGCTTCGCTTCCTCGTAGGCGCTATTTTGTTTTTTGGATGAAATAAGATGTTTGATTCTAACAAGACAGTCATAATCACGGGTTCATCCAGCGGTATTGGGTTCGACATAGCTCAAAGCTATCTCGGCCAGGGCGCGAATGTCATCTTAAGCGGACGCGACCCAGTAAAGCTTGCGAAAGCTTTCGCAACTCTGGGGTCTCCAGAACACCTGGCCTTCGTCGTCGGGAACACGGGTGACAAGGCCACTGGCGAATCGTTGGTACGTGTGGCGTTAGAACGCTTTGGCCGCGTTGACGTATTAGTGAACAATGCGGGTACATTTGCGCCGAGAGCCTTCACCGAGGTTACCGAAGAGGAACTCGACAGCTATCTCAACGGTAACCTCAGGGGCACCTACCTGACTACCCAGGCCGTAGTGCGTCAAATGAAACGACAACGTAGCGGCAGCATCGTCAACATCGGCACGGTCCTGACCGAGCACGCAATTGCCGGATTTCCAGCGTCAGCACCGCTGGTGAGCAAGGGCGGCATCCACGCCCTGACCATCAGCCTTGCAGCAGGACTTGCAGCTGATGGCATCCGCGTTAATTTGGTTGCGCCCGGCGTGATTCGTACTCCCATCCATGGTGATGCAGAGGTTGACTCCCACGGCGAGGTTGCTCTGCTAAAACGAATCGGAGAGGTTCAAGAAATCACCGCGGCGGTTATGTACCTTGCTGAAGCCAGCTTCACCACGGGACATATCCTCCATGTCGATGGTGGGTTTGTTAGTGGACGTTCCTGAGCCCGGGGGAACCAGCATGCCCTATGTGAACATCAAAGTTACCCGCGAGGGCGGCACCTCTAGAGAGCAGAAATCAGCTCTTATCCACGGTGTTACTGATTTGCTTGCGAAGGTGCTCGACAAGTCCCCGGACACCACGATCGTAGTCATCGATGAGGTGGAGATGGGAAACTGGGGAATCGGCGGCTTACCTGTTGTGGACCATCGCAGGCGAGTAAAGAAAGTGCAGACACACCGCAGACCGCAGATCTACCAGTCCCACCAATAATGTTTCAAAGCGTTTGCCCGGTGCTAGTACTTAAGCTTATAAACCCTCAGTGCATATCCCAAACTGTTCCCTTATTGCTCCTGAAAGTTAAGAACCACAAATTTCTTAACCCTTCCTACTTGTTTTCAGGTAAGACTTCAGCGGCCCAGAACATCAACTAAGTAGACCCGCAAGCCGGTTGGCTTGAACTTAATCCTGCCGCAGGCAGAAGAGGAGACTAAAAATGAGGGACAACATCGAAATATTGACTTCAGCGGCAGCTGCCCATAGGGAAGGCTTGCGCAGCGTCGGACGGCGCCGGTTCATTGGCCAGTCTGCGTTGTTGGCTGCCGGATTTGCTATTGCTGGTGGACTCCCTGTCCCTTCCCTTGTTCAGGGAATGCAGCCCAGCTCGCCAAACGCTGATCTAGGCATTCTCAACACTGCCCTAGGACTGGAACACGAAGGTATTGCGGCCTACCAGATCGCCGCTGAGAGCGGTTTGCTCCAAGCACCAGTGCTAGCGGTCGGAATTCTCTTTCAAGGGCACCACAAGGGACACCGCGACGAGCTAGCCAGACTGATTCTGATGGCGGGCGGAAGACCCGTTGAACCCAGGTCTCAGGCTGAATATGCACATGCGATCAACGCCGCAGCGCTTAAATCGCAGGAAGATATCCTTCGACTCGCGGTTAAGTTAGAGCGCGGCGCGGCGAATGCCTACATCGGTTCTATCGCGGCACTTCACGATTTCAAGCTGGCTCAATTGTTTGCTCGGCTCGGCGCTGATGAGGCTGCTCATTGGACCGTTCTTACCAATGCGATTGGTGAGGCGATTCCGAAACAAGCTCTCATTTTCGGCTAAAGCCGCCCGGCGGTTCGTTCAGATGTAGAGGAGGTTTTTCGCATGTCTTGCAGTAGCCGACGAGTTTCCGTTCTGGGCCACAAGCCAACCAAGCTGATTCACGGGTTGGTTCCCTTTTTGATGGTTGGGTTCCTGGCACTAGGAGGGCCTCAATTGCGAGTTGTCTTCAGTGCCACTGGATCACTTTCTGGTGATGCTTTGCGAGGGAAGGACTATTATGAGAGAACCTGCAGTGGCTGTCATTCAATTGATCAAGACCGTATCGGGCCACGTCACCGCGGCGTCGTGGGACGGCGCATCGCTTCCGTCGAGGGTTTTGAGTACTCGCCTGCACTGAAAATGCTTAGAGGCGTTTGGCAAGAGTCGTTACTGGACAGTTGGTTAAAAGATCCTCAATTAGTAGCGCCGGGGACTGCGATGGGATTCCAGGTCACCGATGCTCGTGATCGGGCCGACGTAATCGCCTACTTAAAGGAAGTTTCCAAAGGGCCAAAAGCAAAGCCTAAACGGCATACGGTGTCGATTGAAGAATTCCGATTCTTTCCAGAAACGTTGATTGTCAGGGCCGGGGATACAATAGTGTGGAAGAATGAAGACCAGGCTCCCCATACCGCTACAGCTGAGGGTGTATTTGACTCGGGCCACCTAACTCGCGGAGCAACCTGGAAATACCTGGCGGATAAGAAAGGGACATTTGAATATATCTGCCACCTCCATCCAAGGATGAAAGCAAAGCTGATTGTCCTGTAACGGTAACTCTGGTGTAGGTGCTGTTTGTTCTGATGAGAAATTGAAGTGCCAACCGCACAGCGCGACAATCAACAATGGCTTAGTGAATTGCGCGACGAGGGCGTTCAGCGTGAGGCAGCTCTTGCAGATTTGCGCGCTCTTCTGACGCGAGGGCTGCGGCATGTTCTGTCTGGCCGCCCTGAGGTTAAGGGCTTGCACGTCGAGGACGTTGCGCAGGAAGCATTGCTGAAGGTTCTCGAAAAGCTAGATTCCTTCCGTGGTGAAAGTCGGTTTACGACCTGGGCGATTACTATTGCTGTGCATATAGCCTTTACCGAAATGCGCCGCAAACGTTGGAACGATGTCTCCCTCGAAGAAATGACTCTTGGGGCAGACTTCATTCCCGGTTCGTTTGTTTCTGAATCGGATAACATGGAAAAACGGATCCTGCAGGAAAGGATCGTGACGACGCTTTACCAGGCAATCAACGAGAAACTGACAGAAAAGCAGCGGCAGGTGGTGTATGCGGAGCTGGTTAACGAGGCTCCGCTTGAAGAGGTTGCCAGAAGGATGGGAACGACCCGGAACGCGCTCTACAAACTATCCCACGATGCGCGGCAGCGGTTGAAAAAGGCATTATCAGAAGTTGGACTGACGCGAGAAGACGTAAGTTTTGCGCTCGATTTGTAGCTGGAGGTATGATTCTGCGTTTCAATCACGTCTCTATCTCATGAAGGTATTTTTCAAAGACGAGAACGGTCCGTTTGAACTTTTGTGCGCACGGTAGAGTGCAAATTAGGGATCGATCTATGGCAGCGATAGACCTCAAAGCGCTGAAAAGAATTATTCAAGCAGCAATCTCGGCGCGCCCGGTGGAGATCGGGTGTCGCGAGTGTCTGGCCGAGCTTGATGTTTTTGCTGAGCAAACACTTGCAGACAAAGAGATTCCCGAAGCGCTGCGGCTGGTTCGGGAACACCTGGAGCGATGTGTGGATTGTCGTGAGGAGTTTGAGTCGCTGCTGGTGGCGCTACGCAGTGTGGGAACGCCTGAGTGACTGGTTAAGTCTCTGGTTCGATGTCAGACCGCCATTTGCGAAGCCTGCTGAATTTTTCCTGTTGCACCTCACCTTCGCTATGGATTGCAGCTAGGAAAAGATTTCCTTTCCGATGCGACGAGGTTGCGATAATGTCCTTTTTTGCGGAGGGGATGAAAAGTTGATCACTCGTCAGGCGCAAATCGCGCCTCTGACTTTATCTTACAAAGGCTGAGTAATGGATATAAGAATCAGGCACTTGAGTGTCAATGATACTCCCTTTGCTGCCAGCACAAACCGCGGCTGCGGTAGTTTTTTTGACCATTGAATTCGACAATTTCATTTTTTGAGCGCTTGCCTGATAACTTCCAAGTACGTATAGTTTTCCGAGACCTTAAGGATTAATAGATCTCCCTTACTCAAATCCCCTTAACCTCCCGTACCTCATAAAGCCCAGAAACAGAGAGGGGGCGAGCCGTGTTTGAGGCTCCTATAAGATTGGAAAGCGAGAACCGGATACTGATTGTCAACGATGCGCCGGACCAGCTGCAATTAATGAGCGTCATCATGCAGCAGGCGGGATACACAGTCGCCACAGCATTCGATGGCCTTGAGGCCTTCGAGGTAGCGCAGCAAGCGCAACCGAAGCTGATTATCAGCGACGTCTGCATGCCGCGAGCAAGTGGTATTGAACTTACTCGCATGATCAGAGCAAGCGATAATCTTCAGACCACTCCTATCTTGCTCGTGAGTGCTGTTAGAAGAGGTAAAGAAAATGCGACCAAGGGCCTTGTTGCTGGGGCCGACGACTATGTCGAAGCTCCCTACGACCCAATGAGCCTCGTCGCAAAGGCGACGAGGCTCATGGAACGCAGGTGCGCAGCGGAACTTTTGAAGGCTTTGGAAAGGGAGAAAGCAGAGGCCCTGAAGGCGCTGCGCGAAAGCGAGGAGCGGCTCCTGTTATCACAGAAGCTTGAGGCGGTGGGCCAGCTCGCTGGAGGCATCGCCCATGACTTCAATAATTTGTTAACCGCAATACTCGGCTATTGCCAGCTTTCGCTGCGCCACTTACAGGAAAGGGATCCGCTGCGACGTAATATTGAAGAGATTAGAAAGGCAGGAGAACGGGCAGCCAGTTTAACACGACAGCTTCTGGCCTTCAGCCGTAAGCAAGTCATGCAACCACTGGTCTTCGACCTCAACTCCGTGATAGGAGACCTGGAAAAGATGCTTCGGCGACTTATTGGGGAGGACATTGAGTTGAAAACCCGGCTTCGGCCGGATTTGGGGAATGTGAAAGCCGATCCTGGTCAGATAGAACAGGTCATTCTGAACCTGGTCGTTAACTCGCGGGATGCTATGCCCTCGGGCGGCAAGTTGACGATCGAAACAGCAAACTGCTACCTGGATGAAGCGTATGCGCTGCAGCACATTGCCGTGGTGCCCGGAGCCTACATCATGCTAGCCGTCAGTGATACCGGGGTGGGAATGGAGGAAGAGACTCGAAAGCACATATTCGAGCCTTTCTTCACCACTAAGGAGCAAGGCAAGGGGACGGGCCTTGGCCTGGCGACGGTCTATGGCATTGTTAAACAGTCTGGAGGCAATATCTGGGTCTATAGCGAAGTAGATAAAGGCTCAACTTTTAAAATCTACCTCCCGCGAGTCGATGAAGAAGCTGAAGAATACAAGCGCTCGGACGCGGTCGCTGATAGTCCCAAGGGAACTGAAACCATTTTGTTAGTAGAAGACGATGAGATGGTGCGGAGGTTAGCGCGCGAGGTTTTACAGACCAACGGCTACCAGGTGCTTGAACTAGCCACTGGAGAATTGGCAGCTATGGTTTGTAGAGAGCACGACGGGCAAGTTCATCTACTACTAACGGATGTTGTGATGCCCGCTATCAGCGGACCCGAACTAGCGAATCAACTGCAGTCGTCGTATCCGGACATGCGGGTGCTTTACATGTCGGGATACACGGACGATGCGATCGTACGTCATGGGGTGCTTGAACCAGGTACAAACTTCATTGAAAAGCCATTCACACCGGAAGCATTGGCACGCAAGGTGAGAGAAGTATTAGACAAACGGTGACTGAAACTGACCAATAACTCAAAGAATCAAATTCAACTTCCAGGGCTCAGTTCGCGCTGGCGACCTCAGGGTTGGCAGATTCTCATTGAGGTCACGTTGTGAACCATAGACCTCAGACAAATATTTTTCGTCTCGGGGTTGAGATTGCGATTTTTATAGCAGTCGTTGTTGCGGATGCATATGGGCTGGTCCCAATTACTCAGACCATTTTCCTGGTGCCTTTAATCTGGGTAATGCTCCGGCTGAAAGGCGAGCCTTGGTCGGCGATTGGATTCACGCAACCAAATAGCTTCTCCTGGTCAATCTCTGTCGGTGTGTTGGCTGGCGTGCTAATGGAGCTGTTTGCTGTTTATTTGACAACGCCGTTGATAAGTACTTTTTTCGGTGTAGAGCCTGATTACTCGGAATTCAAATATATCCGCGGCAATTTGACAATGCTGGTTATCTTTCTTGGATTGTCTTGGACATTGGCGGCGTTTGGAGAAGAGATTTGCTTTCGAGGATTCTTAATGACGAGACTGGCGCAAGTATTTGGCGAAAGCCGAATAGGGTGGGTTGTAGCTTTGTTGTTGTCTAGTGCCCTGTTCGGCTGGGGGCATACGGAGCAAGGCGTATCTGGTTGGATTCAAGAAGGCTTGAGCGGGCTGATACTTGGAATTCTGTTTCTGTCAGCTAAACATAATCTGCTGGTTCCAATTGTTGCACACGGGGTCTCGAACACACTCGCCTTTGTTCTTATTTATTTCGGGCGGTATCCGGGACTGGGCTAAGCAACCGAGGCAACTGGTAACTGTCTTTTCAGCCGCTTTCCATTACCCAGGCAATCACCAAGGCTTCCGCAGCGGCTATGATTCCCCAGAACACCAGTTCCAAACCTATCAGAACCAGGGGCTCGCCAAACAGATTGAAAGGCGTGAAGAATTCCCAGAACAGAAAAGAGAGAACGAACAGAAGAAAGGCGAGTCGCAATGACCTTGCTGCCCTACCCGGTGGCCACGATGGCGCTAGCCACCGATAGAAAAGAGCATGTACGACGCCAAAAAGAGTGAGGCCAATGATGATTGGGATGGGACGGGCTACGACGAGTGGTATGGGTTCAAGCTTGGTCCACACGTCAATCAATTTCCGGCTCTGAATCGAAGGATCGAGAAGAACTCCTCCTCCATCCCAACCGAATCCGAAACCTCGGAACGTTAATAACATAGCCAGATTTAGAGTCAGCCCACCAGCTAATCCAGCAACCAATGTTTTGAAAATTGAATATCTAACCATCCTCAGCGCAAGCACCAACACAATTTTGGCCGACCGCAAATCGCCGTGAACTCGAGCGGCACCTGGCCGACCTGTTTAGCGCGAGAAGATTCGCCGCAGGAGGAAAAAAGAGATCAATCCCCCGGCAAGAACCCAGCCCGGTGGCCAGGTTCTGATCGGCCGAAACTGCGCTTCGCCGTTTTTCATTTCGATGAAACCCACCGGAATCACCTGCGCGCCGCCGCCCCCACCTGCTCCGTCCTCTCCTCTTCGCCGACCGACGCCACCACCGAAGCCCCAACGAGCCTTTGCGACCGGGATCACGGTCAAGCCCTCTCGCTCCACCGGTTCACCGAAGATAGTTGCGGCCTTCGCAGTCGCGCCTAGTTTCTCGGCCATGCCACCGATGAATTCCCTGGCACTGAGTGGTTTCTCAAGTTCCATGAGGTCGTCACTTTCACTCTTGATGAAGAGAAATTGAACACTGCCCGCTCGGAAATGACAAGCAGAATGCTCCAGGTTGAGTTCACCAGGCTAAACATCTCGATCTTGCTTTCTCCTTTGAAATCCTTTTCAGTCGGATGTAAACTCTTCGCGTTCTAAAGGGGAGTAGGTCACCTGCCTTTAATGGTCCGATGAGGCCGTCAACACGGCGCCTGAGGAAAGGCGCCCGGCGCATCGGGTAGAGCTAAAGTAACTCGACGACCCAGACCTTTTGCGGCTTCACCGGCGCGCAAAAGGTTTTTCTTTTGGCGCGACCGGAGGTTATCAACGTCAGACGCGCGAAAGCCGGGAGATGTTCGAGCATACCTTCCACGAACCAGAGACTGGACGCTCAAGTTTACTGTTTGTGAATTCCTCAGCTGCGCACACGTGTATCTTATGAAGCTTGCAGGCTTTTTGCTTGCCTCCAGGAGGTAAGAGATGAAGGAGATTTCCAGACTGCTCATCGCATACGACGGGTCAGAGTGCTCCGACGCGATGTTGAAAGATTTGCGGCGCGCGGGCTTGCCCGCGGTCTTAGAGGCCGTCGTCGCTACTATTGCATTCGTCTTCATTCCGCCCGCCGAGGAGCCCGCTGACAACGACATAATTTCCGGCCCGGCGGCCGAGATGGTGCGGCCGTCACAGTTGCGTGCGAGGAAAGCCATC
>Ga0187893_10005176_pt1 | contig 23753 bp, 26 predicted proteins | sample MA1701074metaG_FD_139574 | JGI IMG/M metagenome (GOLD analysis project Ga0187893, IMG submission 139574) | White microbial mat communities from a basaltic lava cave in the Kipuka Kanohina Cave System on the Island of Hawaii, USA - MA170107-4 metaG ...
AGGCCGACGCCGAGCGTACGTTGAGCGAGGTACGGCAGCGCATCGCCGCGGACGTGGTCCAAGCCAAGGCGCAGCTCGAGGGCGAGGTGGCCGAGCTCGCGCGGCGCGCCGCAGAGTCGGTCCTGGGACGGTCGCTGCGATGACGGGGCACGAGGTCCATCACCCCAGCGTCACGGAGCTGATCCAGCCGGCCATCAACTTCGCCATCTTCGCCGGCGTCATGGTCTACGCGCTGCGCGCCCCGCTGAAGGAATATTTCCGCGAGCGGACGGCAAAGATCCGGCAGGGTCTCGAGGTCGGTCGCAAGGCCAAGAGCGACGCCGAGGCCTTGCGCGCGCAACTCGAGCGGGACACGGCCGATCTCCCCGCCATCCAGGCGCGCATGGTGGCCGAGCTTCGCGACACGGCCGAGCGCCAGCGGGAGCTGCTCCTGCGGCAAGCCCGTGAGGCCGCCGACCGGCTGCGTGCCGATGCGCGAGCGGCCTCCGAGCAAGAGGCGGCGGCGGCGCGAAGCGCGCTGCGCGGGCTCGTGGTCGACCGCGTCGTCGAAGAGGCTTTGCGGCTCGTACGCGATGGCATCACCGCGGACGACCAGCGGCGGTTCGTCGAAGAGTTCGCGCAGTCGGCAAGGGCATCCTGATGGGCAGCCTCGGGAGACGCTATGCGCGCGCCATCCTGTCGCTCGCCCGCGAGGAGCAGCGCCTCGACGAGACGGGTGAGGAGCTCGCGACGCTGTCCACGGTTTTCGGCGACCCGCAGCTCGCCGCCGTCATCGCCAACCCGATTCTCGAAGGGAAAGGCCGGCGCGATCTGGTGGACCAGGTGCTGGCGGCCGCGGGGGTGTCCACGACGGTCGCCAACCTGGTGCGGCTGCTGGCGGAGCGCGAGCGCCTGCCGCAGTTGCCCGACATTGTGCGCGCGTACCAGGCGCTCGTCGATCGCGAGCTCGGTCGGGTTCGAGTCGGCATCCGCAGCGCCACACCGTTGTCGGCGGAGGTCCAGCAGGAAGTGTCGGCCCTCGCGCGTCGGTTGGCGGGCAAGGAGATCGTCGTCACGAGCGGGGTCGAACCCCAACTCCTCGGTGGCGTCGTGTTGGACGTCGGGGGCACCGTCTACGACGGGAGCGTGCAGACCCGGCTCGCGCACATGAGCAAGGCCATGATTCAGGACGGCAACTAGGCGCCGTCAGCAGGAGAACGAGGGCATGCAGATCCGAGCGGCGGAGATCAGCGACATCATCCGCGATCAGATTCGAAACTACGAGAAGAAGCTCGAGGTGCGCGAAACCGGCGTCGTCCTGTCGACCGGTGACGGCATTGCGCGCGTCTACGGGCTCGACAAGGTCGCCTCGGGCGAGCTCGTGGAGTTCCCGGGAGGCGTGAGCGGCATCGCGCTCAACCTGGAAGAAGACAACGTCGGCGTCGCCATCATGGGCGAGCAGGAGCACATCAAGGAAGGGGCCGAGGTGCGACGCACCGGCCGGATCGCCGAGGTGCCCGTGGGCGAGGGACTGCTCGGCCGCGTGGTCGACGCCCTCGGTGCCCCAGTCGATGGCAAGGGCGAGATCAAGGCGGCCGAGCACCGCCGGATCGAGCTGAAGGCACCCGGCATCATCAGCCGCGAGCCCGTGAAGCAGCCGCTCCAGACCGGCATCAAGGCGATCGACGCCATGATCCCGATCGGACGAGGCCAGCGCGAGCTGATCATCGGCGACCGCCAGACCGGCAAGACCACCGTCGCGCTGGACACGATCATCAACCAGAAGGGTGGTGACGTGCAGTGCTTCTACGTCGCGATCGGGCAAAAGCTTTCGACCGTGGCGCAGGTGGTCGACAAGCTCACGCGCTTCGGTGCCATGAGCTACACGACGGTGGTCGTCGCCTCGGCGTCCGATCCGGCCCCGATGCAGTACATCGCCCCGTACGCCGGCTGCACCATGGGTGAATACTTCCGCGATAGCGGGCGCCACGCGCTGGTGGTCTACGACGATCTGTCGAAGCAGGCGGCCGCGTACCGCCAGCTCTCGCTCCTCATGCGCCGGCCTCCTGGCCGTGAGGCATACCCCGGCGACGTCTTCTACCTCCATTCCCGGCTACTCGAGCGCGCTGCCAAGATGAGCCAGGAGCTTGGCGGCGGGTCGCTCACAGCGCTCCCGATCATCGAGACGCAGGCGGGCGACGTCTCGGCCTACATCCCGACCAACGTCATCTCCATCACGGACGGCCAGATCTTCCTGGAGACCGACCTGTTCTACTCCGGCGTTCGTCCGGCGGTGAACGTCGGCATCTCGGTGTCCCGCGTGGGCGGCAACGCCCAGGTGAAGGCGATGAAGAAGGTCGCCGGGCCGCTGCGCCTCGACCTCGCCCAGTACCGAGAGATGGCAGCGTTCGCGCAGTTCGGGTCCGACCTCGACGCTTCGACGAAGCGCCAGCTCGAGCGCGGCGAGCGGCTGGTCGACGTCATGAAGCAAGGGCAGTACGCCCCCATTCCGGTCGAGAAGCAGATCGTCGTCCTCTATGCCGCGACCAACGGGCACCTCGACGCCCTGCCCGTTTCGGCGGTCCAGCGCTACGAGCGCGAGCTGTACTCATTCCTCGACGCGAAGCACCCCGAGGTGCTGACCGCTCTGCGCGAGAAGAAGGAATTCACGCCCGAGATCACTGCGAAGGTCGACGCCGTGCTGGGCGACTTCGCGAAGGTATTCAGCGCGTAGATGCCGAACTTGAAGGTGCTGCGGAAGCGGATCGGCACGGTCCGCTCCACGCAGCAAATCACGAAGGCCATGAAGATGGTCGCCGCGGCCAAGCTGCGGCGGGCGCAGGACTCCGCCGAGCGCGCCCGCCCCTACGCCGAGAAGCTGAACGAGATGCTGGTGGCCGTGGCCGCCGGCGCGGATGCCGAGGCGAGTCCCCTGCTCGCCCGGCGCGACGAGCGCAAGATCGACGTGCTCGTACTCACCAGTGACCGGGGGCTGTGCGGCGGTTTCAACGTCAACATCCTTCGGCTGGCGGAGACCGTGCTCCGCAGGGAGGGCCGCGAGGTCTCGATCTTCGCGGTCGGGCGGAAAGCTCTGGAGTACCTCCGGCGCCGGCAGCAGACAATCCACGCCGAGCGGACGGGTGTCCTCTCGCTCTCGCCGATCGAGGTGGCCGGGGGGCTCGTGGAGGAGCTGGCGGCCCGCTTCGTGGCGGGCGAGTCGGACGCCGTCTACCTGGTCTACAGCAAGTTCCGTTCGGCGATCTCCCAGATCCCGACGATCGTGCAGCTCCTGCCGGCGGCCCTTCCCGACACCACCGAGTCGACCGGGCCGGGCGTCGAGTACATCTTCGAGCCTCCCCAAAGGGAGCTGCTCGGCCAGCTGCTGCCGGCCTACATCCGCACGCTCATTCTGCAGGGACTGCTCGAGTCGGCGGCCAGCGAGCACGGCGCGCGCATGACGGCCATGGAGAACGCCACCACCAACGCGTCCGACATGATCGAGCGGCTGACGTTGTCGATGAACCGCGCCCGCCAGGCGACGATTACCACCGAGCTCATGGAGATCGTCTCCGGGGCCGAGGCAATGAAGGGATAGGAACAGCAATGGCCAGGAACGGAACCATTACGCAGGTGATCGGCGCCGTCATCGACGTCGAGTTCGCCGACGGCAACCTGCCCGAGATCTTCACGGCGCTGCGGGTCACCAACCCGGCGATCAACGACGAGCAGTGGAACCTCATCCTCGAGGTCGCCCAGCACCTCGGCGAGGACACCGTGCGCGCGATCGCCATGGACTCCACCGAGGGCTTGGTCCGTGGGCAGGACGTCCAGGACACCGGCGAGCAGATCTCCATCCCGGTCGGCGAGGGCGTGCTGGGGCGCATCATGAACGTCGTAGGCCAGCCGGTGGACGACGCAGGGCCGATCAAGGCCACCCAGCGCGACCCGATCCATCGCTCCGCCCCGGCCTTCACCGACCAGGAAACCCAGGTGCAGGCCTTCGAGACCGGCATCAAGGTCGTCGACCTGCTCGCTCCCTATCAGCGTGGCGGCAAGATCGGACTTTTCGGCGGTGCCGGCGTCGGCAAGACCGTCATCATCATGGAGCTGATCAACAACGTCGCCAAGCAGCACGGCGGCGTCTCCGTTTTCGGCGGCGTGGGCGAACGCACGCGCGAAGGGAACGACCTCTTCCGCGAGATGCAGGAGTCGAAGCTCTCGGACGGCAACCCCGTCATCTCGCGCGCGGCGCTGGTCTTCGGCCAGATGAACGAGCCACCGGGCGCGCGTGCTCGCGTGGGACTCTCGGCGCTCACCGTCGCCGAGTACTTCCGCGACGAAGAGCACAAAGACGTGCTGCTCTTCATCGACAACATCTTCCGGTTCGTGCAGGCCAACTCCGAAGTGTCGGCGCTGCTCGGCCGAATGCCGTCCGCCGTGGGCTATCAGCCTACGCTCGGTACCGACATCGGCGAGCTGCAGGAGCGCATCACCACCACCAAGAATGGCTCGATCACGTCGGTCCAGGCGATCTACGTCCCGGCGGACGACCTCACCGACCCTGCCCCGGCCACGACGTTCGCCCACCTCGACGCCACGACCGTGCTCTCGCGGCAGATCGCCGAGCTCGGCATCTACCCGGCGGTCGATCCGCTCGACTCGACCTCGCGCATTCTGGACCCCGCCATCGTCGGCGAGGAGCACTACAAGGTCGCCCGCGACGTGCAGGAGGTCCTCCAGCGCTACAAGGACCTCCAGGACATCATCGCCATCCTGGGCATGGACGAGCTGTCCGAGGACGACAAGCTGGCCGTCGCCCGTGCCCGCAAGATCCAGAAGTTCCTCTCGCAGCCGTTCCACGTCGCCGAGCAGTTCACGGGTTTCAAGGGCGCCTACGTTTCCCTCTCTGAAACCATCCGGGGCTTCCGGGAGATCGTCGAAGGCAAGCACGACGACATGCCCGAGCAGGCGTTCTACATGGTCGGCACCATCGACGAAGCCATCGCCAAGGCGAAGAAGCTGGCGGCCTGATGGCGGACCGTCTCCGGCTCGTGGTGCTCACCCCGGCGCGGCAGCTCGTCGACGAGCTGGTGCGCGAGGTGACCGCCCCAGGTGCCTATGGGGAGATCGGGGTGCTCCCCGATCACGCGGCGCTCGTGACCTCGCTGGAGCCCGGTACCCTGTCCTTCAAGACCGATCGGGGCGAGTCGCGCCTGCAGATCGACGGCGGCTTCGCCGAGGTGCGCGACAACGTGATGACCGTACTCGCCACAGGCGGCGCCCAGGCCTGAGGTTCGACGTCGAACCATGGGCCGCCTCTCCGGCAAGGTCGCGCTCGTAACCGGCGGCGGTCGAGGCATCGGCCGGGGGATCGTGCTCGAGCTGGCACGCGAGGGCGCCGACGTCGCGATCAACTACCGCCGAGGTGAGGACGCGGCGAAGGCGACCGCCAACGACGTCCAGGCCCTCGGGCAGCGTGCCGAGGTCGTGCAAGCCGACGTGGGCGACGTCGCGGCCGTCGGCGCGATGGTCGACCACGTCGTCGGACGATTCGGGCGTCTCGACGTCGTGGTCGCCAATTCCGGCGTCGCGAGCCGCTTTCAGTCCGTGGCCGAGATGGAGCCGTCCGAGTGGCGCCGTGTGATGACGACCGACCTCGACGGCGCCTTCTACACGGCGCGCGCGTCCATCCCGCACCTGCTCGCCGCGCGCGGCACCCTCATCTTCATCTCCTCGGTGGGAGCCGACATGGCCTCCGCCGGCGGTGCCCCCTACCACTGCGCCAAGGCCGGCGTGAACACCCTCACGAAGGTGCTGGCGAAGGAGCTGGCGTCGGCCGGGGTGCGCGTCAACGCGATCGCCCCCGGGCTCGTCCGTTCCGACATGGGAGACCGGCTGCTCAAGTTCTTCGGGGACGACCTGGTGAAGACCATCCCGCTCGGCCGCCCCGGCGAGCCGGCCGACGTGGGCCGGGCAGCCGCCTTCCTCGCGTCGGCTGATGCCGATTGGATCACCGGCAAGGTGCTCCGGGTGGATGGCGGCGCCTACATGTAGGCCTGGATCGCCTCTTGACCGAGGGGGGCATTTTAAGTACTGAACGTTCAGTATGTCCCGCCTGGCTCGGGGTCCCGACGGGGGCCGTCCCGAAGCGTCTCGGCAGCAGCTGGTGACGATCGCCATCGACTGCTTCGCCCGGCACGGCTTTCAGGGAAGCAGCATCGACCGCATCGCGAAGGCCGCCGGCGTCACCAAGGGCGCGCTGTACTACCACTTCCGCGACAAGGAAGATCTGCTGCTGGAAGCGGTACAAAACCGCATCGGAGAGTTCGAGCGGCACGTCGTCGAGGCGGTGGCGGCCAGCGAGGACGCGCAGGAGCGGTTGAAACGCGTGGTCGACGCCTGCTTCTTCACGGCGACCGCTTCCAACCACCGCCGCTTCATCATCACGCTCATGGTGGAGGCGCTGGACACCAATCCTCGCCTCTCGGACAAGTTCCGCATGGTGCTCCGTCGCATGCGGGGATTCCTCGCCGACGTCGTGACGGCCGGCCAGCGTCGCGGAACGCTGCGCACCGACGTCGCCGCCGCGGACGCCGCCGCGCTCATCGCCGGCACCATCATGGGAGCCGAGATCCAACACTACCAGGACCCGAACGAGGTCGATCTTCGGCGGGTCCTCGATGCCCACCTGCAACAGCTCGCCGACTGGCTCGCTCGTCCGGCGGGCACCGCCGCGTAGAAGGAGGCCGACCGATGGTGAACTTCAAGCCGACCGAGGATCAGGAGCTGCTGCGCGACACCATGCAGAGCTTCGCCCGCGAGGTCGTCCGCCCGAGCGCGCGCGAAGCCGACGAGAAGGACGCCGTTTCGAGCGAGGTCGTGCAGAAGGGTTGGGCGCTCGGGCTCGTGCAGAACTCGATTCCCGAGGAGCACGGGGGATTCGGCAGCGGGCGCTCGGCGATTCGCAGCGCGCTCAAGCTCGAAGAGCTCGCCTACGGCGACCTCGCGACGGCCATGCATTTGGTGACGCCGCGGCTGCTGACCGTCCCGCTGTTGATCGCGGGCACCCCGGAACAGCAGGCGAAGTGGCTGCCTCGATTCTGCGGCGACGCCTTCACGCCGGCGACGGCCGCGCTGGCCGAGCCGGCCTGGAACTTCGACCCCCGGCAGCCCGCGACGAAGGCCGAGAAGAGCGGCGGCGACTACGTGCTCTCCGGCAAGAAGTGTCTCGTGCCCCTGGCCGACCGGGCCGAGGCCGTGCTCGTCTACGCGCAGGCGAGCGACGGCTTGGCGGCCTTCGTGGTCGAGCGGGGGGCGAGCGGGCTCACCATCGGCCCGCGGGAGAAGAACATGGGGGTGAAGGCCCTCGACACGTTCCCGCTGGTGCTCGAGAACGTGCGCGTGCCGAGCGGCGCGCGGCTCGCCGGCGACGACAAGGCCGTGCAAGGTCTCGTGGACGCGAGCCGGGTTGCCAGCGCCGCGCTCGCCGTGGGCGTCTCGCGTGCCGCGTTCGACTACGCGCGCGACTATGCCAAGGAGCGCAAGGCCTTCGGGGTGGCGATCGCGCGCAAGCAGGTCATCGCCTTCATGCTCGCCGACATGGCCACCGAGGTGGACGCCATGCGCCTGCTGGCGTGGGAAGCCGCGTGGCGGATCGATCAGGGACTGCCCGCGACGCGGGAGAGCCTGCTCGCGCGTCACTACGCCGCGCAGGCCTCACTCAAGATCGCCGACAACGCGCTGCAGGTGCTGGGAGGCCACGGATACATCCGCGACCACCTGGTGGAATTGTTTCTCCGCAACGCCCGCGGCTTCGCCGCCTTCGACGGGCTGGCCATCGTCTGAGCCGATTGGAAGGAGAGATGTCATGATCGACTTCGAGCTGTCGGATAGCACCAAGGGCGTACAACAGATGGTACGCGCCGCCGCAGAACAGATGATGCGGCCCATCTCGCGTGAGTACGACGAACGCGAGCACGAGAAGCCATGGGACTTCCTCAACACGATGTGGGGCGCGTCCCGTGGTGTCAGCATGAGCGGCGGGGATGCCCCCAAGGACGGCCAGCCGAAGCCCAAGGGACCTTCGGAAGGCACGCTCCGTGCCGTGGTCACCACGGAGGAGCTCTGCTGGGGCGACGTCGGACTCTACCTTTCCATCCCGAACAGTGGTCTCGGCGGTGCCGCGGTCGCTGCGGCGGGCACTCCCGAGCAGAAGAAGCGCTTCCTCTCGCGCTTCACCGAGGGCGAGCCCAAGTGGGGCGCCATGGCCATCACCGAGCCCGGCGCCGGTTCCGACAGCGCGGCCATCCAGACGACGGCCGTCCGCGACGGCGACCATTGGGTGCTCAACGGGACCAAGATCTTCTGCACGAGCGGCCTCATGGCGGCGGAGAAATCCAAGGGCTTCGTGGTCGTCTGGGCGACGCTCGATCGTTCCGCGGGCCGCGCCGGCATCCGCGCCTTCGTCGTCGAGGCGGGGACGCCCGGCATGTACGTGACCAAGGTCGAGCACAAGCTCGGCATTCGCGCGTCCGATACGGCGACCATCGTGTTGGAGGACTGTCGCATCCCTCTCGACAACCTCCTGGGAAGCGCCGAGATCAAGCAGGGCAAGGGCTTCAAGGGTGCGATGGCGACGTTCGATGCCACCCGCCCCATCGTGGCCGCCAGCGCCGTCGGCGTGGCGCGGGCCGCGCTCGACTTCGTGAAGGACACGCTCGCGAAGAACGGGGTGGAGATCCGCTACGGAGCGCCCATCCACACGCTGACCGCGCTGGAGCGCGACGTGATCGAGATGGAGGCGCAGGTCCAGGCGGCTCGCCTGCTGGTGTGGCGCGCGGCCTGGATGATGGACAACGGCCTGCACAACAACCTCGAAGCGTCGATGTGCAAGTCGAAGGCCGGAATCGTGGTCACCCTCGTGACCCAGAAAGCCGTCGAGATCATGGGGCCGCTCGGCTACTCGCGCGAGCTGCTGGTCGAGAAGTGGATGCGCGACGCGAAGATCAGCGACATCTACGAAGGGACCCAGCAGATCAACCAGCTCATCATCGCAAGGCGCATCCTCGGATACTCGTCCGAAGAGCTGCGCTGACCGGTCGAGCGACGGACGGCGGAAACACACGCGGCCGGGCGAGGATTCCCCACCCGGCCGCGTGAAACGATTCGCAGGAGTGTCGGCGTCAGCGCTTGCGGTGGGTGACCATCTTCTCCACCACCGCCTCGGCACGCGAGGCGGCGCGCTCGGTGCGTACTGCGGCTTCTTCCACGCGGCCCGCGGCCTGCTCGGCGCGGAAGGCGGCCGCTTCGGCGCGGTCGGCCGGATCGGTCGACGAGAAATCCACGTCCTCGCTGGAGAGCGCCGCGACCTGGATGGGCTCGCCGGCAGGGACCTGCTCCGGAGCGTTGCGCAGGCTGGGCTGCGCCGACAGCGCGGCCACGTCCTCGTCCGTGAGCGCGCGCTCGACGCGCTGTACGCTCACCCAGGGATCGCCCAGCACGTAGGCGCGCGAGAAGGCGATCTCCTTGCGCGCGTCGAGGTAGTACAGCACCACCTCGTGATCGTCCCACGGGCCTTTGTCGGAGAGTGCCCGCGTCTCGGCCACGTCCGGAAGACCGTTGCGATCGAGGTACATGCGCAACTCGGTGTTGATCTTCTTCTCGGAATCGAGATCGGTACTCGTCAGCAGGCGCGGCTCCGCAGCACCGGCCACCGCCGCCACCGCGAGCAGGACGCCACCAAGGACCCCACAAACCACTCCACTCCTCATACCTTCCTCCTCGGGGCGACCATCCGCCCACCGCTGGTTTCGATTCAGAGTACACCCCGCCGGCCCGAGTGTCATGCACCCCAGCCGGGCTTGCGCCAGCGGAGCCCCTTTCCTAAGTCTTGCGCCTTGCCCCGGCGTCCGCCCGTGCGTGTGCCGGGGGCGCCTGGACGGAACCCATGCTGAGCTTCGATCTGACCCCCGAGCAGCAGCAGCTGAAGGAGACGGCCCGCCGCTTCGCCGCCGCCGAGATCATTCCCGTGGCCGGCCAGTGCGACGAAGAGCAACGCTTCCCCATCGACGTGTGCCGGAAGGCCTGGGAGCTGGGCTTGATGAACCTCGAGATCCCCCAGGAGCACGGCGGCATGGGGCTCGGCATCCTCGATGCCTGCCTCGTGCTCGAGGAGCTGAACTACGGGTGCGCCGGCATCACCAACGCCTGCACCGCCAACGGCCTCGCCACCCATCCGTTGCTCATCGCGGGGACCGAAGCGCAGAAGAAGCGCTATCTGGGTCAGCTGACGAGCGAGCTGTCCTTCGCGGCGTTCTGCATCACCGAGCCGGGGGCGGGGTCCGACGTCGCCGGCCTCTCGACCACGTACCGGCGCGTCGGCGACGAGTTCGTGTTGAACGGGACGAAGCACTTCATCTCCAACGGCAGCATGGCGCATTGGTACGTCGCGTTCGCCACACGCGATCGCAAGGAGCGTCACGCCGGCATCTCCGCCTTCGTCTTCCCGGCCGATCTTCGGGGCGTCAAGAAGCATCGCATGAAGCACAAGCTCGGGCAGCGGGCCGCGGACACCTCCGAGGTCGTCTTCGAAGAGCTCCGCCTTCCGAAGGACGCGCTGGTGGGCGCCGAGGGCGACGGCTTCAAGATCGCGATGCGGACGTTCGACCGCAGCCGCCCGGAGATCGGCGCCATCGCCATCGGAGTCTCGCAGCGCGCGCTCGACGAGGCGACGCGCTATGCGAAGGAGCGGCAGCAGTTCGGGCAGCCCATCGCGAGCTTCCAGGCCATCCAATTCATGCTCGCCGACATGGCCGTCGACGTGGAGGCCATGCGGCTGCTCACGCACAAGGCCGCCTGGCTGCTCGACAACGGCGCGCCGTCGTCGATCGTGTCCAGCTATGCGAAGGCCTTCGGCGCCGACCACGCCATGCGCATCACGACGGATGCCGTGCAGGTCTTCGGCGGCTACGGCTACATGAAGGAATACCCGGTCGAGAAACTCATGCGAGACGCGAAGCTGCTGCAGATCTACGAAGGCACGAGTCAGGTGCAGCGCATCGTGATCGCCCGCAATCTGCTGAAGTGAGGGGCAATGGCCACGATTCGTAAGACCCGCGGAAACTTCCTCGAGGACTTCAAGCCCGGTTCGATCCTGCGCCACAAGGGCGGGAAGACGGTCACCGAGGGCCTGCACGCAGTCTTCACCGACTTCTCGTTCGCCGTGACGCCGCAGGCGAAGAACGCCCGCTACGCCGCGCTCTACGGGTACGACGGCTTGCTCGTCCCCCCGAGCCTCGTGATGAACGTGGTCTTCAGCCAGACGGTCGAAGACATCTCCGAGAACGCGCGCGTCAACCTCGAATACATCGACATGCGGTTCGGGGTGCCGGTGTACGTCGGCGACACGCTCGAGGCGGAGACGAAGATCCTGTCGGTCACCCCCTCGTCGCGGGATCGGGACCGTGGCGTCGTTCACGTGCAGAGCACCGGCTACAACCAGCGACGTCAGGTGGTGCTCACCTTCCAGCGCAAGGTGCAGGTGTGGAAGCGCGACATCGACGCGCCCGTCTCGGACGCCACGGTCGAGCCCGACCGGATCGAGACCACGCTCGGGCTCCCCCCGTATCGTCGCGACGCCGACTACCGGTCCCTCGCCTACCTCACCAACCCCGACAGCTACTTCGAAGACTTCACGCCGGGCGACACGATCGAGCACTCCCGTGGGCGCCTCGTCGCGACCGAGCACGTCATGCTGACGGGGATGCTCGACAACACCTCACAGGTACACTGCAACCAGTGGATGGTCTCGCAGAATCCAGAGCGGTTCATCGGCGGGCAGCTGATCGTGTACGGCGGGATTCCCTTCAACCTCTGCCTCGGCATCTCGTCCGCCGACGTCGCCGACAACGCGCTCGCGGAGCTCCGCTACGCGACCGGGCGCCATACGGCACCGATCTTCGCCGGCGACACCGTATTCGCGAGCACCGAGATCAAGGGCAAGCGCGATTTCGCAGGGCGCGAGGACCTCGGCGTCCTCGAAACGGTGCTCCGTGGCCACAAGTTCGCGAAGAAGGGCACGGAGACCGAGAAGGTCGACATCTTCTACCTCGAGCGGGAGATTCTGGTGAAACGCCGCAGCCACTATGCCTAGGCGCTGACCATGGCGGTCGGCGGCTGGGTCATCGCCATGTTCGGCTTGGCGGTGGCGATCCGCAGCGCGCTCTTGCTCGGGGGACGCGGGCGTCCACGGCGTAGCCCCATCCCGGCCTTCGTCATCGCCGGACCATACCGCCGCGTACGCAACCCGATCTTCGGAGGCGTGGTGCTGACGCTGGGCGGTCTGGCGGCGGCGGCCGGTTCGTCGCTCCTCTGGGCGGCACCGGCGCTCGCGGCGCTGGCGCTGCACAGCTGGGTCGTCCTCGTCGAGGAGCCCCGCCTACGGGAACGATTCGGCGACGCCTACGACGCCTATCTGGTCCACGTGCCGCGCTGGCTGCCGCGCCCGAAGGATCCGGTCGACTAGCCTAGCAGCAGACGCGCGCCGGGGTTGGGTTCATGCCGGCTGCGGACCGGGCACTCGTGCCTCCGCGCCGCAGCCGGCATGGAATCACCGCTCCTCCCCCATCCTCATCCACGACCGCCACCCCACATCCACCACACCCAACACCCGACACTCGAATCAGCTCGAGAGTTGATCGAGTAGCGTCGTGGGTCACGGAAGCAGGTTCCGTGCCGATACCGGAGCCCGCCGCCGGCCGTGCGAAAATCGCCTGCATCTCTGCACATTCAGGGCCGGAAATCGTCGAGCTGGGAGGGTCGTAAGGCATGCCGCCGAGCGCAGGCTGTGACGACCCGCCGACACTCGGGCGGCAGGTTCGCACAATGATGTGCATCCGAGTGCCCGCCTACCTTGCGACGGCGAGGGGCACCGCGTAAGTCGCTGGCACCCATGACCGACTTCCGCGCCAGCGCCGAAGTGGTCGCCATCGAGAACACCGACCAATTGGTCGAGGCGTTCGAGAAGGCCGGCAAGCCGAGGGCTGCCTGGCGGATCGGCGTCGAGCACGAAAAGATCGGCGTGGATCCGTCGACCGGCTTCGCCGCCCCCTTCTCGGGCCCCCGTGGCATCGAGCGCCTGCTGAACGAGCTCGCGGAGCGTTTCTCGTGGCAGCGGGTCGAGGAGAACGGCCGTACGATCGCGCTCCGGCGCGACGGCCTCTCCGTAACGCTCGAGCCAGGCGGACAAGTCGAGCTGGCCGGACAGCCCTGCGAGAACCTCCACCAATCGCGCGCCGAGCTTGCCGGTCATCTGGACGAGATCTCGAGCGTCGGTGACGAGCTGGGCATCGCGTTTCTGGGGCTCGGCATCCAGCCATGCAGTTCGGTCGAACAGATCGAACTGGTCCCCAAGGCGCGCTACGGGATCATGGACCCGTACATGCGCTCGGTCGGCAGCATGGGCACGCGTATGATGCGCCAGACGGCGACCGTTCAGGCCAACATCGATTTCGCCGACGAGCGCGACGCCATGCGGAAATTCCGAACCGGCATGCGGCTCGCCCCCGTGATGAATGCCATCTTCGCCAACTCGTCCGTGGTCGACGGGGCGCTCTCGCAGCATCTCAGCTATCGCGGCCACGTCTGGACGGACACCGACCCGGCGCGCTGCGGCCTGCTGCGTTTTGCCTGGGACGAGACCGCGGGATTCGAGTCCTACGTGCGCTGGGCGCTCGACGTCCCGGTGTACTTCCTGCTGCGGGACGGACGATACACGCGCGAGGAAACCGGCATTCCCTTTCGCCGCCTTCTCGACGGCGCCACTGGCAAGCGACGGCCGAACCTCGACGACTGGCATCTGCACTTGACGACGCTCTTCCCGGAGGTCCGGCTGAAGGGGTTCATCGAGTTTCGCTCCACGGACTCGCAACCCGCCCGGACGCTTCTGGCACCGGCCGCACTCGTGAAGGGACTCTTCTACGAAGCGGATTGTCTCGACGCGGCCTGGGACGTGGTGAAGTCGTGGAGCTTCGACGAGTGCATGGATCTCGCGGCGGATGCGACGCGGCGTGCGCTCGGTGCCCGCGTGCGGCGGCTCGGTCTTCGAGAGGTCGCGGCCGAAATCGGCAAGATCGCGGCGGAAGGCCTCCGGCGGCAAGGGATCGAGGACGAGCGCGGCCGGAACGAATCCGTGTACCTGGAGCCGTGCCTGGAAACGATTGCGGCGGGCATCACCCCGGCCGACCTGGTGGCTCGCAGCTGGTCCGGCGAGTGGAATCAACGGGCCGGAGCACTCGTCGCTGGGTCACGCCTTCGCGCCGAGCTACCCTGACGCACTGCGCCAGCCGGCCTCGATGCCCCTTGAAGTGCCGGTTCTTATTCGATAAGTGACGCTTATCCCCTTACCTACGATTTTTCATTGGGGAGGGAGCTCGAAGGCGTGCTAAGGCGCTAGGCGTCCTAAACGGCCCGTGGGGCCAAATACGACGCCCAGCGGCATCGGAGGGGTAGGATGGTGGTCAGGGCGAGGCGGAGCATGTCGGGTGGGCAGGACAGGTTGGCAAGCTTGTTCGAGCCAGACGTTCTTCTTCCTGCACAGTTTTTTGCGGCTTTTCGTAGAGCGGGTGGTCTCGAGCGCGAGCGTCTCCTGATGCTCGCCGTGCTCGAAGACGCCGTCGATTGCTACCAGAAGCACGCGCATTCGCACGATCCGCGCGCGACGCAGATCTTCGACGAGGCCCAGGAATGGGTCGACTCGGACGACCGTAGCTGGTTGTTCTCGTTCGAGAACATCTGCGACACGCTCGAGATCAACGCGGACTACGTCCGGCGAGGTCTTCGGCTGTGGAAGGAGCGCGGACCGCAAGTCCGCGCGACGGTCACGGTCGAGACGACCAGCGCCGAGCGCGAGCTTCGCGAAGCGATCGGCTGATCAGCGCAGCGTAACGATCACCCGGCGCTCGCGGGGGCCGTCGAGCTCGACGAGCATGACGGCCTGCCAGGTGCCGAGGACCAAGCGTCCTTCCCGAACCGGAAGGGTTTCGCTGGGGCCGAGGATCGCCGCCTGGATGTGCGACGCCGCGTTGCCGTCGACGCGGTCGTGTCTCCAGATGCCGGCCGGGATCAGCTTGTCCAGGGCGTCCAGGGTGTCGACGCACACGTTGGGGTCGTAGTTCTCATTGACGACGATCGCCGCGGTGGCGTGCGCCACGTAGACGTTGCACAGACCTTCCGCGAGACCCGAGTCGTCCACGATCGCCGCCACCTGGGAGGTGAGGTCGACCATCTGGCGCTTGCGGTCAGTGCGAACGCGAATCTCGGTCATCGTCCTGCACGGGGTCGAACGACACGAGCTGCGGGCCGTCTTCGCCCGGGGTGATCCGGAACGGAAGCCCGCGCGAGTCCGACAGGCCGCCCACCAGCTCTTCGCTGTCGATCTGGCCGAGCAGTCCGAGCTTCTCGAGCTTCGCTTCGGCGTCACGGTAGACGGCGGGCTTCTGGCCGTAGATGTCGGCGTGCGCCTCCGTGTAGATCACGCCGTCCCGCATCCCGATCTTGATCGTGTCGTACTTGAACTCGCCCGACGTGCCGACGGGCACCAGGGGGAAGAGGCGCTCGATGTCCTCCGGATACAGGCGAACGCACCCGTGGCTCACCTGCATGCCGACGCCCCACGGGATGTTCGTGCCGTGGATGCGATACATGGGTAGCGTCAGCTCCAGGCGGAACTTGCCGAGCGGGTTGTCTGGCGCGCCGCCGGGGATGAACGTCCGATTGTCGCCGCGCTCGCGGATGTGCTCCTCGCGAATGGAGGCGGGGATGTTCCACTGTGGATTGACGGTCTTCCCCTGGATGCGGAACCTGCCCGTGGGCGTGCGCCAGTCGTCGCGCCCGAGGCCGACCGGGTAGGTGTTGACGAGCGTCTGTCCGTCGCCACCCGGTCGCATGTAGAAGATGCGCATCTCGGGGATGTTGACGATCACGCCACGATACTCGCAGCACGGGAGAACCCACTGCGTCGGCAGAAGGACCGTGGCCCCGGCCGGAGGCACCCAGGGGTCGATCCCCGGGTTGGCTTCGATGATCTCGTTGTAGCCGAGGCTGTAGTAGCGGGCGAGGTCCATCAGCGTGTCGCCCTTGCGGATACGGTAGATCTGCACCTCGCCGATGACGGAAGTCGCCGCCACGCCGCTCCCGCTCGGGGTCGGGATGCTGTAGGTCGGGATCTTCTTGGCCTGGAATGCCGCCTCGTCGAGGCGCGCGGCCCACGCGGAAGACGCCGCCGTCGCCGCCACCCACAACGCCACCGCAACGTACCTCATCACGGTCGACGGTAGCCCCCGATCTGGGCGAACTCAAGGCGTGAAGTGCGGCATCAATCGATTCGGCGACGGAGGCCCAGCAAGACGAGGACGACCCCCGCCAGCGTGACGACGGCACCTCCGACGAGGAAGAACGCCACCAGGGTCTCCTGCCACGGGAGAGCCGGCGTGCCGTCGCCCAGCAGCGGCGTCGTGAGCGTCGAGCCGAAGCAGGCCGCGAGGAGCAGACCGAGCCAGTTCGCGTAGCCGGAGCCGACGAGCGACCAGAAGGTCACCCGCGAAATCGCGGGGGCGGCGCGAAGCTCCGACCAGGCGGCTCCGATGGCGAGCAGCAGCGTGCCGTTCATGATGCCGCCGACGTGCGCGGCGAGGCCGAGGCGTGGGCTGGCGAAGGATGGCAGGATGCCGCCGGTGGCCAACCCCAGCAGCACGAGCAGCGTGCCATGCCAGAGGAGTCGGCGCTTCCCGTCACTCATCGCATCACGCACCGGCGCCCGCGCCGAGCGCGCGGACGCGTTCGGCGACGTCGGGAACGGCCTTGAGCGTCATGTCGAGGATCGCCGCCTGCTCGCCCACGCCGGCGGCGAGCGCCGTGCGATAGTCGGCGAGCGCCGCGTCGAGGTCGGATTCCTTGCCGACGACGAGCTTCTCCTCGCCGTCGAGGCAGGCGTTCACCTTGTCCGCCAGCTCCTCGAGCTTCTTCTCGCCGTCCTCGCCGAGGCGTGCCGAGAGCATCTCGCCCCACAGCACGCTGAAGCCGTACGTGGCCCCGACCTGCAGGCGAAGCCCACCGCTCATTCGGAACAGACGCTCGGCGAGGTCGGCGGACGAGTTGAGCCCGCGGCGAGAGTTGAAGGCGCCGAGCGTTGCCAGCCTGTCCCGCAGCCTGGGGAGACCGAAGTGCTCGCACAGGACGTCGACGGCTCGGGAGAACTCCGGACGGGTGAGCAACGCCATCGAGCGGCAGTGATGGCCGGGTGATGGTCCACTGTCAACGGCCGGCCGGGTCGTGTTAGCACCGGACCGGGAGGAGCGACCATGACGAAGGAGATCGTCCTCATAACGGGAGCATCGAGCGGCATCGGTGAATCCCTGGCGAAACGCGTGGCGCGCGACGGCCGCGCGGTCGGCTTGGTCGCACGGCGCGCGGATCGATTGCAGGCGCTGGCATCGGACCTCCAGAAGACCCACGGCGTCGAGACGCACGTGTTGCCGAGCGACCTGACGAAGAAGGGCGCGGTCTCCGAGCTCGCCGCCGAGGTCGGTCGCCGTGGCCTCGTGGTCGACTGGCTCATCAACAACGCCGGCTTCGGGACCTACGGGGCCTTTCACGAGCTTCCCGTCGAGAAGGAGCTGGAAGAGATCCGACTGAACGTCGAAGCCCTGGTCGAGCTCACGGGACGCTTCCTACCCGGCATGGTGCAGCGCGGCCACGGCGTCGTGATCAACGTGTCGTCCATCGGTGGACTCTTTCCGAGTCCGTTCATGGCGACGTACACCGCGACCAAGGCGTTCGTCGTGTCGTTCTCCGAAGGCCTGGCCGTCGAGCTGCGCGACAAAGGGGTTTCGGTGCTCTGCGTGTGTCCGGGGTTCACGCGTACCGAGTTCCAGGGCAAGATCGACGTCGACACGTCGCACCTGCCGAACATGATGTGGATGAGCGCCGACGCGGTGGCGGACGAAGCCGTGCGGGCCGCGGCGAAGGGCGGGGTGCTCGTGAACGGCCGCATGAACCGCGTGTTCACGAGCGTGATGTCGTTCCTGCCGCGCACCTGGCTGGCGCGCGCGAGCGCGGGGCTGCTCCGCTCCACCGGTCAGGGACACTGAGTCGCCGACTCGTGGCGATCTCCGACTATCTGCGACGTCTCCGCGAGAAGATCGGGACGGACCTGCTCCTCGTGCCCTCCGTCACCGGGGTGGTCTTCGACGCCGCGGACCGCATGCTGTTCGTGCGTCACGCGGATCGGGGCATCTGGGTGCTGCCGGGTGGAGCCGTGGATCCCGGCGAAACGCCCGCCGATGCGGTCGTGCGCGAGCTGTGGGAGGAGACAGGCCTCAGCGTCGAGCCCCGGGCGCTGCTCGGGGTGTTCAGCGGACCGGACTTTCTGGTCCGCTATCGCAACGGCGACGAGGTCGTCTATCTGATGACCGTGTTCGAGTGTCGCGTCGTCGGCGGCCACCCGCGACCCGACGGCGAGGAAACGCTCGACGTTCGGTACTTCTCGCAGGACGAGGCGAAGGGCGTCGAGCTGCCTCCTTGGGCGCGCGTCATCATGCCGAGGCTCTTCGCGCGGACGGGTCCGGGCTTCCTGCCGCCCACGTGGCGGCCGCCGGACGGCGACTAGGCGCGGCGGCAGGGCCGTCAAATCTCGATCAGCGCGGCTCGAGCACGTAGAGCCACCCGTGTTCCCTGGTGCGTCCCGCCACGGCCCCCGCCTGCTCGCCCGCGCCGAGGAAGAGGTCGCAGCGCGCGCCTGTGATGGCGGCCCCCGTGTCTTGCGCGACGACGAACCGCCGGTACGTCGGCGTCTCGAGGTACGCGAGCGTGCCGGCGGGCACCAGCGCGGGATCCGTGGCGACGGAGCGTCCCGGCGTCAGCGGAACGCCGAGACTGCCGCGGACCGGGCGATCGGCGAGCTCGAAGAACACGTAGCGCTCGTTGGTGGCGAGGAGCGCGCGGCGCTCCGCTTCCGGCATGGCGGCGAGCACGCGCCGGATGTCGGCGGCGGATGCGGCGTCGCGCGTCAGCAATCCCCGCTCGATCATCACCCGCCCGACGCTCGTGTAGGGACGTCCGTTGGTGCCGGCGAAATGCGCGCCGATACGGCGCCCGTCCTCGAAGCGCAGGCGACCGGATCCCTGTACCTGCAGGAAGAACAGGTCGATCGGGTCCGCGAGCCAGGCGATCTCGAGGCCGCGGCCGGCGAGCGCGCCGCCGTAGATCTCGCCACGGGTCGCATACGGTGTTCCGTCGACGAGATCGGGCGGCCGGCCGTACAGCGGCGAGCGAAAGCGCGCGTCGCGACGATGGCGCGCCTCCAGCTCGGGCTCGTAGTAGGCGGTCAGCAGCACGGGGGCACGGACGCGGCGGACGACGAAGTCGCGATCGATCCAGGCGCGGCGCTCCACGGGATCGTCGCTCGCTTCGAGGATGCGCAGGAGGCGCAGCGCCCCGTCGCGCTCGCGGATCTGAGCACGCTTCTCGTAGACGGGAAGCGTGCGTGCGACGGCCGCGCGCATCGACGGGAGATCGACGTCGTCGATCGCGGGCGGTGGATCGGTCGGGCCGGTGAGCGGAGGCAGGAGGCCGCGCCAGAGGGCGCATCCGCTGGCCAGCGCGAGGACGCCGAGCGCGAGCGCCCGCCGTCCGCGGAGCGTCACTGCGCGTAGACTCCCGCGGCGGCGGCGAGACCCGCGCCCGGCGGCACCGCGCGGCCCTGCTCGCGGAGCGCGTCTTCGAGCGCCGAGAGTACGAGCAGGACGCTCGACTGCTTGCACGACTCGCCCATGAGCCCGATCCGCCACACCTTCCCTTTCATCGGCCCGAGTCCCGCGCCGATCTCGATGCCGTGCCGTGCCAGGAGGTATCCGCGCACGCCGTCCTCGGCGATCCCCTCCGGGACGGACACCGCGTTCAGCATCGGCAAGCGGTGGCCGGCCTGCGCGGCGAGCGACAGACCCATGGCTTCCAGACCGGCGGCGAGCGCACGGTGATGCAGTGCATGACGCTGGTGGCGCGCGGCCAACCCTTCCTCCTCGACCAGCCGCAGCGCCTCGCGCAGCGCGTAGTTCATCGTGATGGGAGCCGTATGGTGGTACACGCGTTCCTCGCCCCAGTACTTGGCGAGCAGCGACAGGTCGAGGTACCAGCTCTGCACCTTCGTCTTCCGCGTGGTCACGACCTCGACGGCGCGCGGACCGAAGGTGATCGGCGACAAGCCCGGCGGACACGAGAGGCACTTCTGGGTGCCGCTGTAGGCCGCGTCGATGCCGACCGCGTCGACGTCGACCGGAACGCCGGCGAGCGACGTGACGCAGTCGGCCAGGAAGAGCGCGCCGTGGTGGTGCGCGAGCTTCGCGGCATCGCCGAGCGGCTGCCAGGCGCCCGTCGACGTCTCGGCGTGCACCAGCGCCACCAGCTTGGGACGCGGGCAGTTCCTCAGCGCGGCCTCGATCTGCTCGGGGCGCACGATCTGCCCCCACGGCGCCTCGACCCGCACGACGCGTGCGCCCGCGCGCTCGGCGACCTCCGCCATGCGCGTGCCGAAGACGCCGTTCACGCCCACCACGAAGGCGTCGCCCGGCTCGAGCAGGTTCACGAGGCAGGCTTCCATGCCGGCACTGCCCGTGCCCGAGATGGGGATGGTGAGGTCGTTCCTGGTCCCGAACGTCGAGCGGAGCATGGCCTTCACGTCTTCCATCATGGCGAGGAAGGCGGGATCGAGGTGGCCGAGCAACGGTGCCGACATGGCTCGCAGCACGCGTGGATGCACTTCGGACGGCCCCGGCCCGAGGAGCAGCCGCGCAGGTGGACGAAACTCGCCGATGGTCGCGGTCACGGCGCGTTTGTACACGAGCGAGCGCGACGGCTACAAATCCGCCGCAGATGCACACAGGCGCGCTCGCGAGCGCGCTCAGGGACATCGTCGGCTCGGACGGAGTGATCGATCATCCCGACGCGCTCTCCGTCTACGACTGCGACGGCTACACCCTCGAGCGCTCCGCGCCCGATCTCGTCGTGCTGCCGCGGACCCCGGCCGAGGTCGCGGCCGTCGTGTGCCGGCTGTGGACCGCGGGCGTGCCCTTCGTGCCCCGCGGCGCCGGGACGGGGCTCTCGGGCGGGACGCTGCCCGTGCACGCCCCGGTCATGGTGTGCACGAGCCGCCTCACGGCGATCGAGGCCGTCGACGTGCGTAACCGACGCGCGCGCGTGCAGGCAGGCGTCATCAACGCCTCGATCACGCGCGCCGTGGAGCGCCACGGCCTGCTCTATGCGCCGGATCCGTCGAGCCAACCCGCCTGCACGATCGGCGGGAACGTGGCCGAGAACTCCGGCGGACCGCACACGCTCAAGTACGGCGTCACCACCAACCACGTGCTCGGCGTCGAGCTGGTGCTGTCGAGCGGCCAGATCGTCGAGCTGGGCGGTCCGGTGGAAGACCGCCTCGGCTACGATCTCACCGGCATCGTGGTGGGCTCGGAGGGCACGCTCGGGATCGTCACGCGGGCGTGGGTGCGGCTCGTACGCGCGCCGCAAGCCGTCCGCACGCTGCTCGCCGTCTTCGAGACGGTCGAGGCGGCGAGCGAGGCGGTCTCGGCGATCATCGGCGCCGGCCTGGTGCCCGCGGCGCTCGAGATGATGGATCGGCTCATCATCACCGCGGTCGAGGAGGCGTTCCACGTCGGGTTGCCGACGGACGCGGGCGCCGTGCTGCTGGTCGAGCTGGACGGCCCGTCGGCCGGTCTCGACGACGAGCTCGCGCGCGTCACGGCGATCTGCCGCCGCCGCGGGGTGCGCGAGGTCCGCGTCGCACGCGACGACGCCGAGCGCGCGGCGCTGTGGAAGTGCCGCAAGCGGGCGTTCGGCGCCGTCGGCCGCTTGGCCCGCAACTACTGTACGCAGGACGGGGTCGTGCCGAGGACGCGTGTCCCCGACATCCTCCGCACGATCACCGGGGTGGCGGAGCGATACCGGCTGCGGATCGGCAACGTCTTCCACGCCGGCGACGGCAACATCCATCCCATTCTGTTGTTCGACGAGCGCGACCACGACGAGGTGGCGCGCGTGCTCGCCGCCGGGAAGGAGATCCTCGAAGCGTGCGTCGCGCTCGGCGGCAGCGTGACGGGCGAGCACGGTATCGGGGTCGAGAAGATCGCGCAGATGCCGCTGCTCTTCTCGCCCGACGACCTTCGGGAGATGCTGCGGGTGCGCGCCGTGTTCGATCCCGATCGGCGCGCGAATCCCCACAAGATCTTCCCGGACGCGCTCGTCTGCGTCGAGGCGCGCGCGCCACGCCGGCAGGTCCCCCTGTGACGCCGTGGGCGGAGGTCGCGGGGGCGGACGCCGTGCGCGCGGGCGGGGCGTCGGACGCGGTCGACGGCGTGGTGCCGGCGTGGGTGGTGCGGCCGCGCGACGTCGCGGGGGTTCGGGCCGTGCTTGCCAAGGCCACGCGCGAGGGCTGTGGCGTCGTCGCATGCGGACTCGGACGCCACCTCGACGTAGGAGCGCCGCCACGGACGCTCGAGGTCCTGCTGCACCTCGACCTTCCGAGTCGGATCCTCGCGTACGAGCCCGCCGACATGACCATCACGGTGGAGGCCGGATGCACGCTCGCGTCGCTCGCGGAGACCCTCGCAGCATCGGGCCAATGGCTCCCGATCGATCCTCCGTGTGCCGGCCAGACGACCGTCGGCGGGCTCGTCGCCGCGAATCTTTCGGGACCGCTGCGTGCCTCGCAGGGAACCGTCCGCGACCTGCTGATCGGCATCGCCGTCGTCGGCAACGACGGAGCACTCGTGCGGGGCGGCGGCCGGGTCGTGAAGAACGTCGCAGGCTACGACGTGCCGAAGCTCCATGTGGGTGCGCTCGGCAGCCTCGGCGTCATCGTCGAGGCCACCTTCAAGGTGCGACCCCGACCGGAGCGCGAGGAAGCGATGGCGATCGAGGTGTCCGGACCGGGAGAGGCGACGTCGCTCGCGCTCGATCTGTGCCGTGCGGTCGAACCGTCGTGGATCGAGCTGGTCCACCCCGCTTCACTCGTGGATGGATCCGACGACGCGAGCCTCGTCGTGGTCGGATGTGCCGGCGCCGCCGCATGGGTCGACGAAGCCGCGGCCGAGATACGACGCCTTGCCGCACCGCACGCCACGCTCCGCCATGCCGACGGCGCGGCGCTCCGGCGGGCGCTCTCCGACGTGAGTGCCCGCCGCGTGCCGGCGATCATCCGCGTCGCTACGCTGCCGAGCGAGCTCGGATCCTTCGTCGTCCCGACGATCGAGGCGCTCGTGGCCGAGGGGCATGACCTCGACCTGACGGCACACGTCGCCAGCGGCGTCGCTCGGATCGGCGTGCGCGCGGCAGACAGCGTGCGGCACGTACTCGACAGACTGCGGGCCGGCGCACCCCCGCAAGCGTTGGTCGTCGTGGATCGCGCGACGGCGGCGTCGAAGACCGGGCTCGACGTGTGGGGCACGGTGCCGGTAGGGCGGGGTGGGGCGCTCATGGCCAGCCTCAAGCGGGAGATCGACCCGAACGGCGTGTTCGCGCCGGGCCGGTTCGTGTGTCAGCCATGAGCGCCACGCGCGATCCGATCGCGAAGTTCGCGGCGCCGGATGGCCTGCACGCCTGCGTCCATTGCGGCCTCTGTCTGTCGGCCTGTCCGACGTACGTCGAGCTCGGATCGGAGGCGGACTCACCGCGCGGGCGCATCCAGCTGCTGCAGGGCCTCGAGTCGG